>Ga0163217_1065212_pt1 | contig 10241 bp, 13 predicted proteins | sample SynspAceP_FD_185933 | JGI IMG/M metagenome (GOLD analysis project Ga0163217, IMG submission 185933) | Saline lake microbial communities from Ace Lake in Antarctica - Synechococcus sp. Ace-P (PacBio error correction) | ecosystem: Environmental > Aquatic > Non-marine Saline and Alkaline > Saline ...
TGCCTACTGGCGGCCATTTCAGCCCAAGCAGAATCTTGTGCTGGTAATCGTGCTGTGTATATTGGATGCTTTGACTGGGTTGAGCTGCCCAAATCTGGGCATGGTGATGGCATGCTGACGGGGGTTATCTGGGTTCCAAGCCCTATTGCGCAGCGGCACAGTACTCAAGCGCAAAGTTTTCGAGTTTTCGTCCACTGCAAAGGGGCTTGCCATTGTTTACATGAAAGTGGACCGTGTGAAGGAGGCACAGACCGGTGAGGCAGGCTTGCGCGTTGCAATTCCCTGTCATTGGCACTACCTGAATGCGCATCGCGATCAGTTTGCGGGGTGGCATCACAAAATTGCGGGCCTGTCGATTGGTTCTATAAAGAATCTGGACCGCATGCCAGAGGGCCAAACCAGCAGGCGCTCTGGCAATTGGGTTGAGTTGAGAAAACTGCTGGCGCGGCTTGGAATCCGGTGAGGGCGCTATGCAAGAGCAAAGCAGGACTTGCCGGCCAAAGGACTGCGCCACCAACAAAAATGCCGGGTTACCTTTCGGCTGGCGCAAGAAGGGCGTGTTCCGCTGCTGAGAGACGAAGGTCAAGTACTCGCTCGGAAGCGCACTGGCCCAGATGCCTGCACAAACCCGGTGTAGAGCGGGTTTTGCCTGGCGGACGCTTTAGTTGCTGCCCCTTTGAGCGCACTTTAAATCACAGAAGCTGACAAAAGTTTGGGACTTGAGAATCAATAAGACAAACTGTCGGTATGAGGCGATCCGTCTCAAACCGCAGTCCTGTCTTGACGCGATTTTTGGACTGATAAGCCTCAGATTGCGGTTTGCCTACGATACCATCAAGGGCCTGCCAGTGGTGCAAGCGCTTTGTTGCTTTGCTCGAAAAGCGCGGCTCTTCGTCTCGCCAAACACCTGCCTGCTGCTGGTGGAAAGGGGGGTTGCACAAGGAAAAGGGTCGCGCTGCCTTCGGCGATCTCGGTCAACCATCCCTGAACCGATAAATTTCAGCGAGCGCTCAGTTCGACACCTCGCCGTGAAAGTAGTGCCGTGAGATAGGCGGGAAGGCGACTCAAGACGGCATGGGATTGCCGGTCGATAGAAACACCAACGTGCGCGTGAAAACCCGTGGTTGGAGCTTGTCGCCCTGCAGAGATGACATGGATTCGCCGCAAACAGGCGCCATTGCCGCAGTACCCAGATCACCAATCGGCCGGCTCTTCTGAGGCGTGGGCCAGCTGGCCAGCAGCGGCGCGTGTGCCGTTATCCAGTTCTCGCGCGGAGAATCTACGCCGGGCTTTTGTTGTGTAACTGGAAACTCGTGCGGGCAGCGGATAAACCGTTCACCGAGATCCGGCTCAGGCGGGTGTCTAGCGGATCATATTGATCCAGCTGTACTGCGCTTCGGCACCAGCGGGCTTATTTTCCCAAAGCAGACGATCCTGATAACCGGCCGATAATATTGCGCCAGCAGAATTCACCGGCCTGCTGGTGCAGGCACTTGAGTGCTTTGACCATGAGGCAACACAGCTATCAACACTGTGCCTGCTCGCACCCAGTGCCGGGTGCAGGCCGAGACAGTTCGACATCGCTGACATACAGCGTCAGAAGCTTTTTTCGAGGGCACCGCGCGCGATATTCAGGCCCACGCACTGGGGGTAGGCGGGCCGCCCGGAGTTTTGGCTGGCTGTCGATAAACTGGAACCGCATCTGCGGGCAGGTCATTGCTGTCAGGGTGCATTGGCAAGGGCGAGCCAGGGCAACTGCGAATCGCTCCAGCTGTGCACCGAGTAACCGCTTGGATTCAGCCTTCGGCCACGCGCGCACAAGAACAGGGTGGCCCGATCACGTTGTCATTGATTCACTTACGCGAACATGTAATCGGGCAAGCCGAAGGCGGGCAATCTGCTCCAGCAAACGCTTGTAGCAGCAAAGATACAGGTGGAGCTGTATCGAAGGCTTGCAGCGTCGTGGGTTTCTGGAGTTGCTGCGGTGATCGTCGTAGGGTGTCAGAGTGCGTACGGGGTGTCCACAATGATTGCTGAGGCTGCCGGGTAGAGTTTGCGGGGGGCAGTATATCAGTTTCTACACGTTTTGGACCGGAGGTGCTGAATTCGCGAGGCAATCAGCGGCTGCTGGGGAGACGCGGTACTCAGACGAGGTAAACAGCACGGGCGGATGTTGACGGTCACCGAGATACCTTGGGGTGCGGGCGTAATTTCAGGGGCCATTCTTAGACCAGTGGAGATTTATGTTCGTCCGCACAGGGGTTTCGAGGGGATGACACGTTCAGTATTTGCCCGCGCTAGCCGTTGGCGGATTTATCTCGGTCGGCAAATGACGTGCCAGGTTGCGCCGCTGGCGTGAGTCGGTAAAATTCCAGCATATCGTTGATGGCTTTCTGATAGGCGGATCCCATTTGCTTGCGATTGCGCCAGTCCTACCCTCGTCAAGCTTAGTCGGCGGTTTCAGCGTCTGAGGCTTTCGCGGGCCTGGAAGCGGGGCTAGCTGCTTCTTCCTTCAGTGATGGCCCAGACACGCAGAACTTGATCACAGCGTATTGGCCTGCTGCAACTGCTTGGGCTAGGAAGATTCGTTTGATCTGCCTTACCTATGAGAGCGGTGAGCGTCGAGACTGAGTTACTCATTGCGAGCGGCACTGCAGAAAGCCTCATCGCGCTCAACTCAGGGATCGCCGTACCCGCGCCATATGTGACGAGAATACGATCAAAACACCATCCCACGGTAACCGGGGGCGCGGAATGCGGTCTCCAAGAAGCGCATCAGGTAGGTGGGTACGTTCCTCCTCGTCGGTGCGCCGTGAAGCGTGCAACAGCAATCGAGATCCGGCAATCTAAAGCGGATTCCAGGCACTGGTTATGCGGCGGATTTGGCGCGCCTTTGCCGCGCCGCATCGGAATCCTCGAATACTCAGCAGCAGGCTTGCGCCTGGCAAAGCGCGGTGCCGGATCGAGTTCACGCAGCATTTTGCTGATAATGCTCAAGCTGTGTCTGGTAGTCGTCCTTTCCAGTTGGGCGCTGGTATGTCGAGCGCGCTTCAGTTCGGTCGATGCTGCCCCGGAAGATGCTCTGGTGCTTGAGGCGCGGGAGGCCTTCCCTGTTCCAGGTTGTCGGCGCATGGCCTTGAGCACAGTTGGCCCCAATCTGAAATATCCCTGATAGTGGCGGGTCATGGCTGGGGTAATGCGTATCCACGGGAGCGTGCTCGTCGACGTCAGCTCGATCATCTTGCGCCGCGGCGCTGCGACCTTCCTCGTAATCCGCCTGGCTGAAGCGCCCCATTCGCGCATCGCGACGGCTGTCCTGGAGTTGCAAATTGATCCTCCGAGTTGGTGCCGACTTGCCGTCTGGGCTGATATGCAACGCAGACCTGAGCACCACCCGCGCCTTCGTCATCAAGCAGTTGCTCAAAGCGCAGTATGTCGTCCCCATGCTGCCGGTTGGAAAGCGCTGATGGAGAGGGTGCCTCGGCTGAGGCCATTAATGGCATGGTGATACCAGGAGCCCAGGTAAAAATCCCAGTTCGCCGGCGGAGGCAGGCGAGCGGCCAAATTACCGCCACATCCGCGGCATGCGCTTTTTCGAGCGGTGGTGGGGGCAGTGAACGCGCGGGTATTGAGAAAGCGGGTATCCAGCCAGGCATAAAAGTATGAATGACCCTCGGCCTTTTGCGCCCAAGGTCGTTACCCGCTGATCAGCAGCAAGCACCGGCCCTTTCCCGCTTTGCGCAATTCAAAACTGGCTTCCAGCGCGCCTCGTCAGCTTCGGGCGCTCTGCTTGTTTGTATTGCTTCTTGCTGAGGCTGAAGCTGGTCCATCGCGGGCGGCCATCCACAGGCCAGGTGACGGCAGGCCAACTGCTCGAAGGCGGGCTTGCAAAACAGGGTAGCACTGGGCACAGAATGGACTCCCATACCTTGCAACAAGCGCAAGTTCGGCAAGGCTTTCAAATGCCCTCGGCATCCATCGATATTCAATGCTTTGGCCACACCCCGAGGATGCCCTGGACGATCGCCTGAACGCACCCGGGTCTTGTCAATGTCGCGTACCATGGCCATATCCCAGCTTGATGATGTCAAGGCTGAAATCGGCGAGTAAATTCAGGCTGAGTAACCCTGCCGCCCGAAATCGGTCGATAGCCCGTTTTGACGCCTGACGCTTGTACTCTGGTAATCAATGCTTTTTGGAGGTGAAGCCTTATCGACCAGCCTCTTCGTTTTTCGGTGATTTCGAAAATCAAGCCGGTTGGGTTCGGGAAGTTGTAGCGGTCTTGGCCGCCTCCAGGTGGCGCGGATACAGGTGGCGCCTGGTGAACGGCGTTTGGGCAGGAAGTTGATACTGTGACGAAGCAGGGAATGCGAAGCCCGGAAGCGAGCTCGACTGCTTTCACTCGTGCAGGACTGATCGAAAATATAGACGATTGTCCCTCATTCAACCTTGGCGAGCATACTGCCGCCCACCCTCAACGGCAAGGCCTCGAAACAGCGCTTTTCATAGCGGAATACGCTATTGTCGCGGGTATCGACGATCGGCTGAAAAGCCATGCTGAAGTCAAAGCAGAGGGGCTTGCTTTCGCTGACATGACTTGCAGGGGTTTGGGGATGTCTATCATGTATGGCTCATAACCGGTATCCGTTCACCTTAGCCTTGAACATGGCTTTGGAAATAGCCGTTGCTGGGGACTGACTGGCCTGTGCCAGTGGGCCTATAAAATCAACATAAGCATTTTTCCGTATTCGTCTTGGGCGGAATTAATGCAAAAAAAAGCGTTTTTACGCTGCACCGAGTGTGGCCGCGACCTTTTCCAAATGGGCGGGCCTAGTGCCGCTGAGTGCCAGGCCGTGGAATACCTTGGTGGAAAACGGTGGGTGGATACCAGCCGACAAGGGCGGCACTGGCGCGACGCTCTAGCCGCAGCGGCCACTTGGCCGGGCAGCTGCGCAAGTGCCACGCTGGGCGGAAGTCCTCTACCAGAGGTTACCGCGTGCAGTCCAGCGGCTCGTCCGAGGCTGACCGGGTGCTGGGTGGTGGCCTGGGGTGCAGGTTCTGTTCGTGTTTGATGGGCGGCGACCCGGGCATCGGCAAATCACCATTCTGTTACAGACCGCTTTTGCCAAACTGGCGCAGACCATGCCCGCCCTTTATGTAACCGGTGAAGAGTCCCAGCAGCAGGTGGCCCATGCGCGCTCGGCGGCTGGGTTGCCGGAAGAAAACAAGCTGCAAGGTCAATGAACCGAAACCTGCAATCGAAAGCATCATCGCACGCCCTGAGGCAATGAACAGCCGCAAGGTGATTGTGGTCGATTCCGATTCAGACGATCTTTACCGAGCAACTGCAATCGGCGCCCAGGTGGCGTAGCGGCAAGGTCAGGAAATGCCGCGCTTCTGGTGCGCTATGCAAACAAGTGACGGCCGATCTTTCTGGTCATCGGCCTGTGACCAAGGAAGGCCCCTCGCTGGCCCGGCCGCGCGTCGCTGGAAGCACATGGTCGATACCGGTATTGTATTTCGAGGGCGAATCCTGACGGTCGTTTGCGTAGTTGCCGTGCGGTGAAGAACCGCTTTTGGTGCGGTGAACGAGCTTGGCGTTTTCTCGATGACCGACAAGCTTAAGGAAGTCTTCCACCCGTCGCCATTTTTCTTTCCCCGCCTACGATACCCCCATCCCCGGCAGCGTGGTGGATTGTCGAGGGAAGGTTCGCGGCCGATTGCTGGTGGAAGTGCAAGGCGCTGGTGACACCAGTCCATCTGGGCAACCCCGCGGGTGAACTTTGGGCCTGGAATCAGGAATCGCCTTTGGCCATTGTTTGTTGCAGACTGCATCGCAATGGGGTGTGCCGACCTTGACCAGGAATGTCTCGTCAACGTGGTGGGCGGCGTCAAGTACTGGAAACGGCAGTGGATCTGGCGGCTCTTGGCAAGCGGGTCATGTCCAGCTTGCCAACTCGGCCATGGCCGATGACCTGATGGTATTTGGCGAGCTGGTTTGTCCGGCGAGATTCGCCCGGTACCCAGCGGCAGGAAGCTGAAGGGGCGCCAAGCCGTTTTCACCGGTGGCTATTGTACCAAGGCCAACGCGCGCAAGGAGTCGCCAAGGTATGCAGGTGATTCCGGTAACGCGACTTGTGATTCTTAGCTATTGTGCGATTTTCGAATAGCTTGAACTCACAGCGCTCGGCATCCGCCAGCCGCAAAGCAGAAGCAGCCGCCCAGTTCGCGTTCGAGCAGGCTCTCATCACCCCGTGGTTCAGCGCCATCAGGCGTTTCAAATGGCTGATGGAGTCCAGGTCGATATGCTTCCGCCTGAAGCAAGCAAGCCCTCTCGCATGCGCCAGATGCCACAATCCATGCAGAATCTGGCTGCCTTTCGGCCTAGACGAATAACTGCATTGAAGGTGCTTTCATGGTAGCGCTTGCCCAATCTGCCGGCTGCAGTACAAACAGCCCGCGCAGCGAAACAATCACCAATTGCACGCTGATACTCCATTCATCCCTGATGCAAACTGGTCTGCGCTCGAAAGGAATGCGGGTAAAACGGCGTCTTTCATCATCATAGATCAGGCCCCGGCATTTGTGTACTGCATCACTAAATAGCTGCTTTTTTAAGCGTTCAAATGACCCCCTGGGCCAGCATGGCGTTCCCGCTACGCGACAAAGCCGGCAATGTTCGCGCCGGCACGTAATCGATATAGTCATCCTCTTGCCATAGTATTGGCTCACAGGCCTCATGATCGATTGCAATATTTTCGCGCAGGCCAGGTCGACCTTGTCAGCACTCCAGTGCAGGCGCGTGGCATTTCTGGCCGATTTCCAGGCCCGCTGACGGCCACACCGCCCGGTTGGCTGCTTGCCCGGGGCAAAAAGGACGCGTGCCTGCTGAAACAGGTCGATGGCTTCCAGCGGTCCGGGCCATGTTGGCGCCCATCGCCACGCCAAACTGGCACCGTTATCCAGCAGTTTTCTGTGCGCCTGGCGTCGAGCTCATTCTGGGTGGGCAGGGGTATGGCCAGGTAATTGAAGATGCCAGGGGCTGCTATTGGCCAATAAACACCAGCCCAGGTTGAATCAGCCAGTTGCCAGGCGCCCGCGTGTTCGGTCTTGAGCGTATAAATCGCTCCATTCTTCCAGATTGGAAGCCAGCCGTCCGCAAATGCAGAGTGCCACCTGATCCGGATAGTGAAATAAACCTTGGGTTTCAGCTCGGATCAGTACGTGCGGCAAATTGTGCAACATTACCTGAGCCGGACACGCAAACGCGCTGCCGGCGATCTCCATCTGCCGTGCTTTGAGCATCTGTTGCGAAATACATCGCCAGCCGTAGCCGTCGCTTCAGGGCGCACAAAGACTGGCGCCGTAGGAAGCCCCTTGGCCGTCAGAACGGAAGTTTGAACCATTGCGCATACGCCGGTAACTGGCATACAGATAGCCGATTTCGCGTGCGCCCACGCCGATTGTCGCCGGCGGGAACATCCACGCTTTACCAATGTGGCCGGGCCAGCTCGGTCATGAGACTGGCAGAAAGTCGCATCACCTCGGCATCGCTCTTGTTTGGGTCAAAGTCCGAGCCGCCCTTGCCGCCGCCCATCGGCAAGCGTGGTCCAGCGCGTTTTCTGAAACACCTGTTCAAAGGCGAGAACTTGAAAGCACGCCAGATTGAACTGTGGGTGAAAGCGCAAGGCCGGCCTTGTAGGGCCCGTGGCGCTGTCATTTGTATGCAATAACCGCGGTTGACCCGCATCCTAACCGCGAATTCATCGACCCAGGGGCACCCGGAACTGATGAATCGCTCGGGCCTCCACAGGGCGCTCGATAATACCGTTGTTAAGGTATTTGGGGTGCTTTCTCATGACGCCAAGCGGTGCTAGCACTTCTCGGCCGCTTGAATGGAATTTTCGGGTTTATCAGGTCCGGCGCAACGGCAAGTGGGCCAGCAAGGCTGCAAGGGAGTCGGTCATCGATGGCTCGTACTGATTGACGCAGACCCACAGATTTGCCTGTTTCGCAGCATAGCCCCGGTTTGCAGACGGGAAACGAAGTGATGGAGCAACGAAAAGAAAAACGGCGGACTGAACCAGCCCGCGTGTGACGTTCGCTAGAGTGCTGCCCTGTTGGTCAGGCAAGTTCTTGTAACGTACCCGTGAGGTTGGCCGCTGCTTCGCCAAGGCGCTTCTTGCGATCCGCTTCGAACTCGGTGTAGTTGCCCTCGAAGAAGTTACACTTGCCGTCATCCTCGTAGGACAGGATGTGCGTGGCGATCGGTCGAGACCTAGGCGATTCGCTGGTCGAGATTCATCGTACGTGAATCTGAGCCTGTGTGGACAGGTGGCCTAGCGAGAGGGTGCTGTCGGTGCGCAGTCTGCCCCTGCCTATGGCGTTGAAGCTTTGCTAACGACTCAAGGATCGCGTGCAAGGTTCGTCTTCTTCAACGAGCCGCCCCCAAAAAAAAAAAAAAAAAAAAAAAAAAAAAAGGCCAGGAATGGCCCCCCCCCCGCCCCCGGGTGCGGCCACGGCCCCCCCGCCGCCCGCCCCCTTTTTTTTGGTTGTTTCGCGAGCGTCGCCCGCCCAGCGTCAAAGCATATGCAGACGCCGCGCTCACCACCGGAGAGATCCTTGACGAACTTCTGCTGATCCGCGCCCTTGAAGTTGAAGCTGGCCAAACCCGTAACCGCGTGACGGCACCTCATAGTTGCCCGACTGATCATCGTCCGATGCGTCGGATAACCTGCTCCAGACGGGGTCTTGTGCCGTCCAGTATCGGCGGCTCTTGGTCGACGCTGGCAATCTCACTCGTGTTCGCCGATGACGATGCTGCGCTATTCGGTTGTTCCTTGCCAGTAATCATGCGGAACAAGGTGGACTAACCCGCCCGTTACCGCGATCACACCGATAACGCGCCCTTGGGGCACGGCAAAGCTCGATCGTCGATCAAATACGCGGTCGCATACCTTTGCCGACGTTGTTGTAACTCGATGACTTGTCCGCCAGGCGAGGGCCCGGCCGGAATATAGATCTCGTTGGTTTCGCTGCGCTTCTGAACTCCTGGAATTGCAGTTTCTTCAAAACGCTGCAGGCGGGCTGGATTTGGATGACGACCTTGGCGCCCTGGCGGACCCATTCCAGTTTTCGGCTTTCATCGCCTTGGAGTGTGAGGACTCCTGCTTGCCTCTTGAGCCAGACCGGTTGGCCTTGGATTCAGCTCACGCGAGTAGTTTGCCCTCGAAGGGGCATGCCGTGGCCACGGGTCCATTTCCAGAATCCAGCAGCGACGTTATCAAGGAAGTAACGATCGTGGTAATGGCCACCACTGTGCCGGGGAAGTCGTGCAGGAAATGCTCCAGCCAGGCGACGGAATCGGCGTCCCAAGTGGTTGTGGGTTCATCGAGCAACAACATGTCGGAGCAGACAGCAGCAAAGGCGCAACGCGCGACGCGGCGCTTTTTCCCACCAGACAGATGTTCGATGCTGGCATCCCACGGCGGCAGACGCAGTGCGTTCGGCGGCAACCTCAGTTGGCGTCCAGGGTTGTGACCGTCGCCGGCCTGAAGAGATCGCCTCGAGCTTGGCCCTGTTCAGCGGCCAGCGCAATCAAAAAGTCGGCCATCGGCTCGGGCGTAGGCAGCAAATAGACTTCATCGAGTCCGCGATTGCGCTTGCTTAATTCGCCTACGGCTTCTTCAACGATGTCGCGACGGTCCTTGCTCGGGTCAAGTTCCGGCCTCTTGCGCAGATAACCTATCTTGATGCCGCAGGCATCGGCCGGGCCTTCGCCTTCGATCTCGTATCAACGCCATAGATCGCAGACAGCGGTGGTTTACCCGAACGTTCAGGCCGAGAACGCCAATTTTGGCGCCAGGGAACGAAGGAACAGCGAAGAAGTCCTTGAGGATCTTGTTCTTCGGCGTACAACCTTGCCGACCCGGTGCTACTGTAGACAAACTGAGCCATGTGCAGAGCACCTGATAATAAGGACGTGAAAGTCTTTGCCTGATCGTGGGTAGTTTCACGCTGGGTCTTGGATTGCCCGCAAGGCTAGCCCCAACTGGGCGTACAGGGCAAATCTGCCTTTGGTATTTGTTCCAGAATCGCCGTGTGGCAGCTGGCAATCGAACCGCACTTTTGCAAGTGAGGCAGCTTGGAATAACAATAAAAAATCGATACACCGCAGCCGCTTGAATCGGCGGTCCGAGGCCCAACGAAGGCTTGGCGTCCGGCGGCGCGGCTTTCTATTG
>Ga0163217_1065176_pt1 | contig 10240 bp, 8 predicted proteins | sample SynspAceP_FD_185933 | JGI IMG/M metagenome (GOLD analysis project Ga0163217, IMG submission 185933) | Saline lake microbial communities from Ace Lake in Antarctica - Synechococcus sp. Ace-P (PacBio error correction) | ecosystem: Environmental > Aquatic > Non-marine Saline and Alkaline > Saline ...
ACCCTTTTTTGTGTTTTTTAGTTAAAAATGGGGTAAAAAAGGAGAGGATTTTTTTTAAATGCCTTTAAATTTCAACTTTAAAAAAATAAGTACCGCTGGTGTGGGCAAAAAATCCCTCAAAGTTACGTCCACATGATTGTTTTTTAGCGGCAGATTTTTTCACCCCCCATTGAAACAATTCCGCCTTATTGCCAAAAAAAACCAATAAAATCAGGTTGTGGCCCCATGGCGAGTGGTGGGGTCCTTGGATTTTAATCGTGACTTTTTTTTTCGTCAAAAAGCGGAAGCAGAGCGAAAGTATTTGAAAACAAACAGTTTTAGCCCCTTAAGCCCGTGGATTGTAAAAAAACCCGGTCCTTTTTACACGAGCGGGCGATGCCCCTTTGCTAGAAGCAGAGGAGTAGCACTTACTCACTAAATATCGCAGAGTAAAGCTAGTTTGTCGTGTTTGTACATGTGTTGTTTTTTTTACTGGTAACCTTGAACAGCAAAAGTGCAGGCCTATTGTGGCACTCGACCCCCCCCCGCTCCCCCTTTTTTTGGGGGGGTTTATTTTTATATGGAGTAAACGGGGTTGGGGTTTGGAAATAGCAAACGAGGCGAAATGAACCGTGCGAAGAGGCGGTTAACCAGATCTTCCTTTAGGACAAGACCTGTTGGTTAGAGAACCTGAATAGCCCCTTACTTTTAAAGTACCCCAAGAGGTTTGGCCGCCAATAAGTCGTAGAGCCTTGACCGTGTAGTAATGAACCTGTCCCTCCCTATCTACCCTTTTATCCGCTCCGAAGAATTAGCTAATTATTTTATGGAGCGCGAGTTTGGGTGTGGTACATAGCCGCCACATGTGGCTAACAGCCGCAAATTTTTTTGGGTGTTGGAGAATGTTTTTAGAGTGATGGCGGTCTGACGCCCTGCAAAAAGTAAAGAATTAACAATCACTGGTTTAGTTTGTAGTTGCGGTGATGTTTTCTTGTGTGATTTATGGGGTTCATCTATCCGAATATGCAAAGCTCAGCAAGTCAGCCTAATAGTCCGAGTAACAGGTAACTGAATTATTTGGTTGAATGCTGATAATCATATTCAGCCAACATGCTCGATGCAAAAGAAGCGCAAACGTGGCTGTAAGTGATGCCGCAGGAGGTTCCTGCAGTTCTTTTGGCATGTTCCTGTTTGGCCCTTACTTGTTTATAAATTACTCTGCCACAAGTGGATACGCAGCGGAATTGTTTAACTTCAGGTTGGGTTATCCCTTACTTGACCATTATCTCAGTATGGTTGAAGAATAATTGGCAAAATTTAAGACTGAATACCATGTGTGATACCTTGCCTGTTTGCGCAAAGACCGAATAGAGAAATGAGCGGGTTTTATTGTTCCCTGTGCCCCAAGCTTGAACAATTTAATTACGTTTATTATTCGGGTGCAAACACTGGAGCTTTGCGCCTGTCTGCGATGGTGTGCCCGAATCCAAGTTATTCTCAGTTTTGCCAGCGAATATAATTTGGTAAATGGGACTGTTTTTTTAAGGTTTTTATGCGGCCGATTGGCCATCAGTAATGCTGTCTATTTTGTGACCACCAAGAATTAGGTAACCTTTGCTGTTTATGCAGGATATGTGGTGTTTTTTAGCCTTGTCCATTGGCTAGCCTACATGCTTTGGTTATAAACATATTTGGCCAGAGTCTGCCTTGGTTTCAGCAATACAATGCCTTTGCCTAATATTGCCAATTTGACTATTGCATTTTCCATCTATTTTTGCGACTTGCTGCTGCGTGTGAGAGCGCTATAGTGTGAGCTTAAGTCGCTTATTGCGATTTACTTGCCCTGCTTTATTTGTGCCTGTTCCTCTTAAGTTATTTGTCGCTCTGTCGCCTATTTAAAATACTGGTTTTTTTAGTGAGCTTACTGGCCAGTGGCGCACTAAATATAATGGGGTTGGTATTTTGGTTGTGGACCAGGGTGGGTGAGTTAGACTGGTGTATATACTTTGGCATGGAGCGTATTATTTTTTTGCCGGTTATCATGCTGTTTTAGAGTAATCTAAATATCGTTAAAGTTAGATCGTGCCTCCGATTATTAAATGGTACTTGGTGCGGCGACTATTGAATCGCTAAATATTGGGCCTAAGTGTTGGCCGATTAGTAACAACCCAACACCAGCAAGCTTTGCAGCATGCGCAAAGCGAATTATTAAGCAGAGGCATTCAGAAAAAGCAAAGAAGATGAAATATGTTGGCCTTCACAGAAAATACCCAAGAAGAGTTTGGGAATATAAGTTCCAGAACGCACTTTTGGAGTTTAGAAATAGCCTTGCGCGAAATTTCTGGAAACTAATCGCGAGCTACAAGAAAAAATACCCATGGATGCGCTCACTGGCGTGTCGTAATCGTAGTTACTTGGATAAAAAATAATATCGCTGAAATTTCGTCGCAGTCCGTCGTGAACGAACGCAAGCTCTCCATTGTTATGGTAGATATGATTGATTTTAAGAAACATTAATGATCAGTACGGCCCATTTAGTCCGGCCGATGAATGTATTATGCAGTAGCCACTGGCAAACGTTAAAAAGTGTACTAAAGCGACGCCAAGTGATGATTTATGCCGCTACGGTGGTGAAGAAAATTTGTAATTGGTTTACCCGTACCGAATTAGAGCGGTGCCACTGCAACTGGTAGAACACGTTTAGACAACAAAATGAAAGTCAAAGATAATTCAGGCCCGAATGGCCCATAAAATTCCAACTAACTGTAAAGTGCGCTGGTAAATGCTACGGCGGTGGCTAATCCTCGATGAGCCGAAGAGATGCCAATATTAGCCGCAGCTGATGCGCAACTTTATCTGGCCAAAAATGCCGGTCGCAAATAATGTTAAAGGCATTTTTTTTTAAACGCCAGTGACGAATAGAATATATCGGACAACGATATTGGTTAGAACAACTTTTTTCCTTCAAACTAGAATGACGCCGCTTAGGCAACATGATTACAACGCGAAAGTTAGTCGCAAGAACATGCAGCTTAATCGCGCAAGATCTTATTACCCTATGTTTGTGATTGAAGGTAAATCAATCGGTGAAGCTATTCGCCTCAATGCCGGCATTGACGAGTCCACATAGACCTTTGATTGTAGGAAGCACCGAGTTGGTTGAATTGGGGTATACCGGCTATTGCTTTTTGTTTCTCAGTGATCGCCTCAGGCCTTAAATCTTTATCTCCAGTGAAAGCGTTTAATCCGCAGGGAATTAGCCAAAAAGCAGTAAGTGGCACTATATAGCAAGCCGTGCCAGCCTTATTGCGGTGATTATCTGATGTGGCTCTCCGAGTTCCTTTTTACCACTCACGGTCAAGATGGCATCAATCGACGATAAGGGCTACGTAATCAACGATACCACGGTCGAAATCCTGGTAAACAGCCTTGTCTCACGCTGAAAGCGGGTGCTGATATTGTGGCACCTTCGGATTATGATGAATGGTCCGTATTTGGTGCCATTCGTCAGGCGCTCGAATCCCAAGGTTATGTTAATACTGCATCATGGCTTACTTCCGCAAAATATGCCTCGAGTTTATTAACGGTCCCTTTAGAGACGCTGTTTGGCTCAGCGGGTAATATAAAAGGGTAGAATAAAAAGAATTATCAAAAATGGATCCGCCTAATTCCGATGAGAGCGGGATGCGTGAAATCGCCCTAGATGATATTCAAGAAGGTGCCTGACTATGGTTATTGTCAACCGGGATATGCCATTATTTAAACATAAGTGCGGCCGGTTGTAAATCTGAATTAAAGGTGCCCAACTTTTTGCTTATCAACGTCAGTGGTGAATACGCCATGCACAAAGCCGCTTTTTTGCTAACGTTGGTTAAAAGAAGACAAGTCATATTGGAATCATTGTTGGCATTTAAACGTGCCGAGCCAGAACGGGATTTTTAACCTAATTTTGCCAAATCAGAGGCGGCGCGCTTACTGCAGGACAGGTAAAAAAAGCTTCGAGTTAAGAGTAGCAAGGTTTTTTATTCATCGCTAAGCTGAACTCGAAATTACTATCTCGAGTTCAGCTTTAATTTAAGGGCACCATGGGATCGCTTCTCTGCAATCCGTAGGCTTGCCGTAAAAGGGGTGATTACCAAATGCTTGGAATAAACTGTCGCTAGGGTAGTAAAAAAAACGCGTCCAACGTGAGACAAACTAATGGTTTTGATGGGCTTGAAATCTTCCACAGGATTGCCTGGCACTTAAAAACGAAATCCACAAGTTTTGCTGCTTCAATGCTGCGTTTACCAAGATAATTTCGCCAATATCAAATAGCTGCCAATTTTTAGCAGCTCTGCATGCTGATAACCCAAGTGCTTGATACAATTCTATCTCTCGTGCAAAGTTAAAATGCGCCCGCCCAAGTCGGTGCAGGCAAACAATTAAAATCCCCCGCTCTTCCATCATTTTTAAAGTAGTGAACAACTGTTTGTAGGCCCCTCGAAAGCCTGATCTTGTTCGGCTGGTAATTTTAGCCATGGATACTTTTGCGTCTGCGTTGCACTGCTGGCGGCATATGCTCAATGTAGTCTGTACTACCAGCTCGGGGTTTTTCTCCCGTTACGTGGATGTAATAAATACTTCATGGATAGCCAGCGTGGATCAATGGGCATACGTGAATTTGTCACCATCAGTTTAAGGCGGTGTTGAACTGGGGCATCTGTTTAGTCTAGAGCAGGCAGTCGATCCAGTGGCGGTCCAGGCGTAAAAGCTGTGTGCGGGTATCTTCCGTCGGGCTCAATAGTACCCAACCCAGCATGATTTGATTGATGTGATTAATTCCACATAGCCTTGGCAGGATTCATCTGATTCGGCATTAGAAAAAGCCGGCAAACATGACCCGAAGTTCGCATCCCCAACTCTTTCGCCCCTTGTGCCATGGCGGGTTACCCCATTTTCACCCTGCCATACTGTTGTAGATTTTATAACCAGAAAATTGGTTTCTGCGTAAAGTATTGACTGCGCTAATTGCTTGCTCTTGGTTTTTCGTTTCTACCAATATGCCCATTGTTTTGTTGAAGGGCTTTTGCCTCAATCAGGCCATGAACGGTAATTTCTGGGGCCGGCAAGAAACCCGTATTCATTTTTTCTTTGCAGTCATTTAGGACGCCGAGTGATTACCCCATTAATCTCCTGACTGATGTGATATCCTGGCTAACACATTCATCCGGCTGTCATCCAAATCGCCAGTATGGCTGTGCATGTCATAAAGACCAGTGTACCTAACGTACCTCCTGCTCCGTCAATTTCCGGTTTCAGTCTTGGTGGGTGGCTCTGTTATAATGCGATATGTTCGAAATGCCGGCGTCTTCACTACAATAGATCATCGGCTCTGAAAGACTGAGTGGTTTTGGCGGTTCAAAAAACTCGTAACCATTTGCCGAATACGTACCGCGCCATCAGTATTGATGGGCATATTTTAGCTGTATCGCCTCAAACGTTCGGTGGAATATTTTGCTGAGAGGGGCGCGCAAACTCAGCTTCCATTGTTTTCAAAGGCCCTGCCTGATAAATAATGAAACGGGGGGTGTATATAGGCAAAAAAACTTGTTGTTGCCATCAAGGATTAAAGATATTCAGGATCTAAATCTACCCCAGAAAGGGGCGAGCCTACTGAGCGACAGCCGTGACATTAAGCGGTCGTCATATTCCGCTCTTCCAATGTTTTTAGAGACAATTGGCCGGCGAGGAGGCAAGGCTTGTAAGTTTTTCAGTGGTGTAAAGTGCTGTTTGCCCAATACAAAAAGCACTGTATAGGATCTGCTGTTTTTGCGGCCACATTAAAGGCGGATTTATCGAATGAATGCGTGAGACGCTACCAGTGGCATTAAGCCATGTGGCTTTGTCCCTGCAGTTATATCATCTTGTTCAGTGATAAGATTAAACCAAATGTTGGTATTCCCGCTTCATCTTTCCAATGAGGGGTATGCTTGGTTGTCGAGAAGTCAGTGCTCTCTTGATAAGCAGGACCACGCCAATTGCTCTTATAGTCATAATCTAACCTGAATATCTTTAACCCTGCTGGTTTACCTTTAAATATCCGACTTTATAAACCAGTTAAGCATCACAGTAAAAATGAGCTTGACTTTGCTCCATTGATGCATTTGAGGCCACTGATCGTTGGTTCTGAACAGGCATATTAACCAGAACGAATAGTGCTACCCACAGATTAACTCACGCATGCAAATAAATACTCCTGTTGAGAATAAAGCCGCTTTTGGAATAGCTTTTGCAGATGATTAATGACTGAGGCCCTACTGCCAATCAATTTTACCCGCAAAAATTTGTGTATAGCGCTTAAAGAAAATTCACAAAACACTGTACATATTGAAAGTTTAAATCGAGGGGGAGATCCTATGGGTGAAAAATCGTCTTTGATTACAGCTTGTTGCCGCTTTTAAACCTTTGACAAGATACTTATCAGCCTACTTTGTGAGGTGTACAGGCAATCGTTAAACGAAAGCCGTGGGTTGATCTCAGAAAAAAATTATATAACTGTAATGAATATCATGAAATCGTCAAATTATATAAAACACCATCTTATAGGCCTGTCATTGCATGAATTTGCTCAGGTAATTCGCTTATTGTTTTTGTCAGCCAAACAAATGAAGAATATTGAGTTAGATATTAAAAGGACCGATGTTTAAATACCCGGTCGCCTACAAACCAGCTTGTTGACAATTGGCCTTTACAAGATTATTCCTAAGGGCATGTTATCAAGCTTGATGGTAGTTTTGTTGCTCAATTGATGCAGGTCGAAAGCATTAGCGAGTTTATAAATGAAGCCATGTGTTTACAGCGAAAAGAACAAACGCATACTTTTGGCTTATTTGATGACTTTTGGGCAAGTGAAAACAGTAATTAAATGTTCTTTCTTCAATCAAGCGGTTGCAGCATCACGCTAAAATAAGATTAGATTTGCGTAAGTTGGCTAGCGACACTCCTTAACTTCTCAGCCGACTTTTGCTGTTGGCCACTTTGTTTCATATGGCAAGTTCCAGCATCAATTAAAGGATGGGTCTTTTAGCCATCCTCGGGCGAAGGTAAGGTTCGCAACAACCCTCTTCAATATTAACTTTACTTCGGAAGTAACTTATCTAACGACGAATCGACAGTAAACAAGCCAAGCGAACTATGCGTAAAATAACAATATAGCTTGTCCATGTAAAAATATCGGTTGGAAATGGTTTAAAAAAATGCTGCCAGTTTGATATCACCGGCGATGGTTCAGACATAATACCCTATACGCGCATTTTGTAATTGTTGGTGTAACCAACCATTAAGGCAATTTGACAGAATATAAGCACCGTGTTGTGGTGTTGTTTTATATTCCATATGTAAACCTAATCATGCAGCATTGTTGCGGCAATTAATGGCTGCTTCACAAATCGATTTTTCAAATTGAGCTGGTGTTGTACTTGTTTTAAATAAATATCAGTGCGAGGTTTTTGACACGGTGGTTGCATGTTCTGCCATCAATATGGAAATTGCTTGAATCATTTCCTCAAGGGTTTGGGTGCGTCGGGTCATTTGGCTGCATAATTGTCTAACTATGCCGTAAATGAAGACCTCGGCGCGTGCCCCTGTTGGAAATTTGCATATGTTTTGAATATAAGTTCTTCAAACAAGGCGCAAATTAAAAAGCCAGTCCACTGGGAAATATGGTCGTCGTGATTCTGTTAGGCCGACAATATCCAATTGTTCAATTGTGATCACAATCGATACACTGTTGTCTTTTAGGTGTATAGGTAAGCTGTGCTAATCGAAAGAGTCACTGATAAACCTTGAGTAATCAAAATCTCATAATGCTTGGGTGCGTGCCGGATGCCCCTAACATTGTTGCCAAATTTACAAACTGATAAGTCATTTTTGATTGGATCTAGTAGGGTTTGGCATTAGAAATGGCTTCGGCAAAGGCTTCTTCTGTAGTCAAAATCATCACAAAATAACGCTCTTTGAAAAAGTAACACAGCCCATATTCAAACTTGACTAAAATGAATAGGGTTTCATTCGTTGCCGACAAATCACTTTCTGTGCTTGCGCCACCCATATCAATTACCAGCGATATTGCCTGGTAGCTGAAATGAGCCAAACCAAGTATTTTTGGCGTCTTCTTCAACACCTGAAAAACATCAATCTTATGATGCAGAATGTCTTCGTCGGCTTTGTCTAAAAACTGCTGGCTTACTTGCCACCCTAAGCGTTTGCGGTACCAACCACTTTGATATTCGCTAGAGGAATATCCTGTAAGTTTCTTTTCATGCAACGCGTTGGCCTAAAATTGCCAACCCCGCTCTAGACTTGCCTATCTAAATGCATGGTTTTCAATCTAAGCCTGGCAGCTAATTGACTTTTTTGCTTCACTTTACCAATAATGACACACTGCCCGCTGAACTCTCACATGACCATGTGAATAGCTGTTGGAGCCCAAACAACCGCGGCATAAAGCTGCTCTGGTTGATAAAATGAAATGGCTATATAAGTTGACTTTCATTTATGTCCGCTGAAGGTCTAGGTCCTGATGGTCGTTTAGGGGTGATTTTCTACGGCTTTGCATGCGCTTTTAAAACGCGGAGCAGGTGGGTGTAACATCCCTGATCAAGGTAGACTGGAATGCAATATTCGTTACTGCTAATTGAACCCTGTATTTTCAGATGGCCGGTAAATTGAGGCCATATTTTCACAGGCGAAACTAATCGCCCTTGCCACTTCTACGCGCACGCCACTGGCCGGTGCGAGCGCCAATTCGGTGTCATTCTGCATCATCGGGTTATATCATTAGTTTAATCTACATGCTGGACCATTGGAATATGTAACCCTCTGGGTGCTGCAACAATCAGTGGCAACCAAAACCAGTACACCAGTAGTGAATTTTCCTAGGATTTTTAAGCGCTTATTTTGTGGTACATCGCCACTTAAACAAACCACTCGAGAACCTCAGTCCGTACCTCATCAGTCGTGCAGCCACATTTTTCAACAGCCTATGTTGGTGTGTGGCCAAAACAATAGTTTATCGGTGCCTTTTCTCTTTCCATTAAGCTAAGTAGTAAATGGCATTTTAAATATCTTCATCAGAAAGGATAAATACTCCTTTACTCGCTAGCTGTTTGCGTTCTGGCTCAATTCAAATTGAGTTGGAGTCATTCCATAGTCATAGGCAATTCTGCATCTAAAACCGATATAGAGAGCGTGGGCGCGAATAAAGAATACATACTATCCTTTCAGTCGTTGGGCATGCGGTTGAAAAAAGGATATCTTTTATATAACCTAACATCACATACGGTCAGCGTTCGTCGAGTACAGCTACTTGTATATCCTTCCAAGCGAAAATATATTTTTGTTTGTGTAGTCAATAATCGACCCGGGATGCCGATAATAATGTCGACACGTTTTTGCAAGACATCGCGTTGACTTTCATAACCCTCTGCACCCCATATTAATGAGACCAAGGGATTTCCCGTGTGCGGTCTGGCATTCTGCGTCACATTAAAATTTGTTACCGCTAAGCTCACGGGTTGGTGCATATAGATGGCCCCGGCGGTTTGTTTTTTGATTTTGGCTGCGGATTAGCCAGTAAGTAGTCGAAATGGTTTTGCTACCAAAAGGCGATAGTTTTTACCCTTGTCCTTGTTTGAAGCTTGCCCCGCGATGTCGGGCCTAGCTAATGAATAGGTTGGTAAATCTTAATCGCCTGAAATTGGGTGTAGCAACTGATATAATATTCGCTGCAACTTAGCCTTTGATGACTTGCTCATTTATGCAAATCTGAAAATTATGTGTTTCAGTAAATGTGTTGTGTTGCATAGTTTATGCTTATCTGTTGCTTGCATTAAAAAACCAGTTTCTATATACATCATGACCGCGCTGAATATAAGTCATGTCTTGAGAGATAAAAATTACGTGAGAAAAGATGAGCGACAAATTATCCACATTAACTGACGGATAGTTTCCGAGGCCCGGATGTTATCAATGCTTGCGGTCCTGGTGTTGGTTTGACTTTGGGCGGAATGGGTGTGGTCCGTGTAAAAATGATTTGCGCCAATATTTGATGAGGTTGCCTGACGAATTTCGAGTAAGGCAAAGTAACAGTTGGTCAAGCTTAAGTGATGAAAATAACGAAACCGCCTCCAGTTTGGTGATTAGAGGCATTTTCAACTCTTCCTGCTGTTTAATAAGGTGGAAACGTTGCAGCGATCTAAAGTAGGTTGGCCTTATCTAA
>Ga0163217_1019456_pt1 | contig 10239 bp, 13 predicted proteins | sample SynspAceP_FD_185933 | JGI IMG/M metagenome (GOLD analysis project Ga0163217, IMG submission 185933) | Saline lake microbial communities from Ace Lake in Antarctica - Synechococcus sp. Ace-P (PacBio error correction) | ecosystem: Environmental > Aquatic > Non-marine Saline and Alkaline > Saline ...
GTTATGGCGGCCCGCGCTGCCGTGCTGGCCACGCTGAGGACCGCATGGCCCTCAACCTGCTCGGCTGCACGCCAACTACCTCGCGGTGAGAGCTGTGGCTTGGCTGAGGTGGCCCACCGACATCGCCAAGACTGCTCACAATGGCTGGGGATCAGGCCAGGATGGGCGACTTTGATCAGAACTTTCATCAGCCCTAGATTGCAGCACAGTAGGCCGCCCAGTGGTGGCTGTACAAGCTGCTCACCTGGTGTTTTCCAGAGGAATTGGCCCATGAGCCCGAAATTTTGCCCAGGATCAGCATCGGACCTGGGGAGCTCCCGGGAGGTGAGTTCAAATGCTCTCAGAAGATCAGCTGGGGGTTGTCCCGATCCCTGGAGAGGGCCAACATCCCACCACCAGCAACTTGCTGATAACCCGCAGGCACACCACCGACACGATCTGTGGCAAGAGGCCTGCGCAGGATGCTCGAGGAAGAGGCGTTGGTTATCGGTGATGCGAATAGAGGGCTTCGGCGGTAGTGGCGCCCCGCGTCTTCCACAGAGCGTCAAGAGTGGTGCGATCGGGTACTCAAGAAGAGCAGCAGCTTGAAAAACGCTTGTTCGCCTTTTGGAGCCGGTTGATCAGGTAAGTCATCTCGCGACCATGTCCGCGCGCAAAGCTTCAACATTGGGCTCCTGCTGCTCTTTCTGGCAACTTCGCGAGCACTTTCGGCGAGGGCGGTGAGACAGCAGGGTGACGGACGTCAGCCCGTGCTGAGCATCGATCACACAACTTGGGCGCCCCGCACGGCGAGGTTGACCGAGGCCTTCAATCGAATGTGGCACCACCGAGCGATGAAGTGGACGCAATCTCTCAGAAAAGCACGCAGTCCGGAGGATGTCGGCTCCACAGAAGACCTCGCGCACGCACACTCCTGTGTGAGCAGGGCGGAAGTGCAAGCTGATCGTTCGCACGTCTGGTATATGCACAGTCGGGAATGAAGAAGCTTGCTGGAATCTTCCTGGCTTCGGATGGGTAGTACACTCTTGGAGGACAACGTGGTGTGGCCCTTCGAGGTGGCTTTGTTCCAATTCGAGTGGCCTCATGTTTGGCCACTATCGAGTGTGCATTTCAAGGCCGATTCTCTGCTGTGGGTTCCACCCACAACCGCGAAAACACAGGGGATCGGTGGTTGTCGGTGGTTGATAAAGACAGACCAAGATCGAGTCGCGGCCGCGAAAGGCGTCGTCCTGGAACGATCACCACAGGCCTGGGGCTTGCTGGTTTTACGCCGGATCCTCCGGCCATGGTCCCATAAGCTCACCAAACGCTTCACTGGCTGTCTCGTCATCGGGCCACATCGACGCACTCGAATCGATGAAGGCCTGGATCTCGGCCTCTTTCGGGTTTCAGTTGTGCCAATCGCGACGCGCCTGCGCACCTCGGCCTGCAAAACCCAGGCGCATACACATCCGGTACCCAGAATCTGGATCGGCCTGGCATCCCCTGGCCCGCAGCTCCGCTGGAAGGTTGCTCCACCGCACCTTGGCGCGGCGGTTAGGCGGCGCGCGGCGCCTTCCTGGGCGCTGTCCCTCCGAATCGGAGTATCTCACGGTTGGCTCGGCCTTCCATAGCAGCGTCAGCGCTGGTTACATGTCATGAAGTAACGGGGGTCGCGGACGAGCTCTTCAGCCGAGAATCAGGGCTCAGGCCAGAGATAAAAGGCGCGCCCATGCATCGATGCTGCCAGTCCACCTGTCGCTCACCTGGCCGTATGTGAGCGGCGGCGGAATGCGCTGCTACGTCGAAGCGCAGCTTGAATCCACTAGGGCTAGGAGGAGCTTTGGTAGACCGCTCGCACTCCTGGGGGCCAGGGGCGGATAAAGGGCGCCGGGGCCGAGCGTTTCCGAGTATCGGAACCACAAGCATGCAAAGCGGAAACCTCTGGCTGGAATCACCGACCGGATCATGTACACCATAGGCAGAGGTCCGGGTGCCGCGGCTGTTCATGGCCGAGGGTCGGCTCCCATGATCCACCAGCACCAGGGCTGCCCCGGGGCAGGTTCATGGCTTGGACATCTGGTGAGCCGGACAACTCTGCCAACCGGATTCCGGTCCGCCAATGCAGCCGGCACTACCGGCGCATGGGATCAAAGCAGGTACTGTCCCCTTCGGGCAGGGCCTCGGCCCCAATCCGCCAGCCCAAGGGCTGCGCGTGGCGACGCTGTCGGGGTGGTGAGGAGCCTCCAGGGAACGCCAGCAGTCCAAGCCTTTTGGCGCGCTGCAAGTTCGTAGGCTGACAAAACGGCTCGGCGACGAAAGCGGCTGCGTTGCCCTCGATGCGGTCGTAATTTCCGGCGACCAGTTCTGACGAAACAATGGTCACGGTTCACCCGTTCGGCGGGGGGGCTGGAGCGCGCCATGGACGGGAAAGGTAATGCAGCGCCAGTATGATCATAATAGACTTTTCCAATGGCTCAGCCCTGTCCAGGTGCGACGCAGCGTAAGCAGGGAGGGTGGCGTGGAGCTCAAGCCTCAGCTTGATCAAACCAACGAGCTTGGTGCCATGAAGAGGCTGAGCACCGCCCGCCGTTGGAGAACTTGCACGAGACCACGCGTGATCGAGCTGGGGGGATCCTGCAGAAGGTCGAGGAGCTGGAGGGGATGCTTCGATGAGCCTGGCCCAGTGCTATAATCTCGCGGAAAGTATGCGTTTTCTCTCTAGGGTTCGCCTTTCAATCAGGACTACTTTCCGACGAGCCTAGTTGGACTGACAATTAATACGCAATCAAGAGAAATGTCCTGCCTGGGACCAAGCAAGACTTTACTACAGCGGCCTTATCACGCAGACTATTTTGATCAACAATGGGGAGACATTCTGATATGGCTGGATGGAGAAATTTAATCGAGAGCGCTTCTGGAAAAGTTCTGGCACTGCCCTGCTTAATCAACGAGTCTGCAGGAACAATGCGAAAGGAAGAATGTCCTAAATAATGATCTACTGGGAATGTATCACGACTTCTTCCGACCATTCTGAGCGGGATCGAAGAGGAAAACACCCATTGTTACGTCTAATGCATCTTCGGTGGCAAAACTACAGATCCGCACGAAATCTCCCCTCCCCTGCTGGAGGGCAAGCGGCGCGCTCGCGGCTGATTATTGGATAAGGCCGACAGAACTGCGCCGCAAGCGTCAGCGAGGTGGCCCTGGTCCTGCCTAAACCAGCTTAAGGCAGGCATCTTCAATCCGAGATGTTTTGGACGATCTAAAACTTGTCTCCAAAGAGGAGGCAGTTGCCTTGGGCGGGTCTGGTGGACGTTTTCGGGATGCAAACAAAAATAAATAACCTATATGGAACACGACTCTCCAATGTATGATCGATGTCGGACTTTTTTCCCTTATGATATCTTCGGAAGCATTTTTTTCCCTATGCGGCAGAATCGAACTACTCAGGTGCCAAACTAATTTCTGAAGCAGACTTCATTGACATTAACAAAAGGTCGAAGGATTGACAGGGGGAATACTAATTATGACGATGATTGGGACATAATCGGCGGCCCGGTTGTTGTTGATTTTGATCGGATTTGCAATCAAAAACGTTGCTCTGATTAAAATTCAAAAATATAGACATGAACCCTGAGTACGTTACCAGTTCAAGTCTAGATGGCTAAACTGTTCAAATCACATAGTCGCAAGTGCAGGACGCGGGGAACTCAGAAATTCATTTCTCTTGGGCGGATTTCTGCAGGCTTTTCAAGATTCCCTTTTCCTAGGATAGTACATGTACAAAATCTCTTTGCAAGGAGGGTGCGCAAAGACCTTCGCAAACTGAACATACTAATAATATAATAAAAACTTACTACCGGCCATGTCTGAGGCCATGAAAGCTGGTGAGTAAAAACTTTTTTTTTTTTTATTTATTTTTTAATTTATTTTATTTATTTATTTATATTTTTTTATATTTTTTTTTTTTTTTTGTATTTTTTTATATTATTATTTTTTTTTTTTTTTTTTTATTTTTTCGCACTCACCTCTAAATACTATCCTCCTAGCGCTGCAATTCGTGGGGAGCTCACAGCCTCATGCAAAAAGAAGGCCAACCGATAATGAAGCCACCCGAAGCCAACTTCTCCAGATCGGGGACAGCAAAGAAAACATCCAGCAAATTCATCATCTGCAAGAGGCGGTAGGCACCAGCAGAGAGAGCTCCTCACGTAACGCCCTGCGACCGACGTATAGGATGAGAGTGAGTTGCAGACAGCTCTCTACGGCAACATCTTTCTCGCGCAACTTGATCATGCCCGTGACTTAGTATGGATCAGATAGGCGTAAGTTCTGCGGACTCACCTTTCCTTCGGCCAAAGAGAGTGTGGTGCTCAGACCCATTCAGAGCACTTAGAAAGGAATTCCGTGCTGACGCTCGCGCACGATGCAGTGGCCCACAGAAGATAGAAGAGGATGTAGAGATTCGTAGAGGGCCCGCAGCGCGTCTGACGCACCCCGTACACTCTGCGACATGTGGATTTTGAACAGCCTCTCAGCTTCTCAGCGCTCCGCACGCGAGACGTAAGATATGTCAGTGCTGACTGATACAGTGCTCACTATAAGATGCTGAAACATAGTGAGTAACTCACTAGAGAGGCAAGCGCTTGCGTCTCGACTCTGCGAGAGAGGTACCAGTGGAGTCAACAGATCGAACAAGCTATAACCCGTAGCGTCGACTCAACCGACTCTCGGCTCAATACATGGCGATCACATATACGTTTTACTAAACGCTCGCCGCTTCACGATATATCGCCGATCGCATCTTCATTTTAGAGAGACTCAGATCTGGAGGAAGAGGTGCTTGCCAGAGAGGCGACACTGTATCTTTGGGAGCCGAGAGGACTACTCGATTCGCCCGAGCCGGCACACATGTCTCTCGAAGTTCATCGAACAAGGGAAGCGACATCGACGACTAACATTGGAGACGCTCGCTGCTCGAGATGCCTAGTCCGCCGCGTTGCACATGGTACGACTCGCGCCAAAGTCAACTGCCATCCTGCTTTCGTGAGAGAGGTAGTGGTGAGATCTCGACACATCATCCTACTGGGATGGAGATCAGACCTCGCGCGCTCGAAATGTTCTGGGATTTGAGACGCTCAGACCAGAGTGAGACCGCGACCGCGTGGACTGGCGAGTTCGCGAGCGCTATGCAATATGAGTCCGCGCACGTCAGGTCGCGCTCGCTATGCCTGGGCAGACAACGCCGGCGAGAGGGAGGGACTAGGTCAGCGCGCGTAAACATCCTCCGAACCATCTTGCGCTAGGCGAAGTACTAGCTTAGCGTCTGACATATGAAAGGGTCGTGCCATAAATGTCGATCCGATTCCGAGATGTGTATCGGAGAGCAGCGATGTAGAGATAGCAGACGGTATAGGCGTATTGTTCGATGGAGGCCACACTCTTAGTCCCTTCGCACCCATTGTCTCTCTAGGAGAGCTCACGTTGGCGTGCAGTGCAGAGATTGTGAGCTAGTGGACAGGCAGACACATTTCGCTCTCAGCGCTGCGCATCGATCTACAAGTGCTCTACGCAGGCCTGCGAGGGGTGCCGCCATGACAAATGCTGCTCCATTGTTGATCAAATTACGCATCTGCGTGTATATACGGAGACTCCGGCTGCGTAAGGTCCTTAGTCTGGTGCCCAGGGCGAGAGAAATCATCTCCTGAGATTCGGAGTCTATCCTGAGTTCTAGGAAACCAACAGGCTAGGTCGCGCCACAGCTAGCATCTGCACATATGAGAGAGCTGTTAATTCGGTGCGAGGTGACGAGGAACATACTGGTGCAGATATGTAGCTGCGCCTGGAGAGGTAGGAGCACTGTTGGCCATGGCTCAATACGACACTAGCTACTCGCCACGTAACGCTCACTCTGTCCACAATCTCTAGCTGCAGCGATGCGGGCCATGGCCCTGCATGACTGTCGGTGAGAGTTCCGGAGAGATGTCTGCTCCAACGCGTGGTCGGTGCCTCCCACGTAGCTTTACATGCACATGCCGAGCGTCGTGTCGTCTATAGAGGTCCTAGAGCCGCTTCAGAGGGTTGACGTCACTCTGCTCGGGCACAGCCATCGCCTGAGTCTCGTCGCTCGCGGACGACTGAGATGAGCAAGGGGTCTCTCACTGGCGAGAGAGTCCTGCGCGGTATGACTCAATAGGCTCTCTTGGTCTGTTGACTTATCTTGTTGTATCGCCGCAGGCGCATGGGTCCGGCCTCTAGCCTCCGCTGCGCCGACTGGGACCGATTGACACATGCTGCGTCAGTATACTGGTGTCCCGCGCTGGAATATAAGGATCGCCATCGAGAGAACCGCGCCAGCGCGCGTACGATCCGCCGAGGCTGTCGCGCTCGACGGAACTCAGCGAGCGCCAAAGGCCTTGGAACTGGCGTGCTTCCCTCGAGCGCAGCTTCCAACCGCACGCTCGCGGAGCAAGCTGTCCGAGCGCGGAGCCTGTCGTGTCAGGCCCTGTTGGGCCTCGTGGCGCGATTTCGGCCGAACGCGCCCAGGGTCTTTGCCCGGAAGGGTGAGCCATGCTGACCTGCTGTAGAAGATACCCTGAAGGCGGACCGGAGTGCGCGCGTGTGCACAGCGAGATGCGCGGAGCTCGTGGAGCTCCGGTCTGCAAGTCTCAGCGAGACTGAATCCAGAGTGTCACCCCATATAGAGCACCATGCCCTCGCGGGGCAGCCTGGCTGGGGCTGAGGGTTGAGATCTCCACGGAGCCTGCACACGCTGGCAGATGGCAACTAGCGCGCGCGACAACTCAGACACTGCATGGAAGCAGACTAGGTCGGTAAGTGTGGAATCCAGGCTGGGGGTGACTTCCGACTGCCAGCTACGCGAATATGACCTCCGAATTGCTGCGCTGTGGTTCACAGATCCGCCGGAGAACGATGCGCGCGGAACCGGGCAGAAGCGCTTACTCCGAGACTCCGCGACGCCGCCCTCTGCGCAGCGCTCGACGACAAAGCGGTCTTACCCAAGAGCTCCTATGCGACTCGCGGAGCACTCAGGTAGCCAGCATGCGCACATCGATCGATAAGCGACGAGGCTCGAGAGTGCGCACGAGCGCAGCCGCCACTGAACGGCACGGATAGGAGGCGCAGGTGGACCTCGCGTGGCGCGAGCAGTCCAGATGGCGAGGAACAGCTGTCGACTTCTTAGTTCGCCGAGGGACCTGACTATTCTATCGGAGCGTGAAGAGAAAGGTTCTCGGTCACAGAAGCCCGCGCCGTTTACATTCACTCGGCACATGTAAACACAAAGCCCGATGCTACGGCGCCACGCTCAAGTCGACTCCGGAGAGCCGAATCGCTCTAAGTCGCACAGAGAGCTTTCTGCCGAGAGAATGAGAGCCGTAGTACGCTCAGTCGGGCCACAGGCAGTCCCCTGCGACTTGTCGGCGCGACGCCAATGCGCGCCTGCAATTGGTGCTGTGTGAGCTCTTCCCCCTCAGAGAAATAACACAAAAAGAACTGAGTATCTCTCACTTTGACAGCCGGCTGCCGAGGACCTAGGGGCATAGCGGGCCGATCCAGATTCTCGTGACGGCGAATTTGTATGCGCCTGGGTTGTGCGAGCGATGGCCCAGTCGGGTCGGCATGTGTCGGATCTCGAGACAATTGACAGCCTCGCCGGAAGAGGCCGAGATGCAGCGCAATATGCAAAGTGATAGTGTCGTGCGTAGCTGGACTGTAGCAGACGCGACCAAGTCGCGTAGTGATAGCGTAGTAGAAGCCGATTGAAGGACATCAAGAACTGACGCTAGCTTCTCACAGACGTCAGTCAGCGCGAGAGATTCCCAGCTGTGGTGATCGTTTCAGGACGAACGCCCTTCGCGGCCCGGACTCGATCGTGGGGTCCTGTCTGATCACCACCGACAACACCGATCTCCTGTGTTTCGGGTGTGGGTGGAACCCACAGCAAGAGAACGGCCTGAAAGCAACGAGTCGCCGATGGTTTGACAAAGTCACCCCGTGGCCAGGAACCGCCTTCGGCAGAAGCTCGGGGCCGCCTGAGCGATGACGACGTGATCCGCCTCAACCGATCGGTTTGCTGGTGTTTCTTGGCCTGGCCCTGAGTGGGAGATGGGATGGGCTCATCGGAGCATCCCCTCCAGCCTCCTCGATTTCCCTGCAGGATCTCCTGCTCGATCGCCCGCAGTTCCTGCCAGGATTTCCATCGGCAGGCCGGTGCTCCACCCTCTTCGTAGTTCAGCTCCTTGTAGCGGTTGAAGGCTGAGGTCATAGCCCTGGGCACGATTTCCGCCCTTGGCACGCAGAAGCTCTGCTCCGTGCGCCGCCCGTTCGGCGCTCTTGAGCTTGTGCGTTCCTCCCAGCGGGCCAGGGCATCGGGCAGGGTTGTTCTTGGCGTGCTCGCCTTCTTGTAAAGGCTCTTTCGGGCGGCAGGCCCCAGCTTCTTCGAGCGGCTGCAGAGGATTGCGCTTGTCGGTCGAGGCTCCACCCTCGCGCTCATGTCGTAGAACTTGATAGAGAACCGCCACGGCCGGTTTTTGGTGAACAGCAGGATCGCCGTGCTCACGCCTGCATAGGGGGGAAACACCCCCGCTCGCAGCGACACACGCCCTTCGAGAAAGTGTCGTCAACCAAGAGTGCGGTCGCAGTTTTTTGTGGGCCTTGCTTGGAGCCGAACAGCACCCCATCGGGCACGATCACCGCTGCCCGGCCACCGGGTTTGAGCAGCTGCAGAACAAGGCCATGAACAGCAACTCGGTTTTCCTTGGTTTTCACCACCGTTGCAGCTTTGCGCGCTGGTGCTTTCGAAATCCAGCGAGCCAGCCAAAAGGCGATGGCAAGCAATCAGGGGGTAGCGATTCTCCTCGAGCGCACTCGTCTTCAGAGAGGGATCGCGATAGCTCACATCGGGGTTCTCCACCCGTGCAAGAAGCAATGGAGGCGAGCCCGATGCGCACATCGTGCTGTCGAAATCACCAAACCATGAACAGACAATGGTTGAAGTGCTCGCGCTGCTGGGTGTCGCTGAATAGCTCCGGGTTTTGGTGGCCGCGCAGGTATTCGCCCACCGCCACCGGAAAGCCGCAGGTGCCGCAGGCCGATCGGCCAAATCACGTCGGTGGGCTTGGGCTCCGTCATCGCCACCATCAGCTCGATGATGTGGCGCGGTGTGGCGGAAACTGGCCGGTTGGTGCCGGCGGTGCGCAGCTGCCAGCATGTACCTCGTAGATTGTCGCCGCTTGGTGTCGCGATCCGCCATCGGCAACGCATCCAGAAGATCGACCACCTTGGCCAGGAGGGCGGCAGTGGGGATCGTGAAACGCGCGTTCCTTCATTGTGGCTGGCAAAAGCCGAAGCCATCGCCGCCAATGGGGTTTTTTGCGCAGGAACGGGGACACGCCGCTCGCCCCACCGCTCGAACATGCTCGGTTGGCGGCCACTGTTTGAAGCGTCAGCGCAAGCCGCTCGTAAGGGCGCTCCTGCGGGTCATTGCCTCGGGATCAAAAGCCGCCGCACGCATCGGCTTGCCCGGTGCGCAGGGCCTTGCGCCTACAGGGGGGGGTTTTTTTTTCCAAGCTCATCGAGGCGGCGGATGACAGCAGGTAGGTGAGCTGCTCCATGCACGCTCCAGGGGGTTGGGCGAAGCCGCCACTCCAGGAAGGCATCCAGATGCCATCGATCTGGTTGCGCAAGCTCGCCGGTGAGCGCCGAGGCGGCCGGTGGTTCCGCGCGGCGATGGTGGGCCGCGGCGGTGGCGGCACGCACCGTGCCATTGCGGCGGCTGCGGCCATTCCCGGATGCAAGAGGCCTGCCTGGGCGGTGGCTGATCCCCGGCGCCTTCAAGGCCGCCACAAGGGCACGGGCTTCTCGGCGGCGCCCATGGCCACCAACATGATGCCTTGGCAGCTTCGAATTCCCTCATCGCTGAAGGGTTCAATCGGCCAGATCCAACAGATCAGCGCGCAACTCCGCATTGCTGAGCCTGCTGCATCTCTGGGATCAAGGCGAGCAGGCGTCGGTGAGATTCGTTTGCGGCGGCATCAGGCGATTGCGGAAAAAGATTGGGGCGCGACGTTCTATAGAAAACGCAAGTTTGACAATTCGTCATCGGGATGGCCACATTGTCTGGGTCAAGTCTGGACAACAATCCGTTCGCCATCACTGAGATTTCGGCTATGGGAACCTGGAGTCAGGCTGGGATCGCGTACACAGGTCAGGCAGAAGTCCGAACCCCCCCGTCGC
>Ga0163217_1039314_pt1 | contig 10239 bp, 14 predicted proteins | sample SynspAceP_FD_185933 | JGI IMG/M metagenome (GOLD analysis project Ga0163217, IMG submission 185933) | Saline lake microbial communities from Ace Lake in Antarctica - Synechococcus sp. Ace-P (PacBio error correction) | ecosystem: Environmental > Aquatic > Non-marine Saline and Alkaline > Saline ...
AAAAAAAAAGGAGAACCTCACAAAGAAATTGCCCCCGTTTTCCCCGCCTTCCCGGCCCCCCCGCCTTTACCATCGGCCCCCCCAGCCAAAATCTGGAAATCGCCCGCAACCGCCGTTGCCCCGATTTTTATCCGCGATTCATAATCTTGGCCATATGCTTTTAAGCGTATTGCCCCCAATCCACCGGCCCCGTGGAAACAAAGATTTCCGCTTCAATGATGAATTTTTTTCGCGCGGCGTCAAGGGCATGGAAGATCAATCAGGAAATATCAAGAAATACTGTTGTTTTAAAGCGGCAAAACCAGCACAGCCCCCGTCCGCACGTCCGCCGCGGAACTGCCATCGCACCCCAGCCCCAACGATGACCTTGGCCCATCCCACATTGGTCCCTTGCCGCAATAGCCTTGCACGCGGCATAGTTTAGGCCCCCCCCCGCCAGCGAAACATGGCGCCCATAGGTGCGTAAAACAACTCCGATCATGGCATATAGACGGTGGCCAGCACGGAATCAAGTGATCGAATCGTACCCACTGCAACCATCATGCAACGTGTTCCTTCAGTGTACGCGCGGCCTCGCGGCCCCTGTCGCGGCAAACGCCACCCCAACCAGAGAGGAAACGGAATCACCAACGCACAATCAAGTGCCAGCCCCCCTGAAAAGCCCAAAGCCGGTCAAAAAGCCCCCTGCGTCAGCGATGCTTGGCAGCAGCAGAATGGCAAGCAGCCCCAGCCCCGTACCCGCCGCAGCCCCGAAGCGCACGCAAGAGTGAAGCGCCGGAAATGAAAGCCTGTGCGATATAGCTTGTCGGTCGCGCCCAACCAGACGCAGCACGGCGATGACCGACGTTGCCGACAGCGCTGCATTGCGCAAGTGTCACCATCTCGCGCAAAGGGTCGCGATGATCACGTCATGGACATCCCAGCCCAGAACTTCAGCCGCGCATGTCCCGCTTTGACTCAGCGTGCGCGCCAGCGGCTGGTGTCCACACGCCCGGTTAACCTCTGCCGCAAGGCGCCAAGCCGGCAACCGTCGGCGTCCATGCCGTCGTCTTCTCGTAATCTCGATCAGGCGCGGTACCGGCAGGTGCTCAATCGCCAGCTCTGTCCGAACCCAAGGGGCCACCAGTGGATGGCTGTTCTTCATCGGTCAATCACGCGCCGTGGCGACGCCTTTGGTGTGGTCTCGCGGATCGCAGCGCGGTCGTCGTCTGGGCATGCCTTGGTCATGGCCGCTCGACGCGGACGTTGCGGTAACGCTCGCCCAGTCTTGCCCCAGATATGCCGCCAACCGCCTCCGACGCGAGCGAACAGCGCCAGCGCAAATACCGCAGAAACGCCATTCGTTGCGGCAGCAAAACAAGGCAGCTGCCGCGTAAATCCTGACGGTGCACCACACGGTCCGCTTGACGGTCCGCCGTTCCACAGTGACCGTCAGCGCAATGCGCAATATCTCATAGATCCGCCCCGCCAGCTGATGCCGGCGGTTCGCGATGCGCACACCCGCGCTCACTGCAACCTGTGCCTTGTGGCGGATAGTCCTAGATCTTGGTCGCGATCAGCACCTCCCTTCCCATTGCGTTCAGCGTCGCAGCAGGCGCAACAACCGCTGCGACATCTCCCCAGTCCGACGTTGCCTGTTGGGTCAATCCGCAAGCAACACATCGGGCGACATGATCCCGCACGGGCTCCAATGCGGCCCGCTGGCGTTCACCGCCCGACATGTTCTGGTGCAAGCGTCATCCGGCACGACTGCTTGAAGCCCGACCCAGGACAGCTAGCTCTTGCAGATCTCAACCGTCCTGGTTTCCGCAAATGGCGGCCCGAACTGGTCAGCGGCAGCCCGATGTTTCGGCCACCGGCAGATGTTCAAGGAACTGCAGTCCTGATGCAAGCACGCCCAACACGCCGCCGATCATCGCAAATTCGCGCGTTCCATGTTGCGACTCCTTGTCAAACAGCGACACATGCCTCCGCGTCGCAGCAGCGCAACCATATGCACAACTCATCAAGGTTGGTTTGCCAGAGCCGACGGGACCCGTCAGAAAATTGGACCGATCCCGGTGCCAGCTTTGACCGAGATATCGTGACAAAAATGCTCGCCCCCGCCATGCTGTTGGCCACGTTTCAAACTCGAATCACACGCAATATCCCGCTGTTTGAAACGTTGTGCCCAGCACCGCTTTGGTTTCAATGCACCCCGGCGCAGGCATTGCAATGAAGATTGCAAACTTTTCCTACGTGTTTCTTAGGACAACATAAGTTGATCGACGTGAAAACAAAGAGGTTTCCAATGGCTCGGTGTCGCAACATGAAGACTGATTCTGTCCAATTGGCGATGCCCAGTACGAAGTGACGACGAGGTTATGTCCTCTTGTCCGTCGCGTGATGTGCAATCTCCAACTGCGTCCCAGACCTTGTTTTCCAGCCATCACCCCAATTCATGCCCCTTTGTACGAGAGGAATGCGGCCGCTTAGCAACTGTCCACCGCTGCCGTGTCCGCAGCCCGGATAGGATACCCCAAGGTTAAACCCAGCCCCCGCTGACGACGCCCGCAGAGCCGAACCGCAACAGCCATCCCCTGTGCTCCTGCGCGCCCGCCGCAAACAACTGACCCCTCGTGCTGATATTTGCCGCCAAGAAGGCCGAAGCCGAACAGGGAAGCCCGCCGTCCCGCCGTCAGCTAGAGCCGCTGGAAAGCCAGCCCGTAGCTGGTCTGCAGAGGCGGATTCAACCCAAGCGAGAGCGAACCGTGCGCCAGCAGCCAAGGTCCGCATTGCGTCTGCGCGTGCGAGGAACGCAACCCCGCGTGGCCTAATACCAATGCGGCGGCGCTGTCGGAATCGCGCCGTGATTGCTGCGTCGAACATCGAAGAAATCAAATTGACCCTGCGCACCGGCATCAAGAAGCTACGCAAACAATCCCCACCTGCGTGGCGACGCCGCACAGCCTGAGCCGCAAAAAGCTGCAGCGGTTTAAGCCCGCGGTTTCCCTGTGCTGAATCGTTGCTACTCGCATCCGGTGCTGGTGCTGCCTATGTCTTTTTCGCCGCAGATTCAGAGGCTCTGTCCTGCGTGCGCCCTATCTGCCAGCTAGTGGCGCAAGGGGATAAATCGGACGGCAATGGCTTCGACGGTGCATTGCAGTGTCCCGCTGCAATGGCTCGATGCGCGGGCTATCCCAGTTCAGGCAAGCTTAGGGCCGCGCGGGCAAGCCTGCGCTGACCGCCTAGACTGCTACATTACTATCAAGAACGGTCAGCAGACGGCCGCAGGTATATCGCGTTCAACCTCTGCCGCGTCGCCTCGCCCCCCCGAGCGACGCGGATTTCGTCAAGCAGTTCGCGTGCACGGCCATCAAGGCGCCATTTTCTAAGCGCAAGTTCGCCTCTGCCCCCTGTGCGCCAATGCACCTGTTCACGGCCCAGAGGAACTGATTCTCGCACGCGGTTTGCCTTGGCTTGTGCCCTGCCCCTTTCGGTTACGCCTGCCTGCGATCCATCGCCTCGCCCAAGGCCGCCGCATCCTCGCGGTCAGCGCTTTCCATTGCCTCCCGACTGGTTGTCGATCGCTTTCGGGCCAGATCATCGCGCGCAGCGCCCTCTTCGGCACCGTCCATGGGCAACGACCGGCGCGGTCCCATGCCAAACACTGGCAGCGTTCGCCTTCGGGTGCCGTCACCGGCAGACGCCCCTCTTGGCGCGCAGTCATCGCGCAGTGCCCTGCGGCGTCCGCAATTGATCCTTGGCCCCTGCCCGGGGTCGCCCTTGGCAGTTGTTCTGACCGGTTGCCTTGCCCCGTTGGCCCGCTGTTTCCGTCCCTGCCGGGGCCGACTGTGGCCCTGTTCCTGCCCCGCGCTGGCCGTCATCCGCGTTGGGGTTGAAACGGTCCTGCAAATCGCGAAATCGCCTGATCGCTTCAAGCTCTTGCTGTCGCGCAGACTGTCGGCGAGCCCATCCATCGCCTGCTCACCCGGAGATTGCCCGCCTTTCACCCGCTGACCTGGGTTGACGCGCATGTTCTCCATCAATCTCTTGTCAGCTCTGCGCAAGCGCCTGTTCACCTCCGCCATCCGGCCCCTGTTTTCCCATCAGTTCCTGATGCGTCATCAATGCCGTTGCTAGGTCGTCCTGCGTCTATCTCATGTCCTCTGCCCTGCTGCTGTTTCGCCGTCTTGCCCTTCTGGCGCCGCTGCGTGCAGCTGACGCAATGTAGTCCGTCAGTCGGCCGGCGCAGCTCTTCAATCAGCTCCTGCGATCTCGGATCCGAGGCACCGTTTCTCATCGCCTCTTTGCAGACGTTCCTTGCGCCCGGCGCAATCCGGTCGAGCGCCATCGGGCGACACCCCTCTTCCAGCTCTAATCGCCAAAATCCCACAGATCATTCCGCGATCTCGTCTGCACCTCGTTCGGCACACTAGCGGGCGCAGAATTTCGATCCGTTCATCAGGCCGCCGCGAGACGCAGCGCTGCCGTGTGCGAGAACGGAACACATCCCGCAGGCGATAGACACCGCCCGCAACACCTGCGCGAGACTGCGGCATTGCCTTTGGACCACACAGATTCGCTGCCTGTTTCGGATCAGCCTGCCGCCGCCAGCCGGTTCGAAAAAGCCGCCGACCCGCAGGATCATTGCGTCGGTGGGGTGGTCGCCTGCTTGCTCTGATGCGTTCCAGCACGCTGAGCCGTAAACCGTCCGACTGGCAGTTTGCCCAAGGGTGTTTTTTCTAAACGTCGATCACGGTTTTCTTCGAAATCGCGCGACCCGCAATGGGCAGCGACAGCTGGTACGACACTTTGCACGCGGTCAGGGCGATGGTCAGCCATGCGCCGGTCCATCGGCGTCAGTCTCAATCGATCCGCGCTCTCGCCCGCCCTACGCCATAATCATCCCCGCCAACGAACGGCAGCTTTGCATTCCTCGCCAAAGCGCGTCACGTCCGGCGGCCGTAATTTCAATCTGCGGCTTGGCAATCGGGCAAGCATTGTCACGTTCCACGCCGCCCGTTTCGCCCTCGATGTGCCGATCTGCCCGTTTGCGTGACCTTGAAATCCTGCACGATGGCGGGCGGCGTCCCCCTTTTGGTTGGGACTTGCCCGAAATCGGTCTCGGAAAGCCAGACATACTGCACCTGACTTCGCCATACATGCGCATGTGATCAGCGTGCCGCAAGGCAGGTTCATGCGGCCCTTCGGCCAAGGTCTACAAATACATCGTCGGCTTTACCGGTATAAGCGCGCGGCTCGCCCACCATCCCAGACCGGGACCCGAGCCAAAGCCCCCCGCAACGCGGCAAATCCCGCCACCGATCCGTATGCGCACACGATTCCGACCACAATACCACCGCGTCACAAAGCCAAGAGTGCACAATTAGCGCAAACTGCGAAAGGGTCACGCCCCTGCGACGCGCAAATCTGCAGGCACCGCCTGCGCGGTCGCTGCACGTGCGGCCATGCGGCGCTGTGCGCCTGCCACATACCGCGGGGCAGAAGGCTGTCATCGCCCCCGAACCGATCGCCTGCACATCCATCCAGCGCTTGATAGACGTCCGGGCATGTGCTGCCGTCAAGGCGGTTCAGCGCCTCTTATCCGCGGGGAAACCGCAGGTTGGCGCAGTGCATAAACCAGCGCCCCCACCCCCCTTGGCCTCCACAACGACGACAGCGCCCCATCACACGGACATCGATAACGCTATCTGAGCAAGCCCGCATACACACCACACCGCCAGCACCAATGCATCAGGCCCAGAACGCCTGCACCACACCCTCTGCCCAGATACCGCCCCACGTCAGACGCAAGGCCAGCGGATCGCCTTGAGAAACCTGCTTCGGGCGTGGTGTCGGGATCTCTGGCGTGAAAAGCGTCATGCGGGCCCTGACTCTAAAAGCCCGGACCGACAAAGCGCGTCACATCGCCAATTCAGGAAGGTATCTGCGGATTTTATCATTTCGTCAAAGGTCGGGCGTCGGCTGGATAACCCGCAAATTGATCGCCATGGACCAAAGACCTCGAGATCAAGCCGCGCGCGAATTATATTCGCTGGCCATCACCGCGCCCAATGGGCACCTCCGCTGCGAAACGCCACCAGATCGCCCTGCAACCAGCTTGGCATCAAATGCGCTGTTTTGCAAAGGTACACCGGAATTCGCATACTGGTCCGACGACCTGTCATAGGGCTGCTGCTCTGCCCCTGCCTCGCTTTTTTTTTTCCCCGGAAAACCGGGAAACCGGGTGCAACGATGTCGTGTAGGTCGTCGACAATGGCGGCGGAAATCAGTTCGTCATCGCGCCGTCGATGATCAGGAAATCGCGCCGCTCGCCAGAATTTTACATAGATCACGCTCGCTCACCATCAGGCCCGCGTTGCCCGGCGATCATGCGGCCCGTTCGATTCTCGATTCGCGCCCAGATGTGGCCAAGCGTCTTGCACCATCGCTCCCAAGTCTGTGGGCAGTGCCGGGCCGCAATGAACGTTCATTACGGATCCCAGATACCCCCTGCCCAAATCCAGATCGGCGGATGTAGCCCGTCGCAACGCCAGCTGTCTGTTCCAGCTCGGCCAACCTCTGGTACTCCAAGTTTTCGAAATGGCGTCAGAAATCGGTTCAAGCTGCTGCCCGATGGTGCACATTCGATGCCTCACGACCTCCAGCCTGCTCGCGGCGCCATGCGGTAGACTTCGCGCGCCGCGGCGATTGGGGATGCCCGAACTTGTTTCTCGGACTTGCCTGTGGCAATCTTGGCGTGCGTTTTAGCGCGACATCGGGTTCCATCACGGATTCGTGTCGGCCGCGACCCTGTTCATAGAGCGTGCGACGGCGTCCAGCCTCCGCCATATCGGTCGATTCATCGTTGAACTTGCCGGATGCCTCGCCCTTCGAGGGCGCCGGTGATTTCCGACACTGTTTTGCCTACGGCTGAAAAGAACGATCTTGTCACCACCGGTAACGCCGGTCGCCTTGCACGCCAGATTTCGACCGCCGACAACCACAATCCATGCCCGCACCGGCCTGGCCAGCGTTTTCAGAAACCGCCTGGTTTTTGAATTCGCGCCTTCATCCGTAGCAAACCAAATGTTCCATCCCGTCCCGAAGCCGCATCACAAAAAACGCCCTTGAAGTGCGCAAAAAGCGTGGCGGTTGAATAGTACGTAAAAAGTGCGGCCGACCGCGCTGCGATTTCGGATAACGGCGACATCTTCGGCGAACAGCGCGCCATCACGGTACAGGAAATGAAAATCCATGTTTTCTGCTCCATAACTTTTCCCGCCGAAAGCTGCCGCGATTATTTTAAATGGCGGCGGACCGCAGGAAAGAGAACAGCGCAGACCATTGCCTCCCCAATACCAAAGGGCGCGGGGACATGGCAATCAAGCGGCCAATCGCCCCAAAGGTCAAGAACGTCCCTTGGAAACACCGACATCCCAACATGCCCCGAGACATGCACCCCGGTTGGTATTACTGCGTTCTTTGCGGGTGCTGGTTGTCCGTCGCGGGGGTAGGCGCGGCTGTCATAGTGCAGTTGGCGCAATGGCTTGCGGGCCGTCCACAGCCCGCAGCTACCCACCAGCGTCACAGCGAAGCCTGCCGCGCGGATCATGCGCCGCCCCCAGACCAGCCGGACGGCCGCTGCCAAGGGTGACAGCCGTCCCGACCGTGACTGCCTGACGACGACAGCGTCCACCTGTTCTATTGGACCTGTGGCGGCACGGTTTCCCCTCCACACCACTAGGCAGTCGAAACGGTCCATGCAACAAGGCAGTAACGGGCGAAACGGTGTTCATCCGAATGAATTCCCTTCCAACGGGCCCGACCTTCGCGCGCAACTTGGGTCATGTGCGGTCCCGCCATAAATACATACGCGAATTGACCAGAATTTTCCTACGCCCACACGTTCAAAACGTCGACGTGATGTCACCATGAGCGGAATTGCATCTGCTCCAGCGTCAGGTCGCGGCAGGCGCAGCCGTTCTGTTCGGCCCAGTGCTACCAACGATCCGGTGAATGTGGTTGCGGCATGCGGAACGGCACCCCAGCACGCGTAGCCAGCCAGTTTCGGCCAGAATCCGTCGCGTGGAAAAGCCCGACCCTCGCCGCTGCCCGCAAGGCTTTCGCGGTTGGCGGACATATCCTTGACCATGTCCTTCCATCGCGGCCAGTGCCACATCAGGTTTCGGCGGCGTCCAAAGACCTGTTCTTTGCTTCCTGCATGTCCTTGGAATAGGCCAGCGGCAGCCCCCTTCATCACCATCACGGTCGCCACATGCCCCCATGAGCGACGTTCTTGGTGCGCGGATCAGCCTTCTGCGCGCGGGGTTTTCTTTCTGTCGCATGATGCTTCGACCGGTCGAGAAAACGGTCCCGACAGGCACGAAAAACGGAATTGCGCCGACGATCCAGATCACCAGTTCTTCGCGGAAACATGGCCTCAGTGCATGGCCGCCAAGATCGATCGCCGCGCCTAGAAATCGCAACGCAAAGTCCCATCGGTCGCTGCACCTGCATGAGTCAGTTGGCCGACGGGCGGTCAAAGCCAAGCGCTGCGCCGCATGTCGCGGTCGATTTTCGGAAAGACGTCCAGCCAGTCCGCAGTCGCCCGAGAGGCGATTTCTATTCATCCGTCCCCGTCGTCCGCATACGGCTTCAGGTCGCGCCAAACATCTCGACATAACCCATCATGTGAAATGGCCTCCAAGTGACCGGCTGCGCGTTTGGCAAATGGTGAAACCGGGCATTTACCTCTCGGACCCCGCCCTCTCCTGATCCCAGCAACGCCTTGATCAATCGCCAACAATCCGCTTTCGGCGGCGTCGAACTGTCGCGTCCACAGCTTGAAATCTGTCGCCACCTGACGTTTTGCGCCGAAACCGGCCCGTGTGCAGACGCCCTGCCGGTTCGCCCGATAACTTCTTTCAACGCGGCTCTCGACGTCATGTGAATACTCCAGCGCGCCGAATAAGCGAAGGTACCGCCTCGATCTCTGAAACACCTGTGAGCAGGCCTTTTCGAATGCGTCGCATCGCTAGTCACAATGCTGTCTTGTGCAGTGCCAACATGGCGGCATGGCGCGCGAACCCGGCAAGTCCTGGGCGGCCATACCTGGTCAAAAGAAGAATGGAGGCGTTGTCGCCTCCAGATCGCGTCTGGTCCTGCGTCAAAAGGTCCACCTGCCTAATTTGTTCGAAGTCGTTCGGTCATCAGGCAAACCCCTTCGAGGGAAAATGAAATAAGATTTATGCTCGCGCTCGTTTATACGGCCTTGCCCGCTTGTGCAAAAACCCCAGCTTTGCCATAAGCGCCTACATCCAAGACCCTCGCGTACGGTAATTAGAGAACTGGTCGTCCACGGTCCCCGTCGCCACGTGTCTGTCGCATTCCAGCTTGAGGATGAACGGGCGGCGAAACCAACGCTTGAGCGAGGCAGGGCAAATATGGTGCTGTCAACTTCTTTGCCACATGGTGCGCGCCGTGCCGCAAGGAAATTGCCCCAGCTAACGCGTTGCAAAAGGAATCGGGCGGGGATTGATTTTCGAGGTGCTTGACAATTGCGTTACAAGGCCGCAAAGTACGCCTGACGGGATCAAACTGGTTTCTTTGAGCGACCGCGGTGTCGACCAGCCTGCCCCGTCACCAAGATTCCCAAAACAGGTCGTGGCGCGAGCCAGATGGTCATCTTCGGGCTACCGATCACCGTGTAATGGACCCTGAAGCCGAGAAATGCCGCCTGCGCGGCGATGCGATTGGTCCGCGACAGTGTCAAAAAAGCCATTCGTCAGGCGTTGATCGCTGGCAGACAGACAGCTAAATCCCCACTGCAAAGCAGGCGTCAGCGACGTACAGGCGGCGTGCGCCAGATCCGCCCTTCGGACATCGACAGGTTGCCCCGCGCATAGCCGCATAGGTATCCGGATCGAACCCATCTGGGGAACTGGTCCAGCAACCCGCACGGTCTGCGGCGTCTAATGCTTCCAGCGCGGCAGAGGCCGGGTGAAACCTCGGTCTCGACGTCCGTTGGCCCAAAGCCCTCGTGAAATCAAGCAGCAGGTGGATATAGGTCACCTCGCGCGCGTGGCACGATGGTGACACTTGCGCCGTTCACTCAGATCACGTGCGGTGACCAAATGTCCTCGTCGGTGTAAACAGCGCGTGTCGACGGGGCCCTTTCAACAACCAGCATCCGGTGGCTGGCACATCCAGCAAAATCCCGCGTCAGGCCGCGCAAGCCCCCAAAGCATTGGCGCA
>Ga0163217_1114387_pt1 | contig 10239 bp, 3 predicted proteins | sample SynspAceP_FD_185933 | JGI IMG/M metagenome (GOLD analysis project Ga0163217, IMG submission 185933) | Saline lake microbial communities from Ace Lake in Antarctica - Synechococcus sp. Ace-P (PacBio error correction) | ecosystem: Environmental > Aquatic > Non-marine Saline and Alkaline > Saline ...
GGATTCGGCAAATGGAATTTGGCTTTAATTCAGCGGCGACGCAGTAATGGATGTTTCTTCTCAGAGTTTCGAACCTATGAAAATTTATGGTGTATCACACTAAATTATCACTTATTATTTATTAACTATCTCACGAGAGCAAGAAGGGCATTTAAGAACCAAATGATAGTTATCTGTGAGAGAATGAACGAAAAAGAGATTGCGGGAATTAAACACTAATAACAAGCCCTCAAAATGAATGTAATTTAAATTGGCCAAGTTGATTTTGGCATACGCTGATAAATATAAATGTAAGTAAAGCCATTGCAAAGATTTATCTTTAAATTTTTTCTGACAGTTTATATTGATGAAATTGGAGGAGTGCGCCTTAATGATCGATAGATAATTATGGAAATACTCTCAGCACCATGAAAAATATATTTTAATTTAGAAATTTTATTGACTTCTTATACAAGTTTTATAGTATAAAATTTTTAAAGTTTAATGAAATGCTGATGGTGTAGTAATTTAAAATAACGGATCAAAAAGCTCACTACGTGAGGTTTTCAAGGAGTTTTGTCAATATATGATCCGCGAGCGTAATAGCCAACGCAGAAATTTTTATGGGCAACGATATTTACTAATTTTGGTGTTTAAAATAAATGGAATATATTAAATATATAATAAGCTACGCTTATAAAAATATAAGAAAAATTTTAGACCACTCTATAGAAAATACGCACTATCATTAACCAATCAATCTAAACCTTAAAAAAGACAATGAAAAAGCAGTTATAAAAATGAGTTCACTTGTAGGTTTTATTTATAGTCACTTACGGGTTGAATGTTATAATTGCTTCGGGATAATGTACTATGAGCCGCCACAGAGCGTAAATTTGCCATAATGCAAAAAAATTGTCGAGTGCTCCAGAGCGAGTATGGATGTTAATCGGAAATTTTAACTACTCTTTATAATAATGGAATATCGAATAGTGCTAGTACAGATCTTCTGTCATTAAATTGGTTTAAATGGGGATAGGAGATATTACCAAACCTATTCAAATGTCTAGAAAAATTAAAAAACAATGTAAAACCCTAAAAGAACCAGTATAGAAATAAGTTTAATTTGTTTTTTGGATACGAAATAAAGAGGAGGACCGAATGGAGTGTGGCGATCTTAGTCTGCTCGTTCTTTAATTGTTAAGAGAAAGAGTAAATATCTATTCGAAGAAATATATATACGCGATTAGAGAACATAATTTGCGAAACGCAAAACACCTGAGAAAGTATATAGAGTAAGAAGATATATCCAATAGAGAGAAAAACGATGTCGCGAAGAGTTAACTCAGAGATATCAGAGTTATATTTAATTACTAGCGGAGCGATTGAAAGAAACACAATACATTAACCCGCATTCTTATTTAATTATCGTGAGTTCCTGAAAGAATGGAATAAAATGCGACAACTTCTATCAAGCACTATTTAAGGAAGGGAACCTGTGAGTATCTTTCTAAAGCCCCTCCTATAAAGAGAAGAGAGAGCATGAATTTAGACAATTAGAGAGAGAGATATAATAAAAAGGATTGCAACATATTGCGGGTAATATTCGGAAAATAGCGTGTCTATCTAAAGAATTCTTAGACATCCAAAAGGATAGGAGTAGATCAACCACTATAAATCCGTAGTTTTTTTCAAATATTTGATGAAAAGTTTGTTTCAATTATCGTCCATGCAGCAAAGAAGCATACGACGGGGAAAAGGATATAGTATATTAGATGCAAGAGAATTAATTATCCAGTCCATCATGTCTTCAAAAAAACAACATAATTTGATTCTAATAGATTTACTAGTCACGAGACAGTTTACGGGAGTTTACAACTAGCCGATATTAAATTATCCTATTCACATTTCGTAAGAATATCAATTGAAAACGGCCTGTCAGGTTATTACTTTTTTAGTGGGTCGGAAAAAAAAAGGAGAGTAATAGATAGCTACGTTGCAGAGTAGAATTGAATAAAGAATTTGTTTTTTGCGCGCGAGACGTAATCTTTAAAATGTACTCTGACGAAACGGAGGTGTGGTTGATGAATAGAGGAAAAAAGAAGAAGATCATCAGCATGAACCTGCATGGTACAATCACCCGCTTACGGAATTTTTAGCCGAATATGAGATATTTGGTGGGGACGTTAAGTTCCATTGAGATATTATTATTAGAGATTGATAATAGGTGCACAATAGATATATTGGAGAATATAACCGGCTGTGTTCCGGCTCTGATCATAGCTATACATCACTATGGATATAATTTATCGTTTTCTATATATCCATATCAAATGAAAAGAATGGTAGAAAATCAATTATTAACTTTTTCTTGTCTCTACTTAAAGTCGCTACACGCCACATAATTACACCTTTGGTTTTAAAGCATTAAGAGTGTTTATAAAAGAACACACTTTGCGAAACTAGATGAGACTGTGAAGTGATGTTACAGAGCAACCACTTTATAGGAACGGGTTCACTAAATATGGGCTCAAATTGGACCATTTGTTGCCAATGAACGATCAGTAAATTAACATTTTATTATTCCTATGAATTCAATAGAAGACAAATTTGTACGATTAAAAAAAGAAATATTGTAATTTGCTAAAATTCATGAATTCTAAGTTAGTTCTTTTCTTTTCTATAAGAGAGCGCTAATCATCATATATACAATAGGGCTCCTTTTAACTAATTAACACCGTTTTATTAAGGAGTCTTCTTCATAGCCGTGATGAGCACACTTTGTATTAATGTAAACCCTCAATAAAAAGAGCGCGGCATTTATAAAGATTTTATCCTCTAAATTTCTCTTGCTAGTAATCATCGCAATGAAATTTTAATGTAAGAAAAACATACATTTATGTTTATCTTATACATTTCTCACCCCTCCTCGTGATGTATCTTCGTTTCTATATTATATTCTATCTCCTAAGGTTCTAGTGTGGTCAGAAACTATCGTTTCATATCATTAAATTCTCTACATAGTCCATCTTTTTAGCTATATGTTTTAAGCAAAATAAGAATTTAAATCATAAGACAAGTAGCAAAATCATACTCAAAAAAATAATCGAGATAAATATTTTTGAACATAAAGACGAGAACTGTTGATTATTTTTTATCTAAGCTGCGCGATTTTTCCATTTTTATTGAATTTCTACTTCATGGTTATAAGGACGCAGCTGAGAAGGAAATTTGCGCAAAGTACTTAAAGTCATACATGTTTTCCCGACAACACTGTTTTTATTTATATACAATATGGGGTATTAAGAAAAATTTTATTGAGTAAGACACTATGGCTAGATATGTGTAAAAAGCATTTCAATGAGAAAAGCACAACATACACGCCATCCAAAATGAAACACCACTATTATTTTAATGTAACAATCGCATATATTTAGAATAGGAATGTGGGCGTTTATCGTCTATATAAGAGTGGGTATAAAGACGATCCTTGAATGAATTATATAAACCCAAGCTTTTTTATTACCTGTAGGGTGTTAAATCCAAACTTTATGATATGTATCTATAGTGAGATATACGAAGCACAGTAGTTTTGTTGGTGTATTATAACAATCAGACAACTCACTTTTTCATAGAAGATATTAAACATTTCCATCATTGTTGATTTTTAACCCCCCTCATAATAAGATAATAAAAAGTCTGGAGTTTTACTCATCTGAGTAATATCTTCTCAGCATATTATATCATATTGTCAATCAATTACTATAAAATGTGATTTTCATTTGCACAAAATTGGGTGCATCCTTATGGGCCAGTATAGATCTTTTGAATATTGAACTTTACTAACTGCCATATATAACAATATGTGAATATCCCCATTTAAAATAACATGTATTATCGGGAATATGTTTTTTTTATAATGGATAAATGGGTAGAATAACTATGAACGCCATATCATCTATACTGCTCTAAGAATATACTTGAGCACGAAAACACAATCGTCGTATAAAAATCTGCAGTTAGCCTAAATTATATTGCAATAATATTATTTGCAGCACAGGAAAATTGCTAAGCTGATTATACAAGAGTAATATTCGAAAACCAATGTATGAACCACTATGTAATGTTTGGTTGTGACATATTCATTCCAACCTGAAATAAAAAAAAACTATACCAGAAATATGGGGAATAAATATCAAAAGTTTTAATTCTGAGTAGATTTTTTGTGATGTATAGCTAAAAATATCCTTTACCATGTTTATTTTCTTAATACTCTAAAGGGAGAAAATAATAAGTGCCCAATTGGGAGAGCTTAATAAAGAATATATGATGAAACATTAAAGTGAAAATGGAATACTGTACACCTCTATGAAGCAAGACCCGTATAAATCTTAAAGCCCAAGAAAGAGGGTCTTTGTAAATAAGAATATAAGGAAGACATATATTAAGAAAACCAAAACAATAGTAATTTCTTTTCGTAAAATCTGCTTCTACAAGAAAATTAGAGTTAATGAAAAAACCACTAACTATACACTATAAAAAATAAATCACGTAGATTTTTCAATATATATATTATGTAAAGGTTTTATAAACGCCCGGACCAAATAAAAGCAATTAGGTACGTAGGTTAAATATAGGGAAAATCGGTTTTTTAATGGTTACCACGGCTTAAGGTTTGGATCATTTAAAGTAGAGAGGAAGCGAATTGTAGAATATTTATAACTTAGGATTTACCAAGAATAATTAATATGATTCAACTTTATTCTAACTCAAATTTTTTTAAATCATAGAAATAAAGTTTTTCTCCGACTACTGCTTCAACAATATAATAAAGAGACTATCAATATATAGCGATATTGAGGAGTAATATGTAGCTAGATACAAGGAGGCCGTAGACACCCATCACACAGCCATCTTGTTTCAAGTGTGCTTAAATTTAATATGCTTTAACAAATGAATGTAGTCCTTAAGGCGCGAAAAAACCTGAATTATTCAGAAATCACACCTATTTTTTTCTCGCTATTGATATGAATATGATACAAATTCAACATATTGTGACTCAGAGCTATTAATATTGCTAATGCGGGGACAAAAAATACAATTAGGTAGGGCGTAATGAGAAATGATACTCTCCCCCCTCAAACAGAACAACTCCGAGAGTGGCAGGAGCGGACATGAAAAGGTCAGGAGAACGGATTCATCATACATCCACCTTTAATATTCGAGACAATATAAAGCTTGAGCCTCTCGTTGATTAATTTGATACTATGTAAAATAGACCATAAAACTCAGAGAAACCATGTATATTAATCATCGTCATTGGTGCACCAGTCGGCTTGTACACTAAGTATATTTTACTATATAATCACAATCATAATATATGTAACTATAGTCTAGAATGGGATTTTTATGATGTCTCCTAATTATCGTTCGTTATGTGCATCGACCACTTAAATGCTCCTGGTTCCCAGATTAACCATAACTCTTTGGGTCCTTTGTTTTATGGTTTGCCTGTCATAAACAACCTGTCTCACTATAAATATATCATTCTAAAAAACTACGGTCTTCATTAGTGGTTAAATTTATTCACAATTCTAAAATTCAATGATAAGTCTATGCCATTTTGGTGGCGAAAAGAACTAACTTTGAGTAATTTCTTCTACAAATTTGCCTAATTCTCTTCACTAAAAGAAATCCACGCTGATATATCACTACACGAATCTCCTCTCATATATGTGAGGCTTATTACTATTAAAGGATACATATATAACTTATTCATACGGATGTTTATGGAGTTGTTCCATCTCATTTATAACCGCTTTACTCATGATATATCTATTGCTAAAGTCGTGGAGATGACACTTTTCCTGAGTATACCATTTCAACCTGAAAGACCATATTATACTATATCATTCATCACATTGTTTGCGCCGTCTTCCTATACTGCTTAGATAGGTTTTTTATCTTCGATGATTTTTTTAATTTCAAGCCCTTCGCAATAATTTGATAAAGACATAAATTATACACCACTATATCGTTCACTCTTTATCCACTACCATATATTAAACAATTACTCTATATATCAGGCTGGGTGATCCTAAATAGCAGTACTAGCGTCACGCATATCACTGTCATTCTAAAAAGTTTAGGTTGAGATATATAACCGTATTATTTAAACTGAGTGTATTTTACTTACTTGGCTAAAATATTTCACATTAGAACATTTTGAATTGGCATAAATGTGAACTTTGGTAAAGAGCATATAAAACTATCAATAAATTAATGAGAGTATATAAACGTTTTTCATTTGCTTTTAAGTTTAGATTGATCTTTGATGTTTTCTTCAACACTACCCCCCATTTTTAATTCTATATATAAATTAAAAGAGTTGTTATAGCTTACTTATTAATTTAATTATCAAAAAGATCAATACACCACACTATACGAGGCAACCCCATTATATTTGCTAATCCTATTTTATGAATAGATTCGAATAGTAAAGTAAATTCGTAACAACATTTCTAACCGTGAACAAACCCCAAGTCTTGTTTTATCTCTTTAAAGAAGGTATATTCATGCAATATTCTTGGAGTCATCGTAAGCTGGTTCTTTTTCGTACTCGGTAGAGAAAATAAACAGTAGGGTAGCGCTATTGATTTCCGTTAAAAAGTCCTTCAAATACCGACTGAACATATAACTTATCCACGTTAAATTTCTTTATTTAACACTGTATACAGAAATTAGTGTTATAACACACGATAAATTATATGACAGTATCTACAAACTTAAATACCCGCACTCTTAAGTAAAACAAGCCAACCATCCATCCTATACTATTATTCTTCAATACAAATTTATATTCCTGATCATGAAAAATTGTTGAGTTAAGCACGTTATATGTAGCACATCATTAGATGCAACTAAATTACTGATAATATCTGCCATACGTTATCAAATTGAACTCATACCCAAGTTGATTCACAATTAAACATAATGTTCGATCTCCAAATTGACTTTTTATATGTTGGACGTTGCAGCAGCCTCGCTTAACGGGTAACATCTCATACCAGTGCAGAATCGGTTCGTTCTTTCCCCCTGACATATCGAGTTTAATCACTTTAGAAAGACACTTAAGACCATACTCCAGAGGCAGTCTGGGAAGTTAATAAGTGTAATTAGGTTACACTAAAATTTCTTTTCTCTTCAAAATATAAGTTTCTGGAATTATTATCCATGCTGAATGTAAAATTCAAATTGTGGTCGCTATTAGAAATGCCTTAAATTTACCATTCCTGATCTCTCTATACATAGGAGACAATAAAGATTGCCACACAAATTGAAAGAACGAGTAAGGAAAGTGAAGGAACGACTAACGAGAAGAGGAGAGAAATTCAGAGAAACAATGTGAAGATTTGCTTTTCAGCGCCAAAATTGGTTTTTCATGTTATAACATTACAAAATTATATCACAGCAGTAAGAATTTAGGTATATAATGGGTTTTATGTTACCGTACGGCTTAAGGTTTGGTTAAGAAGAGTTGTTATATGATTTACCAAGAATAACCTTAACTTTGAATTCACGAACTATTATTTCTAACTTTCATATTTATTTATGAATTAAATAGACACTATAAAAGATTAACAACAATTATAGTTAAAATCCTTTTCTGATCGTTTCCATCACTAGTCGCAAAACAAAATGAGGCCATGGTGGCTAGTGAATATTATAGTGCACTAAAGGGGACTGTAACAACTGGCATCACAGCCATGCTGTTTTTACACAGTGGTGAAACTTAAGAAACAGTTATATAACGCGCATTTTAACATAGGCAAAATGATATAATCACTCCCCTTATAATTACAGCCCACCAAGAAATAAAATTGATTTGATATTTACACAATTGGGATCTTTCTGTTGGTTGAGGAACGACTCAAAGATATATACACTTGCTTTGAGTAAATAATTATAGGTGAGTGCAATAAATATTATCTTGCTATGTTTAAAAATTTTTTCCTGCAACATGTTCTTACTATTCTTATTAGGGCTCTTTGACTAAAGGAAATATTTCCCGCGCACACAAGAGACAGGAGACGTAATTCCGTAGTACCGCTTTTTTTTGGATGATGATATTCAATGACAATCTGCTAGGCCAGTATTTCTGCATGATATTTTTTTATATCAAAGAAATCACCTTTTTCGTAAATGACCAGAAGACATAATAACAAATACGCCATTTTTATCATGCTACTTGTCAAAGTGCATATTCTATATATCTTTACCTTTAACAGGCTAGTTAGAAACCTAAATAAACTTCTCTAACAGAAGTTTTTGGAGTGTAACTCACACCACTAACAATCACAAGTCCGGAGTACTTAATAGTATGGCCATACGGTTATCAGTTATAATTATATCCTCTCACTTTAATGGTCGGTCTGTTCTTTATCTGAAAACAAACAAGTTGCATAATCATAGGTTACATGAGCCACGATACACTTAATTGTGGAGATTTTTATTGGGAGACAACTATACTGTGCACATGGGACTCTATTTAGGCTCTTATTTTTACATTGAATTCGACTTTAAATAAAAGTCATTAACACTTATAAACACTTTATACAAACAAAAAAAAGCGCTATCCCACTTAACAGAAAACTAAAGAAAGTCACAATCTCAAATCTCAAGGAATCAATCCGAAAAATCTAAGTCCGTATTTGTTTTTGAATTTTCACGCCCCACAAATATGCAATCACAGTAAATAGCTTTATATAGGTATATATAATCCCATTTCAAGGTTACTCATAGTTGTGGTATCGTTTTCTAATATTGAAACCACCCATAGCGGTACTATAGCCTCATAAGGTAAATTTTGGATATATTGGAGCGTAATCAATGCTATATTCTCCATAAGAGTTATATCATTTTCTACTGTTGGCACGATCTGATTTCACTTATCCTCATTCTGAATCGGGGACCAAGAAATTAAACAGCACATAGAACATGTCATCCGAACTGTGTCGTCCACCTCTTATTAGCCTAACAGACACGCTTGACACAATAAAAAACAGAATACATTTTGTTTTTGCATTGGTTTTCTGGGTTGTGACGGGGTGAGGCACCCACAAGGGAAGACCGGAATGTGCTTTACTGGAAATAGCAGCGTTATCGAGATTTCCGGAGTATCGATTTTAAAAGTGAGTATCAATTCGTGAATAAATGGTTGGTGCATATATTTGGCAAAAATCTCTTAGTTATTGAGCTTTGAAGTAAAAGAGACATTTACGTAAAGCACAGTACCAAACACTTGTAAAATGAAGATAAATATAGATTATGGAGATTTATTTACAATAATACGTTGGTTTCATTGCTACTGTATTATCCACGTGGTTAGCATATGATTTTACTTCTGATGTTTCTTAAATATTCAAATAGTTTTATTTTTTAAAACTTTTAGGTGAGAGGTGGTTACTGTGTTATTAAGACTAGAAGACAGAATACACAATTACGTTTTAAAATACTTAAATTATTCTGGCTGCTAATAACACGTTAGAGTATTCGATTGCCTGAACATATAAAACCTTTTCTGCAGTATGCCATTGCGAGGCGGTATCTGTCCTGGGTTTTTTGAAGAATGAAAATTAGTCGCAATTTTGAAATTTGGAACCGGCTCTATTGGAATATAATAGATACTGTAAAGTGGTATGAAAGCTCTTCCGCAACGGGAGTTTGGTGTTTATATTATATGCAAATTGTTCGGCCTAGGCAAAAAATAAGGACACTAATAAGAAATTTTATTAGAAGTCTTATGAATAAACCCAGTATGACAGTAATTAACATCATTAAAAAATACACATGAGTATCCCGAACAATTTATTAGGAAGTATTATCTAACATTCCAAAAAGAACTTTCGTTCTCACTCTCAGATTTCAAAACAAGATAACTGTGGTTACTACCTGTCAGATAAATTTTTAAAGAGAGGATGGAGAGTGCTAAGCAGACATATAGATTTTTTATCAAGCGTATCGCCAAATGCAGGAAATGACCTGATTAAACATATTTGGGGCTAAAGAGATGAGTTTTTTTGACGTTAATTAATGTCTCTGACGAAGGTTGCTCCATGATCTGGTTTACGTTCTATTCTTCATAATAACGATATTTCAAATTTCTCCTAATGCCATCCTCTTGCTGGCATGTGGAAGGTTAAATAAGCTGTAATTTTTAAGGTATACACAACTAAAATAGTGGGCTAGGACCTGAAACCG
>Ga0163217_1011463_pt1 | contig 10238 bp, 17 predicted proteins | sample SynspAceP_FD_185933 | JGI IMG/M metagenome (GOLD analysis project Ga0163217, IMG submission 185933) | Saline lake microbial communities from Ace Lake in Antarctica - Synechococcus sp. Ace-P (PacBio error correction) | ecosystem: Environmental > Aquatic > Non-marine Saline and Alkaline > Saline ...
GTTCGGTCTAGAGCCCGCCCCGCAACGGTCCTGGGAATCAGCCTGTCCCAGCCGAGTGTCGATTTGCCGTGATCAATGCCTGCGCGACGGCTCGAAAAAATTCGCGAATCGTGGAAGAAGTGGCGTGTTTGTCATATCCCGCCGGATTTAGCACAAGTCCCTGCGCGAAAAAGGCATCACGGACAAGCGTTGGCGCAGCAAGCCGTTTCAGCACGATATTTACTCATAATTTCTATGGGGCGGAAATGAAAGTTTATTGCCCCGTTTTCCAAGCGGAGGGTTGGTGGGCTAATCGATAGACGGCGCACAAAGATCAGATTTTTGCATTTCGCTTTGTTGTCTCTCTGGCCTCTACTGGGAAACTTGACACACCCCACCGGTTGGGAATAGGAAATGCTGACTCACAGCCGGCGACGACCTGCCCCGCTGCTGGATGTGTTCCGCCGCCGATGGGCCCGAGTTTTCGCGACTTTTCTCAGTTCTCCCGCCGCTTGCCAGGCCACCGTCGAGGACTGCACGTGATAACAAAGGGTCAGCCCCTGCAGGACAAGCCTGACACGGCGAAAAGCAGCCGCACACGGCTCCCGCGTACTGGGCGCAACACCAAGCTCCCCCTGCGGGGCCTCATCTTCACTGCTCACAGATAACGTGACCATCGTTGGAAACACGTCCGGAAACTTATACCGGCTCTCACCACGGGTCATCCCGCCAAATTCGATCAGCATTTCGAGCACGTCCCTGGTCCACTCTCCGCGACAGAATACGCACTAAATGAGCTCTCATGAAGATTTTTTTCCAGCCAGTGAACATTCGTCGCCCGCGATCGACACTTTCTCGGGCAGTCGGGGGCGAGCAGCGCCGGAAACAATCCGCCATGTAATCCGTCAAGTCGACGAAGGCGCCTGGCCGCGCCCACAATTCCCGACGCGGTGCGCTGCTGCTGGGCGCACAACCCCACCAGCTTGCAATATGCTGCGCTTTCAGCGCAAGCGCCGACAAGATCTCCGCGTGTTTATTCCATGGAGGCCCGCCGAGAACCCGCTGTTTCGATCAGCCCGCGTTCCCGAACAGGCATTAAATCGCCAAGATTGTCGATAATCTGCGACGCTCTCGATACTCCAAATCTGACATACACGTCAATTGCCGGCCCAGTCTCCTGCCTGCGAGGACGGGTTTCCGCCCGACCAGGTCAATTGTACCGGCAGTCCATCGGCGGAAGTGAAATTGAGCAACCCTACTCTCACGATATTAACAAAGAATCCCCGACATTCTCCTCCGCGCACTCGCGGCGTTCGCGAGCAGCGGCACAGTAACTCCCCACTTGCTGATCAGCTGACGCCATCGCACGCAGGCAGAATGTCGGGCCACTCCTCGCCGAGCGGCTGTCAGGCGCTCACTCCGACATCGTCAATCGGCGCCTGGCCCGAACGCCAAACCATATGAACCCGTTGCTGATCCAGTGTCCACTCCACTCCGCGCACACCGCAACCCCGTCTGGGAATGCCCCTGGGGTGGCCAACACACTCGCTTTGTCAGGTTTGAAAAGCGTTCTCCGTTTTCCTCGACTATATTCATACTGCAGCTCTGCGCCCGACGCCGTCATTGCTCTGCCACGTCGGCAACCCATCAACCGGAACAACAGCGCGACTCCCTGATTTCCCGCTTCAATCTTCGTGAGGTGCACTGACGAGGCCGGCGGGTTTCCGATCAGAGGCTTCGGTATGACTGGTCGGCTCGCCCTTGATCCGGTCGGGTTTTTAATGCAAGCCGCTCGATATTCTGGAGGAGGCAGCCGCGGCGGCAAGGACCGTGCATTGAGGGTCCCCGACTGACTTATCCAGCCTACAAAGTTTCCGACAAGATCGTTCGCATCGTTATGAGCTTACGGAATTTAACGTAACCGCAGTGTGGCGCCGCTGAAGGGTATACTGCACCGCACGTTTAAAGCGGAAGTCGCCTGGTAACATCGCCAGGGTCGGTCTGTTTTCGGAAAAGACTGTTATCCGCGTACGCCCTTCGGTCCCTGTGGTAAGTCATGTTGGTTCCAAAGCCGGACAAGCCCCAGAAGACGGTGCCAAAGGGCGGCATTGGTCCGGATACGAGAAGAAAGGGGGTGGCAAGTCAACAGGTTGAATGTATTGAGTTCGATGCTGCATCCGAGGCATCTGAAGGCTTTGAAATTGGGTCCGTTGGTGCGTAATTGCAGGCCAACAATACCAATGGGGTAGTTGGGCTTTCGCTGGTGCCGATCGGTTCGGTGAATATTGTGTATGTTGAGTTTGAAAAAAGTGGTTGTTGCTCCGGGCCAGCCGATGGCGCGCGCGATTGAAGGCAATTGATACCAGTGGATTGAAAATTGCCAATTATTGTTTGATGAATGAACGCCACCTTCTTCGGAGTGGTGACGGACGGTGACATAAGAAGGACCTTGCTCAGGGTCATGGGCCGAGACGCCCAATTGAAAAATTCAATGCAGATGGCCCAACCGCGAACACAGCAAATTGGGGTTTCCGTAAAAAAATGTTTCCTCTAGCCGGTTTGCGGCATGAAACAAATCTCCACCATGCCGATTGGTCGATGCGAGGGCGGGTTCGCGATCTTGCCTAATCTTCCGCTTGCTGGAGCAGCAGTCCAGTCACCGGACGAAGTCATCATCATGGCTGGCGGTCTGGGAACCTCGCCTCCGTCCCCTGACTTGAGAACAAAAGTTCCCAACGCTGATTTTCGTTCGGTGGGCGGCCACTCAATCGACTACCATCGTCGACCGCTTTGGTGGCTCAAAGGGCTGTTCAATATTACCCTGTGTGTAAACTATCTTCGGGCACAATGCTTGGAGGAGCATCTCGCGATGGTTCGCGCTATGGAGCGAATGTCACCTTTTGTACGCGAAACAACGGCAATGGGAACGGCGGGAGCGCTTTCACTCCGCAAACGGCCCGAAACCTGCGTTTTTTGGTAATGAATGGCGACATTCTGACGTCAGTGGACTTGATGGCGATGCGAAGTTTCATCAGAGAATGGGTTCTGTATGTCTGACTATGGCCGTCACAATTTCAGCTCCGAAGTGGCCGTTCTGGGGTTGGTCGAGGTCAATGATCGGTCCGCATAACCGGAATTGAGCGAAAAGCCGAAAATGCAAAATTTTTTGGTGAACGCTGGAATTTACCTGTTTGAAGCCGGAACGTTCTCGATCATGTTCCTGCCTGACGAACTTCTTCGACATGGGAAAACGCTTTTTTGACGCGCTTGATTGAACCTCGACAATGCCTATAGTGGCTTTTCCTGTGCGCGAGCAACTGGCTCGAATCGGACCGTCCCGATGACTCTGGAGCGGGCCCAACAATTCATTCGAATGAGCTTGTTTGGCGAAAAGGGACCACGCGAACCTCTCCAAAACTAGCGCAGAATCTGATTTTTTAAACAGTATGCCAATAGGTGAAATTCCGTGCCGAACACACTTGCCAGCCTTCGCCACGGACGTTCCGTGCCATTGTTTAACCGATGAACCTGCTGAAATTCCGGGGCTAACCTGAAACGAAAGGGTGAGAGGGCGAAGGGTGTTGGGCTATTGGTGCGGCCGGCTCCATCGGTTCGTCTACATCGGGGTTTCTCGCGGGATTTTTACCCTCATCCCTGCATGTGGTTGATCAGAACGAAAATGAACTTGCCGAGCTTGTGCGCACATTGCGTTCGCGTGAGAGGCTTCTGTCCGTCATGACTTCCCGAACTCTCCGCTGACTACGGCTCAACCTGAGATGGCGGTTTGCTGCCCTGCACGAAGAAGCGCCCTATGACATCGTCCTCAATTTTGCGGCTATCAAGCATGTCCGCTCGGAGAAGACGTCCCCTTTCTCCATGCGCAGATGTTTGATACCAATTTTCTCAGGCAGGCCACAGCTTCCTGCGCTGGCTGAAGGAGACCGGTTTTCCGGGCGTTTCTTCTCTGTCTCGACCGACAAGGCTGGCAAATCCCAGCTCATTTCATGGCGCAAGCAAACGGCTTAATGGAACATGTCATGTTCAGTGGCGAAGCCGCCGAAGGCTTGAACGCCACCAATCATCCACGTCCTTGCAAGGGTTTGCCAACGTGGCCATTCTCCGACGTTCACTGCTTCAGAGTTTCCAAAGAGGCGCTGCAAGCAGGGCCAGCCGCTGGCCGCCCCCAAGTGACAACCCGCCGGTACTTTGGGTCTCGCTGAGGAATCCGGCAACTTTGCTCTTGGCGTCCAGGTTTGCGGGCCGGATCAACACATATCGTGCCCAAAGCTCAATCCTGACGAGCATCCTGATCCCCTGCTGGAGAGATGGCCTCGTGGCTTCCTCGTAAGCATGGGCTTACACCCCGAAATAATGGCTGACGAGGCAGAGGCCACGCGCATCTGTCGAAAAGGCTGAGCGCGAAGGCGCTGGGCCGTTGCTGCTGGACGGCCTCTCGATACGGCCGGTGAAAAGCCATATGAAGAATTCATTGCTTGAAAGGCGAGACAGCACTCGAGGCAGGCTTTCAACATTTGAATGGCGCTTGATACCAAGCCTGCTCAAAAGGGGGCTCGTCTCAGGTCTGATTGAAGACAGTCCGAGGCAATCTTCGCGGGAAACAGCGACAGCCGCGCGGCCCCCAAGCCTTGATAGGACGCTGCTCAAGAAACCTGATAGCGGCGCCATCGAGCCGTCCTTTTCCCTGCAGACCCACAAATCGAGTGAAAAATCAACTCGACCTTAGAGTGTGAGCATGATACCTCTAGCGCGTTTCCAAATCTCATCGGTCGCGAAGCTGAGTATCCTTCAGCGAGTGCCTTATCGACGTTGTCTCGCCGTCCGGCCCGTTTTGTAGGGCGCTTCGAGGAGATGGTTGCAGCGGCCTCAGGTGCAAAATACGGCGGTCGCCACCTCCGCAGGCCACCACGCGCTGCACGGCTGCTCTTGTGGCGTCCTGCCTAGCATGGGCGAACCTCGTGATGCGCACCGTCCCTTCACCTTCATCGCATCTGTTGCTGCCATCGCCCATTGCGGTGCGCAGCCTGCTCTTTGATGTGGCGCGCTCACAGTGGACACTGGATCCGGCATTGCTTGCTGAAACACTGAAAACCCAGACCGAACGTGCCTCAGACGCCGCAGCGTCGGAGGCCACGGGCAGGCGGTATTCCTCGGCGAGAGCGATAATCGGGAATGCCATGTCCGCCGGAATACCTAGTGTGTATACAGGCAGGATGGCTGCAACCGCTGTCCGGTGCCCTTGTGGGCAAGCTGCGTCTGAGGCACGTTCGGTCCTGGTTTTCATGTGTTTCAGCAAGCAAATGCCGGAATCCAGTGTCCACTGTGGCGGCCAAAACATCAAAGAGCCAGGGCTTGCGCACCGCAATGCGATGGCAGCAAGCAGATGCGATGAGTGAAGGACGGTGCGATCACGAGGTCGCGCATGGCCTCTGCCAGACGCCACAAGAGCAGCGTGCAGCGCGTGGTGCCTGCGGAGGTGGCGACCGCGTATTTTGCACCTGAGGCCGCTGCAACCATCTCCTCGAAGCGCCTACAAACGGACCGACGGTCGAGACAAACGGGTTCGAGGTAATGCACTCCTGAAGAATACCAGCTTCGCGAACCGATAGATTTGGACGGCTAGAGGTATCATGGGCTCAACACTCCTAAGTCGAGTGATTTTTTCACTCCGATTGTTGGGTCTGCAGGAAAGACGCTCGCTGCGCGCTATCAAGGTTCTTGAGCAGGTCCTTATCAAGGCTTGGGGGCCGGCGCGCTGTCGCTGTTTCCCGGAAGATTGCCTCGGACTTCTTCAATCAGACCTGAGACGAGCCCTTTGAGCGGCCTTGTAATTCAAGCGCCATCAAATTGTTGAAGCCTGCCTCGAGCTGCTGTCTCGCCTCAGCATGAATTCTTCATATGGCTTTTCACGGCCGTATCGAGAGCCGTCAGCAGCAAAACGGCCGCGGCCTTCTCGCGCTCAGCTTTCCGACAGATGCGCGTAGCCCTCTGCCATCGTCAGCCATTAAAATTTCGGGTTGTAGCCATGCTTAGAGGAAGCCACGAGCCATCTCCTCCAGCAGGATCAGATGCTCGTCAGGATTGAGCTTTGGCACGAATGATGTGTTGATCCGGCCCGCAACCGACGCCAAGACGCAAAGTTGGGCGGATTCCTCAAAGCGAGACAAAGTACCGGCGGGTGTCAGCTTGGTGCGGCCAGCGCTGGCCCTGCTGCCGCGCTCTGGAACTCTGGAAGCAGTGAACCGTTCGAGAATGCCACGTTGCAAACCTTGCAGAACGTGATGGTGGCGTTCAGCCCTTCGGCGCTTCGCCACTGAACATGACATGTTTCGCCTAAGCCGTTTGCCTTGCGCCCATGAATGAGCTGGGATTTGCAGCTTGTCGGTCGAGACAGAGAAGAAATCGCCCGGAAAAACCGGTCTCCTTCAGCCAGCGCAGAAGCTGGGCCTGCTTGAGAAATTGGGTTATCAAAAACATCTGCAGCATGAGAAGATCTTCTCCGAGCGGACATGCTTGATAGCCGCAAAATTGAGGATCGATGTCATAGGGCGCTTCTTCGTTGAGCAGCAAACCGGCATCGCAGGTGAGCCGTAGTCAAGCGAAGAGTTCGGAAGTCATCGACGGACAGAGTCTCCTCACGCGAACGCCATGTGCGCACAAGCTCGGCAGTTTCCATTTTCGTTCTGATCAACCACAATGCAGGATGAGGGTGAAAATCCCGCGAGAACCCCGATGGTAGACGAGCCGATGGAGCCCGCGCACAATAGCCAACACCCTTCGCCCTCTCACCCTTTCGTTCAAGGTATCCCCGAATTTCACAGTCATCGGTAAACATGGCACCGAACGTCCGGTGGCGAGGCTGGCAGTGTGTTCGGCAAGCGAATTGACCTATTGCAAATAACTGTTTTAAAAATCAGATTCTGCGCTCCATCGTTTTGGAGGAGGTTTCCCGCGTGGTTCCTTTTCGCCAACAAGCTCATCGAATGATTGTTGGCCCGCTCAGATCTCGGGACGTCGATATCGAGCGCAGTGTCGCGCCACAGGAAAGCCCACTATAGGCTTGTCGAGGTCAATCAAGCGGTCAAAAAGCTGTTCATGTCGAAGAAATTCGTCAGCAAGGAAATGATCGAGAACGTCCGGCCTCAAACAGGTAAATTCCAGCGTTTCACCAAAAAATTGCATTGGCGGCTTTTTCGCCTCAGATCCCGGTTATGCGACGATCATTGACCTCGACCACCCCGAACCGGACTTCGTAGTCTGAAATTGTTGACGGCCATAGTCGCTAACGGAACCATTTCTCCTGATGAAAACTTCGCATCGCCATCAAGTCACTGACGTCAGAATGTCGCCATTCATTATACAAAAACGAGGTTTCGGGCCGTTTGCCGAGAAGTGAAAGCCGCTCCCGCCGTTCCCATGACGCTTGGTTTTCGCGTACAAAGGGACATTCGCTCCATAAGCGCGAAACCATCGCCGAGAATGCTCCTCAAGCATGTGCCCGAGATAGTTTTTACACACAGGTAATATTGGACAGCCTTGAGCCACCAAGCGGTCGACGATGGTTATCGATGAGTGGCCGCCCCACCGACCGAAATCACGGTTTGGGAACTTTCTCAGTCAGGGGACGGAGGCGGGTTCCAGACCGGGCAGCCATGAGATGATTTCGTTCCGGTGACTGGACTGCTGCTCCAGCACGGAAGAATAGGCAAAGATCGCGAACGGACCGCCCCTCGTCATCGACAATCGCCATGTGGAGAATTTGTTCATGCCGCAACCGCTTAGCAGGACATTTTTAATCGGGAACCCCAAATTTTGCTGTTCGCGGTTTCCCTGCATGAATTTTCAAATGGCGTCTCGAGGCCCCATGACCCTGAAGCAAGGTCCTTCTTATTGTCACCGTCCGCACCACTCCGAGAAGGTGGCGTTCATCATCAACATAATGGCAATTTCATCCCCTGGTATCAATTGCCTCAATCGCCGCGCGCTCGGCTGGCCCGGGAGCAACACACTTTTTTCATCTCAACATACAACAATATTCACCTAACCATCGCACAGCGGAAGCGCACTACCCATTGGTATTGTTGCCTGCAATACGCACCAAACGACCAATTTCCAATAGCCTTCAGATGCCTCGGATGCAGCATCGCTCAATACATTCAACCTGTTGACTTGCCAACCCCTTTCTTCTCGTATCCGACAATGCCGCCCTTTGCACCGTCTTCTGGGGCTTGTCCGGCCTGGAAGCCAACATGACCTACCCCCAGGACGAAGGGCGTACGCGATAACAGTCTTTTCCCTGAAAACAGACGTACCCTGGCGATGTTCTTACCAGCGACTTCGCTTTAACTGCGGTGCAGAAATACCGCTCAGCGCCGCCACACCCCTGCGGTTGACGTAATCCGTATAGCTCATAACGATGCGAACATCTGTCGGAAACATTTGTAGGCTGATAGTCAGTCGGGACCCTGCAATGCACGTCCTTGCGCGCGGCTGCTCCCCAGATATCGAGCGCTTTCATAACCGGAACCGGATCAAAGGCCCGACCATCATCAACGAAGCCTCTTTCGAAACCCTCCGGCCTCTCAATGCACCTCACGAAGAATTGAGAGCCGGGAAATTCAGGATCGCGCTTTTCTTCGTGATGGTTTCCGCTGGTCAGACAATACGGCGCGGGCCAGGATCTGCAATTGAATATAGTCCGAGAAAAACCAAAGCGGATTCAAACCTGACAAGCGAGTGTGTTTGCCAGCCCAGGGCAATCCAGACGTTGCGGGTGCGCGGATGAATGGACACGATCACCGGTTCATTGTTGCGTTCGGCCATCCCAATGACGATGTTCGATGAGCGCCGACAGCCGCTCGGGCGAATCCACATTCTCCTCGCGTGCGCACTGATCACAAAGTACTGCCCTGCTCCACCCGAGCCTGCGCGAGAATGTCGGATTTTCTGAATATCAGTCGAGATAGTGCTCAATCACTTCCCCATGGGACTGCCGGTATCAATGACCCTGGCGGGCGGAAACCCCTCTCGCAGCAAGATACTCGCGTGCAATCTGACTGTATGTCAGATTGATATCCGAGAACATTAATCGACAATCTTGCGTTTACTCTTCGGCGAAACCCGCTGATCAAAACAGCGGTTTTCCCGGCCTCCATGTGAACCACCGGAATCTTGCGGGCTTCGCTGAAAGCGCAGCTATGGCAGCTGTTGGTGTCGCCGCAGCAGCAGCACCGCGTCGGGATTTGTGGCGCGCCAAGCCCGCCTCGTCCGACTTGCCGATTACATTGGCGATGGTTTCGCGCTGGCTCGCCCCCGCTGCCTCGAGAAATTCATCACGGGCGACGAATGTTCAGCTTGGCTGAAAAAAATCCTCATTGAGCTCATAGTCGTAATTCTGATCCGGAGTGGACCGGACGTGCTCGAAATGCTGATCGAATTTGGCGATGACCCGTGAGAGCCGGATAATTTCCGGACGTGTTCCAACGATGGTCATATCTGAGCATAGATACCCCAGACTATGGTTTGCATACCGGAACTGTGCGCCTGCTTTCCTGTCAGGCTTCGTCCTGCGGCCTGAACCCTTGTTTCACGTCACCTCACGCCTTGACAAGGGGAACTGAAAAGTCGCAAACCGGGCCATCCCAACACATCCGCAGCGGGCAGTCGTCCGCCGCTGTGGTCAGCATCTATTCCCAACGTGTTCAAGTTTCCACATAGAGCCAGAAAGACACCAACCGAATGCAAAATCTGAATCTGCGATATTACCACCAACCCTCCCGGCTTGAAAACGGCAATAATTCATTTCCGCCAAATTATGATAGATCATCTGCTGAAACGGCTTTGCTCCAACCTTTCCCGTGATTGGCTTTTTTCCGCAGGAACTGCTAAATCGCGGATATGACAAACACGCCACCTCTCCACATTCGCAATTTTCCGATCGTCGCGCACATTGATCACGGCAAATCGACACTCCGCTGACAGGCTGATCCGACCTGCGGCGGCCTGGCCGAACGTGAGATGAGCAGCAAGTGCTCGAACTCGATGGATATCGAGAAAGACGGGCATTACCATCAAGGCCCAGACGGTCCGGCTGCACTACCGCAAGGATGCGAGATGTATGTGCTCAACCTGATCGACACGCCGGCCATGTCGACTTCGCCTACGAAGTGTCGCGGATCACTCAGGCTGTGAGGCTCGCCTGCCTGGTGTCGATGCAGCCAAGGCGTCGAGGCGCAGACGCT
>Ga0163217_1019502_pt1 | contig 10238 bp, 7 predicted proteins | sample SynspAceP_FD_185933 | JGI IMG/M metagenome (GOLD analysis project Ga0163217, IMG submission 185933) | Saline lake microbial communities from Ace Lake in Antarctica - Synechococcus sp. Ace-P (PacBio error correction) | ecosystem: Environmental > Aquatic > Non-marine Saline and Alkaline > Saline ...
ACAAAACACCCAAAAAAAAAAAAGGAAAGGGAGGAGAGGGAATTAAAGAAAAAACCCCGTCCCCCCGGCCCTTTTGGGAAAATTCAAAACGAACGCGAACGGGCCCCGGTTGCCGCCCAATTTAACCCCCTGCTGGAACACGGCGCGAAGAAACTTCCGCCCGCGGGAATAATTGCGCGGCAATCAGGGGCAAAGAACAAAGATCCCTCTAACGTAAAATGTCAGCGGTACGCGCATGTCAATGATGCTGGCAAGCAACTGCATGCGGCTGCCGGCAAGCGCGGGGGATTTTGGCTAAGTTGCCATGAATCATAGCGCTGGTGAAACCGAATCCCGCCCCGGTTTCTGTCCCGCCGCCGAAACCATTTTAAGCTCCACCGCCGCGGCGGCACAGCTGACAGGACGGCTTCTAATGGCGGATGACTGCCAGCCTGAATAGCAGGAACTGGAATGATGATCCGACAAAGTGTTTCTTGCCTCGGCGGCCGATAAGGTCAGCCAGGGTAAATCTGCGCAACCGTCGTCGAACGACCTGATACGGCGCAAGTTCCACTTGGCAGATCTGGAGCAATCAACCGCCGCACCTGCCGGACGCAGGATCGCGCGGCGCAAAGATTGTCCATCCGGCCTGAAAAAATATTGGCGTGCGTATTTGATCGCCTTCCGAAGGTCGGGCCGGGGGGCCATCCATCATGCGTCCTAAGCATATAAGACCCGACAGCCATGATCGCCGCGCTGCAAACCTCCGGGATCAGAGGACCATGCAGTCCGCCTCGCCTGCGTTTTAACTATGTCTTTATACGTCTGGCACGAATAGCATCCACAGCCCCATGCCGCTCCGAAGGCGACGCCGTTCCAGCTGGCCCCATGGTATGCGCGCAATCCTCGACCACGGTGACACCGGCGGCATCAACAAAAGCGTCATCAGCGCGTGCCATATCGCAAATGTGACTCCGCATATGGCTTAGCAGCAGAACCCGCGCATGATCTCAGTTTTGCCACCAGATCCTCCAGATCGATCAGCCCAGCTTCCTCTGGTCACAGTCGACAAAGACAGGCTCTGGCCCCGACCGCGGCAATCGCACCGGCCACAGGGGCCGAGTGTAAAGGCGTTTGGATAGCACCCGGTCTCCGGTTTGGACGCCCGACAGCCCGCAGGTGCGGTCGCGAGGCATAGCCGCCCGATGCGCACGGCAGGCAGTTATTTCCGCCCCCCGAACATCGCTGCGAATTCCTGCTCAAGCAGCGCGACCTCTGCAGTCTCTCCAAGCACGGTGTTTATAGCGGGCAGTCGCCCGTTGGCGCATTTTACGGCCGACAGCGCGTCAAATGGCGTCTTCGGGAATGGGTTCTTGTTGGGTAAAGCTGCCGGTGAAGACCTCTGCATGTTTTTTTGCTGCCAGTCAGGCTGCACCGATCAGCGGGTCACGACCCTATCAGGCAGGTCGTCATAGTGGTCCAGCAAGGGCTTCGGGGGCCCAAAGTGCCGCCATATCGTCCACACCCGAGGGGCCAAAGTACCACCAGCACGCACAGGCACCCCGCCGCGCGCGCTCGTCTCGCGGTCGTGTTGGTATCCCCACAGCAACACAGCGCCGGGATCACCCCCGCACGGCGGCCGTCTTCGAAGCAGAATGTTCGGGATCAGGCTTGCCGGCATCGCCAGCGTGTCAGCCCTCCACCATGCGGGGCGCCAAAGGCATCACGCACCCGAGCCTGTCACAGCAGCGTTATGGCCAGCGCTTCGGGTTTGGTGTTCAGATTGCCACGCGTAACCTGCGTCTTTCAACGCAAGCTACCGCTGCCAATCGCGCCGGGGTGAAGCACCGATGCGTGTCGACTCGCGGCCATAGGCCTCCTACAAAGCAATGGATAAATACGGTCGATCGTTGCCTCGTCTTCTGCCGCGAACCAGCCGTCCATCCAAACGCAGCATCGCGGCCGCTTTCCGCCCTTCAAGGCCGTGCCCGCGTCGTTTTTCGCGTCCCAGAACATCGCCCTCGCCATATCCGGAAGCACGCATTGGCCGCGGCAATCAGGTCACCGCTGGTGTCTGCCAGGTCCCCGTCGAGGGTCGAATACTTAACCGTTTTTCAATACGCATCCTTTGCTGAATGTGTTGCAGGCGGAAATCTGTCTTTGATGAACCCCAAGCCTTGCGCAATAATCCGTCAACAAGGTAAAGAGAGCGGACATTTAAAATTGATTAAAAGAGATTATAACATGGAAGTCGCACTGGATGCCTTTTGGCCGCAAGGCAAGGTACCCGTATGCAATCGGAACCTCCAAAGGTTCTGCACGCCGTCGCCACGCACCGCTATGGAAACACGGCTATGGCCTCTGGCGCGCATTATCGCCTGCCCGTACGGCGTTGTGCAGGTCACGGCGAATCAGGTGCGTGCCCGCAGCCCAAAGCATTTGACGACGAAGCGCAGGTTTGTGGTCCAAGAAGAGCAGCTTGGCCGGCCCAGTGCCGTTGGACAGGCACGCGAGGCCCTTGGCAGGGTTTCGACGGACGGCCATCGTCTGTACGGAGATACGGCCTTTTGTGCAGACTGAAACCCTCGAAAAAATTGTGTGACGCGCTGAATGTCGAACGATGTCGTTGTGTTGGGGCTCGACGCTGCCACCGGCGCGCTATGGGCCGGCTGGTAATTGCAAGCGACAGCCTGGAATCGCATCGTTCGAATACAATGGGAAAGACGCCACAGATGAAGAGCGCGCCGATATAGCTTTGTAATAGTGGCGTTGTTGCTATGCAAAATCTGATCTATTGTTTGACCTAGTTGAACGCCGTTAGCATAAGAACAACGCGTCCGGAAGAATACTACCTCAAAACCGACATCATTCGGCCAGTTGCACGGATCGCGGCTGTAATAGCCAACTGCTGTCACCTGTCGACGAGGCCGAAACAATGGGCGTGAATTCCCCGCGCTTGATCTGGCGCTGCCGATGCCGCGTTCCAATCGCGGGCCCGTGCGGGCGATGCTGAGCGTGCATCCACGCTGATGCCCCCGATACGGTTATTTCGCATCGCGAACCTATATCGCCGCGATACGGTGATCGAACACCAACGTGGTTTTCGGCCCCGCGTGACCATCGAAATCGCGGTGCCACTATCCGCGCGTTTCAGCCACCTCGAAGGGTGCCATGTCGGCCCCGTGGTGGCATCATCGGCCCCTACGCCCGTCTGCGCCCTCGGTGGCAAGCTGTCCGAGATGTGCCATTGCGGCAACTTTTCGAAGTGAGAAGCGCGCAGATCGCCGAAGGGGCCAAGGTGTAACCACTACAGCTCATCGGCGGACGCCACGATCGGCCAAAGCCAACATCGGCGCGTGCACAATCACTGCAACTCGACGGCGATGAAGCACCAATACCGCAATTCGGGGGCAAATGCGTTTAAATCGGTCAAACACCATGCTGGTGGCACCCCGGTGCATATCGGCGACGGCGCGGAATGACAGGATCAGGTTCGGTGATCAACGTCGATGTAGAGGCCAGACGCCACTGGCGCTTAGCGCGCGCACGCAAGTAGAAAAACCCGGCATGGCCCGGAAATTGTTCGAAATGTTTAAAGGCCAAGAAGGCGCAAACCAAGCAAGAGAAGGCAGCTAAATTATGTGTGGTATTAGTCCGGTAATCCTTGCCAACACGAAAGGTTGCCGCCTACCCTCGTCGAAGCCCTGAAACGCCTGGAATACCGGGGCTATGAAGCGCCTGGTATCGCCACGTGACTGCAGGCAAGCTGGACCGCCGCCGGGAAGTCGGAAAGCTGGTAAACCGTCAGACAATGTTGTCATGAGCCGCTGGCCGGCAAGTCAGGCCATCGCCACAACCCCGTTGGGCCACCCACGTGCCCCCTCCGTCACCAAACGCCCACCCGCATCAGGCGGGAAAAACCCGTGGGCAAGTCGTGCGACAACGTTATCAATCGAGAACTTCCGCGAACTGCGGGCTGAGCTGGCCGAGGACGGCGTAAAATTTCTGACCGAAACGGACACAGAAACGTTGCGCTGCTCCACCAGAAAATACATGGCCGAGGATTGAGCCCGGTGACGCCGCAACCAAGACCATGCGCAGCGTCTGCACGGGCCTTTGCGGCTGGCGTCCTGTTTTGAACGGGGCGGAAGACGATCTTGATGATCGGGCGCCCGCAAAGGGCCCCGCTGCCGTGGGCTATGGCGACAACGAGATGTATCTAGGCAGCGAAAAGCGATCGCCCGTTTCGCCCGATGAACGGACCCGCGTGACCTATCCTTGAAAGAAGGCGACCGCGCTGTGCTGACCGTACATCGGGTCAAGGATTTACGATCAATGACGCGCCCGTTGATCGTTGTGGTTAAGAAGATCAGCCTCACACCAACCCGCAATCGATCAAAAGGCGCCACAAAACCACTTTAATGGCAAAGAGATCGCCGAACAGCCTGCCCGTCATTGCGAGGCGCTGTCGCGCTTAACCTGACCGCGGACGGAGAGATCAAATGCGCCCGATCCGGGCCCCGATTTCACCACCCACTCGACCGATCACCAATGTCCCGCCTGCGGGACGGCCTTTTAATGCTTGCCTCACGGCATAAATACTGGTTCGATGCAGTGCCCCCTGCCGGTTGAGGTCGATGTGGCCTCGGAATTCCGGTACCGCGACCGCGCGATTTCCGACCCGGAACGATGGCCCTGTGTTGTCAGCCAGTCCGGCGGTAAACCCGCCGATACCTCGCAGCCCTGCGCTATTGCGCGGGCTAAGGGCTGATCTGATCGCCTCGGGTGTTTAATGTTACTGAGTCCTGGCATTGCACGGAAAAGCATCTGGCGCTGCCGATCCATGCTGGCGTAGAGGTCCGGTGTGCACTCCCCAAAGCCGTTCACCTGCCCAGTTGACCGTCATGTTCCTTTGGTGCTGAAAAGCCCGCCGTGGACCGCGGTGCTAATCCAAGGAAAGCAGGCATATTACGTCTCTGCGCTGCGGTCCATGCCGTCCGCTGATCAATACTGCGTCGACCAAAAACGAGGCGCGGCGCGACGAGCCTACAACTGTCTCGGCACGCGACGTGCTGTTTCCTGGGGCGCGGCGCGATGTTCCCCTCGCCCTAGAAGGTGCATTGAAAACTAAAAGAAATCAGCTTATATACACGCCGAAGCTTATGCATCGGGAGAGCCTATAAGCACGGGCCCATCGCTTCTGATCGACGAACCGAACGTTCCCGTGGTGGTCATGGCCCCCAACGACGCGTTGTTCGATAAACCGTCAGCAACATGCAAAGAGCCATGGGCGCAAGGCAAGGTCATCTTGAATCCGACCGCTGCAGGACCTGGGATGCAAATCGAAGGCACATGGGGGCAGATCGAAATCCCGCCCGGTGCAGATGGCAGCTCGCCCCGATCCTTATATGCCATCCCTGCCCAACTGCTGCCTAATCAACTTGCCATCGCCAAGGGGACAGATGTCGACCAGCCACGCAACCTAGCCAAATCGGGTGGACCGAGAATGAACCTAAACCACCTATATGCGGCAGCTCAACGTATTGGCTGACCCCACTGCCGTCGACAAACTGCACAGCGCTCACAAGTGGATCGCCCCTTTGGCGTGACCAACCCGCCAGATCAACGATCTGAACGTCAAAGGCCTGCGGGCCGAGCTGTCGTTGTCTGACCGATTCAAACTGGCGGACGCACTGTGGCAGACTGACTATTTTCGAAGCCCGGCTCGCGCGGCGAAACTGCTGGACTCCAAGCCCGCCTGCGCCCCCGATGGACGAACCGGCCGTGGCAGTTGATCAAAGCTGGGTGCCCGATTTTGACAGGCTGGGCATCGCCGATCACAGAGACCTGTATGGCGGGCGTAAACAATAAGCGGTTGCTTTGCCGATTCTCAGCGTTGGATGTTGTCGAATAGCTGGGCCCAATACCGGAACTTTGGTCAGAAGCGCGCAGCCTTGGTCGCCACAGTTACCTGTGGACCAGCAGATAAGCCCAAAACCCGAAGAGCTGGACGCCCGCGAGCGTATTCTTGTGCTGGGCGGCGGCATCGCCGGTCAAGAACGGTATCTTGCAAAAGCCATCGCGTGGTGGTACGCGACCTCAAGCCGTCATGATCTCACCAGCGCGGGCCGCAGAGTTTATCGAGCCAACCGCACGCCCCTCAAGCCTTATGCGATCAAAGAGGCGGCACGTATATGCCAGACTTCCCGCTGAAGCAGCAAGCCGATGACACGAGCAACGTCGAAGACTGAAATTGCAAGGCTGATCCTGAAACGAGAACGGGCGTCCAAGGTTTCCTCGGAACGCCCGTTTGCATTTTGAATGTTATATGGACCGCCAAGAGTTACCCGTCGTTGGAACAACTTTCGACTGGTCCAGATCCGTCAGCGACGCCCCGATCAACCGCAATGCAGACAGTGACATACGGCTGGCCGCCCGATGGCAGGGTCCGTCCAGCGTCAGCTTCTACCTGTAGAAGATTTACCAGTCCGCGGGTTTGTCACGCGCCCTTGCATCTCTGATTTCACCAGCGGCGTTTTCAGCCACAGCCCCGTTCGTCGCACTTGCCGAAGCGAGCCACGGTTCGTGCCAAGTGACTTAGCTCCCCGACGCTTGCGGGTTTTGGACGCCTCGGCGCTGTTCAGGTCCGTCGTGGTATCCAAGGCATCCCGCCGTGCGCGCAGCTGCAGCGGGCCGTGGCGCGGTGGTGCCGGCGACTGTTTGCGTTTTCGCCCGTTTTCGACACCAGTTTCTGCTTGTAACCGCGGCGTACTTTCGTCGCCGGCTTGTTACCCCCAGACCCCATACGATCCGTTAACGCCGGCCACATCCGCGCAGACCCACGACAGCGATACCTAAAATAATATTAAGTGTTTTCATGAAAATAAATCTAACCTTCCAACGAAGCCGCTTCAATCTCCTAAATGCTACATTGCCCCGCGATGGCCGATGTTTACCTATGGATATGAATGCACCTTTTGATTGACCCGTTTCGCCCGCCTAATCACCTATCTGCGCGTCTCTGTTACAGATCGCTTGTGACTTTCGCTGTGTTTATTGCATGCCGAGAATATGACTTCCTGCCCAAAAGAACTTCCTGTCCTTGGAAGAGCTGGATCGGCTGTGAACCAACTTTGTCGATCTCGCCCGTGCAAAAAGCCTGCGCATGCAAAAGGGGCGAGCCTTTGGTGCGCAGGGTATCATGACCTTCTTCAACAGCCAATGACCCGCCATCTGGACGCCGGCACGCTCAACAGAGCGACGTTGACGACGCAATGGCCGCCAGCTGGAGCGTTACGGCCGCCGACCTTTATGCGCCGGTGTGCGCCGCGTTGAATGTGGGTCGCTTGGATACGCTGGAGATCAAAAGTTTCCGAATATCACACGCGGGGCCCGCCTGCCCACCAGTCCCTGCGCGTAATTGATGCTGCGCAAAATGCGGGCTGCGGGTCAAATCAACGCCGTGGCGCTTGAAGGCTTTTTAACGAGGCCGACTCCAGCATGACGCGTGGGTGTGTCGAGCGCGGCATTGAATCTGACGTGGATAAGGTGATGCCCATGGCGATCTCGGAACGAGGAACCGTGGCCAGTATGGTCCCTCAAAGACGTGCGCCGCGCCTACGAAGGATGCAACTAACATCGTTAACCGATTGGCAGAGAACACTGCGGCTGCCCGTTATGGTGCGCTTGAAAGAGACCGGTTAGAAGATCGGGTTATCACGCCGTTGTCCCATAATTTCTGCGAAACTGTAACCGCGTGCGATCACCTGCACGGGCGGAGATCTATATTGTGCTGGGTCAGGAAGAACGTGGCCGACCGCGTGCGCCTTGCGCGAACCACCCCGAGGATGAACGGCCCCCCTAGAAAGACGCCATCCGCGGGCGATCAACCTAAAGCCCAAGGCCATGACTTTTGAAATTACTTCACGCAAAAGCTGGAATGGCAGATGCCCCGCCACATGAAGGCCACCACGGCGGCTACCCACCGTGTCCGCGCCTTTCTGTAGCCGCGCCCTGGGTCCTTGCCCCCCCCCCCCCAAAAACCCCCCCCCGCCTTGCCTGATCCCCTTGCCGCCAGCGCAGAGGCCGCAAACTGCACGGGTTCTCCGATGTGGCCGGCCCGCGCGGCGAGACACACGCGGTATTTTGGCGACGCTGGCCGCGCAGACGGATGGCAAGCTGGTCTGGGTCGCATGCCAGCATCGGTCCGTAGAAAGCTGTCGGTGCTGGCGTTGATCACCCGCCATGGGCATCAATGCTGCCCGACGCGCAATTCTGATCCATCGGGCACCCGCGACTCGGCAAGCTGTGGCGCCGCGTCTGCCGCGCCAGCGTGCACGCAGTTCGCCCCCGCTTGACGCGCCCGCCCCCTTAAGCGCTTTTTTGTCCACTGGCGCCCCGATGCCGCGATTTTTTGTCGAAAGCGAGATTTGGCCCTCCAGAATGCTGCGCGACCCATGCGACAGGTGCGTCCGATGGCCTTGGTCAATGCACGGATGTTCTGACAAGACCGTGGATTTTCTGGGAGAAATGGCCTCGCACAGCCTGCTATCCTGTTTTTGACTGTTTTTAACGCTGATCCGACCCAGAATGACGCGAATATGGCAGCGGCAATATGATTCCGCAATGCACGCCCCTGCCGATCGCGTGTCGCGCGGGTGATTCTAAAATCTATGGCCGGCCTCTGCCGGTCGACGACAGGCGTTGCACGGGTGACGCGCGGCGCTTGACGGGCGGCCCGTATGGTTGCCTCCTCGACCATGAATAGGCAAGCACGACTGTACTTGCGACCACCGCAAAGCTGTTACGCGACCTGCCCGATCTCTGTCCTGAATACTTGCGCCCCCGCCATCCCGACGCGGCGACGCGTCGAGGTACTGGCCCATGATGCTGGACTGAAACCCGTCTAACGGCGCAGCCGGGCGGACGCGCCGGGCGGGCAAGTCTATCTGGCGGATACGCTGGGTGAAATGGGGTCTGTGGTACAGCCTGTCTGACGTGGTTTTTTCTGGGCGGCTTCTCTTTTGCCCATTGGCGGCACAAACCCGTTTCGAGGTGGCGCATATGCGGCCGCCTGCTGTGCTTTCCAGGCAACCATGTCGCGGCTTTTGCAGAGACCTGATGCGGCAGCTTGAAACCGAAGGGGCCGCGCGGATTGTGGCGGACGGCGAGACCTGACCGGCAGCGTGTTGCTGTCGCTCTTGACCAATAGCCCCAAGAGCTCGCCGACGATGACCGCAAGCCGCATATCCCGTTCATCGCCGCGCAGGAGACCAGCTGGTGCGATGCCAGCCGTCTGATCACCACTCTCAAGTTGGATACCCCATGACGCCACCCTCTTGCCCGCACCGATGTGATCGCCCCGAACTTTCAAGCGCCGGCTGAGCGGCGTCACCGCACGTGATGCGGCTTGGGTGCCGTTGTGCAATCACGTGACATATTCGATCGTAGCGACCGGTCCCTGTCGTCTCCCGAGGATCGTGCCACAAGGTGCTTTGTCGTCGCTGTCACCATGTCGCGCGTGGGGCCATCAGCATCTGGTTGCGGTCTGCACGTCGCGCGGCGTTAAAACGGTTAGAGATGCCTGAGCGGGGCTGGCGCCGGGCGCTATCTGCTGGCAAAACGGCTCAGGCTGATGTTCCAACTCGGCCAGCCAAACGCGAGCAGACCGGCCTGACGCGCCTTGGCTGATCCGGCGGATTGGATACCGTGGTTGCGACCTCGGACCGGACCAACGCATAATCTGGAAAACCCCGGCCATGTTGACATGCATGGCATCAACACCGAAGGTTTTGCCTCCCTCGCCCGACCTGCGCCGCCTTGCGCGCCGAGCTTAAGGCTGCCGTGAAGTTGCGACGCTGTGGGCTTGTATGGCCGTATCCCGCGCGCAAAAGGGCACTGATGCCTTTGTCGAGGCCATGCTGGCCCCTCCCTGCCGCGATTCATCCCGATGTCGTGGCCGCTTGTGATGGGGCGCGCGACCCGAGAAATACGAGCTTTCGAGAAAAGGCCTGAAGACGCGCCCGTGCCGAGGGCCTGTCGACCGAATGCCTCTTCTGCCAGAGGTGCCCGTAGGCGATATGGCCGATTCTTAACCGTGTGCCTGGATCTTTATGTCGCGCCGCAAACGAGCTGGGAAGGGTTCCGGACTGACCCCATCGGAAGCGATGGCCTGCGGTGTGCCAGTTTCGTCGCTACCCCGTGTTGGGCGCGTTTGATAAAGCCTTGTGGTGCAAGGCAGCAACCGGCTGCTGGTGGGA
>Ga0163217_1022339_pt1 | contig 10238 bp, 12 predicted proteins | sample SynspAceP_FD_185933 | JGI IMG/M metagenome (GOLD analysis project Ga0163217, IMG submission 185933) | Saline lake microbial communities from Ace Lake in Antarctica - Synechococcus sp. Ace-P (PacBio error correction) | ecosystem: Environmental > Aquatic > Non-marine Saline and Alkaline > Saline ...
CTACCAAGCACAAATGGACGCGTTCCCCGCAACCACCGCTTGTTGCAGGCCCCTTGGCTACAAATGGTTGCGCAAGGCGGGGCATGGAGCTGATCCGCGACGCGAATGTGGTCTGGCACTTGGGACGGCGCCTCAACGTTTCTCGACCTGCCGGGCATCGGCATGGATTTACTGGCGCTGCGAATGCGACGATCAATTCCAGGGCTCGACATTAACCCCGGATCGCAGATCGGTCTGACAAGAAAGTCGGCCCGATGGCATCGTCGGTGAGCGCAAAGTCGCAATGGTCTAGATCGAAAGAGGGTCTGTCGGATGACGCGGGCTGACGATCCGAGGTGCGCGGAACCACCGCAAAGCCACATCGCAGAAGAAATCCGCTTGGGCCAAGAGCTGACCTCGCTGACCCACGAGCAGGACGTCCGGCACACCGACTGGAAACGTTCGGCGACGCAGTGTGTCAGAACCGAAATGGATGAGCACCTCGGACATGGCGTGCGACGGCGAATTCAAGTCAGGGGCTTCGCGCGAGGGCGATTATCAGTTCCGACATCGGAACCACTGGCGGCGCCACGGGCACGCCTATCTGACTGTCGATCAGGGCCGAAAGTTATCTCGCACCGGGCCTGTTTGGTAGCGGTGGCGGCTACGGTCCTGCCGCGAGTTCGTTGGCGCGAAGATCGTGCCAGCCTGACGTGCCGGTATGTCGCTTTGCAGGCGACGGGCCTTCGCATTGCGGGTCAATGAGCTGAAGCTAGCTCCGCGCGGCGACTGCCTTTCTCGATCTCACGCATGTATGTGTTGCGCAAAGTAACCCGGAAGCTAGGCGGCGGCGAAATATATGTCGGAACTCTAACCCTATGGTTTCGAAGACAAATTTTCGTCCACGGTCAGCGGTGTTGCGATGAAGCTAATAGAAGCTCCGAGTATGGAACAAAGAGGAAAGAATGTACTAACTGCAGGCATACAGCAAGCACAAAGAAGCTTAGTGGATATGGTACGGGTTGTTAGTTTGGACTGAGCAACAGATTGGACGAGTTTGACCGAGTGTAGAGGCCAAAGCGCCATCGACGACACAAGAGTGAACCATGGCAAGTACTCAACGTTGATCGAGGCGAATGGCACTAAAACCAAAGGAGCATAATTGGACGATAACGCTTCGCGGCCTAGGGAACGATCAGATGAAGAGGTTCTCTCCGTGAATGTCCAACAGTTCACGTCAAGGGAATCAAGCGAGCCAGAACAAGACTATATTGCCACGGCAAGCAGCGCGTAAGCGTACTCCAGAAAAGTAAGAGATTTAAACACGAGACGCATCCAGAGTCGAATCGGAGGGGGCGGACAGTTTTCATTGCTTTGAAAGGCCGGAGGCATCCGGGCCTGACGGGTTTCATTGGCCTCTCGGCCTTGGACGAGGCGGGCTCTCCTGCATAGATATGTGTGTTCGGAGCACACATAGAACTGCTCGGGCTCGTGATGGCAGCAGATCTTAGACAGCTGGTTCATTCAAGCCAAAAACTGCACCGTGCGCGATCCCCATATCCTGCAAACTGGAAATCCATCTCCAACGGCCTCTCGGGATGTCTCTGTGCATTACCCGCGTGAATCAGAGTTATTCGGTACACAGCACTCGCCTATTCCTCCTCATGACGCGACCCCGATCGGTGCCCACGCGCACGGGACGCTCTCGGCTCGATCCCCAGCGCGCGGGTGCCTCGCGGGCCAGCTCGACGGGCGCATATATCCTCTCAGTGGAGCAGAGTAGTCGCATGTTGGATACCGAATATTGCGAGCGTAGCATTTCGCAAGGTGATCTCGGCGCGGCGGCTCGAGTAGGCTCGAGTGGGACGGTGCATTACGCGACACTTGGCAGTCAGAAGGCGCCTTATATAGGTCCGCTAAATACTTAAGCATACGCAGTCACGCGAGCTCAAAAAAAGATCACTGGACATGCAGTGTAGCGGACTCCATCCACTTCCTGACTTTGAATAACAAGACCGACCGAGCTTGAGTTCGTTGGACGTGTGGTTTAATATTGAATCATGCCTCGTAGCGCAAGTGCTCGGCTGTAAAAGTTACAAAAACAAGGTTCACGTCGTTCATGGTCCTGCTGGTGATGGTATAGGGTTGAGAAATGTGACTCTTACGCCAGGCGAAGGTGAATCGCGTTGACATCTTCTCCTTCGCTTGGACCGGCAAGAATAGAATCACGACCGTTGCATCTATCGCCAATAATCTCTTCCTGTCGCGGATACCGTCTTCATCAATCTTCCACCCGCGCCCAAATATTCGTCGAAAGGTGATAAAAAATTGGCGAAAGTCTCGCGCCGAGGTCCTTTTTGAGAGGATCTTATCAGTTTTGCCCTGTCTCACGACCTAAAAAATGCGCCGATTCTTCTGTCCGAGCGTAGGGGAGCGATGCTGTGTAAATGGATGTGGCATGTGGGGGATGCGGGGGTTGGCGATCAAATCGTGGGCCGCAGAGTTGAGTAACTGATGATCGCAAACGCTGCTGATCGCTGCTCTACGCTCCAGCAGACGTACGTGCCGACGCGTGAATCGCCAGTCTTGGCCCTGCTTCTCGGAGCGCAGAGTAGGGTCGATATAATATCCGGTTAAAGACGGACAAGGTCAACAGCGGTCGGATAATCGGGGAAGGTGATGTCGCCGCCGGTTTAAGCTTTTCAGCAGCCGGGTTTCACGTCCTGCCGCGTTGAACTTGCGGCGCGTTCAGACGACATGGGCGAGGTGAATGAACCTGACCGTGGGGGCACCGGGCAAAGATTAAGACAGAGGGTTGATTGTGGCCGGGAAACGGTCGCATTGGTAGATTGTACCGGTGAGCCTGCACGTCGACGCGCCCGATCTCGGTCAGGCTGCATCGCGGGCGCAGGTAGAAAGTGATATGTATTGGATTTGCGGATGCTTCGGCGAAGAGGCGAGAATTTGCTAGTCGCATTTGGATGTCGATGGAGCAGATAACGGGTTGAGCAAATTAGAAAGGCGATCACGGCGAAGGTATTCAATGTGTTGATAACGTTTTTTTAGCATGGGTGCCCTCGGGTGAGCACGTTAGCGCCGCTGCACTATGGAGGAAGCGACGGCGGCTCGGGAGTCAGGCGAAATAGGTGAAAGCGAACGTTTCTGGAGAAAAGCAAGGAGAGGAGAATAAGATCTTAATAGCGTTGCGTACTGGGTGGCCAGATATGATGTTGCTGCCAAGAGGGGGAGAGGGAAAATCAAAGCGCGGTGCGGATGAGAAAAAAGCTATATCCAAGAATTTTCCTGCACGTCGCGTTAAACGCAATGACCGGCATAGGGTTTCAACTTCAAGCTTTGTGCGGGTTTTTCCAGTGGGTATGCAGCCACCATGCGATGGCAAACCTGCTGGCAGCCTCATTAATATCCGTGGGCCACGACAGACGTGACTTTGGGCCAACCTTTTTCGCGTCCGCGCATAGATTCGGGGCCAGACCGGTTCGCAGGCACGGTGGGCCTTCGATGGCAATCGACGCACCTGACGGATCGGGCCGTTTTTTGGCACGCGCAGCAGGGGCGTCGCGGCAATGCAATACGAGATGGCTGGAGGTTCGATGGTTGGGTGGCACTTAAACCGACCCAAGCCGATTCCGTGGGAGAGTGCTATGTCAGCAGGGTCATGTCATTGCCAGTGGACGCCTGAGCATCTCGTCCTTCTGACTTCCGCCTCGATCTACCCGTTGGGACGCCCCGGCGGAGCGTTGAGGTTTCGCCCGCCTCAAACAGGCGCATTCCATACGCGTGCATATGCCAGAGTCGGTATCCTCGACATAGATGCTTCCGGACCCCGCTTGTCTATTGGAAAAGCCTCTGATGTCGTCGCGATCATACTACGATCATGGGCCTTCAAAATGGAAATAGCGAAGCCGAAAAGCGCAGATGGACACATACTCGCCCAAGAAGATTGGTTGTGCTTGGATGGCCGAGGTGGGTGCACCATACGGGGCTGCGGATCACCCTCAACGCGGATATTGTACATGTTAGAGCGATGTCGAACTTGACGCACAGACAGCAGGTCCGGAGTTATCCGCGATAGAAATTCGAGCGGTCCGGGTCGCTGATATTTGACGGCAACCGGATCGTTCAGATCATCCACCGCGGTTTTCGGTCGCGAATGGGGCAATAGAGCCTGATTTCCGGGCAGCATCCCGCGCAGCATTCATGCACACGCGGTGTCAGCGTCTGCATGATGACGCATCGCACTCGGGGCCGCGCAATTCCACTTGCCGCTCGCCACGACACTCCACACTTGGCGTGCTTTTTTGTAGGTGGTGGTAATCGGCTTCCGGCTTTCAAATACGCTGGGCAGAAGCATGCTCGGTTGTAAGAACGGTGTAGACCGCCCACGCCCCTGCTGCTTTCGACACCTTTCCGAGAAGGCGTGTGCGGCGCAGCTGCGCGACCTGAGAAATGACTCGCACCTTGGTCGTTATCCTTCTGACCGGGCTGTTGGGCAAACTCGAATTTATTGATCTTGCCGTCGTGTTTGGGCAACTCGACAACCAAACGGCTTTGGGGGTTTTGAGAGGGCCGCCAGATGATCCTCGGCAGAAGGTCATAGAATGTTTTCAGCAGTCGGGTTGGTGCCCTCGCGACAGTTCCACGAACGCAACATGGCACCTCGCCCCAACCGTTCCGTCCGGCTTGTTGCGACAGCGAGCGGCTTGCACGTCCGGGTGACGGTAGAATGGGACCGCCTCACTCCGACGAACTGATGTTTTCCCGCCGAATAATCACGTCCTTCAGACCGATCTTGATCTGGATAAGCGTTGGGATGCTTCAACTGCCTGAGCGATTCCCGACCAGAAACCAGCGTCCACTTTGAACGCCTCGCGTGGCGGTTACATCTTATAGTTAGTTCTTCATCACAGCATTGCCGCGAAATGACGACGGTCGCCTTGGGGTATCTCACCGTTCATGGGCACCTTCACGCCGGTTCTCGCGGTTCACGCCCGATAACATCCTCATCATCGGAAGGGCGACGCCTTGAATGGGCCTGCAAACTCGGCCTGCTAGGCGGGCTTGAGGGCGTCCCATTCATCTTGGCACAGAATTGCGAGAATGGCCATTAAGTTCGGTCAAACAGCCCGTAGACCTGCTGCACGTTGAAGCCCATCGCCTTGTCCTTGCTGAAGATGCGTGGGCGTGGCGGCGCGCCTGGCGGTGGAAAGACGGTATGATCGGCGTCGGCATGGGGATATTCGACCTATGCATTTGACAGGATGACCGAGTCGGGGGCAGCGCGAATGGTAACATTCTTCGGCCTCGATTCGCCCTCGAAGCAGCCGCTGCGGAACCGGAATCTCGGTGAAACACATCTGAGCAACACGGAGCAATGACGTGCAGCAATCCATGGATGGCAAACCGAACCGTATGCATGTGGAAACATCGGGACGTAACGGAACATGTATGCTGGCAATAATGGGGGAATCTGCCATCCTTGGCGGTGCCGCGAACGCGCGCATAAGAGTCGCCGCCCCCGATGAGGTAGAGGCACGGCCTGGCGGCCCAGAGGTGCCGGAGGTGTAGTTAGAGCGGATGGCTTAGGCCATTTCGTCCTGCGGGCATCCCTGTGCCCTCAATCTGGGGGCCTTCGAGGGCAGATGATCGTAGTCGCCTTAATTCCCTAAGTCCCCGCATCCGCCCCTTGGCGTCGCGGATCATGATCAGCGGGTTTTCGTCTCGCAGATAATCGGAAAGCGCAGTGCAGAGCTGGGCCAATGCGCGCTGTCGGCGATGTGACAGCTGGTAGGCATGGCCGAAAAGGATTATAGGCGATAGTATCGCCTCAAGCCGTCTGTTGATGGTGTTGAAGGACGCCGATCATGGGTCGCGTAGTGCAGTTCGTAAAGCTCGGGGATATTGGGCAGATCACCGAGACGTATCAGCCCTGCCGATCCGCGCGCGGCTGGCACGCGCGCTGCCAAGGCCCGAATGCGCGCCGGGAGAGCAGTCGTGTAATCATGCCACATCGCCTCCATAGACCACCGTGCCGGGAGATAGAACAGCGCCTGCTCGTGTCAGACTGTGAAAAGATCGTGTCGAACATGTTTCGCCCCTTGTCGCCCCGCGTCTGACTTCGAAAATGGAGCGTCGGCATCGGTCGCTCTCCTCCCAAATTGACGTTTTTAGGGGCGTGCAGTCGATTGGCAAATTGCGGCGGAGCGCCCCTCGAAGTCCCAAACCCGACCAAAGGCGCCGCAGCGACCCTGATTGGCGGTTGCGACGGTGAATATCCGCGCCTCAGTAATTTAGGTGTTGTCACGACCAGATCGCTTCGGATCATTGCCCCGGAACGGGACACCTTCGCCCTTGATACTTATCCTGCCGTACGAAACGCGGCGGGTTTGTGCTTCGTTCTCGTTAGCTGCTTGGCTGGCGCTCAGACCCCAGAATCTCGACACAAGCATGCTGAACCAGACGGTGGTGGCGTGCTTTACCGGACATAATGTTGTCAGGGCTCGATGCCTGTCGCTGGCGCGGTTCATCGAGAACAAGGCGCAACTTTCAGTTGCCATACGTCGCCATTAGCGCTCGGGGGATCTCGATCATTAGACCCAGGTTCAAGGCCGATAGGTCCACATTGCGTAGGCTGGCCTATGTGATGCGCAACGATTTCTACTGCAAGAATAAAATGTCGAGTGCAAATAGGCGCAAAGACGAAGTGATATATGACGATAGGTCGTTAGCTATCCGCCCCAAGTTCTGGCATGACCTTCGTGGGTGGGTGCTAAACCCAAGCGAGATACACACAACGGGCAAAAAACACCGTGCAAGTTACAAGTTGAGGATCAATCGCATTCATGTCCAGGGGATAGTCCGATGTTCCGTCAGTGCCATATGTAATCTCTCGCCGTTAAAGTCCTGTGGCCAACGATGAAAAATTCCGGCGCTGCCGATCACACAACCCGAAGGGGTTGGTGAGCAGGCCCGATATCGGGCAGTTTTTTTTTCCGTGTATTATCAGTGTCGCGAGCCATGACGCAAGGCTCATGACGCCCCCGACTAAGGGCCAAAAGCATGGAGCGCCCAGCAAAGAACCCAAGCAGGTCGCGCCCAAGGCGGAACCGCGAGGCGCGCCGGGCTTTCCCAATGCTGCATGAAGAAACTCATCGCGCGCGGCAATTTGCTGAGGCAAGGCTCTTTGAGCGGTGTGACTGGTAGCCGCTGCGATCAGCAGCAGGGAAGGCCGATTAGCCATATGGGAGGCTGTCCGCGAAGCTGGAAGACCAGTCATAGTGGAACAGCGCCATTTGGGAATCGCAGCGCGAGGATCGGAGCAAGAAGACGCCGCAGATGGCGGAGGAACCGCCGCTGCGAGCGCGCCGGAGATGGGTGTCAGGGCTGGAAGCTTAGCAAGATGAGATCAGTAGGGCGGCGAATGAGCAGGCAAGTCTGATGGCAACATCATGGCCGTACGACATCAGCAGCCACAGTAGCGCGAGCCTTGGCGAAACGCGGCAGATCTGGCGTGAATTGGATGCAAAAGTGCTGATCAATAAATGGACGCCGAAGATACGCTGACGCATTCGCGCGCTTCAAGACGGGAATTTGCATCGCATAGAGAGCCCCCACGCATAAGGATTGCCGCAAACAGCAACAGCCGTGCATCGCCTAAGCATGGATCTATTCGGTCTTGCGAACACCTGCGATGGCTGTTCTCTGTTGCAAATTAATGTCAGACTTTTTAAATGTCTGGACAAATGAAAATTGATCCACGCTTCGCCGCTGACCTATTTATACTCGGCGCAATTGCAGGTGCATCCCGCGACGCCATTTGTCTCGGGCGATTTGAATAGTCAATCGCGCTGCGTCGGAGGCTTGACTGGCCGAGCAGTTCGAATGTTTTTCGCGCTCTACATCCGCGAAGCACTCAAGCGGTCTGGCCCGCCCAATCTTTGATCCGAACCCACCACGCCGGCGCATTCGGCGGGGCCCTTTTTAAATAAACAAGCTGTCTTATGCGGATGCACGCGCAACAATGATCACCACAATCGACGGCTGGTTGCTGAGCATGAAATTCCGTCAGTTTCCGACGATGCGCCTGCGAGGCACGATTTGCGCGGAGCGTGCGCTGCTGCACCTGCCGCCGAACGGTGCGAGCGGCTGGACAGCAGCTGGACAAAATGCGCAAAGAATCAAGCGCCAAGGAAGCGGGGCTCAGTGACGAGAAGTTCTGCCTGCGCCTCACGACGTGGCGTTCCACTCGGCGTTGGTTGACGGCGCGCAAAAACCGGTGCTGGCCTACACAATTGGCGATCAATGAAGGCGATGCAGCCCTTGATGAATATGATCGACTTTCAACCGTCCCCGCCTCGCAGGCGTGCGAGGATTGGGCGCGCACAGCGGCGATGCTTGTGGTGAGTGAGGCCGGAGATAGGGCGTGCCGTGTGCGAATTATCTGGGACGGGCTTGAAGGCCTATACCAAAACCTTGGGGCTCAGGTGATGGCCGCACGGCGCGAAACGCACCTCAAGGAGGCTAGTCAGCCGCAGGGGTTTTCGGTCACAAAACTGGCGCCTCAGCTAAATGAGAGGCCAATGCCAAAAGACGCCCCAACTGGAAATGCTTTGAACGTGGCTTGGTATTTGCAACCCGGAATTTTCGCGCGCTGGGGCGCAGAAATCGGGCTGCTCGCCGCTGGGATCGCGGTTCCTATGGCCTGCTTGTCGGTGTTTCCGGGCATCACGGGGTGGGTCGCTTGGGCGTCTGGTGATGGATCCGGCAGTCTTGATGCGCAAGTCGAGACGACGGCTGTCGCCAACTGCCTGCCTGATGCGGGCGCGGAGATTGTGCTGGGCCAATTGCGGCGAGGTCGATTGAGGCCGAGAGCGCAGCCTGTCCGATAGCGGTGCTGATCGCGTTGGCGGTCGCACTTTATTCCGCCAGCCCGCGCGGTGGGAACTTCAATCGGGCATCAACGTGATCTACGGCGAAACCGAAGCGCGGGGTTTCTTGCAAACATCAAAGCCTCTAGACGGCTTGGGCTGACCTGGCGCTGATCTTACGGGCTGGTCTCGCGGTGTTTTCGTACGTCGCCGGCGTCCCGGCACGCTGGCGTTCTGACCCCGGAGGGTGGGGTGCCTCATTGGCTTTCGTGCTGCGCTGTGCCGATCCTGTTCGGCCTTGGCATGCGGGGATTGCGGTGGTGATCGTTCAGATTCAGAATAACTGCCGCGTGGACATTCCCGCTAAATAAAACTTGAACAAGCCGGCTTGAATCGTAAGGCAAAGGCATTTGGTAGCCCCTATATTCCGAAGCAACATAGGCCAGCGGATTGCGAGCAACCATCATTATCGGAGTAGACAGTGGCAACAAATAATAAGATCCTATCGTCCTTAGGATACAGTTTTGCATTTTTCTCCAGAAGTTGTTGCAGCTTTTATTCATGGCAAAGATAAGATGTCCCGAAGACCGTTTCTCTCCTTTAAAAAATTCTTCTTTCTCTTTATACCCGTCTGCTAGTAATTCCATTCATACATTGGTATCATACGCAAGGTTTTCCAAACATCTTATCGTCATTACAAAGTCTGGTACATAAGACCCTACGGAGTAATTGGCAGTGCATTATTTGCTCATCTAAAAATCATGATTTTTTTATCAATATCTTTTCAAAAACAATTGAAAATTTGTGAATAAATTAGTGATTTCTCTAGTGACATTAATAGTGCCAAAAATGACCTTGTTTTTGAATTTTACAGCACCCTCATAAAAAAAACTCCCCACTCTAAGAAGTGGAGTCCAAATTATATTGCGCTAGCTAAATTATGCTACTGCTTCTGCAGTTTTTGTCTAATCAAACTTCTCCACGGCTAAATATAATTTACCCTCATGCCAATGAGCTCTTGTTGAAAAATGCCATTTCTCCAGTAGTTTGGATCTTAGCAACAGTAGGAGCAACGGCTTGTAATCGCGTTCTTCTAATGTCTCGCTTTGGTTTTTTGGAAATTTTTCTTTTAGGATGTGGCATTATGAAACTTATTTATCCGTTAATAATTTTTTTTAGTGCGTGCCCAACGGGGATCAATATCTTCTTTGTTTTCCTTTGGTTTCTTTTTGGTTCGGAGTTTCTATTAGCTTATCCAACACGCACTGAATGGGTAACGTGCCGCCAAAAACTCCGGGATGAACCTTTTTTTGGAGGTACCGACACCCAACATCTCTCATAAACATATTGTGCAATATTGATTGGTATTCGCTA
>Ga0163217_1030000_pt1 | contig 10238 bp, 15 predicted proteins | sample SynspAceP_FD_185933 | JGI IMG/M metagenome (GOLD analysis project Ga0163217, IMG submission 185933) | Saline lake microbial communities from Ace Lake in Antarctica - Synechococcus sp. Ace-P (PacBio error correction) | ecosystem: Environmental > Aquatic > Non-marine Saline and Alkaline > Saline ...
GGTGAAGAAGGGGAGAAAAATTTTTGGGGGGGGGTCCCCCCTCCTTTATATGCCGAAAAACAAATGCAGAAAATTTTTTTTTTCTTGAAAAGACACCGGTTTGGGCAGCCCAAGGGGGTTTGTTTTTTGCGTGGGCCCACCAAACCACAAAGAAGGGGGTTTGGCGAAAATCGTGGTTTCTTGGAAGGGGGGGAGTTTGCCCTCTAATTCGGAAATGGCCTGGAGCCCGAAGTTGAAGGAAAAAAGGTGATTGCCTTTTTTCCCCAGGCACGCCGGGAGTTTTGTAAGAAGCCTGAATTGGCTTTGCATGGAAGTGAAGCCAAAGGGCACAGTGGGCGCTTCTTTTTTTTGAGCTTTTCCACGCAGAAGCCCGTAAAGTTTTGAGACAAACGCTGTCCCCGCCGTGATCTTCGCCATGTCGGGCGAATGGCAGCCGGTTTGGCAGCAATGAGCCCAGGCTTTTGGGCGCAGGCAGGAATCCGATGAACAATCGACGGCAAGTCCTGGCGCAACAATCTGGTTTGGAGCAGGGCCGGTCGCTCCGGTGGGCGTGGATCGATCAGACCCAGTTGCCCACCGCTTCAGCACGCGCTCAACATCACCACCCTTGAGTCAGGCCGCGAAAGGGCGATCGCCCCTGATGGTGGTGCGTCGGTTGCGCCCTTTGATCGGCCCGTCCAACGGCGCCTATGGCTGAAAATGCTGGCCCTTGCAAGGCGGATCCCTTGCGATGCCTCCCTGGCTGGCCCGCGTTTTGAGCAGCTCCACGCCACCCGCCCCACGGCCATCAACCTGCGCTGGGCGGTTTTGGGAGCGTGTTGGCGCCGATCGGGTGCAACCCGCTGCCACCGGCCGAGCGGGCCTGCCAGCGGCGGCCGGCAGAGGCACGCTGCCATTGCCCGAAGAAGATGTGCTTGATGTGCGAGGCGATCGGCGACACGGCTTGCGTTGTTCGCGCTCGATCGCAAAGCTTGCCCCGCCCCGATGAAGCGGCATCACGACGTCAACGTTTCTCACCACTGCAACGGCCGGTTGGCTCGCCCACCGTTGATTGGGCACGGCCCCTCGCCCCAGTCTAACAAGGCCACCGCGCCTGGCCTTGTCCATCCATGTCTGGGTGGATGAAACCCGCCCGCAACCAGGTGGCGCCCTCACGGCCTTCGAGCTCGGCCCGAGGGGCGTTCCCCAACCGTGAAATTCGTCGACAAACGCCGGTGGCCACCTGATGCAGCACGGACTGGTGGAATTGCGTGATCGTCGCACGCGATCGCACCACCGCACGGGCCGACGTCCTGCAACAAGATCGTACCATATTCAAGCCCTCGCGCCTTCGACACGGCGTCCCTCCTTACGTGGCCCTGCCCGGCTTCCCACGATAGACTGGAACGTCTTGCCGATGGTGTGGGCGGAATTCCGAATTGAGGCCCGCTCCCCTGACGAGGTTGACCTGCATTTCAGGCCTGTCTCAAACCCGCGAACGCAGCTGATTCCTTGCGGTGTTCTCAGCTGCCGTGCAACTCACCCCCGCCGGCACCATTGGCTTCAAATCTGCCTTTGGATGTCCACCCCGGCCCCGGCTGGTCCACTGATTGATCACCCGAGCGGGGCGTGGCTGAGGGCGAGTGAAGCGGGCTGCGCGCCTTATACGCAAGGAATCAGCAGGAGCGGCTGGCGCCCCGTAAGACTCGCCCTCACTCCCGAGCTCCCGGCCCGATGGCCGGACGCAACACCGTGGTCGGCTGCGCCTGCCCGCCGCGCGATTGTAATCATTACGGCGCCGACGGGGATCAGCGAAGAGCTCGCCCTGCGCACCTATTATTCGGCCCGGTTGGCTGGTGCCGATCCCGACCTCGTGCTCCATGGCGGTGGCAACACGTCGGGTGAAAACGAGTGTTTGCGGGTTTGCTGGGCGAAACAATCCCGGTGCTGCGGGTCAAGGGCAGCGGCTGGGAAATCTTGGCCACGAATTGAACCTCCTGGCCATCCCGGCGGTGCGGGCTTGAGCCCCTCCAGCACTTCGGGCCTCGATGCCCTCTCCGACGAGGCGAATGCGTGGCGGCTCAGCGCAGAACCTGATCCGATCCGAAGGCTCCCACCCATTCAGTGGAGGCTCTTGTTGCATGCCTTTTGGCCGCACACCTTCATCGCCCCAGCGAATTCGCCTGCTGGCCCTGGCCGATCAACCGAATGCGGCGGAACTCTGCCAGGAGGTCTATGGCGATCGAGTGGCCTTGTTTCCTATGTGATGCCCGTTTCGCCCTGGGCCAAGGCCGCCCCGAGGCCTATGAAGCGGCCCCCGCGGCCAGGGGTGCCGAATCGAAGGCCTGGGTGTTTTGCTCCAGCACGGCCATGTTTCGTTTGCGCGCCACCAGCCGAGTCAGAGCTAACGACCGCATGATCAGGCTGGTGCAGGCCGCCGAAGAAGCTCCTCAGCCGGCGGAGCGGGCGGCATCCTGCCGGCGGCCCGTGCCGTCGCGCCCACGCCTGCGTCGGCGTTGCTTCCGGTGTTGCGTGGCTTTGCTGCACCGGGCCGCCGGCCGTGAGGCGGCATCCCGGCCGCTTGGACTGCTGGATTGCCGCAGCTTCGCCACTGCCCTGGAGCTGGTCAACGACGCGCCTCAGCCGCTGGGCCAGCCTTGCGGTGTGGCACCCCCGACCATGTGAATCCGCATACCAAGGCGGCCCCTGGGTGCTGCCGGCCGCGCCGCCCCCCAAACCCAGTCGCCAGCCTCGATGCGATGGCCAGATTCCGGTTCAAGATTCTCCAAGCCTGGCGGCCTGGAGCCTGGCGGTCGGCCCGCTGAGCGCCGCTGGAGGTCTTACATTCCAGGGCCTACGGGCCTCTTCGAGCGCAGGACCAGACGGCTCGGGGGAGGTCGCAACTACCGGCTGGATTCCCTTCCCGGCTGATCGCCATTCCCGGTCTGGGCCCTGGGTTGGGAATCGCCCGCAGCAGCGCTGAGGCGGCGGTGGGCGGCCGACATCGGTGAGGTCTGGGCCCGACCCTGCTAGCCGCCCGAAGCCTGGGCCGATTCGCGCCGGTGGGCGATAGACGACACCTTTGAAGAAGTGGAGGATCGGAGCTGGAGAATGGCCAAGCTCGGCAAGGGATCAGAGCCGCCCTGGCCCGGCAGGTGGTAGTGGTGAGGGCGGCGGTGGCGCGATCGGTGCGGCCACGCCGGCGTTTCGGGCCGCAGGGCGCTGAGCTGGCCGTGCTCGATCGCGATGGCCCTGCGGCGCCTGGCGGCTGGCGGGCCAGCTGCGCCCGCGCGCCCTCGGCCTGGCTGCGACCTCACCGATCCGGATGCAAGGTGACGCCGCGGCTGCCTCCAATCTGCGCCCGCTTCGGTGGCCTCGACGTTGGGTTCCATGCCGGCGCCGCCTGGACGGCGCCATCGGCCGAGCTTGGCCGCGGCCCGAGCTGCGGGCCCAGTTTCGGAGCTAATTTCTTTGCCATCAAACCGGGTTGCCCAAGCCGGGCGGTGGCCATCTTTCGCGCCAGGGCTTCCGGCGGCCCAGCTTGCTGTTCAACGTGAGCAAGCAGGCGCTCAACCTGGGCGCCAATTTCTGGGTTGCCTACGCATCGCCAAAGCGCCCTGCTGGCCTGATGCGCCAGTACGCCCTGGGGGCCGGCGGCGAGGGCATCCGTGCCACGCGATCAACGCCGACGGATTCGCCCGGCCTCCTCGACGACGCATGATCCAGGGCGCGCGCCACGGCCGGGGGTGACACGCGACCTACATGGCGGCAACTGCTGGGCCAGGAGGGTGGCCGGCCAGCGACGTGGCCGAAGGCCTTCGTTGCCCTGGCGCCTTGGGCGCGCACCACCGGTGCGTGCTGACGGTGGAATTGGGGCACCGTGGCGGCGATGGTGCGCTGAAAGCTCTGCTTAAAGGCCGCGGCTCAGCAAAGCACGCCGCAGCCAAAGGCCGAGGCCGAATTCCAGGCGACACCAGGGCAGCAGAAGGCCGGCAGGCTGAAGGCCCCAAGCCGTTCACCACCAGCGGCGCCACCACCGTGGATCACGCCGCCGGCGAGCAGGGCTGGCAAGCAGCAACTGTTTGACGAGAAGGCGTCACAGGCCTCGCTGCGGTCGTCGGGTCGGCCATGCGCAGCAGCAGCAGCCCACTCGCCGCCAACGGCCGTGGCCTGAGGGCCGAATTCGATGGATGCCCGCTCCGTACCAATCGGGCGGCAGATCGCGGCGCAGCAAGCAGCAGCCGGCCAGGTTCCCAGAGCAGTCCGGACCAGGGCCAGCAGCTCAGCGTACCGTCCGCCAGCAGCAGGCCCAGCTCCAGCAGGCCGTGGCCGCGGTGAATCAGCAGATCGCCGAGACCCGTGGCGGTTGGCTCTGGAACGGGGTGGAAAAACCCAGCGGGTTTGGCCGCTGTCCTCCAGGAACCACCCACCAAGCAGGAAACCACACAAGCGCCAGCGGGGAACCGGCGGGCAATTTCGATCCCAGGGCAAAGACGCCTCCCGCTCTTGTCGGCTTCCCCATTGCAGGCCATGCAGCAGCAACCAGCCCAGCACCACCGCCCACCGGCCAGGGCCAGATTCACCGCCCCATCGGCCCCTGTTGCCAGATAGGGCCGGCACCTCCACCGTTCCCTTCCCCAGTGGGGCATCGATGGGGATCGCCTCAAGCGGCGGCGTTTCTTTCAATCCACCAACTCCAGCGCAACTTGCAGGGGCATGGGCGTCGCCAAAGGTGAGCAGCGACCGTCTCCCGGGCCCGCACCCGATCAGGCCGCCACCACGGGTTGGAGGACAGCAGCCAGGTGGCCATCGCCAGGCCCGAGGGCTCTGCGCCCCTTCCAGCCCAACGCTCGTAGGTTGGGGCCCATGGCGGCAGCCGAGCCATGCCGCACTTCGTAGCACCGTCGGATCAATCAAAAGCCAGCATCGGGCCTCAATCCCAGCAAGGGGGCTGCAGCACCAAAACAGCACGAGCAGGCGCGCCAACCAGGTACTGGGCGAAGGCCATGGTCAGCGACAGCAAGCACCTGGCCGAGAGCGTCCCAACATGCCCCCCGAGCCTGGGCAACGTTTGCTCAGCAGCGGGTTTGGCGAAACGACAGGTGAGCAAAGGGCATGGGGCAACTGGCCCCAGAGCTCGATCACCTCAGGGGAAGCAGGGAGCGGGGCCGTTGGGGCGCACGATCAAGCCGCAAGCGCACCGGCGAGCAAGGGCCTCCGGCAGACCCCCAAGCGAATTCATGCCAGCTGGCTTGCCTATCAGGCCCCGATGATCAGCAGGATCACCAGGTTCGACTGTGCTGATCAGCAAACCAAGCCGAATCCGCTGGCTGGCCCAGCCAGGCTGCAGGAAACGCTCACAGGGCGAAGTGGCGGCGAAAGAACGCCTCCGTGGCTCCAGAACCTCCACATGCACCGCCCGCTGCGGAAAAGCCATGGCCTTCCTCGCTGAAGCGATGCACCTCCACCGGCCACGCTCGTTGTTGCTCAGTGCCCAGGGCCATCTTCTCGGTCTGAGCCGGTGGCACCACGGTGTCCCTGAAGACCCTGGAAAAAGATCACGGGGAGTGAATTCGCATCGGCATGCAGCAGGGGGTGAGCGCTGCTCATAGAGCGCCTTCGCCTCCGCCACGGACCGACCAGCCCCTCGAGGTAGTGGGCCCTCGAAGCGGTGGGGTGTCTTGAGCCAGGGCGGCAGATCGGCCACGCCCATAGCGCAGGCGCCGGCGCTGAAGGTTTCGGTTGAAACAAAGCGCCGCCAGCACGGTGGAAAGCCGCCGGACTGCCCCCTCAATCGCACCCGCGCGCGCTGGGTCCGTGCCCGCGGCACCACGCTGCGGCGCGGCGGCGCAGTCGGCCACATCGACCACGCCCCCTGTACGCGTCGAGCCGCCGGCGGTAGGCCCGCCGAACGCGTGGAAAGCCGCCGTAGTTGACGTCCAACAACACCCAGCCACGGCGGTCAGAACTGTGTCAAGCAGTTCAACCCGTGCGGGCCATGGTGTGTCTTCTTTTGTGGCCCTTCACACCAGGGGTGGAATTGGGATTTGGGGCCAGCAATCGTGGGTAGTAACCAGGCGTGGGTGGGCTGGCCGCCGTGGCGGCGAACCAGAGCGGGCTGCGGCTGGGCTGATCTGCGCTGGCGTCAGAACTGGGGGGGGGCGCTGTCGCCGCTGGTGATGGCGGCCGGCCGGTGCTCCAGCGCCGGCTGGCAGGTCCGAGCTCCCAGTCAGGCCGCGCGCCGCTTGCATGGGGCCACTGGCGACGGCCACCATGCCGGCCGGTTCTCGGCCCAGAGTCCCGGCCAGGTCATCGAAGGGCAGCTGACTCGGCTTGCCAGGTTCCGCCCGCCGGCGCGATTCCAGCGTCAGGGCAGCTTGATTCTCCCCAGACCGCCACTGTCCGGCGAAAGCAGGCGGCGGCGACGAGCTTTGTGGCCATTCCAGGCGGTGGTGCGCATCCGCCACCCACTGGGGCATGGCGAATTCCCGCCTCCATCGGCAGCAGGCGGCTGCCAGGGCAGGGGCGCTGCGGCTCCCGGGCGCGGCTTCAGTTTGCTCGGCGCCGGCGAGCCGTTCGAGGTTCCACCAGGCCGCTTGCGGTCGTTGGCCCACCACCAGTCGCCATTGGGCAAGCCACAGCGGCTGGAACAGCGAGCAGACCCCGATCTGGAAGCGTACCGCGATCGATGAACCTGCTCAGCTTCCTTCGCTTAGCCAAGGTTTGCCCACCAGAGCTGGTTTGGATTTCCCAGGCATGAACGGGCTGCTGCCACTCAGCCAGGCCAGATGGCTTGCCCGATGTGCTGAGCACCGCGGGGAAGAGCAGAAGTCGGCGGCTGGATGCAACACCAGCGGCTTCGCCCGCAAAGCCAGCGGACCGCCACAAGCCGGTCGCGCCCGGCGGCTTCCATCACGCGATCCAGCGGCCGCGGCGCTCGTGATCAGGCCATCGCCGAAGCTCCGCTCCGCCGCGGCAAAGTAAAGCCTTCGTGGCTGTGGCGCTTCAGAACGCTTTCCCCGGGCGCTCAGGCACCAGAGGCAGCCGTCGCCGTCTTGCTGAACACCACCAGGCTGGATCCCACCGCGTAAGCACCACCGCCGAAGCCCATGACGCGGCTGACAGGTTCCAGTCCCGGGGGTGAGCTCGATGGCCCGGCTCCGCTGGACTCGGCGCACAGCAAGGTGCACCGTCCCCGCTCCTGGGGCCTTTGCTCCAGCCAGAACAGGCTCGCCTGGTGGCAAGCTGGGCTCGATCACCGCGGGCTGCGCCCCAACCACCGCTGTTGCCGCCCCCAAGCTCCGGCCATCGATCAGCGGTTCTGCATGGTTCTACCGCTGCCCATGGGCCTCCTAGAAATCAACCCATCGTTTCAGGTGATTGCTTTGGCCAGTAGCTTCGCCAAAATGGCCCGCCAGGCGAGCAGACCAGCGTGGCGTCAGGTACCCAAGCAGGTGCTCGACTCTCCCCTCTTGACGCATACCGCACCTCGTGCGCAGACCCTGCGGCAGCCGGCCAAGAGGATGCATCGCAAAAGTCGACGACTCGGTGGCGGAACTGGCTCGCAACAGGCTGCGCAGACATGTACAGCGCCCTGGATCGGCCTGGCGCTCCCCAGGTGGGAGTTCATAAGCAGTTTTCTGTGATCGATCTCGATCCGTGAAACCAGCCACGCCGCCGTGGTGTTGATCAATCCGGAGATCGGCTCGTCCGAGCGCCTCGCTTGAAACGCCTATGAGCGAAGGTTGTTTTGAGCATTTCCGGGGTGTATCTCTCGGTGGTGCGCCCCAGCGCCGTTGGGTCAGTTTTCCGTGACGAACAGGGCCGTCCGCGCCGGATCAGGCCGATGGCTTGCTTGGCCGTTGCATTCAAGCACGAAGATGGGACCATCTCACCGGGTGTCTCTCGTGGACCGGGTCACCGATGAGCTCAGCTTGAACGAGGAAACTTCAGGAGCATGGCTTCCTTCGCGACGCCTGTCCATGTCGCTTCCCGCCTGAGACTGCTGCGATGTGATGAACCCTTGCCGGAGTTTTTTCTGGCCTGGCTGCCTGCTCGGGATGCGGCCATCTTCGGGGTCTGTGTTCGAGCTCTTACGGCGAATCCTGACCTGGGCGTCACCACAACCCGGCTGGATCCTTGGTGCGGCTCTGCAATGGCACGGTGATCAGCCTGCTGGTCGCATATTCGTCTTAATTAATCGTCCAGGCCCCCCTGGCGGCTCCTGAGCGCACTTCTACGATCGGGCCTCCTGCTGCTCTTGCGTCCTCGCGATGCGATGCCACAATCACGCCTCCGTCTCGCAAGGCTGGCTTGTTGGCCTCGGGCTTTTTCCCCATGGCCACTCCGATGGCGAAGCCGCGCCCAGGCCTGTTTGCTGCCCGCGACGTTCGAGCAGGAGCGCTTCCGTCCTGGTGGCGGCACCGATTGGCGATGGCAGCTCGCTCCCAGCTCAACATCTATGAGCAGATCACGACCGGCGCCCTGCTTCGCCAGTTCTGGGGACAGTCCGGCCAGAGTGGACCGCTGCTGGAAGCTTCGGAATTTCAGCGGGCATCTGCAGCCGCTATCTCGATGCCAACGGGCTATTACTGCCGCGATCGGCGAGACTGAAATCTCGGCACGGTGTACCGGATCAGCGTGGTGGCGCAGCGGTGACGACAACGGTGTTGCTGGCGTCCCGACCGCGGAACAATCCAGGGCCCCAAACATGATCCGGTCGCCCGCCACCAATGCCAGGCTCCAGGTTTTTCTGCTGTTCAACCCTGAGCCGGCTGGAAGCTGAATGCGGGCCAATTTCGGCAATCGCGCCCTCGGCCCACTTTACCTCACGCGAGACTGGCCAGGCCGATGAGAATGTCCAGACTGAGACCGAAGTTCCGCCACAACAGAGTTAGCTCCCGGGGGCCGCTGCAGGGCCAAGATGGAAGCAAAGCCTGACGACTCCCCCGAAGTTCCCCTTCAACCGTGCCATCCCAGCTGTGCCATCGACACTCCCCAGTAGGAGCTTCCGGTGGCCCCGGGCCAAGCTCCCGTGAATCAGGGTCCAGGAAAAGGCGGTGGTTGCTACATTGACCAATCTAAAGCCCCTCTGCGTGGGTTTCAATGACGCCAGGTTCACCGTCGCGAAAACGAAGGAATTGAATCGGCCTGCGCCGCTTCAAGCCGTCAGGTGTCCCAAGGCGGGCATCTTTGCCGATCCTCAAAGCGCCTGCGCCATCAACGAGACCCCCGTGAGAAGTACAAGCCAAAGGCCAGCACGCCGTCGTCCGTCGCTGGCCTTGCCGGTGCTCGGGGCATCTGATCAAGACAGATTCAGGTTAACAAACCTGGTACGCCTCCTCAGACGTTCTACGAGACTGGAAGAACCTCTTGAAGGCTCCGCTTTGATGGCTGTTTTTAATTCGCTTCATGCGCTGGATTGGCGAGGCCCTGTGACCCCGCTCGCTGCGCTCGTCCCAGGGACAGGTTGCTGTTTGGCTTGGATCAGATTGGGCTTCCAAAATCCGTCTGTCATGGGTCGCTCGCTTGCCACTGGTCAAAACGAGCGGTAAGGTGAGGGCCTCGGCAAATGGGCTGGATCCACGGCCTCAGCGTTGTCCAGATCAGCAATCGTGCCGCGGCGACTCGCAAGCACGCTCGCGGCTCCGGCGCTGAGCCGCGCTGCTGATCCTGGGCGCCAGAGCTCCATTCCCTCGTGAGAATCCGCTTGTGCTGTTTGCAGGTCGGCAACTGCTAGGGCGCTGTGCGCAGCCGCGGGTTGCGCTTCCACCATCCGCTGCCGGGCCGGCCACCAGGAGCGCCATCCGGTGGCGGTTTTCTGGCCTGCTGATCGGGGCGGTTGTTCCGGGGCGGTTGGACTTAGGCTGGCGGGAACCAGCAAGGTCGTCTGCTTCCAGGCGTCGCAATCAACCACCTGCAGGTCGAATCCGATCGAGCAGGGGCCCAGACAGCTTGACCAAGTAACGCTGCCGAGGGCTTCGCCGCAACGGCAGGCCGCTGCGGGTCGCCGAACCAACGCCGCAGGGGCAGGGATTGGTGGCGGCCACAAGGCCACACGGCAGGGGAAACGGCTGCGCTCGCGGCTGCGCCTGATCCACACCTCGCCTACTCCAGGGGCTGGCGAGCTGGTCAAGCACCTCCCGCCGAAATTCCGTGAGTTTCATCGAGAACAGCAGCCGTGTGCGCCAAGTGCGTTCACCGGGCCGGGAATCGGACCGCCGCCGATCAGGGCTGCTCCCGTGCAGCTGTGGGTGGGG
>Ga0163217_1076452_pt1 | contig 10238 bp, 13 predicted proteins | sample SynspAceP_FD_185933 | JGI IMG/M metagenome (GOLD analysis project Ga0163217, IMG submission 185933) | Saline lake microbial communities from Ace Lake in Antarctica - Synechococcus sp. Ace-P (PacBio error correction) | ecosystem: Environmental > Aquatic > Non-marine Saline and Alkaline > Saline ...
AAATAGAAAAAAAAGGGGAAAAGGGAAAAAAAGAATTAAAAAACCCCCCCAAAAAAAGCAAATTAAAAAATGGGGCAAATGATTAAAATTCTTTTGGGAGTTTGTGGGTTTAAAAAAGACGCTAAATTGGGATTGATCAAAGGATTGGCTTCAAAAATTTATTTTTTTTCCGGGCCAAAAGAACTTGAAGGGTTAAATCCGAGTAACCCTCGCCAATGGAGAGGCCTTAGTGGGGGAAGCCATGTTGTAAATCTGGAAATTTTTTTTTTGTTTGCTTATACGAGCTTCTAAAATTGATTTATAATGAATTTTAGAGCTCTAATTCAAAAAGGGGTTGGGTCCGGTTGTGGAGAAAAGATTTAAATTTGTTTGTACGCGCGTTTTCCCCCCTAACCTCGCCTCGCTGGTTTTTACTCCTCTTTGTTTTCTAGATCGCATTTCGGGGACGTACACGATGGGTTTAAAGCCGCGACTGGAGTGAATTGAAAGCTAAATTCTGCTTTAATGCCATTAAACACTTGCAAGATGGAGGTCCTTGTGAAAACACGCTTTCCGGCTTCTCCTTTAGTAATTAATTTTTTCCCCATTATTTATTAAATACCAAATTGGATCGGCCAAAAGCTCGGGCTTTTTTTTTTAGGGAACACATCATGTACAAAACGCAATACGCCGCAATATTACGTTTAGTAAGCTCTTGCGCCAGTGACAAAGACATTTGGTAATTCGATGAAACACTCGAGGCTTGATTTTGTCGGTTCATCAAGGAAGAGATAACGTGCCCTCCTCTTGTTTCGCTAAGGCAACCATAAATTGAAAGCAAGCACTCTGGCAAGTTGCGTCCCTGTTGTTGTTCACCACCTGAAAAAGCGTCATAAAGGTCTGCGTGCTGACAGGGAGTGTGGCGCGTGTGAGTCTCCATGAAGGTGGGCATCGAAGTCTCGAAATAATTTCCTCGCTTCTGGTGCTCGGCAGACTACTTGCTCTCTTCAATAAGTAAAACACCCCATGAGAAAAACATTTCGATGTCGACCCGGTGAAGCACAAAACCCATTTCAATAAGAAATTGCGTCATAACTGCCTCGCGCTTTTAAGGCAAGGCTGTGGGTGAGCGCGTGAAAAACGAGCTGAATGGGGATTTCTTGATTAAATAAATATGTTTGCCATACCGCGATCGTTTGTGGAGGCATTATCACCAGAGCAGCTGTTCAGAATAGGTTTTAGATTGGACCCTCGCACCAATCCAGGGGGGCTCAATTCATAGTGGCGCGTATAATTTCGTTGGGCCCTAATGTGTTATAATCGGACACTGTCTAGCGGACAGCGTTTTTTTATATCAATAGACATACGACCAAGATGAAACGTCCAATACGCACCAGTGATGTTTTTCGCTGGTGAGTACTTCGAATATTGGAGCTGTCGACTGTTTGGCTTGTATAAAAGAATAAAAAGAAAAGGTCCGCAAGTGCCGGTTGTGACCAGGCAAATAAGGAATGACAGCTCAGCAGGACTAGATAATTATGCGCGCGAATAACGTCTCCTGTTATGGTCAAAAACAGCTGGCACGAGAGAAGCACATACTGGACAGGGAATAAAAAACGACTGATCAGGCCCTATCAAACATTCTTAACCAAAAATGCGGCACAATAAACCTGACAAAACCCTACTCATACGTGCCACTAATGGGATACGGCAGCACCGACGGCCCCATCGGCACGTAATAAATATAAGATCGTGGGTTTTAGCAGATTTTTTGGATAACCTCAATACCTCAAGGGCTGCCTGATGCTTGTTGCTTTTCAGCCGAAGCGAAATGCAAGTTGAGTGGGCTTAGCAAAGCCGACTAAGCCAACAAGGCTAAATGTGATATACCAGTATTAACACAGGGAATCTTAATGACACAACTGGTTGCCCACCCAAGTTTACTCCATACGTTCCAAGAACGGTGAGCCTCTCTTAGTTTTCGCTGTCACTTTCTGCTCACCAAACGTCAAAACTCCTCAATTAAAGAACCCACTATCACGCGTTTACGGATCCACATGCATGCCCAGTAATAGACGTGTACTAAATGGTGAACTGGCCCTTGTCGATTGCTTAATTTTGTAGATAATAGAACAGACGCCTAAAACAGCCAAGTCATCGCGCCTATCGGCAGAGATAAAGAGACCAGATAACGTCCACGTTTGGAGAGCCAAAATCGAGTTCGCGAGCACAATGACAGTCACAAGCCGCACCAAAGAGTCACCTCCACCAGCAAGGCACGCCGCCCTGTATTATAACCGGGGTGCGGCGAGTGGGTGTGTCTGAAAAGGGCTTGATGCGGCCGCAAGCCCGCATATACCCAAGTGCGCCCTACCGTAGCAATATGAAAGAAATGGTACGGGAGGCAATCGAATCTCAATAAAACACGAGTGCTCAAGAGCTTATGAGGACGATGAAAGCCCGAGGACTTTATATAAGTGAAAATGTCATTAATGATAACGAACATGGGACAGCAGCCTAACGACCATATAGCCATAATGGCGCAAAAATACAGCGCGAGAGCGCGCTAAGGTTGACTCGGAATAGCATAGATTGGCGTTTATAACGTTGCTGGTTTGAGTCGTTAACTTCGTGTTTCGTAACATGCTTTAGGTGCTCTGGCCATACGATATGCAGACGGTTCTATGCTGATGAACGGAGAACTGTAGTAGACGCTGCAGGTAATAGGAAAAGTCGCCTGTGATCGAATCCATGGCCTGGCCAATCTCGACATCGCTCTTGCTGGCGTACGGGGGCCGAAACCCAAGTAAGTAACTGCGCATCGATTGTATAGACGGCTTTCTAGCGAGAGACGCTCTGCTGTTGATTGTTATTTGGAAATGAGGCAACGCGTTCCAACTACGGCTGTCAAAAATATCTTGGCCTCGGATTCAATCCACAATAATGACACTCAGGATCTAGTTTTAACCATTGCGGATTCTTGGTGAGAGCTTTTCTCAGCCGCTTATAGGTGTGGAGCTGCAGATTGCGTGGTTTATTTCTTCGCAAACAACAAGCTTAATTTCAAATCGAACCAGTGTGAGCCGAATGTGGTAGTTGGCCGAGCGGCGCTAGGTGGGGGCGCCTATTTTTTAAGTGTGAGTAAAAAATAATACTTTCGGCGGTTGTTCTTTTTGCCAGAATCTGAAAGATGTTGTTTCGCATAAGACAGCTGCAATCAATATCTATTTGCAATCTCGTCTTAAAAGGCTTTTTCCTTTACCTTCAACGCCTAGCAAATTCGGTCTATTTTTGTCTGTTATTTTTTTCTTGCAGGTGCAGGGATACTGTTATCTTTTTTTATAATGATCGTTTTAAACCCAAACCGCCGCTTATTTGTTTTCAAGTGCTTTGGTGGGGCCAGTTGTCATCTTCTCCGAGCAGTAGGTCAAGGATTGAGAGACAGCAACCTTCGATCAGAAAACATTGCGAACATAGCCTAGTAAACCGGAAACTTTTGTGGCGTCCCGTTCCACGGAAACTGGCTAGTGGAGTCAAACGCAACTATTCGGTGTTTCCCAAGGCGATAAATGATATCCGTTTATAGAGACGCGCCCAGCAACGGCAATTCGTTTCAGACGGCAGGCGAGGGCAAGTAAGTCAGCAGAGTTTGGCTAAAAAACAATCACCAGTAGGAAAAATAATCCGATAAGATGGATGCATAGTTGATATTCCTAAGAGACGTTGGCAGGAATAAAATTACATCAACTGATAATGATTTGTTATTTTTCAGTCATATAATTGAATAGTAATCTCTCATTTATTAAGCGAATGTTGCAGCTAATGAAGAGTTCTCAATCTCAATTAAAAAACGCTCAACAAGAACGAATGTCAACCTTCATTCGAGACGGTCTTTAAATGAAAGGGCACAAGATGGCCTGCCATTTACACGTTTTTTAGGCGGGAATGAGTAGATGCTAGTTCGACTTGATCTCCTGGTTCATTAACCACCTCTTTAAACGCGGCGCGCCGTTAACAAATTACAAAGGATGCGCACAACTACTGCGAGAAGCGCGCAACACCGCCCGCTGGAGTCGTGTTGTGTCGAATAGCCGCAGGTCGAATGCGGCCCGCATGGATCGACCAATGCTCAGCATATTAGGGCCACGTCCAGAACGCCTTGAGCGGAAAACGCGAAACATCGCTCTCATCGTTAGGCGCATCACCAACCCATACAACGCACTTCGCTTGTGTTGCTCGCAGCGTCCACTTAAGCCATAAACTCTTGCTCGCAAAGTACGCGGCCGGCTGAGCGCGATCACGAAAACATTTCATCGTATACCTTGAGAGCAGCATTAAATGTGTATCGAGCTCGCCTTTGCATTGAGACCCAGCGCAATCGAGGCAGGGCAAGCACAGCCGCGTCTTGTTTGTCTTCTATCGCCAGGCGGTTGTAATATCTTGCGCGTAATCATGCCACATGCCGTCAAACCCCGAGTTAAGGGACGTGGTCTCTTGGCCAGAGGCGCAGTGCGAGGAAACTGGAGATTAGAGCAACCTGAGAGAGTTGAGCAAAGCAAAACCGCGATTTGTTTCTATGCGAGCGGGCATTTCGAACTCGCGCAGCCAAAAGGCCTACGGTAAGGTTGGTCGATCCGCGGTTTAGCGCAGATAACACACGCAACCGCCCTCGGTCAAGTCACAACCATACAGGGAGAGATCTCTGGCGATCATATCAGTAGCCGAACCCGCGCAGCCCTGCCCTGTAACTATGGAATCACCTTTAGCCCATTCACTTCCAGTTGCACGCCACCACGCGTGCAGTGTTTCAACTCAGGTAACCGACTACGGCCCTTCCATGTAAGGGTTGTCGTCAAAAAAATCCGTTAAAATAAACGTAACCCTTGGCAATATGGATCGTGGATTTGCTCTAGTGCAGAAAGTAGACAGATATAGGAGAGTATTCCGTCCGTAGGGGAGGAACAAAGTTGAATTTGAAGCACCTGGAAGGCTGAGTAAACGGTTTGCCTCCTTCACTTAAGAGCAATCACTAAAACCATTCATCGCCGCGAAAAAGGCTGCACGCGTGCCATGGGCTGTTTACGGTCCCCAATTTAAGATATTGATCCGTAGGCACGTTGATCCCGCACCAACAGCAACGCCTATAAGCCCGAGACTTCGCGTGGCGGTTGGCTCTTACTAATATTGGAACGCCGCAAAAACAATTATAGGTTTTACGGGCACACTTTAGCCGGCCCGCTTTCTTTCAACATAGGGGTGTCCCGGAAACATTCGGGCCTTCTATACCCCTTTGATGGGTGGGGTCCTCGGCCGCGCGCGGGTTCATTCCATGCCTCACTCCCGCCGGGTGGGGACAGCCCCCCAGCGAGTGGAGACGCTATAGTCAAAAATAAACTGCGCAAACCCGACAGAGTCTCTTCGCTCGACAAGATCATGATGCTGATGCCGGCAAATTTACCCGCCAACACCCGCACTCGGAAAATGTTGGGGTAATTAACCAAGGAATGCCGGCCACCGTTAAAAGCTTATTAGTAAACACTTGCAGTTGTCGGTGCGACACCAAGGCTTTTGGCGACCGTATCGACGGTACGTACCAATGCCATTTTATAAAAGAGAGAGTCACCCGACTGGCGACTCATGCTGGAAATTCAACTGAGCCACTTGCGCCGCAATCGACGTTTTCGATCGCATCTCAAACGAAATTGACGCGATGGGCGAAGAAGGTAGATGCTTTTCTGCACTGGAAAACGTGTTGAGAATGCCACCATGGAGTGCGAACGATATTTACAATGACGTTCGGCTCGGCCGAGGCTGAAGTTACCATGTCTTTTCGGTGGTCTTGCGCGATTGACAGATTGAAAACCCGTGCCCACCATGTCTTCCACCAACAAAGCCGTCCTTCTTGTTGCACCCCAGTTTAATTACTCTGGTTTTTGTCGCTCATTCAAACCCACAAAATAAACCCTACAACCTTAAAGCAGATAAAAGTAACTAGGACCGATAGAAAAGGCAATTTTGTTTGGATCAATCGGTAATTTACCGGCAATGCCATTCTCCCCACGCACCCATGGATGTTGTCTACTTTTCAGTTGGTCCATTAAGCGGTGTAACACCAGTAAGTTTATATACCTGCCGCTTTACGGCTTGCGCCTGCCGGGGAGCTGTGTCAACATCGAGAATAAATCGCAATTTAAGCTGTACACAGTCGCGCTTTAATTGCCTTTCAAGTTTGAGGCGCTGCCAGTAACTTTCTGGAATGCTCTTCATAGCAGTTGAGCCAAAGAGGAAACGATCACCCGGCCATCAAATATCAGTCCGTAGCACAAACTGTAAAGCTGGTCAGTGATGGTTGAAGCTTGAAATACAATTAAATTATAACATTGTCATTCCAATGATCTCGTAAGCATTGCAGCAGCAGTAGGAACCATGTTTTCAACGTCGCTCCGCCAATCCGCGCTGTTTTAAATTTCACCAGCATTCAAAACCCCGGGTTTAAAAGTTGAATGCACTCCAGTGCGTCTAACAAAAGTAGGGGGACCCTTTTTCACACTGCTCAAGAGTGTCCGCAGAGAAACCAGAGACCGCGGGCATCAATATCAGCCACATCCTGCAGCGTCGCGGGGGCATGCTCGTGTAACCACTCCAAGAACCCATTAGTACGGGAACGGTCCAGCGTAATACGTCCCCGTGGAAATATGACGCAACCCGCCCTCTGGCGATTAAGTACACCATCATTTTCCACCCAAGGGTCGGCGCCGCCAGCGTTAGCCGCCCTTGCACGAAGGAAGGCCAAGGTGTTTTTTCAAGGTCGCCACACCAAAAGCACAGCAACACGGACGATGCCCCATCAACTTTTGTGTTCGAGATACAGCGATCTTTCGAGACATGATCGTTTGAAAACCTATAGTCAATTAAATTTGTATCATCTTTGCATTTACCTCTCACAATCTTTGTTTGAGTTTTTGCCGGTCATAAGTGCAATGGTTTGTAATCGAGGGCGCAGTTCCACCACATTAGACTATTTAATGTCTGGTAAATGCGGTCCCAGCCAAACGAACAACCATCGGCTCCCCTTTACCAGATTCAGCTTTTCTAATACGCCATGTTCAATGGTCTCAGCGGCCTCAGTGAGTTCTAACCGTTGATACGTGCAAAGCGAAATGCAGATTTTTTGCTCATCGGACCTCTAGAATGGCTTCCTGGGCGAATAACCCCACTACAATGGCACACCCCGCGGTGCTCATGAGAGAGTGGCAAGGTAAACGTTTTCAGTGATGTTCTATGCCCTTGCTCCGTCACATTGGCGGTTCCTCTCAACAAATTCCATAGACGGAGGAGAGCGAATAAAACCGCTGCCACACAAGGGGGTTGCCGGTTTACTTCTCGTATTATTATCCATTGGCGTACCAATCTGTTCGGCCTCTGCCTTTATTCAATACCACCAATCGATCGCGCCAACCGTCATGGCTTCAAAACCTGTACGTGCGTCACATACAGACGTCGTCGGTACCTAATTTAACGCTGTAACTGACGATCTCGACTCGCATCTGTCACCAACTTGGCCATCGAAGATTCGACCAAGTGGGCTGCATCGAATAAACAATACCCTTTTCCGCCGGTCTCCGCACGCATCGCACGTCCCATTGCCACGCGCCCTGACGCTGACCGCCAGATAACTGACCCGGTTTTACAACGTGTGGTAATAATGTCGGGTAAAGCCACTCCTCAGCGACGCCTGAGTACTTTTCCTTTCGATCTGTCTCTTTCGCAACGAGCCACGATATATTTTTAGAACCAATACGCCATATTGTTGTAAACCGTTCATATGCGATACAAGGCGTAAAAATTCTGGAAACAGTACCCCATCGCGATATCACCGTTCTTGCTGGTTTCTTTTTCATTCATGGCGCCTCGCCACGAAATACGCAAGTTCACCTCAGAAATACTTTCCAAGCCCCGCCACCCATAACCGCCAGCAACGTCGATTTTAACCACAAATGATGGAACCGACTAAAACAATGAATTCAACCTTCTTCAAATAGAAAAGAATCCACACTGGGGAATGTGCGTGATAACCGTTTAGGGTAAGTTTTGATCCAATTTTTCTAAAAATTACATCCGTCATCACTACATTCTTATCATTCTCCGAATCCACTAAAGCCTTTGTAACAAACAATCTTCTGCATACAATCACAACGCACCACAGGCGGCAACATCGCAAAAGTAAAGTCCGTGCGCGCCGATTAAGAGTATATCTGATTCCAACGCAACTGGTCGCCATCAGTAACCGATAACAATGCGCTTAATATCATTACGCAGGTGTAATAAACGTCCGTCTGTGGTGATCAGCAAAGCGCCAGAAATATTGATTCCAACATATATTGAATAAAATCACAAAACAATGCCGCAATTTGTCCCGAGACAGGGCGCAGCAAAAATATTCAAAAAGAAACGCCAACGGTCCGCAGCGCCATCGCATTCTTGCGCCTTCAAACTCTAATTTCATCCTGGGAATACTCAAAAAGCACTGCCCCCGAAAAAACAAAAACGTTTGCGTGCGCGACTCGGCACTCAATGGAGCGTTAAACCGCCGTATTAACTGTTGGAGGTTAAATCAGATTCGCCAACTACCTTCATTCCAAGCGAGGTAACATTATTCGTTGCACTTCGACACCGGAAGCATTAGCGTCACACTATAATATGAACCCAAACAAAAGTTTCGGAATGGAAAGCGAAGAAAACAATGGCCATACGGAGGAGGACAACGAGAACGAAATGGCAATATTATTGCCAAAGGTAACGTGGCCCCAGCGGCCGATCGACGCAGCGGAGTTCAGCATCATCAAAAAAACAGGCGTTTCCACGCAATGTTGCTCCGGCTTTTTCAGAACAACACCGTCTTGCCATGTCTCCACACCCGCATCAACCAAACCACAAAGGGAATATTGGCCGGACACCGAAAAAGCGGAGGCTGGGTGCGTGAAGCCACCAATGGCCAGTCCACAACGCTGGGCAAGGAGAGCCGAACCGGAGCAAATACCGCGCACAATTAACCCGTCGCGTGGCTTAGTAACCGTTAACCAAGTGTGCGATTTTCGAATGAGGAGGTACTGGGGCACCGTTACGCTCAAATAAACGAAACTGAATACGGTCATACGACCGGACAATTCCCATCAAACACAGCATTGAGCCGCCGCAGAGCCACCAAAGATCTAAACCAACAAAACCATCATCAAAACACTTTATATAACGCATAAGTTGCTCGTGAATTTGTCCTCGGGCCACCTTTGGCTTGTGGCATCGATCACACCAACGGCTTTTCCAAACAGGCGTACACAAGGTTAACGACTAAACAGGAAAAAACGTCGTTGGAGACAGAAGAGGAAACATGGTCCAAAAGCGCTTAAATGGACTCGCCCCATCGATCCGCCGCCGCTTCGATCAGTGAAACGAGGGCACACGCTTTGTTAAATGCCCGCGTAGGGAAAAACAAGAAAGTTTTAGCTTATTTTGTCTTCCATGTTTTGACGCAATTCAAATCTACACCGAAAATCATGGCTTGAGGATTGCGCAGTGTAAGGCTGTAGATGGTGTCCTAATTCCACATCCACGCCGTACTTTAATATCACCTACAGAGGGCAGATGCGGCCCCAGTGCTAAGGTCAAATAATATCCCAAAAGAACACCCGCTAAGGCAGGAAGCCGGACTCCGCGTAAGGGAAATGAACAAGGTTTGATACGCCAACTTATACCGCGAATAATACGATCCGCCATCACCGCCAGTAATAGCGCAACCTGACATGCCACACAATGGCAACCGAAAAACATAAAAATAGCGTGGTTAAAATAGAATGGTATACAGTGGAATCGGTAAATAAAATCGATAAGAAGTTTCAAAACCAACACTCGCGACTTAAAACCGAATGCGTTCTATCTATGTAAACAGCGCTTGCTCTAGGACGCTTGGCTCGGCAGGCCACAGAGAAAAAATCGCTTGCTCACCTTACCAACTGAGGTATGCAAATCAATAACCAAGGGAAGGCCTTTTTTGAGGGAAGGTAACCGTCATAGAAGGTATCCAAAAAAAATAGAGAGAGACAAATAACGCCGAAAAATCGCCCTTATGACACATCATAAGGGCGAATTGATTTGAATAATCGTTCGCTTTTTTTTTGCAACTTACGAAGTAAGAGTTGCCCACGGCTCTAACCGCTGTGATCCTAATGCGGTTGAAAGCAATCAACACACCACTCTTCGGG
>Ga0163217_1118029_pt1 | contig 10238 bp, 4 predicted proteins | sample SynspAceP_FD_185933 | JGI IMG/M metagenome (GOLD analysis project Ga0163217, IMG submission 185933) | Saline lake microbial communities from Ace Lake in Antarctica - Synechococcus sp. Ace-P (PacBio error correction) | ecosystem: Environmental > Aquatic > Non-marine Saline and Alkaline > Saline ...
ACAAATACAAAAAAAAAGGAAAGGAAAAGAAAGATTTCGGGTTAAAAATTTCCCCTTTAAAAATAAAGGCCATAATTTCCCTCTAACCCTCCCTTCGGCAATGACGGAATACCAGAAATTTTTGGCCTTTCAGTCGGGGAAATTCTTCAATAAAGCAAATAATATCTCTAAACCTCTTCGGGCAATGACGATACCGATTGGCTCTAAAAGTCGGGGTGATTGGTGGCAATACCTTTCAAAGATTTTTTTTATTCTTAATCAATAATTATGAAAAAAGGTGGTTTCCGTAATAATAATCTTTGACAATAAAAAATAACACGTATTATATATAGGGAGTTACAATGAACTTGATTAGAAAATTTTTTGGAACACAAGGGAGAAAATTACATCGAACCTCCTTTTCTGCCAAGTAATAACTTAGACATTGGGTTTTTATTTTGAAAAACTTCATAACATTGAAGAGGCAAATTTCCAGAGAAAAACAATTTGAAAAGGGTAGCCGAATCAAAAAGGGAAAATTGAATTCATGGGAATGAATCCTGAAAATGGCTTGCTTATATGGAGGATTTTAATTGAATGATTGATTTTTTGGGTTTTAATTCATACCCGTCTCAATCAAGAGCTGGATAATTGTGGTTAGTTAGTGCTTTAATTAGATTTTTTAACAGGATGATATTTACAATGAAGCAATTTTTTGTTTGAAACTCACTGAACAGACTTGATTCGTTCGGGGAATTTAACTGGTCAAATCTGAATCTCATTCCTCCTTCGCATGGAACGTATATGCTCGCCGCAGTTAATTTTCATATTGATTCTTTTTGGCATAAGCCCAACCCATCCTGGGCAAAACCTAACAGCGGGGAGCATAAGATGGGTGACAGCTGGATTGCTCAACAGATGTATGGTACATATGTTTTTTGGCTTAGTCCTATTGGACTATGCCCAGCTCAAACAGATGGCATTCTGTTAATTATATAACCAACCAAAATAATTTAGGGGAATTGGTTCTGATGCTTTTTTCGGCGGGGACCGTTTTGTGGAGTGGATGGCTTTCTTTTGTTAAGGTGGTTGGCTTCAACTTAGATTAATGATGATCGTTCCTAGATAGGGAGATGAGTAGTTGGGGTTTATTTTTATTTTACCTTTTTTAGGAAAAATTTCGTTTAATCCAAAAATTCGAAGGGTTGGGATGGCCATTACGATTTTTAAATGTTTTTTTGAAGATATAGCGACAGAAGTGACGCATATAGTCTCGCGCACGGTGTGTTAGCGCAGAGAGTGCTCATCTCTCTCTGCAGAGATAGGTCGCGTATAGGGTTTTGGGTCTACTGCGACGCACACACTCTCTCTTGTACGAGATGGACTCGCACATTACGTGCTGGATGATGACCTGCTCGGGATGGATGGCGAGCATCGTGCAGTACTTGTGACGTTAGGTAGATAGTCGATCTACCTGCCAGAGTAACCGAGTTTGCGAATTTGATTGAATGGGAGTCGGGCTTTTATTCTAGGTAGGAAAAAGTCCCAACTATAGAATACTTTGGTGGTATTCTTTGGCGATCGGGATGAGTATCTATGTCATATGAGGATTTGATTGTTATTTTGGGATATGAAATCAAATAACCTGGGTAGAAAAAGCTTTGGAAGAGGAATCTGCTTTTGAATGCGGGTCGCTTTAGAATCGCGGGGTCTGGGGGTTGATATGACTCTTTAGTTCCTTTTTAGTGTTTACTTTTTGGTTTCGACCGGCGTGATTCTGAAATCTATGACATCGAGTGCGGTGTCGTGCGCTGCTCAGATCTGGTGTGAAGAGGAAGTGTGCATGGACATGTTAGGACTGTGAGTATGAGTATCGAGATACTGTGTGACAGATTAGGAGTGTATATGAGTATCAGCAGAGCGATGTTGTGTGATACTACAGTACTCAGTCTATATGATACTGTCAACCGATAGGGTCAGCGCGCTGTTAGTGTACTGATATAGATATATGTGGCAGCTATACAGCTGTTCTGATATATAGTGTATGATACGATGAACGTTATATAGATTATCGTTAAAAAAGATGTGACTGTCTTAGCGGAGTAGCGTTGCGGTGTATGCTTTTTGGTCGGATCGTCGCCTTCTATGGACTGGGCTGGCAAAAAAACTGCGGGTCAAAGAAGCGTAGGAGAGATTTCATAGCCTGGCGGATATTAGTAGGTGATTAATAGAATGTTGTGGATACTGCACGCACTTTCGGTGCGTGTATCACTGATTGATATAGGTGCACGGGAGACACATGTGGTGTTGTGTTATAGAGTAGAGTATCGAGTGAGTGAGGACACGCGCGCACTCTCGCGCACGCGATCATAGAGTTGAGAGTGCATGCGAGTTATGCTCGCGCGCTATATGTACGAGGATAGCTTAGATATGTAGTGAGCTTATGGTGATATATGAGAGATGATAGGCGTGTGTGCATGTGTATGCGTATTGTAGGCTCTACATATGCGCGCGTTGCTAAGCTCTGCTATACGAGATTATTGCGATCTCAGGAGTTAAGGAGCTGCACGCTCGTGCTGTATCTCACGGGTTGCTCATGTGGAGTATGTAGATGTGACACTCTCTCGCTGTAGGACGGTGTGCTGTGATCGCTGCGGTTGACTGATAGGGACATCTGTCTGAATCAAATTCTACTAATACACGCTAGGGGTTAAGTTTCTGAACTGTTGGAGCATTTTCATTGAAGCCAGAGATGAAGGATATATTTCAAATGAATTTTCCAGTCTTACAAAATCAAAAGTTTTAGATCCTTGACGGTTTTTAAATGGGATTTTTTTCTACCTCAAGGAGAACATCTAAATTTGTCAAAAGATAACTATTAATTTACTTGTCTCTGTTAGCCATCTCGAATCGAATATCTTACGCTCTTCAGACGCTTAAGGAACTCCCATTCGAGATGTTCCCGATAATTATCTGGCTCTTTTCTCCAGTCCCAAGTCTTCTTATTCTCCCAGTCTCTTATTCTCCAAATTCGGTTTCTCTAATTTCCCACTCTCCCATTCCCCAATCTCTAATCTCCATCTCTATCTCCCAATCTCTAATCTCCAATCTCTAAATTTCCATCTCTAATCTCCCATCACTTCAATTCCCATCTTCCCAATCTCCCATCTCTAATCTCCTAATTCTCTGAAATCTCCAATCACTCAATCTCCATTCTCTCATCTCAATCTCTAAATCTACAATCTTCTAAATCTCCATCTCTAATCTCCAATCTCTAATCTCCAATCTCAATCTCATAATCTCCATCTCATTTCTCCAATTCTCTAATTTTCAATCTTCAATCTGAATCTCTCATCTCACAATCTCCATTCCAATCTGCATGACCCGTGGAACGCTCACAATTCGCCCTCGACTTCGGAACTACTCTGGGGATATTTGGATTAAGGTAGGAGCCACTATAATCCTTTATTTCCGAATACGCGGAAGATTTTCTGATGTTTGGAGCTATTTGGCAGGCATTCTAATTCAGGACTTGGGCGACAGTGGGATGCTTTTTTGCAGCAATGAGGAGATGGGCGGCCTTTCACCTGCTTATTTGCCCTACTTATCGGGATCGGAAAATCTCCGCTTGATGCCTGGCAAAGGAATTCATGGGATTCGGGGCCGGAAGTTCATTTGCACGGAATTGATCCAGCAGATTTTGGATACTCCGGGCAGAGTTTGGGTTCACGATTCAGTATGCCTTATTACACCTTGATGCGGGCAAAAGTTCCAGAGAAATTCAGGGAATGACTGAAAGCTACTCACGGATTGCTTTGGAGAAATTCAAATACCACAAACTGAATCGCTCGTTTTTTCCGAAATCCATATAATGAATTGCTCACTCTCTCGCACAGCATTTGTTTGGAGGAAGGGTATCAGCCGGTTGGTGGAAAATCCCAAAATTGGTTTTGGAGAACGCAGCATGGGAATTTGAAGTAAGAAAGATTTTTAGGTCTGCAGACCTTTTTCTTTTCACAGTTGGGGGAGCGACTTCTTATGGAAGGGGGAGATCAACAGTTTTCAATGAGCGTTAATTATTCCTGCTCTCGGATATTGAGGCCATTTTCGATCTCATAGTCCTATTTAATAGTAAAGCGTCTAGTAGAATTATTTGGAGAATGGAGTAATGCGCTAGAAATGGAGAGTAAACATATCTCTTTGGTGGGCATCCGCATAATTCGGGAATGATCCAAAGGCTCGATGAAGGATTGGAAGCTCTTGATTACATCACTATAGTCTTTGAGATCAGTATGGAATGCAATCACTGAGCATGAAAGTATCGTGATAATTCGAGTAAGGCGGGAAAGCGTTGTTTTTGGATGTTCGAAGAATCCAATTGACTGCTAAAGCGCGTCTTTATCAACCGCACTCTGGTGCTAAAAAATCCACCAACCCAACCGTCCGCCGCGCGGAACCAGACCTGTCGCCGCGGCGACGCCAAACGGCGCAACCGACACCCAGACACACTGTCCGCCGTGGCGAGAACCCTAGACGACACCTGTCGCCGTGGCGAACGACATCTGTCCGCCGTGGCGAACCAGAACCGACACCGGACACCTGTCTGCGCGCGGAACGAACCTGTCGCTGCGGCGGAACCGACTGTCGCGTGGCGGAACGACCCTGTCGCCGTGGGGAAAACAGCCTGTCCGCCGTGGGGAACGGCACCGACCTGTCCGCGTGGCGGAACCGACACTTGTCGCCGAGGGGGGGGGGGGGGGGGGGGGGGGGGGGGGGGGGGGGGGGGGGGGGGGGGGGGGGGGGGGGCTGGCGGAACCGATCAACCGGACAACAGACCGACGGAGCACCCGTCGCGGCCGGAACCGATCAAAACACTTCCCAATACCTAGCTGCATCCAATTGGGGAGATCAGTGGCTTGAGTGAGGATCTGACTTGCCGAGAGGGTTAAAATCGCCCATGGGAACAATCGGTTCAATTCCCCCAAATCAATGTTTTTTCAAATAGTAGTTTCAGGGCGGAATAGGAGGTAAATCGAGCTCTCGGGGCATTTTTTCAATTTCTTTCAATTTTTTCTGACTTCCTTTTTTTCGTGTGCTGATAGTCCCTTGTTGTCCCAAGAAATCTGCAATTCGCAACTCTCTCCCCATTTTCCTTCTTTGAATTCGGTAGAATATGTAAGTAAGAATCCCCATCAGGAAATAAAATGAATAGGGAAGGGGGCTCACTTACTATACTCCAGGCTCAGTATCCAGGTATCAGGTTAGTATTCAATTCCATTCGCCGGTCGCTTTTGTTGTTCACGTTTAATAAATAACAGGTTTGATTTGACTCCAAGGTTTAGGATTGATAGGATGCTTATATTTCGCCTTGATGGATGAAATTGAGTTTTCAGGGCAGTTTTACCCCTTTTTCCCAGCCATTTTCAGGTACAACGGGAAGACCTGACGCTTTCGGAGTATTGAAATATCAGCTCGATGCCTCTTCTTTTAAGGGATTACGATAGTTCCAACGTTAATTTTTTAAACAAACATGTCTTAGATAATCAGGGTTGGAATGGCGTATCTGCGCTCTGCAAGTTTGGATACGTTTGCTTCCTTCGGCAAATTCCATTTTAAAAAAGTTCTGACCCGATATTCGATCCTGAATCCAATGCGACCAGTAGGAAGCCATCGAAGGATTGTCTAGACTGCTTCCATGCCAAAGTGCTTCTGCTTAAGGCAATCATGGACTACCTAAGGAAACACGTAGGAGTTCTGATGTTTGAGGGATGTCAGCAAATCTGAAGGCTTTTTCTGATGATCATTTTTGAGTTTTGATTAGGTATTTTAGGGAAAGATGAGTTAGCGTGGAAAGTAGCTTTCGTTGGCATGGAGAAATCCGATGGAACTATCATTTATTTCGCAAAGCGTATCTCACCGAAGGCTATTTCGCGAGTATGATTTCAGTTGCGGAAGGCCTTATCTCACGAAGTTTATCTGCAGAAGTTCTACTTTCTTTTGAAGCCGTATTACTCAAAGAGTGCTACAATGCAAACAATTTTTCTATATTTGCTAATTTTTTTCTCATTAACGAAAAACATGAGAAAGCACCCTGTATTTAGTTTGCCTTGGTTTCATTGACCAGTAGCTGTATCAGTATAAGCGGATCACTACTGGCAGAATTTGCCGATAATACGCCCATTGGCTTTGGATGAATTTATTCGTATGCCAACGGTAGATTATAAGTACATCTTACAACTCATTTGATATGGGTGGAGATCGATTTTTGCCATACCCGTCAGATGCAGAATAACGGAGGCTTTTTCTTCCAAAAGCAAGCGAATGGGTGGCATGGATTGGAATGATGGTTGGAGGTGGAGGCGGGAGTTCCGGATCCCTTTACTTTTTTGGCTATACATTGATCAGGAGGGGAATGTGGAAGTGCCAAAATTGGGAAAGATCAAAGATCGGAGGGCTGACCGAAGAAGAGACTAAGTAACAGTAGAGAGGAAATTAATTCCTTTTTTCAAGGAGGAGGTTTAACGTCAAATTGCGGATGGCTTGGAATTCGGGTAATAATCGGACTTTAGGGGAGTTTTAACCTTCGGTGGGAGTAAAGTTATTTTTAAAAATCGAGCAGCCATTTTTGATGCGCTTGGCTAGTAGTGGGGCGACTTCGCTATTGGGTAAGGAAACCACTCTTTGTAATCATCAGGCAATATTGAAGGAGGGAGTAACATTCACTACAGATTCAATTTAAAATGACCGAGCGTTGCTGGCTAGTCCTTTTATTTTATCAGCCAACGAATTCTTAATATATGGAACAATGAAAAATCAGGCAAAATCGGTTACAGCAGATAATTTAACTGCGTTCTTTGGCGCTGTTTGGAGGACTTTTGGCTTCAAGGCTTTGGTTGATGATCAATCTGTTATGGGGTAAATTACGAAAATGGGAAATTAATTAGTCAGCTTGGAATATGGTGAGAAGCATTAGAGATCCGATAAGTCGGTCGCAAATACATTGCGCTATTGGCCTTGTATGCGTTCTTTATAGGTTCTTTTGTAGTAGGTCGACTTTTTTGTTTCACCGATATACGTGGATCAATATTGAGGTTCAGGGTTGATGGCATGATCAAAAACAATACTTCCCCCGAAGCTAAGATATTGGATTCGCTTCCAATATTTTTTCATCCGGCTTAAACTTGAGAATGAATCCTAGCGACCTAAATCCAAGGGGCTGGCTGTGAAGCTTTAGTATGGTTTCACTTTGATGTGGAGTATTAAATGCCAAAACCACCATCAAGGCCATTCGAATTGTATGATCGATCCCAATTCAATTGGATGGTAGACTGGGAAATTATGTGCAAGTCTCAGATTCTCCACTGGAATTGATTTAATCTATCGGAAACTACTTCAGAATCTCTTCCGGAGGATCTGGTTTGATGGACTTTTCACTCTGCCATGGCAGCAGGGGGATGAATGCCTTGTAATAATAAGACCTACGCTTTATGAGAGCCATCCGAAACTGGTCGTCAAATTCACAGTAACGAACCATCTTGCAAATCAATGAGTTCGATAATTTTCACGCTTGGTCAATCCAGTAGATTTACAGGATTGTACGCGAAATCTGTGCGTAATCTTCAGAATGACTAAGGCTCGGTACTTCGCCTAAGTACACCACCAAAGTAGGTTGGAGAAGGGGAGGGACTAATCAATAGTCTTATGGCTGCATACATCCGGCTAACCTGCGAAAAAGAATCGGGATTTCAGGAAAAACACATTGCCTTTTATCGAGAGCAATTGGGGGTATTTTGCAGGATTCGCTGCGGAAAAGAGTCGGAACTTCAAGAATTCAAAGGGGTAGAAAACAAACTCTGGACATCTCTGCTGAATTTTCAATATTCTGGGAAAGATGAAATACGCTGGATGATGAATGTTGAGCTAGACTATCAGTTGATTTATTTCAATAAAGAATTCAGTCCTACATGAGGAGAAAGAGTAAGGATTTTTTCAGATGTGAATCGCTCCCCTCTGTGATTGTGTGTTCAGACACCTTTAATTGGAATGGTTTGAATCCCACTTTGTGTTACGCTGTCCCAAGCTCGAGGAAGCTCCTGCCACAGTCAATTGAAAAACATCCGAAGTCTTGAAAATTGATGTGCAGTGGAGAAAGATTCAGGATGCACTATTTGAAAACGTGCTGAATTTGAATTCAAATACAGAAGAAAAAAGAGCGTACTATCCAGCGGAGATTTAAGTAATATGACGCTGAGTTTTGCGGACTTTGCCAGAGTCGAATCAAAAATACACGGGAATTTCAGAGAATTTAAGGCTTGCGTAATCGCTATTTCCTATTTGCTCGAAAAAGTGGCGGGGCCGAATCGCTAGAGCTTCAATGGTGTCTGATAATACATTTTGCGATTATGCAAAGGAGGCACCTTGGGTCTTACCCGAAAAACAGCAACAGAATTATGTTTGGCATTTTATTGGGATTCTTTAATTCCATTCGGTTTTGTATCGTGCGGAAGTATGTTTTGATGATAGATCAAAGATCAGCGCGGATTGAACAGAATTTCATGATTCTCAGGTTGGGAATAGTTGCTAGAGAGAAAAAGACACCAAATGGTCGTTACTTCAGCACCCGAAGTTCTGCTGTTGCTGGTTCCTTTCGATCGGCTTCGATCTGCAATCACCTTATCTAGCTAGCTGGTAAAAACCCAAGAGATTTTGGTGACTTCCTCAGTTTCCGGCGAGGGGCAAGAGCTTTTACTTCACTCCATTTGGCTTCTTCTGCTATGGCTTTGGGTTTCAGAAGAACAGTCGTTGTAAGGTGGGACTTGCGAAGACCTAAATTGGGCATCGTATCTTTGGAGAGTCGAAGATTGGGCTTTCTCCTATTTGATCGGCAAGGTAAGGCGGATAGATATTTAAGACTGAGCATGGAGAATTATGTTTGGTTCCTCGGAGTGATCTCCAAACCGGCGAATTGACTTCAAACGCCTAGAATTGATTTTGAGTTTTTTGGTACTTAGAGGACTCAGTTTGGATGTCATTGTGTTTGATACGCCCTCCGATGGGGTTTTGGTGGTCAGAAGACGATAGATTTTTGCTGGCGCCTTCTTTTGATATCACCTATATAGTGGTTCGTAGAATATACCGTAAAAGATCCCTGGTCATGATTTATGACCCTCTTTAATAATAAGCAGGTCAACAATGTATATGGGGTTTTTAATGGATCATCAATCTGGCTATCACTATGAGGGATACAACTTGGGCTTATGGTAATACCTATTCTATTCAAAAATAATAAGTAATGTATATTATTATGGTGATGATCTGGAAATGAACAAACGTTAAGACCATGAGAACAAAAACGTTAATTTGTGGAAGAAGCTTGAAAAAAACTTACAAAAATAAAATAGTGTCCTTGAGTAAAATGATCAACAGAATGTAGAATAGAAGATTAGGAGAATGGAGATTCGATCATGAAGATTGGAAATGAACGCTCGATACCTGTCGCTGCGCGGAACCTCAGCTGAATACTGAATAACACAAAACTGATACCTACAACGGATACGAAAAGTTCCTTGAAACATCGCCCTCATACCGCAGAATTATCTTCACTAGGCTGTTCCAGCAAACTCGTGCGGATCTTGGTGGCAATCAGTGATTTTCAGCGCACTTTCTGAGTACGTGGCCACTGGAGTTTTTTTGATGAAGTCTGGGTGGGTACTGATCATGATGCCATTTTTGACACAGATAGAGGACTTGGGGGCAGTGTCGAAGTAAAATGCCCCATGAAAGCGGTTCTGACGGATTGGCAGAAGCTTATTAGAAAGTGGAAGGGGAGATATATCCATAACTGTGCAAGCGACCGAGCAAAACCAAACACTAAGAGATTGACCGATCTGGTGGCTTGCCTTTCGGATGCTTCCGTAAAATCGCCCCACGCTATGTGCAAGTTAAAGTGGCACGCGGACGCAGGTTAACCCGAATTATGTCAAGGTTCGTAACAGATCAATTCAACATGCCTTTATTTTTCAAGAGGCAAGGATTCCTTTGATCGGGATGGCTTGACCGATTTTTGACTATTGGAAACATATTGGGCATCTATGGTAATGAACGGGAAGTCCTGTTTGGAATTCACGAACTCGAGAAAAGGCCGCATTGGACAGATAGAGATGCTAGAGCAGCCTTAGGCTCTTGTCGAATGGGTAATAATCCGAATGGTTCAGACCGATCATCTTCCAGATAGCAATTGGATACTGCGGAGGATTTTG
>Ga0163217_1032226_pt1 | contig 10237 bp, 9 predicted proteins | sample SynspAceP_FD_185933 | JGI IMG/M metagenome (GOLD analysis project Ga0163217, IMG submission 185933) | Saline lake microbial communities from Ace Lake in Antarctica - Synechococcus sp. Ace-P (PacBio error correction) | ecosystem: Environmental > Aquatic > Non-marine Saline and Alkaline > Saline ...
ACAAGGGAGGGAAGGGAAAGGGAAAATTTTTTCAAAAAGGCCCCCAAAAATAGGTTAAAAAAATAAACGCCCATCCAATTCACAAAGCAAAAAAGGTTTTTTAAATGCCGCCCATAAAAGTTTTTTACCCAAAACAAAAACCCAACCCCCAAGTTTACGTAAATTTTTGGTGGCCCCAAGTAACACCAGGTTCGTTTTATCTTAAAACAGCCAAATGGTGTAAGCATGAATAACGCCCTGTCAGTAAAAATTCCAAAAACCATGAGAATACAGCAATCACCAAAAACCAACGGGAAAATAAAATACGAACGCGATAAGAATGTGAACCAGTTTTGCACTGCAATACTGACAGCAAATACAGCTGCCAACGCTAAAATCGCGCCCTGCCAATATAGGCTTAATCACAAGTGTTCTTCTAGTGGAACATTAAATTTTTTTGATTCTCCTGCAATCGACCATTTTGGTCACAAAACTCAGATGGTGCTAAATTAAGACATAAGTTTTCCCTCCTTTATCGCTAATTTTTAAAAATAAACTGTTTTAATAATCAATACAACGTACTTCAGGCTGATCACAAGCCTTGTTGGTTATTCAAATTCCTTTATCCTAAACCCCTTAATGTGGATAAAAGTCGTTAACCAAATAAAAAGGGCGTCCTTGGAAACACAATGCTTTTGCCTGCATTTTTCAAGACGCCTTGGTCTTTGTTTTTTATCTAATTAATATAATTAGATTAAGCCTCCATTTTCTTCCCGTCCTTGGGTAAAACTGGCTTAATTTCTTATATAATCTGGTTTCATATGTATACGCTTTGCGTACCATCATCATTATTTTTTTGAGTGCGCTTTATAAATAAAATAATGATTAAACCAAGAAATCCAATTTGCTAAAAAAGCAAAGCACATGCCACCTAACTGTCAGTTGAATTAAACTCTTTGATTTAAAAATACAATATTAATTAACAACTTAACAGTCTAATAACGTACTCACCCACTGCTTTTTTGCACCAAACCAAGTGCAAACGCACCGTAAGTATATAAAAAACAGTTTTGGTCTACTTAATCTTACCTTCTAGCCCTTTTATCTTCTTTTGGCCAACTCATTAAGCTCAGTCCAACATAGCTGGGGCCCCTTCATGATCATAATCAGTACGCCCAATGGCTACACGCAACAAAAAAACCAATAAGAAAATAATGCGCCCTAAACAAATTAAATCGTTTTATATTGCGCTGCAGAATCCACTGCATTTTTTAAAATAATAACGACTGCAGAGAAGTTGATGAGGCAAGTACGATGAAATAAAAATATGTGGGATCTTTTTTTCAAAATAGGCCACTCAAATATCCAATCGGGTATTGGGTGGCGTTCGGTAATTTTTTAAAAAAATCATTCATCGTTTTACTCTTTATTTATGCCTAGCGCAAATCAAGCGCACATTACTCTAAATGCACCCTATTCTGTCTGCAAAAGTCAGATTTATTTGAACGGCAAATCAATACTTTCACCTTTAACAAGCGCCTTAAAGCTTATAAAATCTGTGCCATGAAAGATCAACGCGTTTTAACATACCATTGCCAGCTTTGATGCGATAATGCGCAGAACCCAAATCAAATCACATAGATGGCAAACCACAGCCTAAAGAACTCGTCTATGCAGCGCGATTAAGTGAAAATGCCTTATCGCTACGCACCAACGCTTCAGAAGCACTCAAACTCGCCCGTGCGTGCGCAACATATCCAACGCTGGATATCGCCGCGTAGCGACTTGCCATGACCAAAGCTGGCTATATGCAATGGCGTTCAGCAATCTTAAAAATCATGCATGGCTTGGGTCGCTAGTAAAGTGATTGCAAGAACAAGGTTATGATGCCAGAAACCATTGAACAAGTTGAAGTTTATTAAAAAAAGAGAACCTACGCACCAATGCTGATACACAAACCTTAGAAGATGTGATTGTAATTGGCGTTTTTTGGAAACCACGAATTTGCTGATTTTTGTTGAAATAAATATAGGGCGATTAACACCGGAAGAAACGTTTTTAACGGCATTTTGCGTAATCTTATCTAAAAATGTCAGAAAAGTCTGCTGGCAAGCGTTTGAACGTTAATTACGATACCCGAAAATCCTCGTCCCGTCGTACTCAAGGCCGTTTGGAATAAATCAACGCTTTTCAGCTGCCAATATAATGCCACCGCTTTTCACAAATATGCACAACGCTTTACGTTAGCACAGAAAGCGTGCACTGCCAGCAACCACTTTTACCTGGGGCCTACCAATTCAGGCCAAAACTTACCATGCGCTAAATGCCTTAATGGAAGCCAAAACGGGCGTCTTTTAGCCCCGTTAACGCTATTAGCCATGGAAGTGCGCGATAGATTGGTGCAAGCTGGTGTGCCTTTGGAATTTAATTACGGGTGAAGAACGCCTTTATATGGATGGCGCCACAGCATATGCCTCAAACCATCGAAATGATGCAATAGCAAAAAAGCAATGTCGATGTTTTGCCCGTGATTTGGAATGAAAATCCAATGTTACAAGACCCTGACCGTTGCCAAGCATGGACTGGCGGCGTTAATTTGGCCTACCACTAAAGCAAGTATTTATTTGGTAGCTCTAATGCAGTCCAACGCTTTTTGCCACTAAGGCCAGAGGCTTTAGACGAATCCATATACAATCACTTATTTGGAACCGTAAAAACACCCGCTCATTTTTGAAGAAGATGCTTATGTGGCAAAACGCTATAAAAAAAGCCAAACTCAAACACGCAATTGCAAAAAAGGTGAATGCAATTGTGGCGTTTGTAGTCGTAAGGATGTATTCACGCTTTCAGCAAACGATTTAGGAATTGGGGTTTTAAGGTCGCAGTATTTATGGGCGCATTGTCACGCAGAAGTCAGACGGCATGAAATCAGAAGATTTTTTAATCAGGTGACGCAGACATTTTAGTAGCCGACCGATGCGAATTGGCAATGGGGTTAATTTACCGATAGACGTGTCATATTCGGCCGCTAATATTCATAAGTTTGACGGTATTGCACCGCGTTATTTAAAATGCGACTGAAGTGGCGCCAAATTGCAGGTCGCGCAGGTCGTTAGGCGTGTAATGAAAACTGGTTATGTAAATGTGTTTAGAAGATGATGAACAAATTCCATATCCGAACACCAATGCTACGTTGATGACACGCCCACCATTACACATCTGCATTGCGCATTGTCAAAGGCGATTTTGTTGAGCGCATTGCCAATCATTACACACGAACCGACTAAGCTGAATGTATTGCTTACTTAACGGAACGTCTCACATCAAGATGACTTTTGCGAACATAGTCACGCCGCCCGCAAATATACCCAAGCCGCTATCGTTGATGAAATTGCGCCTAATATGGCAACTTAAAGATAGTTCGCCCTAAGCCTGCGCCCCGCTCTCTCTATTCAAGTGCCCATTGGAAAAAGATTGCTTTATCCAATGCATAACAGAAGCAATTTTATGAAAAAATAAACCGCACCAATTACCTTTTTGCCCACCAACTGGCTCAATGGCGGCAGTGAGAAACACCTCCAACAAGCTGATTCTAAGTCAACATATCGCCTCTACGCATGGTTAAGTTAATAAATTTTCCAAAACTATTTTTACCGAGCAAGCAAGCAATTCCTGAGCTTAGAGTAAAGTGGCTAACTATAGGCAAAGCATGCTTTGCTGACGCAAAGGTATGGCGATACTAGTAAGAAGAGGTAGAATAAAAATAGTAATGCTATATAAAGATTGGCTATTGGCAGGCCGGTTAATGTATACGGGTGAATTTTAGAAGGCTTAGTGATTTTTTTTTGGGTTTTTTTTTTGCACACTCTTGTCATCAATACATATTCTATTTTTTAAACCTAACCTTTTCGCTTCATAACATAGCAAGTATCAGCTTGCTTCAAATAAATCTTCCTTTTGATTTTGAGTGGTCAATTGAACATTGATATTCCAATACTTACTGATACAGTAAAATTCAAATTCATTGATGCTGAAAATGCTTACTCAACTGCTCTCTAACCTTTTCGATCAAGAGAAAATTTCAGCTTTCCGCTATTTCAGCGCTCCCGCTTAGGCCTTCCATCACCGCAAAACTCATCACCCGGTCGAAACGGCCAACTAAATCGGTATTGCGAAGGTTGGATTTTAATCTTTGAGCGACTTCAATTAACAGCATGTCGCCGTAATCATGTCCATGTGTATCGTTTAACTAATTTTACAAATGGTCCAGATCTAAAAAAATAGAATGTCACCATAATTTTTACTTCTAGCCGCTCTTGAAAGTGAAGGTTGAGTTGATCTAAAAAGTAGTTTCTATTGGGGAGCCCTGTTTAATAAATCATAAAAAGCAAGCCTTTGAATCTGCCTCCTCCATAGACTTTACGCTTTGTTAAATCACGTTCCACACTCTGAATTTCAATTAAACCCTCAATCAGAGTCATAAAAAACCTCGATGCAAAATTGCATCCAATGTATACTTACCATCACTAGAAAACACGCGATTCTCAATCATTAACAATCGGGTTTGTTGGGCTCATTTTCTGCAGTTCATTTGTTTACACGATCAATGTCATCAGGATGAACTACTGTTGCCATTTTTTTCCAAATATTTCATTGGGATTCTTCCCAAAAAAACTTACTGTAAGCTTCATTAATAAAGATATACCTTCCATCAGCAATAAATCTGGAAATACTTCAGTTTTGTCCCTCAACCTAATGCTCTATACCTATCCTCAACTTAACTTGAGTTTGAAACTTCTACTTCTTTTAAGCATGTAATATCTGTTTACTAGGCAATAAATCCTTGCCACTCTCCGTTGCGAATACTCTGAAGTGTTTGCCAGTGAGTGGCCTGTAAGCCATGTCATACTTGATTAGGAATAGAAGCGTTCCAAACTCTTGAAAAATACCCTTTCGTAACAGCATCAATAATAGGGAAAGATTTAGGTTATATAGTTTGTCCCACCATTGACCTCACGTATGTGTTTGCCAGATACGTACTTGCATCAACGTCAAACCAGCTTTTCCATTAAGCTTTTTATGACAATCGTTTTTGTAAGTCCTTGTCCGCAATAACCAACCATTGAGGGTAAGTTTCCAATGACTGTTTGAATAGCCTCGTTAGGCAGAAAGGATTTTATATAGGACATGATTAGTCATCATTTTTTTTTGCTTATATTTTACGTCAGCATCTGACGAAATCGAGATTGAGGTATAGATTGTTTATTTTTCCCTCTCACTCCCCTTAAATAATAATATTCATAGTTTATTTTTTTGTGAAAGAAATATGAATTTATGTACTATATAATCTATTCTGATAAGCATCTAATTTAAAAATCCGACCTACCGTTAAAATAATTATTTGTTCCGGGAATTAAAGATCAGTTGGCTGGGCCTTGAGAGAAAGAAATTAAATGAATCTTAATTTTTTTCATTAATTTTTTAACCAAAAAACCTATAAAAAACTTAACAAATCCATAGATTGACCACGAAAAAACCGCTTGAGCAACGCACTTTTTCCCCCACGCTTCTAGTGGATTGAATCAGAAACTATGAATCGTGTTGTTCAATTCGCTTTTAATTCATTAGCAAACTGTGCCCCTCTTGAATAACCACATTCGCTTCATTTGCCCTAACATTAAGGCCAAAGGATCAATTATTGGATGACCCTACCGTGCCGCAATTAACTATCGATAACCGCTACTCTTGGCTGTGCAAAAACTTTTTTTATATTCGAATATTTCAATGCCAAGCCATGCAAATAGCTGGCTATATAGCGCAATGGGTTGGCAAACAATTATAGAATACTCTTTACGGCCTTGCAAATACAGTTTTGATACGCACGGCCACGTGCAGTTGCAGCTAACATGGCTTTTTGCAATCAGTTTGCTGGGTAAGAAAAGTAAGCGTTTAGCAATGATAATTTCTGATTTTGGCGTTATTATTGGCATTTAATAAGCATGTTCAATATCGTGTCGATGCAAGCATGTTGTTACGTATGACTGAAAAAGCTGCTTTTGGTATGCCATTAAGCAGTTTATTGCAGGCGGGTAAATGTGGCTTCTGACGGTGTTTTCTTAACAACTCTTTTTTGATACGCTGTTTGATATTTTTTTAAGTCTCGCCATCCATGACATATGGCGCCCACAGCGTTTGCACGCTCTCCATCATATCAATCAATATTGACCCTTGAGCTGCACCGCATAATCAACACGTGGCGGCGTTTCAATCAGGCATCGTCCGCTATCATTCAGTATATTAATACGCGCCGACAAAACCAATGGCGCTGTCAATCAACACTCACGTTTTCGATGCATACGAATCAATCGTCTTTTTTGTAAAGTCCAAAGGTGAGATTTTGGGTCGATAAAACATCACGTGCACATCCACTTTTGCTGCCAAATCATTAACAAAGTCATCGGCCAATTCCTTTGGCTGCCAAATCCATCTAATAAAAGATTAACCGCCACGCCTCGTGCAGCAGCAGCTTTTAAAGCATTACCATAAGAAACCTGTTTCATCATCTTGATAAATATAGGTTTTGTAAATATAAATAATCGACCTTAGCTTGCTCGATAGCTTGTTTCTAAAGCAGGAAAATATTCCGCACCACCAGCGCAATAGTTTTTACTGTATTTGGTCGCTGCGTAAAATTCCATCACGTTTTGGCTAACGATGCAGTCAATATGCAATGATCGGAAAGGGTTAAAAAAACGTGCGCCAGCGTGTACTTTTTTGCTTTGCTTCACATCAAAGCCGCGCACATAGATACGATCTACTTTAAACAGGTAACATCGCTGGAAAGCCTAACGCGGGCGTGCGAACCATGGTAATGCTCAAAACCTCTATTGCTATTTAAACGCTTTGCAAATTCCACGCCCTGCGCGTTGGCTCAATTCATTAAAATCACCTTGCGATAATCAATGGTGCCATCAGCAGTACTTGCTGCTCGATAAAGTTAGCGACATCAATTAAATTGTTTTCGCCGCCAACTAAGCAAACAAACTAAATGTAAACAAATAGCATGCGAAGGCTGATTCCATTGCGGCACTTGGATTTCACAGTGCAACTGCGGCTGTTTCTGAGTTGTGAGCAGAAATATCTGATTATAATGTTGATGATCTGGAAACTTTGATAAGACAAGCATTGCCATGATGACCAGATGGATAAGCAGCATTTTTGCCATAGGCATGGTTCAGACGCAAATAGAATCGGCCAAATACTCTTAACTGGCTGAAGTTGATGATGCATTAAGGCCGTTTTGCTATCTTGATATGCCACGTCTTGCACTTCTTGCAAAAACAATCACATCGGCGTTTAATTTTCTAAGTATTTCCCGTTGACCTTGCACAATGCAAAGCGCGCATTAAAATGGGTAAAGCCCTTTATGGATATTAAAGGTTGCAAATATTCAATCAATAATAAAATATGTCCGCTTATTTTTAATATAGTTATCAAACAATCGGGTATACCTACTATTTCCGCTTATGTATAACTTATCACATAGGCATTCAGCCACTAAAAAATACGTTACTAAGTTTCTGAGATAGATTTGAATATTTTTGCCGTATTAAAGGTTTGCAAAATACATCAGCAGAGACAGGTTTAGAAGAATTAAATAAACCTTGTCCAAAATCACAACCCGCGCGAACAGTAGATCTAACTGTGCCTTGCGTTTCAACGCCCTTCCGCGAACGACTTTTTTTTGCCTTAGTTTTGAGCCCATTACAATAATCGCTTTCACATAGCGCATATCACTAGAACCATCCGCTGATATTCGCGGTAATGACTTATCAAATTTTTGACAAAATCAATATTAAATTTCTTAAATTAAGCGAGCGATGAGTAGCCTGTAAACCAAAAATCATCAATAGATTAATTGATGCCCGCACCCCTTAACATGATTAAAGTTGAATTTAATAACCGCCCGTCTCGTGCGTCTAATAAGCAAGCCTTCTGTAATTTCAAATACACAAAGCTATCGCCTGGCCACCATGTGCCTTGTAACACTTCAACCCAGTTAACTTTGATTCTCTACATTCCGCTCTAAATTGAACTGGGAGCGATTAAATGCATAATCTGAAAATCTGGCGTGTCGCTTCGCATTTTTATTAATTGAGCAACGGCTTCTGAAAACACCCAATCACCAATTTCAACAATCAAGCCAAGTATGCTCTGGCGATTGGAATAAATTCCAATGGGAACTGGACTCACCATGCACCGGATGCTGCCAGCGAATCAGCGCTTCTGCCTTTTTTCGATAGTGCCAGTTTTGAGAATTAACCAATTGGTTTGATAATCTAAAAAGACCATTGATTTTCAGCAAACCAGCTCTTAAATCGTTGGAAGCTGCATTCGCCTGCCAGTGGCGTCTGCTTGCATAGATGCCGTAAAGTAATGGTAACAATTTCTCGCCTTATCTTAGCGGCATACCATGGTTGATCTGCCATTTTTCATAAAACCTCAACGTCTTTTGGCCGTCATTTGCGATAAATACTAATCCGATACTGGCCGTGATAATAGGTTAGATTCCCTTCTTAAAAATAGGGCTGAGTGAGTTCGCTTAATATCTTTTGAGCAATACTGTCTGTACTAGTGTGACTATCAATGTTTTTTGTTCAAAACAACAGTGAATTCCAAATCGCCCCCATACGCGCGGACGTGTCATCGTGCTCTACACATTCCAGCAAATCTTTTTGCGGCTCTTGTAATAAACAACATCGTCCATTTCAATGGCAAGTGTGTCCATTCACTTCTTAAAGTGGTCTAAAATCCAAAAACAATAAGGTAAATCTGCTGAGCGTCAACGTTCGCTTGCTTTTATCATTTGTGAAACCGATCGCAACAAATACCTCTAATTGGGGCAAGTTTGGTGACTGATCAAAATGGGCAAGGCGGAACATTTTGTCTTCATCATTTTTTCTTGCAACTAATGATCACCATGCGTGGCCATCATTCGCGTAGGGCATGCCTTGCTTAATCTTTGCTGATAATCAATGCCCCCTCAGGCTTGCACCACTTCCATGTGCCATCCTTGCATCGCATGCCGGTATTCAGATTCGTACAACATTTTGTTTTTGCCTTGCAAAAGTAAGCTTGCGTATCTTCAAATTGTCGCGCTAAGTCGTCTGGATGCACCAGTCACGGCCTGCGGTAGCTGTTGGCATGATTTCATCCTGTGCATAGCCAAATATTTCACACCATCTGGCTGAGCGGATAACACTATCCCGTCGTAATATCCCAATCCCAAACCCCTTCTCTTGCGCCCTCTAATGCAAATTGCCAACGCTCTTCATTGGATTTAATTTCATCTAAATTAGAAGTCTCTTTTTTAACTAACTTACGGGTAAATAAACCCCTAAGACATCAACTTATTGTGGACAATCAGCAATGACAATAAAGCAATCAATAGTTGCGCTTTACGAGATGCCTGGTAAATTGAATTAGAAAAAAGCCTCTGCCATTGGCGTGAGCTGAATGCTGACCTCGTTGATTTCTTAATGATGGAATCAATATTATCTTGCGATAGTTGATTTCATGTGCACCTGCCTGATTCAATGTCTTTCCCAACTGCATGTTTGTAAGATTAATTTATCGGCGTCAAGTCCAAAGTTTAATTGAAGGCCTCCCAACAAGCTTGTATGTTTTTAAAAAAGTCGGTATAAAGAATCATGCCTTGAATGTTCATCAGGGTCCATATTTTCCGCTGAATAAGGCTTAGAGTTGCAATGTCTAAATTAGGATGGCTGAATTCTAATTGTGGCGGCCTCTTTGTCCGCCAAAGTAACTTGAATAGCACTCACGAAGTTTTGATAATCAGAACTCATCATGGGTGCGCGCATAAATATTGAGATGAATAACAGCTTCTTTCTGCGCTTTTGACCAAAGCTCTCTCCGCTAATATAAGCTCTAACTGAAGATAATGCTCCATGCTATGAATACCCAAACAAAAGCAGCAGTAGCACAATGCTACAAAAAGGCAAGATGATTGAAACTAGTTGTTTGGTTAATGAGAACGAATTTTTATGCCCTTAACAAGAATATAAAGATAGAAAAAGTTAGAAGGTTTCATTGGCTAATGCTACGCTGAAGTTAATTCCCAATGATGCTAAAAGAGTATTTTAAATTGGTTTTATTTTCACCACTTCAGATCGAGTCCTAAGCCATCATCTATTCAGAGGGTTTTAGTGAGGTTTGAAAGCTTGCTAAAATTGAATCA
>Ga0163217_1084266_pt1 | contig 10237 bp, 19 predicted proteins | sample SynspAceP_FD_185933 | JGI IMG/M metagenome (GOLD analysis project Ga0163217, IMG submission 185933) | Saline lake microbial communities from Ace Lake in Antarctica - Synechococcus sp. Ace-P (PacBio error correction) | ecosystem: Environmental > Aquatic > Non-marine Saline and Alkaline > Saline ...
CCGGCCGAGACGGGAGCGCTGTGACGGGGACGAAGCGAAGGTACGCCGCAGCAAACCCGGCGGATGAGGATTGCAACTGGGGCTGACATCAGGACCGGCAGAAGCCGCGGAGTGCGGCGGCCACAGCATGGGACGTCAGAAGCAGGCCTATGCTTCACGTTGCCCATTGCCCCGCATTGAAAAAAAGCACGTTACATCGGGGCGAAGGAAGCAGCGGAAGACAAAGCGCCAATTGAAGGTACGGATTAGCCGGTGCGCTGGGGGGCGGACAGGTCGACAGTCACGCAAGCAGGGGGGTCTGGGCCTGGCACCGAGGCCTGACCGCGCAAAAACGCAAAAAGCGCACACCAGTGAAGGGGCCATGCGAGGGCAATGTCCGGAGCATTGGCGGCGCGGGCGAGGAGTGGCGAATGATCGCCAGGTGACGAGGATGGGAACATCAGTGGAAAGCCGGGCAATGGGGCCATGCGGGCCACCTGGGCGCAGTTGACGCAGCGGGGCGGTACGCAACCCGCGAGCGGAACACTTAAAGATACCGAAAAGGACCTGCGACCAGCATCGTCACAGAGGCGACAACAAGCATTCAAGGTAGGCCCCGAGATGACCGGTATCGCGAGGCCGAGATACCGACCGCAAGGCCAATGCGAACAGAACAACGGATATGAAAAGACGCCAAAGAGGGGCGCTGAGGGTCAGGAGCGGCTGCGTGAGTTATGTCGCGGGAGACCAGCGCGACCGCAAGGGAACCGCTCGATCAGCGGGAAAGCAGCGAAGAGCCTTCAGCCAGTGCATCGACCCTTGGAGCATGACGCCTGCCGAAAGCTCGGTGCCCAACAAGCGCGCGACCAAAATGGCAGCCGGGCAGGGCCAGGCCCAGCGACAAGGCCAATCAACAAAAGGCTGGGAATTGAACCGGCATTAAAAAAGCTGAAAGCGGCTGGTTGCCAAGCGCATCATCGCGCGTCACGACGCGGCCGCAGAGCCGGCCCGGCACATATGGGATGAACCAGGCCAAATAAGTTCCGGCGGGGCCGCTGGACTTGCGTTGAGCTCGGTTGAGGTCGGCAGCGCGTGGGCAAAAGCGGCCACCAGCGGAACGGATCCGGGCAGCCAAAGCCCCAGCGGGGGACGGCGCGCCATATAGACAGCGCACAAGGGTCAATCGGTGGCCCAAGGGGCCCAGAAGGTGGCGGCCCCAAATCAGAAGCCCAGCCACGACAACGCCAAGCCCCCAGACAAAAAAAGTATTTCCAAAACCGACAAGGGGGACTGTGGAGGGAGCTTGAAAGGAGTGAGCTGCGGCGGAGTGAAAAGTGACCGCCGGCAAAGTCAGCGGTTGAGAACCAGAGGGCTGCGGCATCAACTTCAACGTGCCGCCGAAGCGGCCCCATTGCGAAGGGCCCAGGTGCGCTTCATAACCACCGGCGCGAGCCCGCTGATATCGACGTGTCGAGCGGCAATAGTGACCTTCAAGGCGGCCGACAAAGCATTTTGCCGGGCCGCGGGCCCACACGTCGAGCCTTAAACAGCAGGCGGGGGGGCGATTGACGGTGTCCAAGAAGAAACAGCTGGCAAAGCCTGCCCGTGCATGACCGGACCGATGAACCGAGCGAGTTGGCGCAAATGAAGTGCCGGCCAACAGAGGGGTTTACCAGCTTGAGCGGCAGGGGCAAGTGAGGCACCTCGCCACCGCGTCCAGGGCTCAACGGGCCAGGTACTGACCGGCTCAGAGGACATGCCCTCGCCGGTGGGGCGAGGCCAATTCGACCACAAGACGGAAGCGGGGCCGTTATCTCCGAATTAACGGGTCATCGAGATGGAGCGCAGCATAATTGAAAGCCGAATGACGAAGCCGCATGATTGCGCGGGGCCGTGCCCCTGACGGATCACCGCGCCACCAATCGGCGCATAACGAAAGGGCCGGCAGGTGCAAGGTGCCAGCCGTGAACCAAAAGGACGCCCGCCGCCAGAAAATGTGAAGAGCTGAGGAAATAACCGCGCGTGACACCCAGACGCCCGCAAGGCCGTCGTTGCTTGATCAGCGAGCGCGGCAGATAGCCGGCCCCCGCGCCACGGACCTGGGCGGAGAACGAAAAGATTAAAGCAGGTGAGATCTGTGCAAAAAGTGGTGGATTTCAAGCGCGACAGTTCCAGCAACCACCCCGCCCGCCACACAGAGAGCCGGCAGCGCGTTCGATGTGAGCAGGGCCGACCGGCCGGTGTGCCATACCCGCAAAGCCTGCCAGGGCGGCGCAGGGCAAAACGTGCGTTGCGGAAAAAAACTTCAGGCCCGCAGGAGTCCCAACCGAGGCAAGGCGGGGACAGCGAAACTGTTGAGCTCCGCGAAAACGTTTGCCAGACCATTGAAGCAACGTCCGGTGGCAAGACGTCGGTCGCGGCGGCCGCGGCGCCTGTCCACCAAAGTTGAAAAGATTTCCGCCCACAACAGAGAGACAGAGAGACCAGGTGCCAATGGCCCGTTAACGTTCCAATGAAGACGGCCCACGAAACCGCAAAGGAGAGAAGATGAGATGAGGTTCAAATTGGGCAGTCTATGAGAAAGCGCAAGGCCAAGCAGCTGAGTTGTCGAGCAACGGGAAACGTTCAAGTGGCGTGAATTGTCCAACCAAGTCTGGCGTTATTGCGCAGCGCCTTGCACAATTGGCGACGAGGGCTGGGCAACGGCTGGAATAAGACGGTGGCGGGCCGGGCCGCGGCAGCGCGAGACGAAGGGGGGTTCAGGGCGGGAGGAATATGGCCACCAAAGCCGCGTTGGAACATTCACAGCGCAACAGGTTGCTGCCCGCCACCGATGGCCCGTTGGGCCCACGCGGGCTAACCGAGGCATGGGGCCAATCGGAGCCAACCCGGCAGAGCGGGCGGCCTGGCGCCGGAGTTAGCGGACAGAAGCGGGCGGCAGCGCGTGCGATTCAACAAGGGTTATCTGGCTGACCAGGCTCCAATACGGCACGGAAGAAGGATACGGCAGGTGGGGCCACACAGCAGCAGCGGCACAAACTATCAAGCGTGGTGTCCGTTGCGACACGGGGAGCAAGAAGACAGCGAAGGGTGGGAAGCCAGGTTCGTCGAATGGCGCAGCCATGCCGCTGTGGGCGGGCCGTGGGAGTGACCAAAAGCCGGTGACGGTTCGCCGACCGATTGTGGCCCCTTGGGCGCGCAAGCCCTTAAAGCGCAGCGTGGCGCAGGCGAGGCCCGTTCCGGCGCCCCGGCTTAAACGAAAAGAAACGGCGCGACAGGTCCAATCGAGTTCGGGCCGGTTCCGCGGGTGCGCCGGCGGGCGGCAAGCTGGAAGACTGGCGGGCGGCAACTGCCGTTGGTTTGTACAAGTTCCGGCGGCCATCAAGCTCTGCTCTATAGCCGCTCAGTCGTGACACCATTCGCCCAAAAACAGACAACCTGCCCGCATGCGCGCCAGGTGTCGTCAGCGGTTGCGGGGCCCATAAGCCGTGGGGGGAAGCGGCATGGCCTGGCAGGTTCGACAAGTGATGGCCAGCCAACCGCGGAGACAGTCTAGGCAAAGGAGGCGCCGGTGATAGCAAGCCAGACGCCGTCCTCGACCGGCTTGATCGGTCCACATCACGTTGTGCGAGGACGAGAAAGAAGAGACGGTGCGGTTCGCCGAGTTAAACGTGGCAAACCCACAAGGCTAAGACGCCAGAGCACCGCCGCGCAACCGCGGCCTTGCGCCAGGTCGATGGGAACACAAGACTAGCAGAGACAGATTTTACTGAAGGTCTGGACAGAAGTGGGAGGGTGAAGGGAGGTTGCAACCTAGTGGTCGAAGGTGGAACGGCTTGCCCGAACACGCGGACCCGGCTGCGAATCCGTGCAGCGGTCGGCGCAGCAGGCAGCGACAGCAAAGGCCAGCCATACACTAAGGCGATGGCAGAGCAGGACAGAACCCGGCCCACTCAAACGCCAAGCTCTGTGCCGAGGCGGAAGAGTTTGAGAGGACAGGACACTGTGTGCCCTGCAACGTTTTGCTTAAGTGGAGGTTGACGATGAAAGTGGAACCGACGCAGCACGGATAATTGGTGTGCAAATGTGCGTGAGTGTAGTGAACGGCCGGAAGCAAAGTAAGGCGGAGTTCAAAACGCACGGGGACCGAAAACCTGAAGGCGCGCGCCGCCGTGGGGATTGAAACAAGACAGCCTGCGGCAGGCCAGGGCGGCGGGCTTGCCGTGGTGCCAAACAACCTGCCGCGCATAAACCGATTCGCCCAGAAGGGAGAGCTCGAATGCCAGACAAGGGACCCCGGAGTGATGGAACGCCATTCTTGGGTACGCATTCCGCGGCGGTGTCTTTGCATGCGACAGGACTGTCGAATTCGCGTGTCTGTGCGACCGTCCACCGCTCCAAGCCACCGGTGTGTGCAGCGCCGGTGCGGCCAGTTCACAGATGCAGAGGCAAAGGCCAATGCGTGGCCCAAGTCGCGACCAGCCGGCCTACCCAGCATCGCGCAACATACGCTGGGAATGGGACTCGCGCGAATGGGAAAGACCGAGATGCTCGCTGCGAGCCGCCCTGGTGATGGCGCAATACACAGTTATCCCCGAGGGGGCCATTAGTGCCATGCCGGGAATGTCCACAGGGCAGTGGAGAAGCCGCATGTGTACCGCGGCTTTGCAAGCAATGCGTCGCGGGGTGTTTTTGCGGGAACGCGGAACAGCCCCCGAAGGCATCGACAAGCAGCAGAGCATTTCAGCGGGGCACACCTGCAATCCGGTATGCCAATGCGGTAAAGAGTAAGTTCGGGAAGCAAAACGGCAGTGTCTGCAGGAGTGGGAATGGAAGCTGGTGATGAAAGGAAATTCCACTACGGCAAGATGTTGTTAGCCGCAAGCGAATGCTCGCATTTGTGCCAGGAGCCAACGCCATGCAAGACCTTGCACCGGCATTACAGGCACCATTAAAACAAAACAATGTGGAGGCAAATTGAGAGAGAACAAAGTGGACAAGAACAATGACGGATTGCGGCCCGCCCAGCATGGGACAGAACGCGTGGCTTGGAGCCGGGATTGACGATCGCGATGCGAGGCAAGAAAGTTGTGTCTTGCAAGGGGGAGGTGGGCCAGGCTGGCGGGCAGGGAGCCAGGCGCCCCGGCTTGGCAGAAAAGTGTTGGAACAGCACCCGTGAATGGTCGAAGTTCTTATAAACCGCCAAGGGGACGCTGACCACTCCAGGATGTTGAATGGGCGGAGCGAACGTTTTGACAAAAACTGGCCACAAGCCATGGAAAGCGCGACGCGGTTAAAGGGGGACAAGGGTTCAAGGGGAGAGCCATGTTTCGACAAGAGAATCCGGACACGAACCCAAAGACGGCTGGAAGGAGAAATCATGCGCGAGGAAAGTTTGACGGGAGCATGGCAAAGGGAGGGGAAGGCACAGCAGAGCCGCGGCAGAAAGCGCGTGCTGCCGAGCAGTCCGCAAGGCGCGGCGGCCAACGTTGTGCAGGCAGAGTTGGTTGCGGCTGTATTACTACTGCGCTGTGAGGTGATTCAGCACACCGGTCGTGGGTTGCGGCGCACTTGAGGTGTTCTCTGCGGTATGCGTGGAGCCGATAGATGGCCAGGGCCCGAGGTGTGACAGTGTGTCGGAGTGCGAGTGCGGCAGGCGGGGGCCCGGGGCATGGTGGCGCCGCATTATGCGAAATTAAACACACAGGACAGCCAGAACTGCATGCCAGATTTCCACGACGAGACTGAGACAGGCCAACGCGACGGTGACTAAGGTGACGAAGGTTGCGGTCGGGGACGGGCACTTTCAGATGCAATTGCCCGGTCAGGGCCACCGGCGTAACCGTGAAAACGCCAGAACGAATTGCGGGAGGACAGGCCAAGCGGAAGATGTTGGCTTGGCGCAAGCTGCTGTGCGCAGACCGGGGAAAAACCAAGGCGAACCAGGCAGCTGGCTCAAGGCAAGGACAGGAGGCATCGCGCACGACGCGCGGCGGCGCGGGCCGCAGCCATCTGGGCGCTCGCATGCCGCACCGCTCCTTTGGAGGCTTGAAGAGACGGGCATGCATTCCAGTTTCGCCACGCGTCACGGCGCAGGAATGCAATTGGCCGGTTTGCTGTGCAACCCGGAACAAACCAGGTGAGACAGGATGAGGGTTGGGAGTGGAAGAAATGGCCTGTGCAAACGTTGAGGCGGACCGTCTGCCCAACGTCCTGCCGCCGGACCCGCCTGGCGCGCCAAGACGCAAGAGAGAGGCCTTGCAGCGCTGCGCAAAAGAGGCAATTATTTCCGTTCAAAAGCAGCCTTGGATCCGAGTGGCGGCACGCGCCGGCAAGTGCTTGAAAAAGCTGCACGACTGAGGCCATTTGGCTGGGGACGCGCGGCCTTGCGCGGCAGGGGTGGGCAGACGTTTGTCGGCGGAATTGGGGCGCATTAGCGGTCGGGCCCGGTGGAAGACTGCGGCATGACAGAACCAGGGCAGACGGCGCTTGCAATAAGGCATGGGGGAGGCGGCGCAAGCGGCGTCATATTGGCGCCGCCACAAAGCAACACGGGCGGGCACCACACGATGCCGCGGCCCGCGTCAGCCGACATAAACCGCCAGTCCACGACTTCGGTCGCAGCATTGTAGTTCGGGGAGCGGGCGGACCTGACTAAGTGTCCCAGACGTGCAGACGCCTTGACAGGTGCGTAGCACAGAAGAGACCCAGTGAGGGGGTTGATCGGCTTACAAAAGCATGCGAGAGTGCGAGCGATTAGGCGCAAGCCAAGCAGGGGAGGAAGTTAATTTTAGCCCAGTCAAATTGGGTGGCGCGCGAGAGCTCCACGTACCATTATGCTCGCACAAATGTTGCGGTGGTAAGACAGAATCAAGGCGCGGTTTCGGGTCACCCCGCAGAATTTGGGGCGGTGAAACGGTATGTTGGGCGTCATATTGCACGGTAGTTGAAGGAGGAATTGCTGGCAGGGTATGAAGCGTGTAGCGGTTGCCTGCGCAAGTGGGTGTGCAACTGGCAATTTAGCTCACAGATCGCGAATGAAAAGAGCCAGCGAGAAGAAATCAGGCTAAGGCAATTGAAAGTCACCGGTGCGGTGGAGTGTTGAAGACACGTAAAGTGCGTTAAAGACACACAAACTGTAAGTAGGACATCGACAGGTTGTCAGCATTGATAGGCAAGCCCAGGGACATGGGCATGTCCTGCCGGAGTGTAATAAGACATCAAAGCCCAGTCTATCGGGTGGGGGGGTTGGCGGTTGGAGGGCGGTCGACCCGCAGTGCGCACAGCATCCTCCCAATTTTGGCCCATTGCCCAGGGAAGTGGCATTTGATTGTGACCATGACAATCCAGGAAGGGCCGTGTCGGCTTACGCAATCACAAGCCGAAGGAAACTTCAGGCTCAGGAAAGGCACAGAGATAAGATATTGTTGCGGGTAACCCAACGCCTGGCTGAAGGCGGCCCGGAATTGAGATTCAGCGTATTCACCGGCGTAGCCTTCAAAGAGGCCGTCGATTTGACAAGGGGAGAAGGGCACCGACACATGTATCGGGTTGCACCGCAGGATGATGGCGCATGGATTACGCGACCAGGAGCCGAACAGGATCGCCGTTTTGGGGAGCCAGGCGGAGCGGTGACTTGATTGTGGCAAGGGAACCGCGGCATAGAGGCACACGGACCACAGACACGAGATGTCCATTTGCTGGGTGGTGCGGGCGCCCCGCAAAGACTTAGAGCAAAGGGGTGCGCGGCTGACTTACGCACGGAAACGGGTGAGATTTAAATAAGGCGGGCCAGGCCCGCCTGTGCGGTTCGTGTGGGCCGGCGTGTCGGGACTCGCTGGGCGACCGGCGGGGTTTTCTGTGCCCGTGGCGCGGGGAGAGCACGACCGAAGGAATGGCGCTCATGTAGAGGCGCCCAATAAAATGACGGGGGGCTCGGAGATTGCAGGCAAAAACTAGCCAACCGCGCTTGTGGGGGTTCGGAAACGGCGCCAAAACCCGGTGCGAAAAGCCAAAGTCCTGGGGCCGGGTCGCGGGATGAGAGTGGATCCCGCATGGTACAGATGGGCGTCCCGAAGGCAAGGCCAACGATGCGCGGGCAACAGGAAGCTGGTGTGGATTCGTCAACGTGGCGTGGCATTGGTGCAAATACACACGATTGATACCATGCGTGGCGAGAAGCACTGGCGCGCGACGCTGGCCCGAGCGCGGGCTCACCTGATGCCAGAAATGGGGAAGAGCAGATGCCTTGGTCGAGTGGACCCGAAAGTGGCGGGTGCGCGGCCACCGATCGCTGGGCCGGCGAAACAGCCAGTTGGGATGGGAAGAGGGGTAGTAGTCCACGAAGAAGGGCGCGGCAGCCTTGTAAGCGGCGCCCCGCAAGGGGATTAGACACCGGCGAACTCGCACCTGCTGCCACACAGGCACACAAAGACGGGCGTCAACCGTTGGACATTCGGAAGAATTTGGGATGCAGCTGGCGGGGCCCGCGAACTCCCTCGGCCGAGTTGGCCGGGACAAGGAAACCGACCGTGTCACCGCCGATGTCCCCAAGCGAGGGCGGCTGGGGACAAACTGGGGGGGGAAAGGAGGGCGAACCGCAGCGGTGTGATTATCTGTGAGGAGAATTGAGTTCAAACAAGAGTCAGTCGTGTAGGGGCCGTCGATTTCGGGAGGAGGAATGCCTCTGGTTGCGTGCCGGAACATAAATGTCATATTCTCGACGCGGGCCGGCGGGGGGCCCCCGCCCCATGGTAGGGTTGTGGGCCCGCAAGACGTGATAGTTGTCAGTGCCGTATATGCGACTGTGCCGCAGATAATTTGTTTCGCTGAGCGGGACCGCGCCGGCTGCGGCAGCGTGGGTATCGTGTGATGAACGGCGGATGAGGGACCTGGCAGCTCAACAAAAAAGGGAAATCGCGGAAGCTCTGCTGGACTTGCCGGGATCGCAACGCACCGCGCGGGTGCGCGGCGCCAGCGCAGACGGAGGCGAACCGTTGGAATTATGTCATTGGGCTGTAATGCGGCTGGAAAGACAGGCGGAAGAGGCCGGTGCAAGCGGGGCAAACAGCTGCGTGAAACCGTACGCTCGATGGAATATGAGCAATGTGCCTCGGCAGAAGCGCAACCCAGGCAAAGTCCAAAAACCCCAGGGCCGAAGGCACCGTATTGAAGGGTCGACTTGGAAGCCAGCAGGAAACCGTGCCGAAGAGGGGCATCGCGCGGCGAGCGCCCACGTAGGCCGTACAGTGCGTCGCGCGCGGATCATTTATTTGGTATTTTTTTTGAGCGCGAACATCTGTGGGCCGCCGGCAGGTCAGGTAAGCCGAAATGCGAACGGAGGAACAACAGCCGTGGACCGTGAGGGCCGGTGGACCTGGGATGCAGCCACGCAAACGGCGAGCACCACATGTCGGCTTCTGGCGACGACCGATTACTGATCGCGCCCATGCGAGTATGCGGTCAGGTGCGCAGCTTGCGGGGCGTGACCATTGCGCAGCCGGGCAACGACACGCCGGGGGTTGGGTGCGCAAGAAGCGCCTAGGGAGTGAGGTGGGGCGTGGGTAGTTGGGTGGGGCCATGCGTGGCGCCGTTGTTCTCCTGCTTGTGCCGGAGATTGGCGCTTAGCATTGGCCTGAAGCGGGCACAATCCGAGTTCCGGGTTAGGGGTCAGTGGAGCCGCGCTGAATGGTCGGCTGGCCTGGACACGGCCAGAAGGGCCAACGGGGGGTGCCTTAGCGGACAGGTTGAGTTACGACAGCGTGGGCAGGGGATTGCAGGCAACCACGACAGCTCTACGGCAGGACGCAGTGCGTGTCGGGCTGGTTTCACGGGGGTGCGGGGTGGGGAAGCGCGTTCGGGGATTCCCTAATGGAGCGAGAAGCGCGGTGCAGCACAGCTGGAAGGCGGCAAAACCACCAGAACGGCCTTGCAAACAGACCATACACAAGGCCGTTTGTGGCTGGGGGTGAGCGCTTGGAAAAGGGCCGCGCGAGCGATTCGGCGAAAATGAATCAAGGCAGCACAGTCGGAATAGCGATCCAGCACAAAGACTCCCTCCAAGAGACATTCAGGGGGAACTTGCATGTAAGGATCACTCACACTGACGCAGGGAGGAGAAAAGGGACAAAAATAGCGATGAGCTGGGAGTGGAAAAGGGGAGTCACAAGCTTCTGAAAAAACTGATTGGTGAGCGTTCTGGCGTCCCGCGCGGGCCGGATTCCACGCAAAAGAGAGCCAGGCGATAGCGCGCAGGAAG
>Ga0163217_1109867_pt1 | contig 10237 bp, 11 predicted proteins | sample SynspAceP_FD_185933 | JGI IMG/M metagenome (GOLD analysis project Ga0163217, IMG submission 185933) | Saline lake microbial communities from Ace Lake in Antarctica - Synechococcus sp. Ace-P (PacBio error correction) | ecosystem: Environmental > Aquatic > Non-marine Saline and Alkaline > Saline ...
AAACCACAAAAAGAAGAGAAAAGATTTGCCCCCAGGTGCCGGGCGCGCCCCAAAGAAATTCGCGCCCCGGGTCCCAAATTTGGCCCCCCCCTTTTTGGCATGACCCAGAACCCGCGATTCCAACGCTTGCCCCGATTCCACCACCCCCAACGGTTTTCTCCGCCCGAATGGCTTTAACGGAAATCGAGCCCCCGGACAGTCTTGTCCGGACCCTTCAGGTGGGAAATGAAGAGATGGTGCTGATGAATGCATGAGGGGCCAGAGCGGATTCGACTTACGCGAATTGTGGAATGCGTCGGCGGCTGGGTGAATGCGTTGGGGAAACACAATACTCCCCCGTTCCGGGCGGGGCCTTGCGGACGCTTGACGGCCACGGGCGACCACCGCCGCCGAAGTCCCCTTGTTGTTCTCAGCGGCGGATCACCGCAAACGACCTGCCCTTCGCGCCAACCCCTTCTTCGAAAGCCGCGCGCCCAAGCGGGGCTTGGTCTGGATGCCGAGTGAAATTTGTTTTGCCAAAGGCAATCCCTGTTTGCCCCAGCCTTACGGACCGGGCAGGATAAATGCGCGCCAACACCGTCCCGCCAACCCGCCTTGCCCGCGTCCGAGATTGTCCCGTCAACGGGTGGCTGTCCATGCGCGTCGCCTATTCTGGCCCGAGGGTAATTGGCCATAGCGGCGTTCATGCGTACGGTCGACCCTCCAGCACGGCATGCCTCCGATTTTCCGATGCCTTGGCGATGATACAGGCGATCTCGCCACGCCCGCGACGCCCTTTGTGCGCGTGCCAGAATTGAACACCGCCCAGATCATGCAACGCTGCTCGATGCGGGGCCTACGGAATCATCTGCCCGATGATCTCCACGCCTAGAGCAAACGAGGTCCCCTCGTCGCCCGCCTGCCGCTAATCCGCCATAATGGCAACCGCAAAGCCTTTGGGGCCGTCGCGCGGCGTGTGCCTCTACTGGGGGTGGCCGATTATTGGTGAAGGCCACGAACCGTCATGGCGATCCCGAATGATCCGAGACCGCCGAGGCCGTCCGACCGATCGAAGAAATCCTCGATGTGGACGGCGTCGATATGATCCTATCTCGGTCCCAACGACTTGGCCTTCGCGCTCGAACGCAGCAATGTCGGCCCATCCCGTCCCAAATCCGACGGCCGCGTTGCTTGCACCGTGCCCTGGCCGCCGCCACCCCGGCGCGGTATTCCCGGGTGGAATTTTCTGTGCGTCCAGGCGAGAAGCCCCGCATCGGTGGAGCAGGTTCAAGCTCGTCACCCCCGCAATGACTTCGCCCATCGACCCGCAGCATGCGCCGAGCGGTGCGCGTTACGTGCTTTGACGACAGCCCGCCTCAAAGTCTCCGCGCAGAATGGGTACTGACGGCAATAGCGGACCGACTGTGCTGTTTGCTCGGCGGGACGCTGTGCAACCGAGGCGGTGTTTGACGGGCTGTTGGAAGGCGCTGAAGGTGCCAGCCGCGCGCCGTCAGTATGTGACACTTGGGCGGCCTTAGAAAGTCTCGGATTCGAACGAAGGTTCTTTGGGGATTTTACCGCCGATACAATTGTCTGCGGCTTTTCCTGGGCGCGATATCGCTGCACATTTTGCAGATCGCATGGCGCGAGGCTATGCCTGATCCTATTTGGCCTCAACCGTTCGCCGATGACCTCCCACCAAAACCCATCGCGGCCACGATCTTGCCCGGATGTTCAGCACAAACTCGGCGGGGCCGCCGCCCTAACCGCGCGCTGCGCCTGAGGTCTTCGGCCTGCCCCCGACGAAACCCGCGCATGATTCTCCAGATGGGCCCGACCGGGAGGCCCCGACTTGATCGGCCCCGCAAAAGCGGCTGGCGCTGACGCGACCGGGGGCCGTCGCCTGCCTTTGGCGCGCGCGCAGCTGCCGTTCTTGCGCTGACCGGATCGCTCGATCAAAGCGCGCCGCCCCGGAACGGAATGGCCGCCGCCCAAGCGGCCCCTCGGGCATTTCATGAGCCTTGACGGCTTGGGACATTTCGCGCTTTCTTGAAGACCCAGACGCTGCGCTGCCGCCGTACGTGCCTTTCCTGAAAGCAAGACCAAATGACCTCAAGTTGACACTGACAAACTGATCGCTGCCCTGCGCCGCTGCGACACGCCTACGGTCTGCAATGCGATTGGAGGTCGCCCAAAGGCAAGCGCGGCTTTGACGGGTTTACGGCACCGCACCCTCAGTTATGGGCCGGGGACCCGGACGCCGCCGGATCGTGGCCTTCGCCGCCAACGGCCGCGGATCGCAAGGCAAGGCCCGCCGCTCGAGCCGCCTGACGAGATCCGCGCGCGGCGCATGCCTATTTCAAGTCGATGGCTGACGGCCAAGACCCGGCCCTCGCTGTGATCGAAGACATGGACGGCGAAGCGGCAATCGGGCGTGGGTGGGGCGAGGTGCACGCCCTCGTCCATAAACAGGTGTTTCGACTTGAGGGGGCTGTGACCCAAACGGGTGGTGCGCGATCTGGGCGACTGCCGGAAGGCTTCCCGATCTCGCTGGCAGTTGTCCGGTCCAAGCCACGATTTTGTCCATGTGCGCCGAATCGCAACGCCCGTGTCGGATCTTTCGGATGAGCGTGCGGAAGGCGCCTGATCCAATGCCGACGACCGGGGCGGTCTGCGGTGCCGAGGGGAGGTGAATGGGGCAGCTTGAAACGCGCTTGAATCGCCTTTTTTGCGCCGAGGCTGTGGGTGCTGACCCCCTCAGGCCGGGCCGTCGATTTTGGATGCTTTCCAACCTCAGCTTTGTTCAGATTTTGAGAAAGCGCGCACATGAGCGGGACGATCTTGGTTTGCAATTGCCCGACGGTTCACAGGTGCGGACAGAGCCGGCACGGTCAATGAACGATGAGATAAAATCATTTTCTGCGAACCTAATCAAGCCCTCGTTCTTAATCGTAGTTCCAGATCATACCGATCTGATGCAAGTTGGTCCGCCCAAGGTCCTTTCTGAAACGATCACACAAATTGCGCAAATCGAAATTTGCCTCGGTGTCGTTCATATTGGCGCTTAAAGCAAGCCTGTAGAATAGCGTTATTGTCGAAACCGCAAGGCCCTCGACCACTTCGTCAATCGAGCGTCGTCACTGCGTAAGCAGGTGGGCGCAAACCTCGATGCGGACCTGATCGATATACTCGGAAGGGGTCAGGCCTGTCACCGCCGCTTGCGGTCTGGCACGCATGGCTCGTGGCTGCGCCTGCGGCCTGAGATGAACCCGTCCCGCCGCCTTGGCGAAAGACCTCTTGCGATTGGCGTGCTGCACTGCAGGCTTCGGCAAACCAACGCGGGGCGTTCTCAGTCACGTCACTGGTCACTTGGGGACCCCTGTTTGTCAGCACTACAAGAACTCCTCGTCCGGGCGAGCGAGCGGTGCGTCCGGTCCGTTCTTGAAGTGGTTCGGCAAAATTGGACGGCCTGCTAAATGTATCCGACAATAATGACAGGGATGCACAAATGACGAAGAACGGCAGTTTTTCGACAGTTAAGGCCAACGGTAGTCTTGAGGCCGCTGCGTGGACAGACGGCGGCAAGAAGATTGGCAGCCAAGCACAAGATCATCCGACGCAAGGTGACGACATGGAAGCGGCAGGTGATGACGGCCTGACAGGCGTGTTTTCGAGAAGGTCCGGAAAGCAGAAAAGACTGTCTGACGTCAGCCGCCTTATGGTCCAATATAGCCCGGTTTTGATAAGAGAGAGTTCTTGGCTCGTCGTAAACCTCTGAGGAGTGAACATGAACATACTACCCTGAATACGCAAAAACCCTGGCGAGAAGATCGCACAGTGCCGGTGCGGTCGAATCGGTTGAACGCGCACCGCACAAGGTAGGAGTATTTCCGGCGCGCGCCAGGCGAGCTCGGGCACGTAATCCGCCGCATCTCCAACCTAAGGCTCTGAGTGCCTAACATGCGTCGCCACATGCCATGCATCTCAATGATCGTAGCGCAGTCCTTCGATAGTTGCCATCCAAGGTTGACCAGCGCTCAATGCGGTGTCGAACCCCCGGATCTTCTTTTGCGGCGTATCGTGTGATTGACACAGTCTGTCGTTCGATCATGCGTGAAACCTTGCCGCCAGTCCCGCAGTGGTAGTTTGAGCAAAAGCTCGTAAACTTCTGCATCAGCTTTGGTGCGCCGCTTCGTGGTGACGGACGTATTCGCCCACGTGGGAAACGTGTAAGTCCTCTGGTTCCAGATGTCGGGTTCTCGGAGTCCCTCCGTAGTCAGTGCCATTGCTGCGCCCCGTCACGAATTTGATCCGCCGACCGCGTGTCATGATCTCAAGGAACTCTGGCTACTATTCCTTTTTGCCGGATCTCGTAGTCGATCATGATCATGAATCGGCCGCTGGCGTGGTTTCAGGTCCCACCGCAGGGCGCTCGGTGAAGCCGTTAGTGGGCTAAGTGTTCCATCCCCGGACGATCCATGACCCCTCGGCGATTTGCATTTTTCATGGCAAGATCGGTTCTGAGGACATTCAAACGGGGTGCTGCAATGCTGAATTCATTCTTCACAAGCAACGACGACACAACCGAAGTAAGGGCTGCATTCAGGCGAGTGACGAGCCTGTGCGTCAGTTTCTGGTCGGAACGGTTCGGCACTCACGGAGCAAACAATCATAAGTGGGTCACGCGATAGCGTACTCGACGCAGTCCACACAGCGCCACCGGTTGCAAACGTACACTGAAACTTCTCGCACAAAGAGGCTGTTGCGGTTGCGCTTGCGCAATTGACATTGGCTCGTGTCGCTCGATGATCTACTGGCCGTGGGTTTCGGGAGTTCTGGATCCGAATGCCTCACGCCCAAGGCTGGATCGCTGTTTTGCGTCGGATGGTGTGGGCAAACCTGCGCGATCTCAAGAGAAAGGAGGCCGCCCAACAGCACAGCGGTTTTCAATGGCTTATGAGCCTCCTGGATACATCCACATCGTGTGAAGTATTGCCGAAGATGGCCCGATGAATCCTCTGCGCCGGTTCTGTTTTGTCGCGATTGGATAGGGCCTCGCTGGGTCTTCATCGCGTCTACAACAGCAAAGAACACGGCCCATGTCCGCGTCGCTTTCTGGGCGGGACTTGGAGGCACCTGCCCAATTCTGCATCCGCACCATCTTACCGACAACGAAAGGAGTTCACCGTACCCGGCTTCTTTGTCTGCGCAAAGCGGGCACAAAGGCGGGCACAATGACTTCGACCAGCTTTGCACCCATCTGGACATCGAGCACCGCCTAAACACCGCCCAGATCGCCACACACCAAACGGTATGTGGAGCGGTTTAACGGTCGCTCGAGGACGTGTTTACGAACAATCACTTCCGAATCCGGTGAAGAGCTGGAGCCACGCTTTGCAGCGCTACATGTCTGGGCTCTACAACATGCAGCTGCGCAAGTCCGCCTTGGCAGCAGCCCCCCTTGCAGGCGATGAAAGACTGGCACAAACTCCAGGCAGAGCTTTCCAAGAAGCAGCCATACTACCGTCCCGGGATGTGACGCTAAGGTTTAGATCGGTGAAATCCGGTATGGGAACGCGCAGACCGACGAAGCGCGCCGAGGAAATCAGCCAGGGCGGCCTTGCAACAATCCATGGAGCGGTCAGCTCCGAACCCCTCCGCGATGACCCCCAGGCCACTGCCTGCTGCCATGCCCCGAACGTCCTGTTTGGTTAGAGGGCAATGGCCCGTCCGACGACCCAACCGCGGAGTTGAAAAGCTGGATCGTGACGTTGAACAAATGAAGCGTGAATCCACCACTCGCACCCGGCCAGCCCATGAGCGCAGCTTCCGCTCAGAACGACGCCCTCAAATGCTGAGACCCAAGTTGACCGCTGGCGATTGCAAAGGCGGTAAAGGCGGCGCGGGCCGATCCACTCGTTCTGGAACCGGGCCCGCAGATGCCGTTTTCATCAACGCGGCCGCACAGCAAACCCATGCCAAAACAAGCCCAGATAGCACGCCGTAGTCGAAAGGCGCTGCCCTGCAGAAACTTCCGCGCCCACCGATCAGCGGAACAAGGCCAATGTTGCGATCGCCGACAGGCCAAACAGAAAGCCGCGAGAATGACCTTTAGGATGTTTGGGCCGACATTGCCACATAAAGCAAGCCCCGGCCTGAGAATTGCGCTGCCCAATCCGCTCACGTGGCAATTGCCGCTTCCGGGACGGCGGGCTTCCACATCCAAAGGCGAGATATGCCCAACACACAGACCTAGCTAAGCGCGTTGACCGTGATACGCCCGCCGGCCGCCACGCAAGTGCTACAATGGCACCTCCGGCCGCTGGGCCGACATGCGCATTAAGGTCGAGACCCCATGCTGTTGAGCGACACCGCCGCTGACAGATATCCTCTCGGGGGACGATATCCCATCGAGGCCTGCCAAGTATGGGTTGTGGAAGTGCCGTGCCGCAACCATCAGGACGGGAGGTGAAGGCTCAGCAACAGCCACGGCCGACAGCAGCCCCTGAAAAGCGAGAAATGCTAGGAGACCGACACGACCAGCATGAAGGAAATTGGCGATTAGCATGACCGTGCGCCGATCGTAATTGTCGGCAAAGACCCCCAGCAAGCAGCGAGAACACCATGATCGGAAGAGTGACGGAGGATTGCAACCAGCCGCGACCATGCTTTTGTGACGATGTAAGCGATCAATCAACCATGCGGCGCCCACGGCCTTTGCACCACCCCGCCGAATTTCGAGACGCGAGGGCTGCGACCCCAGAGCATCCGGAAGTCTGCGTTTTGAGAGCTTTCAGCGTGGAGGGACTTTGCGGGCACGGAATGCTCCCTTCCATCACCGACTGTGGACCAGCCTTACAGGCGAGCCTCAGCGCTATCAAGGATGCTGCTTGGCCGGCTCTGCGATGGAAGTTCTACTGTATAAGACAAAGGGCAGTTGGGCAGACACGGAACGCAATATCCGCTTGCCCAAGATCGGCGTAATTCACGAACGTATTCGTCGGCATAGCCAACTCAATGGTGTCCAAGGTTTCACTCAGGTCAACCAGGCTGACCCAACAAGAACGGTCAAAAGAACAATGTCCGACACGCGATTGCTGAAAACTCTTGAAATTCTTGAGGCTTTGGTAGCCTTTGATACGGTTGTTTTCCAAAAACCAATCTGCCCTTGCTAGAGTATGTGGAAAAGCCTATCTTGCGCGATACGGCGTTGCAAAGCCGCAAGATTACCCGCAGCGATTTGCGGCACCAGGCCAACCTTGGGCGACCATCGACCTGATGCCTCTGCCGGGGGTATTTGGGTCAGGCCATACGGATGTTGGTTCCGGGTTGAACGGGCAGGCCTGGAGACAGATCCCGTTTTGCCCTTACGCGCAAACGAGCGCGACGACAAGTTATTGGTCGCGGTGTAACAGAATATGAAGGGCTTTCTGGCGTGTTGTCTGGCTTTGGTGCCTCAACTAACCGAGGCGGCATGCTGTCCCACCTCATTCACCTTTGGTTTCTCCTATGACGAAGAAGTAGGCTGCATCGGCGTGCGCAGCGCGATCAACGATTTGCAAAACTGGCCGGTCAAGCCCATAGGCCCTGCATCGTTGGCGAGCCCAGCATTCAAGCATGTCAACGGGTCACAAAGCGAAAACGTCAGTTTTCCGGGTTGAAGGTGGGCAGACTTAACTGACATTCATCGCTGGCACCCTCAAGGCCGTCAACGCGGTTGCATTTTGCGCGCGATTGAATAAACCATATCGTCGAAAATTGCCGACGATTTTGGACCCACAATGAATGGAACTGCGCGACCTCTATTTTCCAGCTGCCCCATTTCCACCGCTCATGTAGGCTTGGTGCAGGGGGGCCACGCAGCTCAACATTGTGCCTGAGCGATTTATTTCGACTTCGAATTTCGTGTCTTGCCCGCAGTCTGACCCCCGACGAACTGGTCAATAGCGTGCGCGGCTTTGCTGACACGGTCCTTGTTGCCCTGAAATGCGTGTGAAACTCGATTGCCGATTCCGTTTTGAACATCATCACAGCCTTTCCCGGGCTCGATATCGCCGAAGATCATCCGTGGGTTTTTCAATCCCCATGATGCGCTGGCGCCAAGACCAATGAAGTGTCGCGCGTCTCCTACGGGGGCGGAGGCTGGGCTCTTTCAAACCGTCCGCGGGAATACCAACGGTGATCTGTAGCCGGGCAATATTGAAGATGCCCACAAACCGATACGAATGACGACTTGCGATTTCGAGTGTAGACTTGTTTGGATATTCTGGAGAGAGCCGCGTTCAATCGACTTCTCTCGGGTCATCAGTCATCGCCTCAACCGTATCGCCAAAGCCCTAGATTGCTTCCAGTAGGGATCCGCGCGCACCATCATTTTCACATGGCGCATGAAGGCGCGAAGCGCTGCTGACGGGGGGGGCGAATTGTCGATATGGCCAAAAGGATGTGCGGTAAATTGAATTTCGGTTGGAAGGGCCGGGACTCGAATGGTTTTTGTCGTCTTGGCGGCACACGTGGGAAAAGGGCAAATAACGCCACGCCACATCTGCGCGCCGCCATCGTCAAAGCGCTTCAGACCAAATTCGACTTCGACGACCCTCTTGGGTTCCGCGCCAGCGGTCAGCCAAATACCCTTATCCAACCGAGATCGCACAATAATGTCGCCGCAAGATGGAGATGAAATTTTCCCCATCCCAACAACTCTGGCGTAATAACGCTATGGCGCACAAAGGGTTTGGGGGGGGGGCCCCCCCGGGGGCCATAACACCAACCCGCCTCGCCTTTTCCGTGAAACGGATAAGCTCCATCGCCGAATGGGTCAGATCTGCATGGGTAAAGCAAGATCGACTTGAGTCGTGCGACCAATCGCTGATCAGACCACCGGAGGTGCAAATCTTTTTTTTTTTTTCCCAAAGAAAAAAAAAAACCCAGAAGCGCCTTTGCGCCGGATGAAGCTTTAGAAAGCCAGCCATGGCGTCACAGACCAAAATCGAAAAGCGACGGAGGCGCGGCCAAGCGGATTTGGGGGGTTCCGACAGGGTCCCCAGAGATCCGTTCCTTGCAGATAGGACATGGCATCAAACAGGCCGATCCAGATTGTCCGGTTCATCCGAATGGCCTCGGGCGTTTGGGCGCAAACGCCCGCCATGTCGCTGAAATAGAATGATATTTCCAGTCTCGTCTCAGAGCCAATCGAGCGCGAAACTGAAGGTTGTGAAATCCCATGGGGGGAGAAGCCGTGCAGCGCCGCTTGTCGTACCGGAACTGATAACGGTCTTAAGAGCCTCATATTCCAGAATGGAGTGCCATTGTTTGCGCATGTTCCGAGTGCCTCTAGCGGTTCCAAGATCATGCACATACCTATTCAATTATAACAATCCCGAATAGCATGTTGCAAATTAAAATTGCGCCGCAAAGACCATCCGCTGCTACGCTTCTAGGCGCTCACTAGAAAGCAATCCTCCCGGTGCGAACGGACCAACACACCCAACATGGAGATCGCGATGGAACACTCAGGTTTTTGCGCCTAACTCGGCTCGGCGATGGCGATGCTTTAACAACCCCCGTCCTTCGCAATGGCTCAGGAGCACGGAATCGGATTGCATCTGAACCAAGTTCAGCTGACCCGCATTTTCACAACTAAGGCCCAAACAACACAGCTGCGCCGGAACATCTTCCGAGTTCGCTTCGTAGGGCGCCGATGGAAAAGCAAACAGCTGTTCCCCTCTTCGGCCAAACTGGAAGCCGCTCGACGATACCCACCCCTTGGGAAGTTCCAACTGCGGCGACCGGCGTGAACTTTTTCCGACGGTCCGCGTTTTGACCGCCTATGACGTCGTCTACACGATTTGCCGTATCCCAGGCGTGCCATGACTCGCCTTCGTTTTGTTCACGACCTACACAAAGTTCATCAGGACGAGAAGTCTCGATCCTCTCACTTGAAGTTTCCACACCGAAGTCCTTCCCCTGGTGGCCAACAGAGGTGGCCACTTGGGTATCATTTCCGCCAAAGCCAACGGCTTGACGCGCAAGCATCGATTTCAGCCCGAAGGTTGCGGCGATCTTGCCTATCCAGGACACAAGCTTCAATGATGGCAGTGCGCATCGGTAACCGGTCCCTTCCTGCTGAAAGCTTTCCGGCGCGCCGAGGGTGTCGTTTGGTGCCGAACCCACCTAATTGGGGCGAGGCCGCTCCTTGGGCAAGGGTCACGATAAGCCGTTGACTCTGATGGTCTCGGTTGCAGCGCTCCTTTTGGGG
>Ga0163217_1011137_pt1 | contig 10236 bp, 15 predicted proteins | sample SynspAceP_FD_185933 | JGI IMG/M metagenome (GOLD analysis project Ga0163217, IMG submission 185933) | Saline lake microbial communities from Ace Lake in Antarctica - Synechococcus sp. Ace-P (PacBio error correction) | ecosystem: Environmental > Aquatic > Non-marine Saline and Alkaline > Saline ...
TCTGCCGTCGCCTCGCCGGGGATCCTCCCCTGGGTGCATCCGTGACACGAGGCCATGGAACGAGGAGTCGCTCTGGCCAACAGCGATGCTCTTGGCACCGGCAACTCGAACTTCTGCCAGCGGGGCTGAGTCGCTGGGGTAAGAGGAGCTACGTTTAGATATGAGAAACCATCGAATACACCACCCGCTCTTAATACGAACCGGCAGCGTGCCTAGAAGACACTTTCTGTATTCTGCGAGAATGTGACTAACGAGAGTGACGCCTGGATTCGGCCAGTCGCAATTACCGGGCTGCTGCGGGCGCCGGCGGCGCATTGCGGGGGCCTCGAGGACTAAACAATTGGATCCTAGCGGGACGTATTACGGGCTCCTCCGTTTAGGGCCCACAGGTGGAGGCGCCCAAGAGCCTTCCGCGCGGGAGGCGGCTTTAATAGGTTGAACAACACAACCCACTGCGTGACCGCTTCGGAATTGTGGGCCGGCGGCTGGAGTTTTAACGGGTTGATGACCTGGCAAAGAATGTACGCCGGGGCCGGGGCTTGGGGCGAGCGCTCGCTGGGATGCCGGTATGGTCCTGGATCTAGGTAGGGCCCGTTCACCGACACAGAGTGCGTGAGACCCTGAAGTGGCGCCCCCTCGTGTATTCGACCTGCCGGCACGCCTGCGTATCGCCCCGGTTGCCTGCGCGGGTACGGGATGGTGATCATTTTGCCGAGTGCGCAGCCACACAGCGCGACGAGGGCAGTTACGCCGTGGAAGATGTGGTGGCACGACAATCTAGGATGGCAAAGGTCATGCTAGGCTGTTTGCTAGGCGAGACGGGGATCACAGTGGAGGGCCCAGCTACGCCTTGGGCTTGGGAGCTGGCTTTAGTGTATGCCGCCACAAAGCTGTGGCGGCACCGGAAGCCCGGTGGCGTAGTACGAGAAAGTTCTCTTCGGGAGTGCCGACAACTCAGCGAGAGAAAAGAGGACGCATAGACGCGTTCCAAGACCTGCAATGAGTTAATGTGTCCTGTCTGAGGGCGCTAACTGACAATACATTCGCATGAGTTAGCCTTGAGCGATCATAATTTGTCAACGTTGGACGCGCCGGACATGCCAACGCTAGCCGGGGCTATGCGTTCACGCCAAATAGATCCATACACCCAGCAGCCATAGTCTACGGCCTAGCTATCTGCCCCAGCTGATGACAGGGGGATTATCCACGGGTGGGGCGGAGATGTTTTCTCTGAGACGCTCTGCGCGAGCGGCTTGAGAATAAAGAACCATTTTTTGAACACGGTTTCGGACTTTCTAGGTGAGGCCGGAACGCCTAATGCCAGAAAGGTTTACCGGGGCTCTGACCTCAAAATTATGCGCGCCTGCACGGGGATATTCAGAGGTCCGTCCCGGTTTAGCGGGCTGCATGAAAAGGCTGGCGGGAGGCTGCAGAGGGCTTGTTCGTGTTTGATAGCTCCTACTCGCTGCACGCGGAAGGTGGAGGGTTGGAGCAATCGGTCTATTACGTCATCTTACTCACGTTCCGTGGCTTGGAGTCGAGTCATTGCGGCAGGGAACCGGAAGGCAAGTATAAGTATCCGCTGGGGGTCTTTTGCTTAAGGCTGAGGAGACTTCTGACCAGAGACGGGAAAGTCTGCCGCAAGGCAAATGCGAGCAGGCCAATAAGGCGCGGCGAAAATAACAAAACAGGGATCCTTTATTCAGGTGCCCTCTCAGAGTTGTAACCAGGCTCCGTTCTCCCGGGCCGGCTCCCACAGACGCGCTGCTCCTCGAGGGATGCAGTCGAATTGGGTTGCTGGGTGTCAAGTGTTGACAACGTCTTGGAGAACTCACGCCGCGAGCAAGTATCGGGGCCGCCTTCGACAGAGGGGACACGAAGACAATTCATGATCCGCGCTGATCCATACAGGGGGTAGCATGTTGGCTGGGAACATGGCGCTGGAAGAGTAGTGAAGGTGCGTGTTGGTCCCGATATCTCCGGGTGTAGGGGTATAGCAAAGGAACGGCAGGAGACACACTTCGAGTTATTCCAGACCACCGCTCTCTGTTCCTAGGCTTTGAGCTCGTTATTCCCGCTCGGATGTATCTGGGATGGTCACCCAGAATGGTGAGTCGGGAGTCTGGCCATGACGGGGCGGGACCAATTCAAACAGGCAGAATGGAGGCAATCCGCGTGGCAAGCATGCAGACCAAATGTACTGTTGGCACCTGACCTTCACCCCGGCCAGTGTGGGGCTTTTGGTTGCCAACTGGTGAATGGCATGCGGGGAGAAATCTTTGAAGAGCCCGGGGACGAAAAATTGCTCGCTGACCCAGACCCTGGTGCTCCGAGTTTGTGTACTCATCGGTCGTGTCCGGTGGGGCGTAATGAATTCCTTCCCAGCGGGGTCACGGACAACCTGCCGGGGGATAGGAGGCTTTGGGACAGGTCATCTTATCCAGAAGCGATCCCGAAATCTCTCCACGGGGCGATTTTGCCGGACCAAAAACTGCTGCCCGCTGGAAAATCATCACCAGGACCCGACCGATGCAGCACCAGGGTCAGCATCACCAGTTGGACCAGCACACTGGCGTGGAAATCAGGTGCACATGAATTTGATCAGCTTGCACGCGGTTGCATCTCCTTGATCGATTCAGACTACCAACTGCTTGACAGCCCTGAATGCGTCACTCAGGCCTGCAGAATAACTCTGGGGTTGTAGCGCAGCATGACACAGGCCCAGCACTTCACCTCACACAACAACATCCCGAAATCAGCGCGTTGACCCTGCGCCCGAAAGCGGATACTTGCGCGCTGAGTTCCAAGACATCAACACTGATAACAAATTCCATCAATCCAACCCGCTGAGCGTGATAACGAGCCGCTACCGTAATGCCACACAAAGATATGTTTTCGCCCTGCAGGCACTTTGGTCCAAACCCCCGGGAAACGACCATTCGGTTCGCGCACGCTCCATGACTTGAGGTAATGAGTAATAGACGGGGGATGCACCGCAGCGGTATCTTCAAAAATAGACACGGGCTTCTCAAGCGCGAACGGGACCCGAAATTGTCAGCGCGCATAATGTTAAGCCAAACGGTACCTGCATAGTGCTTCCCGCAAAAATCGTAATAATTTTTATCGTTCAGGCCGCCGCCGTCCCAGAAAGATCCCTCCACCGGCTGGGTCATACGCGCAGCAGATCAGCCGAATGCTGTAGGCATGCCGAGTCACATACGGCCAGGCGTGCGGGTAATGAAAGCCCTGCTGTATCATATAAGGCCCCAGCCACATCTTCATGGTATGCCGCTCTTTCGCTGATGGCGCCGCCAAGCTATCGATACCCATCAGGCCGCCCGTCGAACTTGTCGATCATAGCCAGCACAAGCGACGGTCCATGTGACAAAGCCTTCTCACGATATCCAGCAATTCAAGGCTGATCGGCCACCTCACGGGTAATAGCTGCGCATGCGCGCACTCGCAAAATCCCGTACCCGGCGCAGCAACCGGTTTGGCGATACGCGCGTGCCGGCGAACGACCGCCACTTCCAGCGCGCCTTCGGGGCCAGTATCCAGAAAACCAGATCCCAGCCGAGCGCCGTACGATCGTTGCCAGGTCATCAAACCCGTAAAACTCCAAGCGCTTGCACAATGCCGAAGCGTCCACGCAGTGGTTGGTCACATGCCCGCGCGCGTCGGTGGCGCCCACGCAGCGTAACGGCGGAGATCCATTTTGATCGAGCGTTCCGCCGGCCCCTCGCCAATCATGATACCAGCTGATAGTCTTCCATCGCCGATACAGAATTCCTCATACCACCGGGGATAAACGGTGTATCTCCAACAAAGAGCACATCACCGGCTTCAGTTGTCAGCATCGCGCCAGGTCCCTGCCGTTCGAGCACAGGCCGGAGGTACTCTTGATCTTGACCCCATTTCCTGGGCAATGATATTTGGCAGCGGTGGTCTTGCCAAACCCGGGGGCCAAGATCAACACTGAATCCACGCCTCGCCGCGGCCTTAGCGGCCTTGATAAACAGTTCATCTCTCGGGCACGTCGCTGGCCAATATAATCAAGCCAGGCGGTAGGGCGGATGCCCTGTCCTATCACTTCTTCTCTGCTGTCGCGGGCTCGCGCAATCAGCGATCTTCTTCCACGCATGCTTACTGTGGTTTGATTCTGCCGCCTTAACCGATGCCTTGAGGCGCCGACGTATCACTCTTCACTGCTTCAAACCATCTTCTTCGACTGACGCAATGGCGCGGCTTGGCTTCTGCGGCTTGTAGCCCAGCGTGAATCAGCGCATGACCCGATCTGGCTATGGCGATGCAGACATAGGCGGTGCGCTACCCGAAGCATCGCTTGAACAACCTGGCAGCGTCTCCAGGCCTTGAACGGTCACGGCACTCGATCAGCAAGCGCCTCGCAGTCTCTTGCCCTACGCCGCACTCGCACCAGCGCGCCTGTGTCCTGCGCTGACAGCCGCGAATCAGTTCATCAACACGAGCCCGGACATCAACGCCAGAGCAGCTTTGGCCCTACCCATTGAGCGGAATCAGTTCGCGAAACAATTCCCTCGCTCGCGCTTCTCGCAAAACAAAATAAAAGCAACTGGGCATTCCTCACGCACACCATAGCGTATGCAGCGTGACCGTTCGCCGAGCGTTGGTAGCTGTAAAAGTAACTCATTCGCGCGTCCCAGCTCGTAACCACCTTGCATACATCAGCAGGATATGCGGTTGTTGTTTTTCCCAGCAAAATGCTTTCAAGCGTCCAATCACGTAACTGTTCCCTTCTAAAATCACCACGCCTCATGCCTGCGCACCCGGCCATTTACGAATCCGAGCAAAAACCGCCACCCAGCTGCAGATTCAAACGCTGCGAAGGCGTGGCAAAGCGCTGCAGCAGCGCATCGGCGCCAATCTGCCTGAGCGTACCGAAAGCCCGGAGCAACTGGGTAACCATTGTGCCCTCACCTGGGATTATCCGCCCGCGCCCGTGCGACAACAATTCTGATTTCCGGCAGTACTATTCATGTACCGTCAATATCAGCGTGACGGCAGCCACTATGGCGGGCGCCACGGGCCTGCCCAACTTGACGCAGAATCCGGGTTATCGCGCCAAAAAATACCTGCTCCGATACTGATTATTCTCCGCTGTCTGGCCAATCAGCTCGTTCAAGCCTCAAAGATCAGCTTCAGGCCGCTCCTGGAAAGCCCACGCGCAGCCGAATACAGCCGGAAAGTCACATACTGCACACTTGCCCTGCGCGCTCACGACGATACGTAACGTGGTTCGCGAGCCGGCTCTATGCCCAGAATCAATGGCATAACGCTGTTGCACTCTCATTACCTGCAGCCAGTGTGCCACTTACTGGTCTGGCTCAGATTCAAACTTCAACTTTCAGGCAATAAAAAAGGGAGGCATTCGGCTCCTCCGAGATTTCGCATCACTCTCTATCATCTGCTCAGAACCGCATCGGGAATATTCCGCTTACTGGTGACGTCTGTACATCGTCCAGGTCTTCCACATGTCGACCAGGCGATGACGTTCTCGGCGTATCCCAGGTCCAGTTCGGTCGTGTTCCCGGGATCATGCTGACGTCAGCGCTTCAGACGCAAAGCCGCGGCTTCCATTGATCTTTGACCGCGCCGAAGTCCTCGAACGCGTAAACACTTTACTGAGCCGTTCCGTCGCTGGTCAACACAATCGTCGGCACCCGCTTCCAGGCAAGCCTCCATCAGTGCATTCTTCATCTACGCCACGGCGGCATAGCTGATCTGCCCGCGACGGTAAACAGGTAGCAACCGATGCCATCAGTGCCCCAGATGCCGCCGCATTTATGAACGCGTGGCGCAAACTTTTTTTTCTCCCGCCCTGGGGGAAAAAAAAACCCTGGTTTTTTTGCCGGGGGGGTTGCCCCGAATTATCGGTCATTGACCTCACCAGAATCGGCCCAAACGCCCGACGCGTAACCCCTCATACGTCAGCTCTTCCACGGTTGTCGGCCATCGTTTGCTGCCAACCCGGCCGCGCGATGGCGCGGTCAAACTGGTTCGCGGGTCATATTGGGCGGTCAGCGACCTTGTTCCCACGCCGAGCGCAAAACGGGATTATCGCCGGTTCAGGGCCACCCAACCGGGCAGCCACTGTCAGCTCGCGGATGCAGTTGTTGAACACCTTGCCACGTTGCGTCGGCTGCTTGCCGTGCTTGATATTGGCCCCATTTGTAATGTCGGCCACTCATCCGCCTCCGTATTGCTGGACACTGCCTTACGTCTTCGACCTTGGGTTGCTCCGCGCATAGACGAATATCAATGTCGCGCAGCGCTTGGCATCGAACCACAAACCCGCGCCTGGCATGACACAGGCAGCGCTCTTGGGTTTTTCGGAGGCAATCACTTCACCGAATGAACTTGCGCCACCGGTCACCAGCATCCACCAGACGGTCCCAACCAAAGGCCAGACACCGTGTGGCGGCGCGCCGTAACCTTCAGGGCCGAGCAGGAAGCCGAACTTCTCTGCTGTTTCTCGGCGCTGATGCCGAGATATTGAACACGCCTGCTGCATGTCCTTGCGGGTGGATACGGATAGAACCGCATCCCAGCTCCAGTAACCGTTCAGGTCACCATGTCATAGGCGCGGGACAAGGCCGTAGCCGGTTTTGGCTTGCAATTCTTCCGGGCTGCACTTCGCGAGTGAAGGGGTGTCAACGCACTCAGCACTACCGTCTTCAACTTTCTCAAACATCGGGAAGTCGACCACCCACATGGGTGCCCATTCGCGGGGTCAGCAGGTCTCAGATCATTGCCAGCTTGATGCGCAGCCGCGACCCACAGCTTTCCGAAACCATCTTGGCGCGGTCGAGCGCCGAAGAAACACCAGATCGCATCGCGGCACACGACCCGGTCCAGAATCACGTCAGGTTTTGGCTCGGGATGACCTTGACGATCGCGACTGCAAGCCTTCACACCCTTGCCCGCTCGTTTGACCTTTGATATAAGCCAGGCCTTGGCGCGTAGATGCTAACATATTTGGTGTACATCGTCGATCTGCTTACGCGGCATGCTCGCGCCACCGGGTACGCGCAGCGCAGCAACGCGCCTTTCGATCCTTGGCCGGCCGCTGAAGACTGAAGTCCGACCTCAGTTCAGTGATCGGCACAATCTACCAACTCAACGGTTGCTCAGGTCCCGGCTTGTCGGAGCCATAGCGCGCCCCATCGCCTCTTCAATAGTCATGTGCGGGAACTCGTCCCAGATTCCACATCGAGCACTCCTGAAACACGTTGCCGGATCATGCCCTCGTCAGACCGATGAGTCTTCTCGTTCCATGAAAGCTGGTTTTTCGATTATCGAATTAGTAAATCGGGCTGTGCGAACTCAGCGCGCAGGTCTTCATCACGAAGCACTTGCAATCTGTAGTAACGATCAAAAGCCGGAGACCATCACACTGCTTGAACAGCTGCGGGATTGCCGGCAGCGCGAAGAAGTGTGCCGGATGGGTGCGCTGGCACCAGATAATCCCGCGCGCCCTCTGGCCGTGGCACGGGTCAGGATGGCGTTTCCAACACAGAAAGCCATTTTATCCAGGTAGCGGCGTAACGCTGCTGGTAATGCGCGAGCGCAAACTTCAGCTTGGCAGCCATTTCGGGCGACGCAGATCAATAAAGGCGTAAACGCAGACGGGTTTTCTTCGCCCATCCTGAATACTCTCAGCGGAACCCCGCGGCGTCTCGGCCTGATTCAGTCCTTTTCTCAGTTTCGTAGCCACACTTCAATAGCGCCCGAGGCCATGTTCGGGTTGACCGCACGGCCGGCCGCGCACGGCACTTGCGTTACCTTACCACATACTCGCTGCGCCACGCGGTCATCAGGGCAGGTTCTTCGCGATCCTGACGAAAACACTGTGCCAGGCCTCCACGGTCAGGATATACCAGAAGATCACTCCGCCATGGTCACGGCGACGGTGAACCAGCCGAAAGAGTGATTTCCTATCCCCAGTGTTTTCGTTCAACTGGCCGCAATACGTGAGCTACGCATCATGGTGTGGTATTCCTGTATTGAAGTCGGGGCCACTTTGGCGCGCGGGCAAGTTTGCTGCGCAGAGGCGCACGGATAAAAGCGGCCATAATATACCGAAAATGCCCCACGGCGGGAATAAGAAAAGGCTCGGCCTTTAGTGCAAATACGCCCTATTATTCAAACCCAAGGCTATCTGATTTTCAATGAAACCGCGCACACCATAGCGCCCTCGAACAAAATCTGCGGCGCTGCTGTCCATAAAGACGTAGCCATTCAAATCGACCATAACTCAACCGGAGTATGATGAATAATTGACATTAGCATTAATAGAACATGGACGGGAAAAGATCGCTGAAAGCTTCACTATTTACTGCGATCACCTATCCTTACCTCAAGACCCCAATTTTCATGGAACGTCAAAGGACCGATGTTCCAACTGCGCATTTTGATGTTTCGAAGAACCCATACATACGAGCTGGCGCTGGCAGTGGACGAGCATATGCCGAGCGAATCCGCACCCTGGCTTCCCTGCGCCGGCACTACAGCAGTTTGTGAAATTGGAGCAGTATCAAGGAAGAGGAAGGCGTTTTCCGGAAGCCCTAAGGAAATGATTCGCCTGCCCTGGTCGAGGTCAGAAAGCCTGTGTTGCGGCAACTGCGCGCAGCGGTGTTTCCGATCTGCGATGAACCCATGAACGACCACCGCCGACCTCTGACCCAGCGTATCAGGTGCAGTGAGAAAAACGCGCCTGATGCTGCGCCAGCTTATCGAAAGCTGAAGAGCAGGCCCCACGCCAGAATACCCGGCGTAGCGGCTGAAGTGGAAGGGCGCGGGGCCCCCAACCCCCCCCCCGCTCCACTCCTCCAAAGATCCTATTTCTCCCGCCCCTGCGTCCACCTTTGAGACATTTAGTGCATTCAGTTACAGTGCGCGCCCCGACCATGACCCTTACGTCGATAGCCACTTTCCTTAGTGTAATGTATCCAAGTGAACATTTGAAAACTCTTCATATCTTGCATTTTATTGTGGCCTGGCGGCCCTGATCCATCGGATATCCCAATTCTCGCTTTCTCAGCCAACAGGGCCCGAATCCGATCTGATGGCAAATGCATTGCTGCTATGTGACGGTCCCTGCCTGAATCTTCAACTGTTCAACAGCAACTGACACACACACGCAATTGCCATAGCGCGCCATTTGCGACTGCGCGTCGTCTGATCCTGGCTTCAGCGCTTATTCCGCTGGTTGCCGTGCCTGATGCAAGCCGAATCCTGGCCGGCTTCGGCATTCACGCCCATCGCTCGCGTGGCGATCGCTTGGGGGTCCTGCTGCTGAGCTGGTCCAAATTACTAACAGGCCGTCGAGGCATGTCATTCAAGGATGCCTGGCACTAACATCGGGATCGCGAAGCAGGCACGGTGAAGTGGTTCAACACCAATAAAAAGGCCCCTTTTTTTTTTCGGCTTCTTTCCGTCGATCAGGGTGATGACGTGTCGTTCCACTTCCGTGCGATACGCGAGAAGGCCACCGCGCACTCGCGAAGGTCCAGCGAGTGGAGTTTGTCGGGCGACCTCGGTATACAAGGCCTGCATGCCGAAACGTCGTTATTCTTTTAAGCAAATCATAATGGGGGGGCGGCTTCATCGGCGTCGTCACCGTGGCTGGAGGCAGCCAGATCAGCCTGCCCTCCGCGCAACAACTTCCAGCGCCCGCCGAGCTTTCAGCTCCATCTGTTTTGTGCAGTGACAACATCGTTCTAAGCCTGGATGTTATCGTCCCTGAAACACCAGCCGCACTCAGGTCGCCACTCTGCTTTCCAGTTCTGTATCGTGCATATCACTCATGGACAAGTACTCCGCGAAAAGTAAATTCCGTCGTCAATCCGCGCGCAACCGGCCCTACTTCGCTCCTTGACAACTCTGGCCGTACAGCTCACCTTGCCGGAAACCTTGCCCCCAAATCCGTGTGCGGCCAGCCACATCCTTGCGGTCTGACCAACATGATGGCACATGCACGTTGGCTGAACATACATTGCCAGGGAGCAAATATTCCATCTGTCTGGCGGCGAAAGCAATCCTTTGAGCTTTTCCGCTAATTAGGCATGACTCCTCAAGAGCGCGCTCGACTATGGCTGACAACTGAAAGATCTCGGTAGTGTCCTCACGCCGAGGCACGAGAATCGAACAGGGGTACGCGCGTCATTCATTAATAGAACGTCACAGCTTTGAAGTCTA
>Ga0163217_1010861_pt1 | contig 10235 bp, 7 predicted proteins | sample SynspAceP_FD_185933 | JGI IMG/M metagenome (GOLD analysis project Ga0163217, IMG submission 185933) | Saline lake microbial communities from Ace Lake in Antarctica - Synechococcus sp. Ace-P (PacBio error correction) | ecosystem: Environmental > Aquatic > Non-marine Saline and Alkaline > Saline ...
GGAAAAAAATGATGGGTTCCCAGGTCAATCTCCTTGTTGGCAGGGTTTGATACGGGGCAGCGAACAGCGGGGTCGGGCTCTCGCCCCAGGAACGGTAAATCGAGAGCCAGAGCCAATTAAACGACGACCGAAACCCTACTCACTGATGACCCTGCCCAGCCGCAGGCTTCGTAAAAATAGTAGCCCAATGGGCATCCAAGAGGGTTAAGTAAAGTTGCATTCATTGTCCAATCGTCACCCCACTCGTAAAGATCTTCGAGAGAGACAAGCTATTCATTAAAGGCTCAGAGTTCCCCTTGAGTACATCTGATCGCAAATGCGGACACGGTAATTTCTCTCGCGTATCTAGCGGTATCTGTCCCTATAGATGTCTCAGCAAAAAATAAAAGCGCGCTTATCTATTAACTTTCTCGCCATTCAATGCTCGTAAAGGCCAGTTAGCGCTTTAATCGCTTGCACGCTCCGCTTCAGAAACCGTTTTAAGCTTTTACTGTTTAAAACACTGCCTGGTGCAACAAGATCACTGCGCCGAGTTGTTATCTTCGTGGCCTATATACCCTCTCAAACTTAACTTCTTTTTTGTTTGGTGGCAAGGTTATAGACTTTGCATTGCTGGAACGGCCCTACACACCTATGGTCTTCAATGGTCCAGTAGAAGTTATCCTTTGCCCTAAAGAGAACATGAACAACGACCTACTGCCTTAATCAACTTTATAATAACAAGCCCCCTTTCATTGCCATAACCGTGATCAAAAGCTTGGAGAGATACCAAGCCAAACTACCCTCAGTCATCATCATGCGCGGCCTTGGTCAACTAGGATACTTGTAGTTCCAGCACACCCCGGAGGCATTGACCAGGCAAGTCTGTCAACTCTGCAAAAACTTACCTTCTTTCGTCTTTGTCGCGCAATATACTAACCAATGAAGTCAAATCTCAGTTCCAGATATTGTATATTTGCATAAGGCTATCGAGATCTACTATGTATTAGAGTCTTTAAGCCGTCTAGGGTGACAATAGCAATGGCTGTTAGCAACAAAAAAAGAACAACAACAATTAAAGTATTATGACCTCGTAACAAACTCCGCATACCACAAGGACTGAAGTCTAATGATAGGTGCAACGCTTGATAAACGATAGGGCAAAAGCCAGCTAACAACCGATACAACGTCCGCTCCTCACGCCTAAGGATTTAAAGCGCAATAATGCAGGCTGACTCCCAGAGCGAACGTTACCCAGATTAAGCCGATTACTTCGGCATAGCCTGTCCGGGCCTTATCAAAAGATTGGCGTCCAGATCTCGACTTTCATCGGAGGTTAGATGGAACACAGCATGCATGAGTGAGCCGTTACCCCCTAGCCAAGTTTAGATTCTGAAAATAATGACACTGAAGGGGGCAAACAAGGTTACGAGAGGTGTATAAGCTGCCCACAGGGTCGACAAACTAAATATGGAACTAACCCCCCCAGCTCGGCGAAAAATCCACACTTGCAATTCGCGGAAGAGAAGCCCTAGAGGGTCAGTCAGGAATCTTGCGGCCTTCAAGAGCACTGAGCTCAAAGCAGGCCTATTCTCGAACACGATAACACTGATGCTTAGGAGTACTCCATCCTGAGACCTCTTCCGACAAGCGTACTGTGCGTATAGCATGAATTCGAGCAGTCATGTAACGACACACAACAATTAAGGAACGCTTTTTGCGCACCTGTCCAAAGTCGTCGCGATGGGCACAGAAAGTGCCTTAGAAGTATGAGCGCGGCGAGCGAGCTAAATTCGGACTTAATGCTTCGGTAAACTTTGACCCAATACGTAAGGTCACTCGTTTACACGCTGCCTAGCTGAGTATGCTCTTATGATCTTGCCACACCAGAGGAGCACATTATATGGCAACTGACAATTACTTTAACATGGGTACCATTAAGGAACTGTTCAGAAGGCAAGTGATTATACATGTTCAACGTATAGGATAAGCGGGCATATTCTGAGCCTTCTAGTATTTTACAACGACAGTTCGCGACCCTCACATGAGTAAGCCTTGGAGCATATAGTTCCAGCGACTGTGTGTCCACTAGCAGTCGGCCACCTTTTGTATTCCTGATGTAGGGAGAGCAATGTCCTTTAATCGGGGAGGGTATGAATCAGTAGGTAATGGTATGTGTCTGGATACACATATTGTGTTTGGTCATGGTAGGAACTCGGAACACACACCACACGCAGGACTTGAAGGACCAATCCATATTAGAGGCTATTATACGAGCGAATAAGAACGCTGCTATAGTATACATAACTTATATGTCATTCAGTACACCATCTTTTATTTTGAGTCCACTCACTTACGTGCGATAAGGCCCTATCATTTAAGCCTTATGCAAATAAGGACTTCTGGAGCATATAAATTTTCAAACAGAACTTTGAACATATAGAGATTATAATTTTAGTAGCTGCCAGCCATTTTCTCAGTATTGTTTGCAATCTGAATTTTCTAAGCACTACTAATGTACGCCACACATAGGGGTCGTAATATCAAATTCATTATAGCAAGTCTGGTTCGAGCAATGGCGTTTAATATTTTATGTTTCACAGATGTGGAAGCATTAAGTTGCGGTTTATTGGTCCGAGAGCCTGCATGCCGCGGGTTTTGGTTATACGCTGTAATGTAGCCTAGGCAAGCCTGCATAACATCTCGGAGAGCTTACACTATTCCAACACCAATTCCATCGAAATGCCCCAATTGGTACATCCTGCCCACTGCGCGAAATGTATAGTGCGAAACGTAGTTAGATTACTTGCGAGTGAAGTTTGTAAGGGTATATTATTGGCCGCGGTAATGGGGGATAGAGCCGTCAGTAATTTGTTAACCCTCGTTTGATTGCCGTTTGTACCAAATGCCGCTACTGTATTGAGTATTACTAGAAGGCAAATACGTAGCGAGCTTATTTGAGCAATCGATGGAGAGCACGCGCGGAGAGGTCTCCTAATTGGGATTAGCTAAAATATCAGCTCACACATATTAAGTTTTGATAAGCAGCTAGGGCCTCTGTTTCAGTTCCTTTTAGGGGGTATCTAACAGGACCTGAAGAAAATGAGTGTAGAGAGCCGGTCCAGCAATGTCAAAAAGCTATAAAACCTTTGCCCACAGCAAAACCAAAAAAGGGAAGTTAAGTTTTTGGAGGGTATATTAGGTCACAGAAGACTATCATTAACGGGAGGACCCATCCAGGCCTCTACAGAGCGAAAAGCGGCCAGCGATTTGAGAGAGACATTCTTTAGGCGCAGCAATTCTAGCCCGGTGCGCCAAACCACCGGCCATGGAATATGAGGCGAGGAGATTTATCGGGGTATCTAGCCTATAAGGGCTGCCGATACAGTTGGGTTAAAATCACCAACTCACACGTCACGTAAGTCGATAAGAGAAGCAATTTGGAGCTATTCACAGAGAGATCTTCATGCACTATTCTTGAAATCTGGTGCCATCAGGACTAGAGATTACAACGATAGCACACTATGGAACAGGGGGCCAGTGGGCTACGAAACTCCATCACAGTAAGATGCGCTATTCAACTTGTGAGAAGTACTATCGGTACTTTATCGAAGCATGAGTGGCGGAGGGGAAAGTTAAATAGAGGTAGAAGGCGCGCTTTTTTTAAATTTTTGCTTGAGAAACAATCTTAGGGACAGATACCGCTAGATACGCGAGGAAATTACCGTGGTCGGCAATTTGCGATCAGTGGTACTCAAGGGGAAAACTCTGGAAGCCTGAACTGAATAGCTTTTACGTCTCGAAGATGTTTAATCCGATGGGTAGACCGTAATGTGGATCAGATGAGAAATGGGCAACTTACTTTAAACCCTCTTTGGATGCCCAATTGGCTACTACTTTTTTTACGAGCCTGCGGGCTGGGCAGGGTCATCAAGTGAGTAGGGTTTCGGTCGTCGTTTACATGCTCTGGGCTCGATTCCGTCCTGGGCGAGAAAGCCGACCCGCTGTTCGGCGATCAACAGCAACATGGGAGATGACCTGGACATCGATCAAGTGGGCTCAACTCTATGACATTGACGCCAAGCTCCCCCATATTTGCAGGGTGTGGCTTGAAAGCTCAGCTCACCCGTGGTTAAGCAGTCACTCAGTAGCGCTGGACTGGGACCATTTCAAAAAATTTTTGGATAAGGGTTTAGTCATTTTTCTTGGCTCAACAAGACCAGATGTTGACCATAGATGAATTCGGAAGTAAATCCGGGCAGTGTTTGGTTCAGACCTTTATACACAGCTCTGAAAATTGACCTGTCACAAGAGCTTCCCCTTATTAAGAAGAATGAGAGACAGCATTCTATCAACAGGGTAATTTAGGAACGTCCGGATATGCGCCAGCGGTCTAAGAACTGATAACCCTACTCACCACAAGCGCGTACACCTAGGTCACTGATATACGAGCGCTATGATCCATAGGGCTCATCGCGAAAACTGTTCGAATATCCAATCGAGTAATGAGAATCTCAGCCGCGCTAAAGAGACTTAAGAGTTGAAAAGATACAAGAGGACACTATTCAAGGAGAAATATAGATAAGAAGTATAAAAACGAGTTCACAAAAAAAAGAAATAAAAATAAAATAAAAACCCAAAAAAAAAAAAAAAAAAAAAAAAGAAAAAAAAAAAAAAAAAAAAAAAAAAAAAAAAAAAAAAAAAAAAAAAAAAAAAAAAAAAAAAAAAAAAAAAAAAAAAAAACACAAAAAAAAAAAAAAAAAAAAAAAAAAAAAAAAAATAAGACCAGCCAAGAACAATAAAACAAAAACTACTCCAAAGCACAAGACAGAGATCAGGAAGACTATAGGACGGCAACACTAGAAAATCGATAAAAAACTGAGCTATTTGTGACAATCGACCTGCCAATAAATCCGGCACTGCGGTTTCTCCCTCTTTAGCATTTCTCGAGCGGCGTATTTGACATGAGGGTCTCATCCTATGACCCGAACCACAGCCGGGAGAGGTGACACCACACAATCAGACTCATCGGGGGTGGCAGAGGTAAAATGCCTGCCAAATAGGCGGAAAAACGAGATACAGGGCACTCCATGCCACCAAAGAGGGGACTGCGTGTGACAGTTTAATGGCAATCGCAGGCGAATGTCTTACGGGTTGGCGTAAGGCGCCGTTTTGCCACAGCGGACTCCTCTATGTGTTGCTGATCTGCTCGAATCGACCTATTGCGAAATAGGTAACTACCAGACACCGGCGCACGGCGCGCCGCGCCAGGCCTTAGCGACGCGGATATAGAGTCAAGGGGAACACTCGCACGCGGAAAGGCACAAAGAGAGGACAGCGGCTGATACAGCTAGCACAACCTGATACGAGAGCCACAGAGAAGTCATGTAGAAATGGCGCCTCAGTCATACCAGTCGCTTCCCTACAAGCCGATGGTAAACAGGGTCTTAAACAGAATCATCTCGTAAAGGACGAAAGCGCGGTCATTGAGCGCTCTGTCACTCCCAGCGAACAGCTTCGACCGCGCGCGAAAGCACGTGCCAGATACGCAGCTAGGGAACTAATGCGCGCCGTTCACGTGACAGCAGGCGCTCACGAGCGGCACAGTCCAGCAGCCCCCCGCACTATGGAGCTAGCCTATACGAGCCCAGAATCGACTTGCCAAACTACCGAAGTTCACGAGAGCGATTAGGCGCTGACAAGATGTCCAGATACGTCGAGCACAAAATCGCGCCTATACCACTTCTCTCATCGGCGGTTCCAGTGGCTACGTCCATACACTCCAGGCCGCCGCCGCGGCGGCTTTTTCCACACAGAGCGTGGAAATGAGAGTCAGCCATTAGTGCGAGGCCGGCACGATATCAGGTTCGGCGCAGTCTGCCTGGCACAGTATCGCGCTCTACGTAAGGAGTATAGGGCTCAGCAGCAGGGGCAGCGCATCCGACCTAGTCGGCGTCCGCGGGCGCTGCCTACTCAGCCACGCCATGCGGTTGCCCAAGGGCGTCCTGTAAATTGAGTGTGCAAAGCCATAAAAATCACCCCCCCTTTGAAGTGGCGCGGTCCAGGACGCCGGGCAATAGCGCGGCACTTCCTATAACGTGCTCGAGTATAAACCAGTCGCCACCGTGGTCCGGCTTTTGCGTCACGAGCTACCGCGCACATATCTAAAGAGCCTCACCTTCTGGGCTGGAACAACGTGCGGGCATTTTGCGTCAGCCGGCGAAGGATGCCAAGGATACCTGGGCCGCGTTGCTAGCTGTCGCACGAGGCGCTGTCGCCACCACACACGGAGACCCTATCGCAGGTAGACATCTCTAGCGCTCTTTATCTTGAGCTCCACAGCGCCGAGTGAATACCAGATGCGAGCGTGTGGTGGCTCCAAGGCGTTTCATTCAGCAACCGGAACACATCGGTTCAGGTCTCATCTCCGAGCGCGACATGTCCAGGTGCCTCGGTCACAGGCACAGAGCTTCACCAAAGATGGCGCTGACGCGAGGAATGAACCTCGGCACATCAGTGGGAACAGTGTCTGCGTCGGAGGGAATCGGACTATTGACGATTGGCCTACGCGTAGCAGATATGCTTCGCCGCACAAACAGCAGATACACGGTTTGAAGCAGGGAGTTTCACACACGCGCCGGTAAATATTCGGAGAGGGAGGTAAAAGAACCTGCAGCTCTTCACACGGAACGTTCCACACAGCGGTGTAAACAGATCAGAGGAGCTCGAGAGTGGGGCCAACATCCGGCCAGGGTACCAGGTCCTGGCGATGAGTCAACTACGCGTGTCTATCCACAGCGAAACGGGTCGGCCAGTTACGCGGCGGCATCCCGAGTATTGTTGTCGGCTGGGCGTGCTACACGGGAGGCGACGGCAGTCGGCGAGCTTGACGAGAACCAGTGAGCGAGACCGCTGCTAACGGAGTGCACACACTTGGAGTGACGAGGCCTGAGATCCTAGCGCAGGCCAGTTGTCACACATGCCCTTGCGCGGCTCACGCGTGCTCCGAGGGTCAGAGGCATGTGATTACAGCTCTGCTGGATACCTGCGCCTCTGTAGGTCAGCGAAGGCGCTGAAGTGTTGGCTCAACGGTGCAGTTCTTCTCTCAGTGAGAAGGGTCCGCGCGGGGCCATCTTGTCTGCGCCCGAGCATGCCAGCCAGTCGCGCGATAATCTCCATTTTTTCGTCAAGTTCGAGAGAATGCAGCGCTATTCTAAGTAGTGCCATTCACGGAGCGGAGATTGACAACATGTAAACGCTTGATTATCTTGTCTGCTTTACACAGACAAACAACCAACCGGGACTAGGAAGACAAAATGGAGGAGGAGATTTAGGGATGCTCACCGAGATTGAACCCCTTAAAGTGCGTTTTCGCGCGGTAAAAGGTCAAACGACTGATGCAGCAACACCAAAAGTATGGCGAGGCGAGCGCCTCCCCTACCAGCTCTTACTCCGAGAGAAAGAGAGAGCTGCAAGCACAGTGCTACGCACAAAACCTAATCAAGGGCACTAGGGCCCTACACGAGCAAGTTTCAGCGGGATAAATAGCCTGACCCAGGGCCCTTTGTGCCAAGGCGTGTATAGTCCGAGTATAGGAGGCTTCTATATCCAACTGGGCACCATGCGCAAATCGAGATCGCAGAGCGACACACAGTGTTGCCCACCGTAAAGCCGGAGATAGATAGAGCTCACCCTGTCTCTCAAAGCCCGCGAGGCACGTCGAGCCCACTAAGAGGGTGACGATTCTACCACCACATCGAGGGCGACATTATTATCAATATGAGTTGGATATAGCCGAGCCGACCGACACAGGCCGACCGTTTCAGCTTTGGTGAACCTGCACTGGTGAAACCACCAGCATAACCCTGAGCCCTGGCAAGATGTGCCCAGAGCGATCTGGTTAAACACGCTGCGGAGAGTTACCCTGTAAATGGGAGACAGCAAGTGATATCGCCTAGATCCCACGAAATACGATGAACCCTGCGCACTGACTCGACGTTATATCTGCTTTCCCGGCGGCGGACTTGCAGGCGCGCGCCTGCGCGAGACAGCATAGTCGATCTCCCCGAAGGCGAGAGCCATTCCAGAGACGCACGCTTCTGATGTGCAATCGAGATCGCGCTAGCAAACACAGCGAACAATCGGCGAGGTCATGACCCGAACATTTCCGCCGATGGTCCAGAGAGCGCCCTGTGGCCACCAACCCCCGCACTTCAACCAACGTTCGCGGCCAGTACATGGATTGCGCCGAATTTGCCGAAAGACGCCGAACTGCTTCGTTCAACCAGGCCAAGGTAGCCTTTTGGCCGCGAACGAGTGCCGAGTCGGCTGCACGCAGAATAGGCGCTGGATTTCTATCCAGGTCCGCGCTGCGGGGGCGTGGACAAGCGGGGAAGAAAGCCGCTATGTTCCCGCTTGAATCTTCACCAAAAATCCACCTAAAGAAACAAAAAACCCCCTCGGCCTCAGGGCGACTCTCCTCACCGGGGCCCCATCCTCTCCCCGCCCCTGCTGTCACACACAAGGCACACAGCACGTGATCGCAAGGGTGGGCGTTAGACCATGTCTACGTGGAAAGATTGAGCCGCACCCCGGAAGAAACAGTTTTTCTATTCGCACACGCCTCAAAGCGGCCGAGCTCGGCAATGAGACCCCGACCTTCAAGGTATGCGGGTCTCAGTCTAAGATGCAGGTGCATACCCTTCACATTTCGAGAGAGGCACAGCCAACTGGTCGAAAGCTGATAACCTGGCACCCTTGGCATCCCAAAGCCAATACCCACCACCCTCGGAAAGGGCTGAAGCAAACTGCGAACGACTGATCGTGCGCGCTGAACCTATGGCTGGATCAATTCCCGCACGCCCTGAAAGTCCCGGCGACGGACGGCGGCCTGAGGTGGTCGAAATGGCTTGAACAGGCGATGAAGAAGTTGGACGCAGCATTGCCTGCCGATGCCTCGCTCCAGACGATGTCTGCAGTAAACACGTATTCAGATGGTTCATCCAGGGCACCTGTAATCTTCCCGGTCTATTTTTGACGGGAGACGGCATCGGCTGTACATTAACACCAAGGTCCACAGCCAAAGACTTAACTTTCCCTATAGCGCCGGCGGCTGCGGCCAGCGTGGACCGCTACGAAGAACTTGCTACGAAGGCGCGAAGTCCGCGCTAATTTTGCGACACGTGCTTTCGCCTGATCAGCTGTTTCCTGATGAAAACGTATGCGGCTTTGTGATGCTTCCCGGTGATCCCCGTGTAGAGACACCGTACATTGCTTCCGTAGTAATCAATGAAGACGCCTGGAATATCCGAAGGACTACTCCAATCTGAAGGCTAATCTGATTCAAAGTGCTGCTACTGATCAGCCGCTGCCGTTTGTTTCGTCGGCGGGCCTTATACCGTGATGACCACCAGCGCTAAAGCCCGGGGCGCCCTGCCCCCCGGTTGGTTTTTCCTTTCCCATATCAGTCAACAAACAAGATGTTGCAAAACCGCCTCCAAACCGTAGCACTATGCCATTAACTGCTCACACGCAGTCCCCTCTTTTTGGGGCATGATCCCTCGTTTTATTCCTATTGGATTTTCTCTCCACCCGATGGTCCTCGATTGTGTGGTGCATCTCGGCTGTGGTTCGGCCGGTCATAGCGGAGATATGTCAAATGCGGTGGCAATTACACGGGGGAACGGAATTATCAAGCGGCCGTAAAAAGGCCCTGATATTAATGGATATATTTGAACGATGCTACGGATTGCTGCGTTTAGTAACGCGCTTTCGCGTCTAATACTGTTAGCTCGTTTCTCACTTTAAATAAGCGGAGTAAAATTGAAAACAAAACTGGCGGAAATTCCATATTCAATATTGGGAAGACGTGCATTTGAGACAAGAAAAAGCACTACACCATAACCACTTATTCAATTTTTTTTGATACCGGTTATTTTTAACAGATAAGCCATATTAAAACAGGTGAGTTTCGAGCAAGAGGACCACTGTCCCATATAGTGTATGAACTTAAAGTCCCATGGAAACAAACAAGAATAGTGGGTACACGATTGTTGAAGCAATAATCGCTCCAACGGACTATTAGAGTGGTTCTTAAACCACGTGATACGCAGCTATGAGCTAGATAAACCGATAATTTCACCCTCATGGATCATGCGGGGGGCACCGGATGAAAATTGCTGGCGCTAAATGCATTATCCACCGGCTGGGCTCATTCGTCTTAAATAGGCTTGGGAGGACTGTCCGTGAGACACACG
>Ga0163217_1051494_pt1 | contig 10235 bp, 6 predicted proteins | sample SynspAceP_FD_185933 | JGI IMG/M metagenome (GOLD analysis project Ga0163217, IMG submission 185933) | Saline lake microbial communities from Ace Lake in Antarctica - Synechococcus sp. Ace-P (PacBio error correction) | ecosystem: Environmental > Aquatic > Non-marine Saline and Alkaline > Saline ...
GCCTGAAGATTCAGAGCGTGTTTGTGGTTATATATTGGAATGTAAGCTCGCAGAGAAGAGAGAGCAAGAAGTGAGAGGAACGTGGTCCGAGCCTGGTCAGCTCGCTATCGTTTGATGTACGACCCCCGCATTCTATAATGGAGCTAAAAGGCTCTATTGGGCGACCTACCCTGCAACAGCGAAAATTTCGATACTGGCCACCACTGGCGTTTAAGTACACAATTATGGATGTCTACGTCGAGAGATGACGGCCACCAGGCCGACGCGCTCATCTTGTGTTAATTTGCGCAGACGGTCGTGCTTATTTCTGCCCAGGAGGTTAACAGCACTAGGTCGTGAGCGCAGTAAGTATCACAAATACAAGCCGTCACACCGAGCCCAGGACCGCTCTGTCGAGATCTGAGTGTCAATGCTATCTGTTAATTTTGACACCCCCCGGGCGCGCACCGCACGATCACCCTTAGAGGAGGGTCGCGCTATTATCACAGACCGTCTCAGAGCACCGATAGTAGGCCTGTTGCCTATATGCGCTGTTCCACAGCTCTATAGGCGCAGATAAAGTGGTACCATGTTTGGGGAGCAGCAGGTGCGTCGGCTCTGTGTAGAATGACTATAGAGACTCCTCTGAGTCCCGAGTATTTGACTCGCAGAGAGCTCCAAGTGGGCGTAAGACCAGAGAAAGGACTTGCCACCAACAGTTTTCCTATATTATCTAAGCTTGGACTAGCAGCAAAACCACGCGCTCTCCACTTCCGGCGTCTCCATAAAAGCGCATAATAAGTCGGCGAACCGAACCTATCGACAACTCGTCGAAGATTGCAGATGGCTCGCGAAACGAATCAGAGGATATGTAAGGTACTATAGGCGCCTATCGGCCTACGACACGTTTCGTCTTATGACATAAGAGAGCGACGACGAGAATGCTGGAAATATTCACACAGTATCCAATTGTACTTTAGATTATAACACGCACCGCATAAGACTGAGACTGGACAGTAGCCCCTATACGCTACTTGGACAGAAGAATAGAGCAGCCAGGGACTCAAATAGGAGAGCGCGCCATTGGAGACTTGCTTTTGAGCACGTCGAGCAGGCTAAGCCCTGCTTGTGATTATATAATATATATATAGGACTTGTGTTTTAACCGCAGTGTCTTTTATTGCGGCGTGTCGCGTACCTCTCGCATCATGGACGTATTATATAGAGAGCTTCAGCGCAAGAGTGGAGAGATGCATTCGAGTTTCGAGAGATTAGTGCTATATGTTCTGTGGCTTACTGCGAGACGCCGACTGTGAGAGCTCAACGATCTCAGAGATACCCTCTGTAACTTGGTTCATCATACACTATCGGACCGCAGAGGACTCTGGATCTCATTTTGAAATTGGGCGATTTTACGGTAACTAAAGTTTTTGGGGGACTTTTGCGTAGGGTGTGTATGGGGAGGCGTGAAATTGGCCAGTGCCGGCGATAGGCTTGCGCTGGCCGAGTGGACCACCTCGCCTCCCATGGTTGCCGTGCACTCTGGCCGAGCGGGCTTCTCCGGTCCCGATGCTTGGGAGGGGGGCGACTGGTTCAACGGAATTCTGTTTCGCCAGAAGGTCGTAAGCGCTTCATGTGCATGTCGTCGCAGGAGATGTGCCAATTCTGGCAGGCTTGACTCACTGAACCACTCGGGCCGTGCATAAGTGAGAGTCAATCCATGATCTGCCGTTGTCTGAGAGGATGCGACAGACCGAACTACACAGTTTTGACCCCTCGACTGTCTCAAAAATGGAGAGAGTCGAGAGTATGTCTGTTCAGGCGAGGGTCTCTCAGGTTTGGCTAGATCAGCGTAATGACAGTGTAACCAGGACGGTATACGGCCGATGGGTTTGTCGGCTGACAACAAGTCTTCTCGTCACATAACACCTATATTCGCGCACACAGGAATTTAACTCCAATGGCGGACTAAAGAACGCCTGCTTACTAAAACTCGAGCACTTTTCGGCTGATCCCCGCTTTTTTTTTACAAGCTGAGCACCTTAGGACTATAGCTAAAAGATTCTCTCTCCATTAGTTTATTCCTGCTCATGCGGGAGCACACAAGAAGCCTGTCTGAAGAAGTCAAAAGGACTTCTTGGCCGAGCGCTGTCATGCGAAGCAAACCTGAAAAATTTGGCCCTCTTTAAGATGTCTGATGGTTATGATACATAAGGTGATCTTACCGACACAAGACAAAATCGCCCGCGGCGCCACCGCCCCACGCATTAAATCGCATGATTGAAAGGCAGGATTTATTGCTGACTGTACATTTGGCCCTGTTTTATCGTGCGCCACCTCCAGCCACTTTAAATTTGGTGCTCGCACTCCGTCGTAAATTGGATTATTGCCACAAGACGCCACCACAAGCAAAACCGGGGGGCATGGATGCCCCAGAGACATCATCTGCGGCCTGCGAGAGGGCCGATTCGTTCATCATTTTGCGAATATGTCGATGCCGAATTGTGTAGCTTATATTGAGCAACCCTCTGGGGGCTGATGCCGGTGAAGTAGCTAATAGTCACCAACACCACAAGCCCAGACCCATAACGATTTCTAAAGCCATTCGCTGAAATAGTGGCCCGAAAATGCTCATGCATGGATGCTCAACCGTGGGTATTGTTTTGGTGGCGGGTTTATTCAGGCGGTGGTGCGAATTTCCCTTGGCCGCGGCCAACATACTCCTTTCTTTACGGGATGGTAATTTTTTAAACACATCTCCAGCCACAAGGGCTTTGCAAAAGTAAAATTGGCCCGTAAATACAATTTATCTTGGCAAAGAATGTGTGCAAAATCAGTGGGGGTGTCGCCCAGACGAGGAGCGCTTTAAGTATCCGCCGGTGTATTGGATGGCATTATTTGATTTTTACGCCCCTCTAAGCACCTATAAAGATGGAAACGACAACATAACACTCCTTACGCTCCGCCCCCCGACCCCCCGACCCCCTTACTGCCGTGGGTCCGGGGCTGTGGTACTTGTCTCGGACAGTGTATCAGTGGTAGGTAGTGTGACCATACGCGCTCCCGCGTTTCTTGCTGGAGCTGGATCCTTCGACCTCTGTCGGAGTATCTGAGGATCGGGCCAGCTAGGTTGGCGGGGCGCGCTGTGTTGCCCGCTCCGACGGGCGGAGTATTATGAACGCAGCGCGGACGCGGTCGAGCTGGGCTCGGTCAGCCCAGTCGAGGGCAGGTACTGGAGGAAGTCTGTTTCCCTTCTATACAGCCTCGCTCAGCGGAAACTCCATCTCCTCTACAAACACACAAAAAAAAAATAACTTCCATCCCACAAAAACAAAAAATCCTTCTTACAAAACACTAAATACCAACAACGGTCCGGCAACTAAGAGACGAAGAATAAAACACAAAGAAAATACTAAATTGAACAAAAAAAATTACTCAGAAACAATCGTATTAAATTCCACCTTAAACAAACACAGAATATTGTGTCCGCCCTCCTTCAATATTATAACAACTTTATACCTCCAAGCACAACAAAACTCGCCAGAGTCCCAATTACTATTAAATAAAGAACCAGTGATTGAGATAAGACCACATCAACCAAAAAGACATTAAATTCCAACTAACTCATTTCAATCTAAAATCCCATTTCAAACATTTTCTTTTATTTCAACATTTAAATTGTTGAATAAAAAATAATTACAATTTTTACCCACCAATAAAACTATACCTTTTTAATATGTTTGGTGTTTGATTCATGTGACAATTAACCATCACTTATTTCCCCACGATTTATCACATCTACATCACCACGAAATGGATTAGTGTATTGAAATTTATCATTTACTCTGACAATTCCTTTGTTGTAACATAGGATATACCATCCAATTTTTGTCTTTTTTTAAATAAATATTTGTTCGTTGTAACCGTAAATTATTTTAGGGTGTGCTTTTCCCAAAATACAAAATATATTAATGTTCTATTTGTCATAATATCAAAAACAAAATATGTATTTTATATTCAATAACATAATGTCCACTCTTAATTAAACTCTTGAACCCACACTCCCACACTTTTTGATTGTTTTACTATCCGTGTCTTTCTGGCTAGTAAATTTCCGTTGATCAGAATGGTTATGTTTAATCATAAGGCCACCTTCTAGGGAACGGTGTTGGAAAATGAAATTTACCTCCGTGAAAACCAACATCCACCGCCAAAGGTAGGTGCTACCATCACTGGGAGAATTAAGCTAATGTGTTTCCTTTTGAATATATGTCATTTTCTACTAAATATACAATCATTTGACCTTTTAAGGTAATAAATGCCAAAACCAATATTGTGCAATTGGAACTTTCCTACGAACTCAAGGTATTTATCCTAAAAGTATAGAAATTTGCTAACAGTAAAATCAATTATTGTATTAGTGCTTTGGGTTCAAGGAAGGGCCTTAACTGTCATGGTTGTTCACTTGGTCAAGTTTTGGCGACTAATATAGGGGTCTTTGGGAATAAGGGCAATGTTTTATTTGCCATTCCCTGAGAGTGAAATGACCCTAAGAAATAACTCGGCTTTTACTTTCGTGGGTTACAGTTTGTTTTTGTGCAATTTGTGTAGTAACTAATTACGATTTATAAATATCAAGTGTTACCCAAGTGCAAAAAGGACCCTATGAAATTAAATAGAATAATCCCCTATGAAAAAAGCGCTCTTACCGAAGAAGTTATTTCGATGAACCCTATGTGAAATTATTTCAGAAATGGTTTTAAGGTAGAGCCATCGAAGGTAGATGAACAAAGCTTATGACGGTTCGACTCTAAATAGGTTTGGATCGGATTCCAAAGAGAGGGTAGTCCTAGTTAAAAAAAGTACACTTTATGATAGGTTTTTATCTTTTAAATACCAATTATGAAAGTGAAAAAGGGAGGGCCCATAGCAGGTAAGTTCCTAATCATTTGTAGTTCATTTTTTTAACCCAGATAATCGGAAAAACATATCAAATTATAAAGGAAAGGCCGAAAACAATTGCTGAAAATTTATCCGATGGCTACTTTGAATTCTGAGGCCGGACGGGCAAGTAAACTGGCGTGCCATAGTATCTAGATCAGAGTCAGGGTAATACCAATCCGAGAGTTTTTGGAGAATAAATTAAAGGCATTGGAGATAGGTAATATGAAGAAATAAGGAGATAGAACGGCCAAGTTTGGTGGATTATAGTGAAGCCTATTAATCCTTATGGTATCTGGCGAAAGCTCCAATAGGTTTACATTCGATGAGACAACGGTTAGCTTACAGATAATTTCGATTGGATTGGCAGGTTGGCAACCCTAATGCTTCAATACAATTGGGATTTGGTAAGCAGCTGAAAATGCTGGACAAATAAATGAAATAAATGATACCGAGCAGTTATAAATTTTTAATGTGAGCGGTAAGGTTACACGTATAAATGTCATCCAAAGATTGATTTTCGTTTTCAATAAAATTGAAAACAGAGTTTTAAGACGTGAGTGAATAACAGTACATATTGTAAGGCGCACGGCAAATCGTCCTGTATATATGTGTTCGGATAACGGCAGGCCTAATGGAAAGAGGTATCCGAAAGATGTGAATAAAGTGGCCAAATGCATTTGTCGTAGACAGGAATTTGAGTGCATGATTGAATGCCGCCTATCAGGTCCGGCCAATAGGGCAAGTGCATCGGCTATGATTTCCCTAAGAATTTTGAACGTTTCGTTCAATTTTGATGCCAATGAATCATGGAGGAGAGTTTGTGGCAACCGGGAGGAGGATGTTTATCAGTCAATCAGAGGTAACAATGATGAAAGAATACCAGTAATTATTTTTGGGCACAAAAATGGAAGCCTTGTACACAATAATGCCAAATTCTGTGAGGAAACAATGTATATTGACAACGTTCCTAACTAGTGGATGGTAACAGTGAAATTTGAATTAATGATTGGGAGTGCCGTGGCGAAAGGTCATTACAGCGCGGACCTTTATTCCCTAAACAATTAAAAGAATGATGTAAGAGTAAAAATCAGTAGATATAGAACAGCAGAAATTAGTTGTTTAAGTTTTAATGAGAAGAGGGTCTTAACAAGAAAGTGCTGAAAGATGTCCCTTTAAAGAGCGACTTCGATTTTTTAGGAATATTGTTCCAAAATAATTTGGATTGAATTTTTTAAGGTTAGTAATGCCTTACTGTGCCCAAATAGAATATGAGAACGGGTAGGTCTGGAAAAAGTGTTTTTTGCGGCGGAGCAAGTGCCAGATCTGCTTAGAAGAATCCGAGAATTTGTGTTAATTGAACAGCAGAACTCAATAGCTTAAACAACTACCAGTGATATTGAAAAAGGAATTGGAAACCTCAGAATATTTTTTTTGAATTAATGAATCAAAAATAACCGAGACCCAATGTTTGTGTTTATTAAGAAATTATTTCATCGAAAGAGGTAATCCGGTTTTAATGTACCATTCATTTTTGAAACGATAGCGCCCAAGCTTCCATTGGTTAAGAGGATACAGCGGCCCTATCTGGCGGAAAAGAATTTTAAATGCAAGCACCGAAAATAAATCGACACCAAGGAGAAGCTGACTATGCCGCTTGAAATCGGAAATCCCCTAAAGTATAGATCGTTTTGTGGGTGCTCCGAAACAGGAGATATAAAATTATATAATTGATGCTTGGATGATACTATCCGATATTCTTGGGAGTATTTTGTAAATATGTGTCGATTTTACGAATCCATATCGGCAACATATATCAAAATTACCGTGATGCCGAGTCTTTGGACATTGATAACGATCTATATTAAAATAGTTTTTTGAGAGAAAATATCCTCGAGTGTAGAACATCGCAAAATTAGTGGAGTCCGGTCCGATTTGTTTACGACAAAAGCAATAGGGAAATAGGATACGCTAGATTTTTTTAAAAGAAAAATGGACATTGAAAACCGGATATGTAATTCCTGGTGAGAAGATCCACAGACGTGACTACTATGGGCTAGTCCAAGTTTGGCGTAACGGATTTTAAGTGTATGAGAAAATACCCCCTGCAGGGTAAAGGGAATTCCGATGGAAGCAGTCTTTTTTGGGAAAAAATTTCGGAAAAGGCATCTTGCAATAACACTCCATCACCAAACCTTTTCCTATGACATTTAAATTTTAAGGAGGCCCGCATTGGACGCCTCAAGTTAAGAAATATCAAGGATAACAGTTTACAGGACTACAGATAATTCTCAAGTAGCAGCATCTTGATCAATGCCGAGTAAAAATGGAAAACATCGTAACGGTACAGATAGAGTTACAGCTAGGGTTTGGATGGAACGACTACCAATGAGTAGAAAGCGAGAACAGTTACAGCGCAGAAAGGGTTAAAGCTTAAGTTTTTTTTTGGCGGTGATAGCGTGGCGCGGGTCGGTAAGAGAGATGCATAAGAGTTGGAGAAGATATTTTGGTGGAGGCGGGAAAGGCTTCGAACATGACTAAGAACAGGTGTATGGGTGTTGATTAGTACGGGAAATTTAATGAATCCACAGCGCGTTCTATACAGATTAGACCCTACTTCACGGCCCATCGACGGATATCAAAGGAATTGAACAAGGTTGTTCCGATTTCTTGAAACAAGCCTATAAGATTAACAAACTATAAACCATCTCAGTTGTTTCTCACTTATTAGTAGCATAAATGTGTCAAAGAAAATTGATTCGATAAGGAAATTTTTCACCCAATGCCAATCCGGGGAAAGAGAGCGCTATTATCAAATAGAAAATGAACAGCTTTTTACTTTCCTATAAAAATGGGGGACAAACTGTATAAATCTAGAGAGGCAGGAGCTGAAAATTCATCTTATTATCAGAAAGGTAATTTGTTGTTTAGTGCCTGGTGTTCAAAGGAATGAGTGAAAATATAGATGGCCACTAGTATAGGATAAGTTTTTCGTGGAGAGCACCCAAGGATTTTTGTTTTTTGGAAGCATATATGTATTTCAAGATATGAGTATAGTCTTCTGCGGATTTGGATGACGAGAATTTGATTATCGGGTAGAGGGTTGGAGTTCAATTTATGAATTGAAGAAAAGTTAAACAGGAAACTCCTGGATACTTTTGATATCTCTTGGAGGATCAATCGTCAAAGCTAGAGTGTTTCTGAAAACAGACATGCCTATAGAAAATAGAAACGATAACCCATAAGTGCGATGCAATTCGCACCTATGATATTACTCGAATAAATGAACTCTTAAATTAAAATATCTAATCTGAAGTACGGAATATGTCGTGCAATAGATATCGGTCCAAACCTGTTCGTTTACTTACCCATACGTAAATTGAAGAAGAGGGGAAATGGTTCTACCTTAATTTAGAACAAGTGCCTTGGGTTAAGGTTGCCGTATCAGATTAGGGGATGGATGTCTTGTAAAAATGGTGCTATTATCTAAACGCAATCAGAGAACGCTTTGTTTTTAAGTTCGCCAGTTAAGCAGTTCCGCGAGCGGTTTTAATGGAAGTGCTAAGGGAAGTAGAAAAATATATGGCATGTGCCTACTCGGCTGATGAGAGAGGCTCGGATAATGGTCCAGCTTGGTTATTGTATAATTTGTGGAGGCTTCAGGGGTAAGGTATTCGCAACTTATCGATGTGGGAAAAGGAGGCTTTCAAATATCGCCATCTACAATCTTAAGCATTTGATTAGAGAAAATGACGACACTTATCTCTATATTGATGTATGAAAGGAGGTAGCACCTGAGTTCACGCGCTCTGTTCTGAAAGAAAAATCAAAAAATTCTCCAAAGTAACCTTCAAAAATTGAACCGTTAGACTCCTAAATTGGAATGGTAGAATGACGAAAAGCTGTGGGGATGAGACTGAAGGCTTTTCGGCTTCTGAAGGCAAAATGTTTAAAGGGCTGTCCCAAATTATCCATTATTGGTCTTGGGGCCAACACATAATAAAATTACATTAAACTTCGGGTAGAACAGATAGGGAGTCCCTTCTTACTGATTTGGCCTGAGGGCACAATATACATTCTGGCCAGCCTATACTTTTGAGGAAGGGTGTCAGAAATGGATCTACCCGACAGGGCCCGATGTACTAATTCCTGTCAACGAAAATTTTTGTTCTCTTGCAAGTGGGATCGTGAGCAGAAAAAAATTCCTGACCAAAATTAGGGTTTGCCGTATGAATTTATTAAAAACCGCTGTACTAACACGCCCAAGGAGTAAGGAATTAGAAGTTAATATTGGGCTATGTAAACCGCTTTTACTGTGCCGCGCCACAATTAGACATGAAGCCGATCCCATTTTGGTCCCAGAGTCTTCTCATGATGGAGCCTCAGTAAGACAGCAGCTCATCCCCATTTCCTTGTCCACTTCTTTGCGATCTCCAGTACTGCCGTGCAAAATTCAGGACATGGGTGTTAATGGCACTTCGATGACCATTAATTTATGGAATAAAAATCAGCCAACTCTTTTATCCTTTTAAATTCTCTGAGAGTAGCCTGAAGCGTTGCACAGCTTGCGAGCTTCAATTAAGGTGCTATATAATAAGCGATGTACCATTGCGTTGGTTCCTGCTACTCTTTTGAAAGAAATTTAGCAACGCCACCTACATACGTCGTCCTTTTCTATCCCTTCCAATGTATTTCCAACGCGGCCAAATGATAACTATCGTGGACCTATTTAAAAAAGGTCCATTTCCTCCGGACAGCGCTATATTTCTTGGGTAAGCTCAGTATTTCGAGGAAACTAAACAATTTTAAGGAAATAGCTGTAAACTCGCCGGCCTTTTTGGTTCGCAAATAGGCGTGATTCTATAAGTATTTCATGCTATATTTTTCCTCGACAATATTTGACCCATCTTGGGTCAGTGGTATATTTTAAAAACCTATTTACATAATGCGATTTTTTTGTTTCAAAATAGAAAGATATACCATAAACCGCGTAATTTATGGATGATATAGTTTATATTTAAACCACCCTAGGTAAGTAAAGTGAAGATTCTTATTTATTCCCTAAATTGCTTAATCTCTGGTCTTATTAGAACTTTGGTTTACACTACATATAAAAAGTATCTGTGATATTGTGTATTAAAAATTATTGGTCACAGCTCTTTAGAAATTTTTAGGAGATAATGTGGATAAAGGAAAATCAACAATGGCTATTGTCCGAAGAATAGACGAAGCATTGTGGAAACTGATCACTAAGGATCTATATTTGACCTATAAGCCTAGCTTTTCCACCTAAGTTGGAAAGGTAAACATTTCAC
>Ga0163217_1105094_pt1 | contig 10235 bp, 6 predicted proteins | sample SynspAceP_FD_185933 | JGI IMG/M metagenome (GOLD analysis project Ga0163217, IMG submission 185933) | Saline lake microbial communities from Ace Lake in Antarctica - Synechococcus sp. Ace-P (PacBio error correction) | ecosystem: Environmental > Aquatic > Non-marine Saline and Alkaline > Saline ...
ATTGTGTCCTATGCCGCGCCGTTGTTTTGCGGCGATTTTTCGGACAACTTTGTTAAATGTTTTTACCGGCAGACACCATATGAAAACCGCGTCTACAATACCTTGCATACTGCCCACATGGCGGTGGGCTATGCTCTTTGGAAGATTTCTTTACTACTTTGAACGGTGCTTTTAATTGTCAGGCTGACTGTTTCTGACACGATGTATTGCTCAGTCACCATTTTTTCCATACCGTCTGGGCCTTTTGTGCGGACTCAATCATTTTGCGAGTAAAACAACCTTGATGTCCGCATGTCAGTTGTACTTCAAGTGTTCTCTGTAAGGCAATGATTCTCTGAATACATCCTATGAGCATTCCAATCTAAGTAAAGATCAAGATATTGGCCTCCTAGAGACTATGTCTCAGTTTTTGTCAGTAAAACATTATATAAAGCACTTGTTAAATGCTTATCAATGCCTAAAGACTGTAGAAATGGATTCAGTGAAATTCTAACAAGTACCCCAAAATAAAACCTCAGAAAGACTATTGAAATAACTAATTGTTTTGGATAAGGCAACTGATTGCGAATTCTCTTCAGTTTAAAAGTTCTTTTATGAGAAGTGGTTCTTTAAAATATGTCGATATAAATGCTAATGCCCCCAAGTATCTCAGCTCTAACAACATGCCGAGGATGCAATTACTGGCCTTAAACTACACAAACCAATTTTCTAACACCAGCTCACCCCATAAGTCAATTCGAATGAGCAAAGCTTTCTGCAATAACAAGAACAGATATATGCGCAAATACTTAAATGTGTTAAAGAAAGTATATACACTACCTAATCTAGACGAACACTTTTTAAGCTTATGTTTGCGTAAAAGAAAACAAACATAATTATCAGTGGTATACAATTTAAGCCAAAGAGACTGTAGCTACATGAAAATTTAATCGATTTTTGTATTTACCTCGAACTAGAAAAGAAAGGATGATCTATCAAAAATCCATTCAAACGTAGCAATTCCACCTAGAGCTTTTTGGAAAATGCAATGGCAATAAGCTGACAGAGCAAAAAAAACTAATGGCTACATAGGATAACTTCAAACGATCTTTAATAGTCAGTTAATAGACAGAACGTCTGCTTCTATATTGGGTCGGCTGAACAAGAGGTGCGTATGCGGTAAGCAAGTACCTCCCAACGAACAACACAGTCCCATTAGAAACGTTTTTCTACCTGTACGACCGAGATCCAAGGTCTTTCACCCAGTCTGGAACTTTTAGCTCTTCTGTTTATTAACCATAATGAAATTTAACGCCCCCAATATCCGACGAAAAAAGCGCAATGCGAGTTGAGGTTCGGAATACACTTGGTTTTGTTATTGCGGCAATAACGAACCCTTCACCCTTTGAATATGTAACTCCTCACATTCCATTGAATAAACATGAAGCTACCACCATTGATCTTTTCCACGCACATCCTTATGTCCTTGATAAGCTCCAAGGCGGAGCAGTTGTATCTCATCCACCAAACGATGAACCGACTGTTATTTTGCGTATTGCATCTTTCATCATATAAGTTGAAATTTAACGTGTAATTATTTAAAATATCACCGGCCTGGCGGAATTAAACTACAACACATACCAGACTATTCGCCCAGTTTATCGAAAGAAAATGCTAGTCCAAAGTCGTATCAAAACTTTTGATGGCGAAATTTCATTAGTCATATTGAAAGTCGATTTTTTGGTGTTTTTGTACCTTCAAAAGAAAAAAACAATCTAATCGCTTTTGTTTTCCCCAACCTCGCAAGCACACACTCTCAAAAGAAATTCACCAAGGGCTAGTGAACTTTTTGCACTGTCGGCAAGGCCAACTGTCAGCAACGAGCACTCTTCCAATAAACCCTATAGCCGAACAAACCAAATTTGAAATTCAAGACAACTCCCATTTTTTGCGCTATAACGCTTAAACATATGGGGATTTTAGGAGCGCTTACCAGCGAGTAAATTCACCATGATGGGTTTTTGTTCGCACTGAGATTGCATACTTTCCAATTAATCTCATGGCATAAAAAACCAAAGTTAAATTTTGGAGGGACATAGCATACAAACTCTAGTATTCTGTTATTTGCACTCCTGCACACATTCCAAAAATGACTCAATAGTGAATTGGAAGAATACTCAAACGCTGATTCTCCCTGAACCTTATGGTAAATCCGCTCGAAAAATTTTCAAAGCCCAAACTAAGTCAGCAATTTTTTAAATCGGGAGTGTCGTAAATACTTTTTAAATGCAGTTGAAATCTAACCATTGTTACAGTTCAGATACTAGATGCCTCTTAACAAATTTCCCACGATACCATTCTCCGAAGAGATATAAACATCTCTTGAGTGAGGGTATCAATAATGGCAATCGTCATAAACTTTAAAAAATCTCAAGTTCTATCCTTGAAGTTGTCTACTGTCGTGAATAAAGGCAGGCAGAGTATATAAAATAAGTATGGCTAAAAGTAGCGAGGTAAGAGCACGAGCCAACTTGTGACAGGGTCCGATTACTTTGAGTGGCCTATGTTAGCTGCTCATTTTCGTATAAATTTTGCAACTATCGTGCAGTCAGAGGTCCACTTGATAAACATACTCCGCTTCTGTGAGCCAGCGCGTATTCAAATAATTATAAGAAACAGCTACCAAGTCTACGAACGGATTGCTTTGGCAACTTAATATTTGACAAATTTGAAAGATTATGTAAAGCGTTTAAAACCCCACAACCAGGACGGTCGTCATTGTAACAAGCCCAAACATAGCAGAGCCAGGATAAAGCGTGAATGTTGTTATGCCTATGGCTGTCGCCCATAGAAAGGAACCCTGCAATTCTAATTATGTGACCCTTGCACCTGCGGCTCCTTCAACTCTCAAGTTTTGATCACCTCTATTATGAAGCGAAATAACCTATTAGGCACTCAATGACCACGCAATCTGCATAGTTTACAACACTCGACTGAAACACCCAAACAACCAAGAAATCCTATCCAATAAGAAATAAAAGGAACGGACAAAACTAGATTGATGAAGCATCCAAGTTTTCTTCGATATAATTATTACATAATTTATTAAGGATTAACAGTGATTTTTTGCTGAATTTCATAAATACTAGGTAGGATTGTTTAGAAGCTGAAGATCAAAATTTAGTTGCCACCGCCACCTATTCCTTTTGGATATATTTTGAAGCCCATGGTAGTTAAATAATGCATGGTCCTTGAGTTGTCTTTGCGCTCTCCATCGTTCGGTGGTGTGTGTGTGTGAATATATTCATAACGCCCGATTGGCCAGCGATAAACCAACTCAGTACACATCGGTCTCTAAACTACGAAATTAAATACTCGCATCCATTTCGGGGCATTCATATGATAACGATGGATTGAAGTAATCTATGCATTCCTAGGGAAATGCCGCAAGACATAATGTGATTGCAGTAAGGAAAGAAAAACAAAAACGGCAGAAAATAGAGTAATACAAACAGGATAGCGTATGAAAATAGCCCCACTGAAAAGTGCGGATAGAAGAGAACCAAATGGATTAATCGGCCTTCCCACTTTAACAGTCCACTAAGAAGCACTCGTTTCATCTATACATTTTGATTTAATCTCTATTACGTATTGAAGCATAACTATCCTAAGATGCTAACGGGCTCCATAAATATGCGTCAGGAAACAGGCCGGGCGCTGAGTTGAGGTCGAATAATTGGTTTTGGTTTTAAGCATTTTGTTATCCGATGAAGGCATCCAACTTCGCCATAATTAAGTTGATTAACATCGATGTAAATCACTGTTTAATTTATTAAACACACAATCGCTACCCGAAACTGTTATTAGCCGCATCGGAGAAAGGTGTGTCTGACACTAATTTCTAAAATCCTTTGAGATTCTTTATGGGTTATGATGAATACTGTAAAAGAGTTGTATCTTGGATAGTCTCACTACTTGGTTAAAGTGCACTAAATTATAATATAACGCTTTATAATTTGGGCCCTAGTTCAACGTCCATACTTCGTCAGACAATATTAATTCTAAGGCGAGAACTAATATAATGATAAGAGCAACGGGTATAAATTCAAACGCGCTTATTAAGTTCCTTCTTATAATGCCACAATATTTAGTTGGGTTCAGAATTGAAATATTATAAGATAATAGCGGTCATATCCAATGTAAAATTAGCTGACCAAGAACTCATTAGCAATCGCGACTTTAATTAATGTCATTCATCAGAGTTGACATTAATTACAAAAGCGTTACCACACAAACAAAGTGAATGATAAACCCTAATTACATCACTCTAAAAGCGACAACATAACGCTTTGAAACGCGTCGCAAAGTCCGAGCGCTTTGGCCGTATTTAGCCTCGAGGGGATTTTCCGGATGATTAACTTGTATGTGAATTTGTGATCACTACAGGGGCCTCATTACACATTTCCAACAACATAATCGGAATGAAGCGTCATTTTTTTTCTCAACATGCGTAGAGCACTGCCATTCTTTACCCCGATATGGCGCACTTGGTTAATGCGCTAATAGAATCAGGCTGTCTGGCAGAGTCTTCAATCTATGGTCTTATCCATAAGAGCCCATTTAAAGCAAAATTTACGGTGACCTTCCGTAGCTAGCCGTGTTTCATTTTTTTACAAAGGTAGATATCCCTTCGTTTTCCTAGAATGTCTTAGCATGATTAACAAGACAGCATTTTCATGGTTGTAACCATTCTCATATTTCAATGACCCCTACAATGTTAAAGAGTTCACATAACGCCCAAGCAGGGGATTTAATTGAGCGTTTTTCAGCGGATAAAAATCCCGCTGATTGGCTGTTAACTGGCTTTTTAGCTAAGTACCAAGCAGAATCATTGATCCCGCACTAATATGTTTGGCCCGCCAAATGATATAGCCGAAGTTAATAAATATTTATAGTGCCATAAAAGTATGTAAATTAATGCTACCAGCAGGACATATAGTTTACTTCAAACAAAGTAAAATAGATGCGTTACGGTTTAGTGGCAGGTCATAACATATGTTCAAATTCTGAAATATTGTGCTGCGGTTCCTACTCAGTAACCATGCAATCCCGCCACTAACATAACAACCATAAATGGAATTTTTGTTATTGGAGGACTGTATAAGCGAAAGCAAAAAAATACACCGACCACACTCAAAAGAAAAGTTGCATGGAGATCTAACTATAACCACTAATAACACACCTAATGCTGATTTTATTTTCCATCAGCCAGTTAACGGCTATTTTTAAGTTTATGGTCCGCGCAATATGGCCGGACGAAAAAGGAGCGCAGCGTAGTTGGAGGTCGGAATAAATTGGGGTCTGTGTTTATATATGCGAAGTACTTTTTAAACGTCCAAGTGTACTACCAGGAGCCGTAACTCATCTTTTTGAGAGTTTCAGCTGATTACTTTTAAAGGGAAACGTCAACAATGCTCTTTGAAATTCTTGACGCGAGGCCGAAGATATTAGCGGGTCTCGGAACATTGGAGAGTCACACCCGTCGAGAAATATAGAAAGCGAAGCGCTTGCACTTAGGGCCAATGTCAAGTTTATTCAATATCATGTTCGAGTTTCCAGATGTTCCTGATTTGTATATTAAATAGCTCTCACGGGAAAAAATTAACTTTCATTGGTCAACTTGAATGGACAAACATGATTTGGAATATGTATCATCGAACTTTTTTTGCTTGTAGCTTTTCAATTGCAGAGCATCCGCTACACTTCATTTGGTAGATTTTAATATCCTTTAAGGTCTAGCAAACGACTGATGGCTCACAATAAAAAAGAATCAAACTCACGTATTGCAAACGATCAGCTCCTACACTCTAGCATATATACGCTTAATATACTGGAAAACTCGCGATGCGCCTTTTGGGCGAAGCCAGCGAGTCGTATTTTCCAGTTGGATGTTTTTTGTTATTGCGCCAACCTAATGAACTATCTGCGGCTTGCCGCCTGCTGCGTTGCCACACAACACGAATTAAAAAATATTACCCGTAAGACTAAACCAAACCTTGATGCAAATAGCAGACAAGCTAATTTTTTGCATTGTGAGGGTGTGCATCGTTTTTTGATAAAAACGCTTGGTTTTTATAAGTATTATTGGGGTTCTATAGAAATGAAAGGATATTGCCTAAAAAGTAGCCACTGTCCAACCACCACACACTTGAAAACCTCTAAAACATAACTAAACGATACTAGACCGATTAAGTTGTGTTAAGACAAAAAGCGCTAATAACGCCTGTTAATATAACTGGAAAAACCGCGCAGGCGCTTTGGGCGAAGCCCAGCGAGTGATTTTCCGTGCAGTTATGATGTTTTGTAATTGCGCCAACCTACGAACTATCGCGGCTTGCGTCCTACCTCTCTGCACAATCAACGAGCGTATTAAAATATTACCCGTTAGAGACTAAACCAACCTTGATCCAAGAAATCAACAAGTATTTTTGCATGGTTAAGGCTTGCATAGTTTTGACTTAAAAACGCTGGAAAGTTTATAATATTTAATTGGGCGTAAGAAATGACAGGACGAGTTGCCTAAAAAAGAGCACGAGCCTAACCACTAACCTTTGGAACCTAAAACATACTAACGATACTGACGATAAGTTTTTTAAGGCTGAAGCCTATATACCGCTTTAAACGGCGGAAAGTCCGAGTGCTTTGTGGCCGTTTGTTTGGCTGCGCGGAAGTTTCGAGATGATTTAAATCTTGTTATGAGTAGAGCTGCATCACTCACACTTTCCGAACAATCCAAGTGCCATCATTTAAGAACACTCCTATTAGTAGCCAAGCACACGAACAAGAGTATATTTAATTGAAAATTTAAATGCCCTTTTAAGATATTTTGGCGACAATTGTTACTCCACAGGGCAACAAAAATAAATTTCCTATTCCAGAAAACTCCACGATAGTGTAACTTACTAAATCCAGAGACATGGCTGAGACTGAACTATCAATGTAGTCAACTTGGTTCATTTCAGTTTGATATCTGCATGACCATCATAAACAATAGCGGCTAAGTGCAAGATATTTCCCAAAGTGCGGCAGAACTGGCGAGGTAGTTTTTGGTTGAATTGCAGACATTACCTAAACTACTCATAACGTCCCAGCAGCGGAAAACGCGAAACGTTTTGGCGCAGCCTAAGTGAGTGGTTTTTTCCCGATGACTTGTTTGTATAAGGTGTTCGCATTGGCGCATACACAGTCCTCTCTATAGCCTACGCCTCATTAGTTTGCTTCACCTCAATATTCGGATCACATGCAAGGATGATTTTAGGAGAGACATCTTCTTCAATCGGCATCCGAATGAAATTTGGGTACTACTGATGTAACTATTCTTTATATTGAGGTACATATAACAACATTCATGATCTTAGTATTGGATTTCACTAACCAAAAATTCTTACCCAGTATGGACAAACTTGCCAGTCGAAGTGAGAATGATTTGTTAACCCATCGTGTATAGTTTGGGAATTTCACAGGACAATTGAGGTGTGAAAATTTCAATGTGAAATACACCACTGTTGGTAATATGTACTGGTAATTGCTAATTCAGAAAAGGATGTAATTAATCAGTAGCGAAGCCATCAACACAGAGAAACACAAAGAACAATCACTAATACAACAATTATGTCAGGGACGCGAAAAAAGCCCGCGCCCCATATTTGAAACGTTGTTAGGTTCTATGAGTTAATGCAAAATTGTGGAGGTTTTGAAACCAACGTTTATAAAGATTATGGTTTGGTTTTTCATCTGGTGGTTTAACTATTACTTTAAAACAATGTTTGTTTGTTATTTTTACTGTTGGAAACATTGATCATTCCGCAGATATTCGCTGTCTCGGATAGTATGTTCTTTATGTGTTTCTCTTTGTTATGGCTTTCGCTACTGATTTCATCCTTTTCATAGCAATTAAGTACATATTACAAAGTGGTGTTATTTCAACAATTGAATTCTTCACACCTCCACAATTGGTCCTGTGAATTCCAAACTATACAGGGTACAAATCATTCTCATTAGACATGGCAAGTATTGCCGTGTAAGAATTTTGGTAGTGAAAATACCATTTAAAGATGAATTTTGTTTTTGTACCAATAAAATAAAGTACTCAGATACAAATTCATTCCGGTGCCGATTGGAAGAAAATGCCTTTTTTTTAAATCATCCTTGATGTGGATCCGGGCATCAATTCGAAGCGTTGCAGACAGAACTAAATGAGGCTAGGCTTGAGAGGCAGTATTCGCAATGAAACTTTTCTAACAAACCAAATATGGAAAAACCATCACTGGGCTTTGCGCGCCAAAACGTTTTCGCGTTTTCCGTCTGGCTTGGACGTGTATGAGTAAGTTTAGGTATGTCTTGCATCAACCAAAACTACCGTTCTGCCGCACTTGGATCTTGCTTAGGCCCGCTATTGTTTTTAGATGGCTGCGATATGCACTGTAGAACATTGACTCATATTATGTTGTCAGTTAGCCTTGTTTTGGTGTAGTTACACTATCGGGGGTTGTTACTGGAATAGGAATTTTTAATTTTTGGTTGGCCCTGGGTAAATATTTCCGCAAACATAGTTTAAAAGGTTTAATATTCATATACTTTGTTTGTTGCTTGCTACTATAGGATTGTTCTTAATATGGCACTGGATTTGTCGGAGTTGTGAATATGCAGCTTACTGCATAACAAGTTAATCATGCGGAAAATCCTGCAGGCCAAACAACTGGCCAAAGCACTCGGCAACTTTCCGCTGTTTAAAGCGTTTCATAGCGCTTCAGCGGCTAAAAACTTATCGGTCAGCTATCGTTAGTATGTTTTAGGTTCCAAAGGTTGTGGGTTTGGGCTCGTGCTGCTTTTGGCAAATCGTCTTTCATTTTCTTTAGCCCAATAAACTTTATAAACTTCCAGGCGGTTTTTTAGTCAAAGACTCTGCACCTAACCATGCAAAAAGTACTTGTTGTTTTTGATCAAGGTTGGTTTAGTCTACGGGTAATATTTTTAATCGTGTTGTATGTGCTAAGCAGGGCAGGCGGCAAGCCGCGATAGTTTTCAGTTTAGGTTGGCGCAATAACAAAAACATCAACTGGAAAATCACTCGCTGGGCTTCGCCAAAAGCGCTCGCGTTTTCCAGTTATATTAAGCGTTATGCGGCTTTGGTCTTACAACTTATCGGTCAGTATCCGTTGAGTATGTTTTAGGTTCGCCAAGGTTGTGGTTTTTGGCTTCGTGCTCTTTTTGGCAATCGTCCTTTCATTTCTTAGACCATAAACTTTAAATAAACTTCCAGCGTTTTTTTTAGTCAAACTATGCAACCGTAACATGCAAAAAATTACTTGTTGTTTTGATTCAAGGGTTGGGTTTAAGTCTTTAGACGGGGTGAATATTTTTGTATCGTGTTGTTGGTGCAAGCAGGGCAGGCGGCAAGCCGCGATAGTTCATTAGGTTGGGCGCAAATAACATTCACATCAACTGGAATCATTCTCGCTGGGCTTTCGCTCCAAAAGGCGCTCGCGTTTCCCAGTTATATTAAGCGTTTATATGCTAAGGAGGCGTCTTTTGCAATACTTGAAGTTTGTTCTTTTTATTGTGAGCACTTCAGTCGTTTGCTAGCTCTAAAGGATATTAGAATCTTACAACTGAAGTGTGGCGATTGCAAAATTGAAAGCTACAAGCAAAAATCGATGGAACAATAATCAAATGCAGTTTTGGTCCAATTCAAATTACCAATTGAATAGTAATTTTTTTCCGTGAGGAGCTGAATTTAATATCAAACGGAACATTGGATAAGCTCGAAATGATATTGATAACTCATTGCAGGCAAGGCTTGGCTTTTATATTTTCGGGGACAATGTTTTCGAGAAGCCTGATATCTGCGCGCTCAAAGAATTTTTCAAGAGCATGTTGTTTTGACGTTTCCTTTAAATGTATCAGTTGAACTCAAAATGAAGTTACGGCTGGTTTTCAACACTTGGACTTTAAAAGTGATCGCATATAAAACCAATTTTATTCCGACCTCAACTCGTGTTGCTGCGCTCTTTTTTCGTCGGCATATTGGGGGTTTAACTGGCTTATGGAAAATAAATCAGCAAATAGGTGGTTGTTATTTAGTGGTTTTGGTATCTGCCCTGCAACTTTTTTTTTTGGTTCGTGGGGTGTGTTTTGGCTATAGCAGTCCTCAAGTAAATTCCATTTTAATGGTTGTTATGTTTAGTGGGGATGCT
>Ga0163217_1092402_pt1 | contig 10234 bp, 2 predicted proteins | sample SynspAceP_FD_185933 | JGI IMG/M metagenome (GOLD analysis project Ga0163217, IMG submission 185933) | Saline lake microbial communities from Ace Lake in Antarctica - Synechococcus sp. Ace-P (PacBio error correction) | ecosystem: Environmental > Aquatic > Non-marine Saline and Alkaline > Saline ...
TTGGTCTTGTATATACAATTTAATTGTTGGAGATTGGAATCGGAAGCAGGTGTCGTCAAGTGTGTGGATCACTAAATGGGGCAGTTGTCTTTTTGACCCCAAGCTTACTAAAGGAGATAGTGCTTTGGGAAGTATAGAAAGTACCGTGAAAGAAAAATTCATTCAATTATACCTAAAATAAACATGGACGCAGCTTTAAAATTGAAAAAAATAGAATTGTTCAAAAGTTCCGCCAAGATGTTGTTCCGGTGCGAGGTTCTACCAAATGTGGAATTATAGGTGGGGGAACCCGTATCGAAGGAAAAGCTGAATCGCGCGGTTGCCCGGCACGATGTATTATAAGATGGCTAGAGCCAAATATACTACATGAGGACGTTACCGGCAAAATAATATCGAAGACCATTTGCAACCGTCTAATTTATAGCCACGGTGGTTTTTAAGTAGAGGAGTCTATCTAAATGAGATGCTCTTTCGGTCACTTTATCAGGCATTATGGATATAAAAGGAAAGTTCTAAATTGCTCTGTTATGATTATTTGGTGCCTGGGGGCTAGTAAAACGACAGAAAAATGAAAATTTAATTGTTGGATTCGTGGAAGGGAGAAATTAATCCCCGATGTATTGCGTTTGGAACAAAGCCGCATGCAAATGGTGAAAACAAGGATTTCAATAACAGCCGTAAAGATGAATGCTACGGCGCACTGGTGGGTCCAATCCTCTTTAAAGGATATCCCAAAATAAAAGTAGCTCTTTAACATTTAATATGTGTTACGGGAGGAATTGGATACGATTTGGCATTGGTTTTAGATTTTCAATGGAAGGGTTCACAAGCCTGATGGTCAGGCCCGCCCTTATAGACGAGCTTGAACCGTATGAACCTATGTTTTATAGAAGAACCTGGTATTAAGTGAACATAATGAGCCTAAAAACACATTTATTCCTAGAGCGTTATTACCCCTTAAGTATCCCTATAGCAAACAGGCGAGCGTAATGTTCTCTAGATGGGATTTAAAGGTAATTCTTCAAGAGGGTGTTGTGACAATTATCCACCTGAACCTTAGCCATGCGGGCGGAATTTCAGCAAGAAGTAAGAAGAATTGCTACCCCATGCAGAAGCCTATGACATTGCCATGCACCGCATTGTCGCGTTAGGCCCCATATTCACTTGCATACGCCGGCAATTGCAGTCTTCGATTTTTTCTCATCGAATGCGATCATACAGGAAAGTAGCTTAGGCAATACATTAACATAAAGGCTATGATAATTTTGGATTACGTGCAAACCCAGAAGTTTTGGAAGTGAAAAAAGGATATATAGCCATTATTTACAAAACCGGGTCTTGGCATTGATATCAATGAGGAGAATATTGAAAGAAGGTAAAAAAATTGGACATAATTGGGCAAACCCTATCTGGAGAAATAACAGATGGTGAAAATTTTTGCAGATATGGTAAATCAATAATGGGAGGGACCACTAAGCAACGAGCCCAACTCGTACAATATACAATGATTTACATATATTGCATTAGTAGTTTTCAATTGACCTTTTTGATTCTCACGTCATCCCGTCGCACCCTCAAAAGTCATGATACAGCATTTTTATATGACTGCTACTTGCAGAATTGTTATCTGGGTTTATCACAGGCACATGGGGAGCCGAAATTAATTATCGCTTCCATTAACTCCGGTTTTTTTTTTTTTTTTTTTCGGAGACCATTTTGGGGAAGATCGTTGGAATCATTCTTTTGGTGTTACTATACGGAACAATTTTAAGAAAAATCGGGTGGACTAATTGTGATACCACCCGGATATTGAACTTAATTGGCGAAAAATCGGTAACACCTAGCCATGATGATTACAGGTTATCTTGCTGTAATACCCATAATTTGCGATAGCGCCCTTCTTATGATGAAGTCCCTTGAACAAGGTGGCTGTCCAAAGAAAGCTGGTAATTTCATATTGCAGGCACGACCGCCGCCTTTGTGTCTGATGGGTTTGACCGCGTCTCATGTCATGGTACCGCCAACCCCGGCCCAATAGCAGCTGCCAGGCATATTGGGCAGCCATTTGGGCAATTGTTATTTTATTGGGACCTTTTGATAAGTAGTCTTTCCTTGATCCTGTTATTTCTATGCAAAGAAAATAGCGTCTCAAAGAGATTGATATTTCTAATCATCATCGAATCCCATTGCCACCCGCCAAAAAAAACCGTCCTTATGGCACATCATTGATGGCCCGTTGTCGTCGTCCGTTGGTGTATAATAGTAATTTGAAGATCGGTATATGGACTTATCCTGAACTAATAATTTCAACACTGCTGTATTCAAGAATCGTAATGTCCATTTTTAGAACTCAAACCAGTTTCCTCCTTACTTTAATTGGCGTGCTAGTTATCACTGTGCTCCGAATAAGTTGATGAAAAAATTTTCTCGGCCACAGGTTGGGTCGGTTGAATCCTTAAAAGTAGCAGCCCCATTATTTGATTACTGGTGCGGGGGAATTTTCGGAAAAATGTCTACAGGACCACTCTGGTATTTGCGAGCATAGATCACGAGAAGGAAATTTACGGGGATTAGAATAGCTTGTTTCCTTGTGCACCCTTTTTCTTTGGCTGCGTGTCTAAAGACAACACAAGGATCTTCTAGCGTTGCCTTGGTAACGATAGACGGCTTAAATTGTGCTTCACTTACTACTCTAATTGCGGTTTGAACGAACCCTTTCTGCAAGCTATGACGTATTTGCCATTGGTGCTCGTTTCACTGTCGCATCACATGTAAGATGACAAGTTTTCTTAAAATGGGTGATAACAGACAATTGTAAAAAGGAATGAATGTAAAACATACGAGGTTATCATGTAACAGACTGAAACGGCACCTTTATTTTGGAACATCGCAATTTTGGTTGCAGTCCATTTTATAATTACCACATTAATTACTTTCACTTAAGATCATCGAAATATACCTCAATGGGTCTTACCAATCGTATCTGAGGAATTTTAGCTCTTATTGGCCTTGGTGCAGGGAAAATCTAAAAAAAAGAACAGAGGAGATATTCATGGGAAAAAGCGGCCACAGAAATAGTGTGAAGAAAAGGAGACCAATATAGACACGGCCTAAAGCTAAACTTCCTATGAAACTTAGTCTTGACAATAGGCATTGACAGGTCTATCTGATTTCTCCAAAGCCAATTTAGAAAGTTCTAGTAAGTGTGGCTTTAGCTAATTTGGACCGAAGGACCACCTTTTGGTCGAGGAAGGCAACTATTGTATTAATCTCAGGACACCCCAAGACAATATAAGCTCTATATAAACTGACAATACTCTTGAGAAACTACCTAACCTATAATGTGGGGCAACCGTCTAGTATAAAAATACACCGGTGAGGTACGTATGGCCGATGAGCATGGAATCAATGGTTTGGTTTATAAATATAACAACGCCGAGTTGATTTTTGCTTCAACATGGCGACCGCAGCGTCTCGAAAAATGATGCTACCACTTTTAGAACAATCCAAAGGCAGAATTTAGGACGCTTGTGAGGATAGTTACCCATGGGCGAAAAAATTGAAGAATAGCAAATGATGGCTTCCTTTGATAAAGCGGGTAATTTTTTTACTTTAGCCGACCCCCCGTAGGCTGCCTTTAAAAATTGGATGATCCCCAGCAAAGAATGGGAGTTTTCAAGGGGTCCCTTCTGTTTTGTATTGCACTCAAGGGAGAACTTGTCTAATGGTCGAGGCTCACTCTCCAAAGCACTAAATGGGAATTGCACTGGCCAATTGGGTCGGAACTAACCGATGGAAAGCCACCTTGTATGTGGCCCCGTCAAGATCGGCTAAACTTCTATGCTGTTTGGTATCATATGATATTTGAAATTATATCCGAGGAGCATAGGTATTCTAATAAGCGAGTGTTAGAATGAAGTTTAGACTCCATGTTGGTCGGGATCAACAAGGCGAACAAAGGATTAACCTTGATGGCTGTACAAAAACCAATATGTAAAGGTTACCTATTTGCTAACAGGACGCGAGGGTCATGTATGATTATTTAATAGTAATCCGCTATAAGTAATACGCTAGGATATACACACTGGCCAGCCTACACCGTCGACATTTGTGCATTTACTACAGTGAAAAAAGGTAATTCTTGACTGCCGGATGTATTATATTTTGGCCATTGACTTACTATAAAAAAGAAACAAGAAATTTTAGTGGAACAATCGGCGTTTTAAATAGTACTGAGATTTTTGAGTAATCTACAATTTAGAATAGGATAGGCCTCTTTTTTTATGCATTTCTTTGTCGAATACACTGTTAATGCGCAATAGGTTTTTTTTGGCGTATTTATGTTTCATAAAACAAACCTTTTTCAGCTGGTAACTCGTCCATCCTCAACGCCTTTCCATTCGTAACTAAGTATGAGTATAAATCACTTCATTTTTGTTACCTCAGGCAATTGTCGGGTGTTAGCTTCAAAGAAATATAGATTTGATACTAATATGAGAAAAGACACCAATGCATAAAGAATAGTATACTTTTCAGTTTTTAACAATTTTATATACAATATGATACAAATTCACATTCAAGCATTTGCGCCACTAGAAAGGAACTTGAGTTGAAATCATAATCCCATAATGAAAGTATTATCAGTTTTGTTTCCAACGGGGCTTAATAAAATAACCAGTTCTACTATTATTGTACCAAATTATGCCTACTTATCAAATATTTACGACAATGAACCTCACACCCGTTTATTCACTTTGACATAATTTGATGCACACATCGCTCGAAAAAGCATTCGTTTTTCCATAACTCGCTCGCAATCGTCACTTTAGTTTGAAGCGACTTTTTCCCTGCATGGAATCGCAAAGTGCTTCAGACTATTAGTTATACAATAAAGCATAGCACGGTAACCGATTGTAAGGTTATAGAACCGGTAGATAAGTAGTAAAACCTTTTAACCGGAGCATGTAGTTGGACACTAATAAATGAATAAAAACTAAAAATACACTCGAACACCCCGTTTACTATATTTCTATTACACTCATTTCTTCTGGTCGTGTGATGTTGCTAACTGCTATCACTCTACCGTTCCGACAACACAGCATTATAAAAGTATAAACAACTCCATCTCCACTTATTACCATCAAGGTTTGTGAGCATAAGTTACATACTCTTCTGAAGGACCAAAAGGTCCTCTGCCTGTTCCAATCTGTCCAGTTTATAAATTCAATAAAGGAAGTAGCAAATCGTTCAAACCGCCTGGTTTCCAAAATGCGCCAAATTAAATACATAACTAAACATCACCAATCTTTGTGAATTTGTGCATCTCCGCAAATACCGTTCTCTCTAGTAATAACAGGGTTTTTCCGTACGTTTCCAAACTCATATCGTTGGAGACGCCCATTCCAATACTTTTCGTAATCACCTTCCCCTTTCGGCATTATAAGTACATAATAAATGGATATGCTTCAGTAATGGTTTTCGGTATCACGAAAAACCAAACTTTTATATTGTTTTAATTTTCAAAGCTTCTTACATCTTTATCTCTGGAGATAAGGAAAGGTGTAATTCTTTGTATTCCATTCATGTACTTTATTAAAGTAGTGGTATTGGCCAAAACTATTTTTAAGTCCGGCTCATTCTATTGTGCTTCCACCTAGATAGGTCATTCCAATAGTACCCTTGTATTTCTCACTGAATAATTCACCTCCCCATCTATGTCTACGAGTGCAACATATCCTGCTTTTTGGATTAGCGTGCTCCACGTGTTTTTTTCTGTGAACGACAATTATTTTACCTTTTGATTCCAATTAAGCAGGTTCTGCACTTTGAGCTAGTCCAAGTTTCAATACCCTTGGCCATCATAGATAAGTGTAAGTCATAACCTAAGTATTCATCTCTCGAAAAATGTTGCGATGTCTAATATTTTTAGTAGTGTCCGGGTGCTGAAATACAATACGCATATGTGATTGGTGTTTTTAATCTCTTCATGAAATTTTCTGCAAATAACCTCATCAGAAACAGTTTTGGTCTAAATTTTTCCGTTGTAACCCCGCAAAAGACCATTAAACTGATAGCATTAGAACTGTAATATGAAGAAAAAATCACTTGAGCATCGTGTGAATATTTTAAATAATGTTTTTCATTTTAAAATAATTTTAAATCATTTGATTTTAAATTTTTGGATATTACTTCAAATGATGAACTTCCTTTTCCAACACAATGGAAAACAACAAAACAAACCGGGGAAACCAAAATTGATTTTCTTCAACAGATGACTGTCACGTACTAATCAATCATATAGTTACCTTCAAAGAACAAAAAGAAATTCATAAACCGCGCTTTAATTTTCCATTATAAACCCAAAATCAGCAAGCCTTTGAAAAAAATAGAACGGTACAAGATTTCCACTAAGTTGATAAATTTTTATTTAATCAACTCAATCCCATTTGAGGTAATGAATCTGCTTACTCGTTTGTACAATAATCTGAAACCCAATACCCCTATTTGTATTTTGTTCCAGTCTTATCCCATATAATGTGTCAGCTCTTTTCCATGATAATTTAATCCTATCTAAACAAACCAATCCAGCTATTCTGGTACTAAGGTTGATTACAATACTTCCGTCCATTTGGGGTTGTGAAGCCAAATTAAGTTCCGTTTATGACTAAATCACAAAAGCCCGAATGATTATAGTCCTTACCCCTTTCTTCCTCCACCTTTTTCTCAGAGACCATGTGCAATTTCCCATGTTTTAAACGGGTGCGCGAAATCCATGCCTGAAAAGGGAATTTATATTCTCATCAATCCACATTTGCGTATCGCCCGTTTCTCCCAGTTATTTGATGCGCTGCAGCATACTGTTTCAGTAGTTGGAAAATAATCGTTTTTTGAAAAACTGCCCATTGAACTTATATTTGTTCAAAAAGTTGGAAAACTTTTAAAGGTCTGGTAGTTGCAAAAAGGCCATGACGGAACCGTTCCATTGGCATTCATGCCCTTCATACTTTATTTTGAAAATACGGATGTGACCGCCAACCGTGTTAAGGCCATATAGGGGCTGCAAATGGCATTAGTAATCCAACATCTTTTCCCCAGCTTTGACATAATTTGGTAATCATCTTCCGGTAAATTAAAATACAGGAGTGTATCCAATCAGTTCCGCGTATACTTTATAGGCTTATCCCTTATGAAGTAAATCTCGGGAAAGATTGGTAAAAAAATTCAAGCGAATCGTTCCAAAGCCTGTTTTCTACTAGTTCCTTAATTTTGTTCGCCTTGTCTGATATGTCCTGCGTCAAACTTTGAATAATGCAAAAAAAGTGGCGTAATCTCTGCAATAGGCCTTAGCATCAGCAACATATAACTGTTGATTGTGGGCCTTGCCGCCAAGGAAGAAAATTTTTCTCAACCATTATTAATATATCCTACCTCCACGAGCTTAGTTTCCATCCCGTCCCATGAATTATCATTGTTGCCAAATAAACGATTAGAGGCATCGCGCGTTCTTTCTCCCCAAAGCAACTGTAGTTTATCAATAAGTAAGGGAATATTGTTTTTTAAATAAACAGTTCATTATGCACTTGCAAACGCCCAAGGGCAATTGAGACCAAAAAATATATTTTAGGCACATTATCAAGCCTCAATTGAAGGCCAATAATTGATATAGTCCCTTTTAATAAATATCATCTCTTACCAACGGCCTTCAAAAATATGATATGCGCGGTGCAATTGATGATTGTACTTTCCAGACAATGCTCCTCAGGAAGAAAACTTCCGTAACACAAACCGTTGGAGTCTGTTTAATGTGCTTCTGAAGGTCCCACCACCTGAAATAAAAGGTTTGTTGGATGATGCCTATCGGGGAATCTATCAATAAAGGAATTTCTTTCAAAAATGGTAAAACTTCGGCGTTTGTACGTAATGTTTGTAAAGCTCATCAACGCTTTTCATTGAATTGTGAAAATAATGGGCATAATCTTTAAAAGATAGAACCGGTGATTTCACCTCATCTCTACATCACATGCGTAATACTCAACGTTATAACTCATTATAGCGACTGCTTTGGGATATTCAACATTAAACTTTTAAATTTTATTTGAACTTTTTGTACCAGACATTAGATTGGTAAATTAAACTCATCTCCATAAAGGATTTGAATCCTCTCCCTCATTTATATTTAAATCTAACTGTTCCCCATAATCAAGTAATTCTTTGTCATGTTACTTTAATCTTTCCAAGTAACAAAACCAAACATGCGGACTACCAATGGCACTAACTTACACTTCAATAGCAATTAAGGTTTTAAGAAATCAATGGGACCAATTTATCAACTAATCTATAAATGTGAATGGTTATATGCCTTTTTTAATGGTTTTTTTTATGTCTTTTTGGAAACCAAACAATCATTGATGACACCGCGGATTGCTTCCAACGCATAAATAGGGATCAAGGTCATTTTGTTCCATCACATAATTCTCCTTCATTTGGACTTCTACGGGCAAGGAGTAATTGTCAGTGATATTGAGTTCATAATAAATCCACTCGGACAATGGTACAGAGTTTTGCATGCTTTGGGAGGTTTGGTAGTCTGATAGCAATAAAAACGATTGTATCACTTCCTGAGCTTCAATCAACCGATCGAGGCAACATAGACACCAAGGCTTTTTGGAATCCCCAGGATTGCTAATAAACATACGCGCTGGAAACTCAAGAATTTTGGCAAACGATGTTTTCAGCCACAATTTTTTTGTATTGCATCGATTTTTGGCAGATCCTGAGATTTCAGGTGATAAATCCTTGCTTTAGGATTTGGCCCGGGACTTACTTAAGATAACGCTTCACCTTGAAGAAATGAATGATATAAGTTTTCTCACGGAGTTTTTGAAAAGGCATTAATGATGACCTATGAGTGCTCGGGGGATGAGCTGGCACAACACTCTCAAAAACTAAAAAACCATCAATAAATGGGCTAGGTGGAAAATCAGGTGATCCCTTGGAGGCTCAGCAGATCTTTTAACGCAACATCTCAGGAGAATATCGTATCGTCAGATATAGGTTGTGAGTTGGATGTATGATTGCGGTGTTGATGCATAATTGGACAGAATGCAGGAAGAAAGTCTATTTTGAAGTATCGATGCAAATCCGATATATCATTGAGTGGGTAAATAGGCTGCTCGAATCTAGGAAAATACCTAACTTTGACAGTTCAAAATATTCTTTTCAAACCTGAATTTCTGGTGAACAAAGTCTGAGATTCTTGGTACTTAGTACCTTATTTTACCCCATACCATTTCACACTGATTCGGAGCTTGTTCAGCTTTTGAAGGGATAAATAAAAATCTATAGGTATATTATGTGTCAATGATTTGCATTCGAAATCCATACTTACATATTGTATCAAATTACTTACTAAGCTATATAAGTCACAATGGTACATTAATGATGGTCACTTTCCGTTCCAGGGCTTTTTTCAGAGTCGATTGGGAAGGATTTTGGATCGAAGCTGGTATATTTCAAGACTTTCCCTCACTTGGCATTGGGCATTTTTTTTTCCGAGGAGGTAATTAATCATAGTTTTAAAACCAAATAAATTTCGAGTATTTCATGGAATTTCACCAGAAAACTTATGATCTATTGTAAACAATGCAATAGAATTAGCTATCAGGTCATACCATCCATTCTTTAACTCATTCTCTTCTACTGTCGTAGGAAATTTATAATAGTAGGGTATTAAAGGCTTTAAGGAAGTATCTCATAAGCGCGAGGAGACAGCCTTTCATTGAATGAGTTTGTTTATCTTTTACTGAGGGTTTTGTTTGTATCTGCTCTTTTGTGGCGGTAGCACAGCATTTATTGGATTCCTGTCACTCTTTCTTGCTATTTTCGGTGCAGCAGGCTTGCGAATTGATCTGGCACTTCAAGTTGCTTCTTTCAAATTTCGCCGGAGGATTGCTGATTTTTGGCATAATAAACCATTCAAGTTGGCATGTGATCACGCGGAAAGCCACAACGGGTAAGGTTTCAAATCCAATTTTGTATACACACACTTATTGACTTTTATAATAAGAGATCGATTATTCCAATGGAAATCTTAGCCATTCAGATGTAGTCATATGAGTACTCAGACATACCAGAAGAGTGGATTATACGTTGAGTAGCCTGCTTACGGTACGAATTATCAAGCAGGCAAGAGAACATTTTACAATTTTTGCAAAGACGAACGCGCTTTGAAAGA
>Ga0163217_1098902_pt1 | contig 10234 bp, 8 predicted proteins | sample SynspAceP_FD_185933 | JGI IMG/M metagenome (GOLD analysis project Ga0163217, IMG submission 185933) | Saline lake microbial communities from Ace Lake in Antarctica - Synechococcus sp. Ace-P (PacBio error correction) | ecosystem: Environmental > Aquatic > Non-marine Saline and Alkaline > Saline ...
GAGGCTATGAAAAACACTCACAACAATAATTTCAAGGTAGGGAGCTTACACATGGCGACAAGTCCAAGACGAAGCGACAAGAGGGCCCTAAGGCCAATTCAAAAAAGGAGAAACGAACATTCTTGAGTGGCCACTGATGTTTTGCTGCCGCGTGGATTTGGATATAGACCGATCTGGACGCCGTTATCAAACTTTGACCTAACAAATACCTGGAAACCTATGTTCACGTATAGGAAAGAACGGGTTAGAGCTGGTAACACTGGACCTCCTATGCTTTTTGCTCCGCGGATGAAAAAGTTATACCTGTCCACTTATTCAAAAACTGAGCAGAAGCACATTGGAAAGTTGTGAAGAACATCTTATCCACTTGATATCCCAAGGCAATAGACCGGAAGTGCGACAAAAAACAAAGGTAAGTTAACATAAAAGGAAAGGAATCGAAGCATCAAAAAAAGAAAAGAAGCGCTGGTATTGATATTGCGAATACGTACTAAAGCGATTTGGGGGGCCGAAATCTACAAACGCTTGCCCCGATTTGCCTTAACCCATATCATTTTTATTACCTTTGGTAGAAACTAATTTCCTTAAAAGTAATGGACGAAAAAGATTAATTGCCCCTTCCCTATTGGGGCAGCCGATTTTGCCAACCTACAGCGAGATATTGGAAATGGTAAACCAAAGTGATGCCGATTGGCACGCACATAGATATTATGGATGGTGTTTTTGTACCAACATATCCTTTTGGTATGCCAGTCCTCAAAGGCAATGCAACCCATGCAACAAAAACTTTGGACGTACACTAATGATCGTTGATCCAGGATCGCTATATTCAAGGCCTTTGCCGAACTGGGCGCCAACAACCTAACGGTAACATTAACGAAGCCTGTCTTCATTTGCACCGCATCACTACAGGCTAATAAAATCCGAAGGCATGGCAGGCAGGTGTTGCCCTAAACCCACATAACCAATTTAACTAATTGAAATACTATAAATTGGACATTGACCCTAGTTTGCGTCATGAGCGTAAATCCTGGATTTGGGGGACAAACGTTATAGAAAACACTATGACAAGGTAAGGGCCCTAAAAGAAACTTATCATAAGAAAAAGTGCCCATACCTAATAGAGATCCGATGGCGGAGTTAACCGTCTAAAAATGGCCAAGCCAACTATTGAATGCCGGGGCCTGATGTCCTTGGTAGCAGGCAGCTTTGTATTTAAAAAGCGATATCCAACGCAAACCATTAAAGGAAACTCAAAAATTTTAGTAGGATAATGAGATTTGGGAATTTAGTAATTGTTGGAGGGGCCCTAATTGGGATGCTTTGTGATTGGAAGCCAAAAAAAAAGGGATGACCTACATCATCCTGGAAAAGGGATGTATCGTTAATTCACTTTAATAATTATCCCTTAAACATGCAATTCTTCTCATCTTTTCCGAAAAAATTGGATAATTGATGAGATTCCCTTTCATCAAGCATAGAAGGCGAAAACCAAAAAGAAATGAGGCATGGAATATATAGACGCATAAGTTACGGTTCCACCATTTAAATATTTCCCTTTTTGAAAAAGTAATTCAATAAACAAAATTGACGGACTTTTAACATTGTCTCCGACAATAAGTACTTTATCAATCGAACAATTGTTATCCATCTCAAGCAGGGCTTCTATGTATCCCCAATAGATGAATGTACCTGGAGAGGATTTAAAAAAAGTGACCCATTATTACAAGACCCACATTATTACTCCAACCCAGAAAGTTGCGGTTATTGGGGCAAAGCAATTCCCATCTGTAGATGCGCCTGGAATGTCTATAGAAAAGGAAGCGGAAGTATCCCTTATTATTCGTGGACAAGAGGTGGGGCAACGTGTTAAATATTGGGTAAGACCAGATTATTATAAACAGAATTGAGGAGGGTAGTAAATAAAGTCTATTAACAATTTAGTGTTGGTAAGTGAAAATTAACAGAAGACGAAAATTATCCCTGAATTCCCACACTGGAACCGATAAGCCTAAAGAAATGACACTTAATTGCTGGCTCTAACGGGTTATATGCCCAATTTTAGTTTTTTGGAAAAAATAGGAAAATCCAATTGACCCAAGATGAGAAAAAGACTTCCACAGTACGACCCGGAAACCATGGAAACAAATATTGAGAATTTTTGTATTTGGCCGAAGTAATGATGTGGAGGAATGGAAAACCCAATAAATGGTTTGAATAGAAATACTCAAGGTACATGCTCAATAATTATTGAGAAATATTGGTAAAAAATATAAAATCACTTAATCACAAGTTAAAACTAGGCAACTTGCTGTTAAGTGATGGATTATTAGACCGTTCCATTTTTTGCAAATCTGTCCTCAAAGCTTCTTTTATAATAAATAAATCGCATAGATCAAGGCTCACAATCAATTTCTTTTGCCTCAGCGATTTTGCACCAGAGAAAATGCAATAAAAAGGAATCAGCCCTGCCCACGACCAGAATAATCCCTCGTAACTCAGCGATTTCAACATCTGCATTGCGGCATTGTAATTCTTTTTCCTGCTCCTTTTCTACTTCACTAAAGTGCCTCAGTTTCCAACAGGCCTGAAGCTACTAGGCTGGCCGCGGAGCATCGCGTTCCTCTCTTTCTAAGTTAGGACACATCAAAATCCAATGAGGTATAATATTGCCGAAGTAAATTTCAGATATTTATCCGTTTAACTTTGTGTCAAAATCCAGATTTTTTATCTCCAGTCCTCCCTAATATACCATGAGTTATAACATAATAACCCCAAGCCTGGTCCCACGTGACCATCGACTGTGCATCTTGCATAGCCCTGTTTGGTATGTCCCTGTTCAATACTTTTCCCCCGAAATGGAATCATATTCAATAACATGCCAAGAAGTATAATCTGGTCCTCATGATTTTCCATAGTTAGTCTCCGCAATGTTTTCGGCTATATCAATAAAATTCTTGACTACCGCCATTCTTTGCCTGCCCAGAAAAAGTTCTAAAATTTTTAGCATATTGTCGATTATAGTTAATATGTTTGCTGCCATCGTGGTTGCATTACATTGACCAAGACTTTTAGTTTCCTACTTTTGGATTAAACCTACTTACTAGGGATTCAGCAGCTGTTTAGAAGAATGTCCCTGTAAACTCCTTTTTGTCTCCAAACATAAATATCCATTAACCATAGGCCGGGAACATCAATAAACCCAATATCGTGGTGTCATTGATAGTTTAAAATCTTCAAAGAACTTCTGTTCTCTTTAATAGCTTCCTCTTTCCACTTTCGTCTTAGTAAGGTTCGTACATATACCAAAGGATTCCTGGATAAAATCCAGAAGTCCACAGCCAATTCTCCGTAGGTATTTCTTTCCATTCTGTTTCATTGGTTTTCGATCAGACGTGGATGTTGGGATAGATCGGTAAGTTAGGAACGGCTGGTTTTTTAATTGATCTTACAGTATTAATTTCCTTTTTTAGATCAAAAAGAATTAAGTTCTTGGCTGTATAATTATCTAAACTTTAATATTTTTTGCTTCTGGATAAACTCTGATAACTGGTTAAACAATAAGTAAGGATACAAGTAATTAGTTTCTTATAAGGAAATATAATTTTAATTTATTTTTTGGATAATTTTTTTAGAGAATCAGGTTCCGTTCATTAAGGAAGACGTTTCAGATAGGTTTTGTTTTGGGCTCCCTTTTTGTTGATTGTTCGGAAGGAGAACTATTTTATTTCTTCCAGTAATAGCTTTGTGGAAATTGACACTTTTGAAACCCTAGCAGATAATCAGTCGCGTAGTGTTCTCGATCGGAAACTATAGGAGGATCTATTATTCCCGAATAGGCCTCATTACGAATCCCACAATGGCAATATCATCTGGAGATTCCTTATTCTTATTTTTTAAAATACTTCATTGCACGCTATTGCTGCAAATATCATTGGTGAAATAGAACCATCTATTTTCTGAGGTAAAGGAAAGCAAGGTTTTTGCACCTTCCGCCACCGTCGAACTAACATTAAACTTGAAGCGGAGAACTAGCTCTTGGTCTATATGGAATATTATGTTTCTCGCAAAAGCTTTTATATACCGCAGCTTGTCTATTCGCCGTAAATGGCTAATTCCTGAGGGCCCAGAAAAAATGACCTATATTTTTACACATCCATTTAAATTAATGCTCAGTAGCATCAAAACCCACCTGAAATCATCTATAAAGCACACTGCTAATTCCGTCTATATCACAATGCCTATCAAAAAAAGAAAGTGTAACGATTATTTTTAATATTCCATAAATTGGTCATATTCCAATTTTTTCCCAATCGAAACGGACAGCAACACGCCCTGCCAACCTATTGGCCAATAATGTCCTACAATATCCTGTTCCCGTTTCCAACTGCTCCAAAGACTGACAACTAATTACATTATATCCCGCATCAAAGGCGCCTCCTCTAAATTCCGGAAATAACGCGAAGAAAAAAAGTGTCGAGATATTCTTGGTACTATTAACACCAAATGGTATGGTTCTTATTTTTACGGAATTGGAACGCCAATAAATTACGTTGATATCCCTAATTCATTAGCCTTCGAATAAGTATTTTCTCTTTGTTTTTCTGGCTTACCCTTGGACTATTGTTCAGCGCCGCTGGAAACGGTAGAGGCGTCAATATTCAGAGCCTTGGCAATATCATGTATAGTTGTTTTTATTTTCCATGAATAAAGAGTATCTTAAAACTCCCACAAATATACAAATCCAAAAATACAATGATTGTATTTTTAATATATTTTTAATATATTTACAATCTAATACCATCAATAATTCTTAAATTCCCCACTAATTGGAATAAACTAATTATTCATATATAGTCAATGAAAACAATTACGGAAGTTAGATTATGCTTGCTCTCCAAAAGAAGACAAAGGAACTAACCACTGAAGGTCTAAGAAAGGAGTTCTTAAATTTCAGAATTTGAATGGAAAGTCGATACTATAAATTTAGTAATAACACGCATTTTGACAGATACATAGTAGGAGGGGCTGTACCTTGTTAGCACTTCATTAAAACTAACCACCATATAGCCATTAAAAATCGGATTATTTTTTTGGAGAGAAGGGAATTGGCATTATCAATGTCGGTGGTTCGGGGTCGGTCACGTTAATGGGAAAAATATAATTGGACTATAAAGAAGGCCTTGTACGTTGGAAAGAAAAATGTGGATGTATTCAGTAGCGATAGTCCCGAAAACCCTGCCAAATTTTCATTTAAACTCCTACCCTGCAAATAAAGTTTATCCAACTAAAAAAAATTTAGCCAGCAGATGCTGAGAATCGGTAGAACTTGGCTCCATGGAGACTGCAAATGCCAGAACTATCAGGAAATTGATCGTTAGACAGTCTGGTGCAGACCTGGCCAGGTTCAAATGGGAAATGACCGAATTAAAACCGGTAGTGTTTGGAATACCATGCCAGCCAACATGTTAACGAATAGAAAGAATGGAAGTTTATTTCTATTTTAGAAGTTCCAGAAGCAGCAAGCGTTGTCTTTTATGGACAGCCCCCAAGAGACGAGGCATATTTGGATGGCAATAACGAAGCCCGTAATTTCCCCACCATGGGTCCATCAACTCCGGTCACCAGGAACCAGTAAATTATACTTTCATTTGGGGAATGGCCGTAAAACTTAGACTACGGAGACATGGACACTGCAAAATAAAGGACTTAAAATAACTGCAACGAACACACAAATATGTCAATGAAATTTATTGATCTACCTGAAAAATAGCGCTGATTACAGGTGCTACACATGGATTTGGGGCCAAGGCTATGGCCATTGATTGGCCAAGCCAGGTGCCCCCTAGTCATAAATGGGAGGCCTTTCACAGGAAAAATTAACAACGCGTTGCCGATTTACAAAGCCTTAAGGATTAAAGGCCCATGGCTACCTCTTTGATGTTACCAAAGAACCAAGTAATAGAAAATATAAGGCAAAATTGAAAAATGAAGTTGGACAAATTGGATATTTGGTAAAACAATGCTGGAATTTATCAAAAGAATTACCCTTAGAAGACATGGAACAGTACCGATTTCGAAAGAAGTCATAAAAGTGGATTTAGTGAAGTCCCGTTTATTTGTAAATCAAACATGTTGTAAAGGGAATGAATCGCTAGAAAAGAAGGCAAAGATTATTAACATTTGTTCCATGTGAGCGAATTGGGCAGAAACCAGTGGGGCTTATGCTGCTGCCAAAGGTGGCCCTAAAAGATGTGCCAGGAATATGGCTACGGATGGGCCAAACACAAACATTCAGGTCAATGGTATTGGACGCAGGCTAACTTTGGCCACTGCAACAAACTGCCCCCATCCGTATATGATGGGCCATCCTTCAACGATTTTATAGTAGGAAAGAACTCCAGCAGGGAATGGGGAGACCGGCGAACCTTCAAGGTGCAGCCATTTTTCCTAAGTTCCCAGGCCAGTAATTTTGTAAATGGCCAATTGTTTATGTAGTGGAGCTTTTGGCCCACCATTGGGCAAACCCTCCAACAATTAAATTAAACAGCCATGAAAAGTATTAAATAAAACCGCAATCCTCCTCCTTTAGCCTCTTGTCTCCATGGCCTGCTCCCACAAGAGAAGCCACAGACTATCACCGTAAAAAACATCTTGACCAAGAGCGGACTTCGGGAAACCGTGGGAAGCTCAAAAGGCCATCTTAAAAATGGAAGATCTATCTAATGCAGGAATTCGACATATGGAAACCAAGCAACTGGAAATCAATCCAAAAAGTAGATATGATGGAGATGGCACTTTTAGAATTATGATTTTATTTCAACCGAAGGTGCCCGCGAATGGGGAAAGTAAGTTTGAAATCAATTAAAGTTGGGAAGGGGAAAAATCCCAAGCGCCAGAATTATGTTTATTCCAGATCGTTCCAGAGCGCACCGGATGAATTATACCTGGGAAACACAAGGTGGCATTCGGTTTAACGGCCCTACTGCACAAAAAAATTGATAGAGGACAAGGTCCCAGTGCGGCACACTTTCCAGTGGAGTAGAATTGCCTGGCTAAAAAAAGTGGATATCCAATAATAGACAAATGGTATAAAACTCTCGATGGATCGGGCAGTTACCATGAGGATACGGGTGAAGGCCTCGATGAATTTTCACGTAGGTCGCAAGCGTGGTGGTTGGTGGTATTGCAGCCAGGTAGACAGCACATACTGATTATTCCAAAAACCTATACCAGTGGCGGACTATTACAACGGCCCTATAGAACTAGCTTTTATTTTGAATATGCAGATTGGGGACGCTGATGGGCAAAGCCATTAAGGAAATCGAGAATTATTAGTTTGGACCTAGGTCAAAATTTAATCCAATTCACTATCACCTTAGACGGTGTAGCCAGATTTTTCCGCCGGACTTACCTTCATGAAAAGGATGGTGAGTAAGTGGGAAAAGGAAAAAGGATGGGTAAGTTACTGGCAACCTCATGGAGATTCCGAATTGGGAACTGGCTATCATTGCCCCTACCGATACTTTCATAGATTTTGAAAGTAGAACTGTGCCAACAAAGATCTAAGTAGCCTATCGCACATTTAAGGTGAAGAAAATGTCGTAACCTATTACGCTGGATTGGATGGATACAGCGGACAAATTCAAACAATAAACAGGATTGGGAGCAATTTATCTGGATGCATTTTTTTCCGACAGATCAACCACCCCTTTGGGAAGTAATTTGTTGCCCATAAGTCAACTTTACTATCTTTACAAGATATTTGGCAATACCTTAATTCATGAAATGTCTTAGTATTGCTTTTTTTATATAATTCCCCATTTTTACGCTTTCCTTCCTAGAAACAACCTCTTCTTAACTACCCTAGTTTTTATATTAAAAAAAGATTTTCAAAAGCCAATCGTATAATCAACAGTTATCCATTTCCCTTCTCAAAAAAAAAATCTACTATAATTAGACAGCTAATGGGCATTAAGACAACTAATTAACTATATGTGTAGGCTCTACACAATTTAGAAGAAAGAAGAAATAAAAGAAATAATTAGAAAAGGTGAAGGTGAAAAATTACAATTATTCTCAGGATCATGCTTTATAAAAGCTTTCATCAAGACATACGAACGGTGAAACTGTGCATGGTGGAAGACACCTTAAAACCAAAATTCCATTTAAAGCGGATCATCATAAATATGAACGGAGATTTTCTATATGTTAGTAAGGAGAACTTGAGCTCATTTTCGATGAACCGAAACAAAATCCTTAGAGAAGGAAAAGTACAATAACAGTTCCCTCCCAAATGTTTGGCATGAAGCAAAATGTTGTTGATGGAGGAAAAAATGCTTACTATCTTCATAAAAAAAATGGTGAATTTTTGATATCTTTTGGAGCAACTCTCAACCATGAAGAAGATGATTTTTCCAATGAAGAATTAATGAAATCTTTCTCTGCAAAATTTGACATTTACGAAGAATAAATTTTGCTAACTACCATAAAACGAAGTTTTGGACCAGTTCCTTGTGGTTCATTTTACCCTACCTAGAAACCAATGAATTAATTTCCTCAAAAAAAATACAAAGAACACACCATGCATTAAAACATAGAGTGATATAGTAAGAACAAGAACCAAATAGTCTAAATTTTCAAATGGATAGCGTTCCTTTTTGTTAGACGCTAAGGGTTTAACTTGAAAATTAAAAGATTATCAAATTGAGATATTACAGAGAAAAAAATGAGAAATCAAATCGATTAAATGTAAAAAATTAATTATGTCCAATTTGAGACAAAAATCCTTATTCCAAATTGTTTTCATTTTTTATTTGTACTTGGGTCACTTTTTGGACAGGAAAGCAATCTTACAGTAAGAATCGTATACATGTATATTGTAATGAATCCAATGATCTTTTTCAATTATTAAAGTCCAATGGTCAGAATTGTATTTCGATACAATGACATTTAACAGTGCTCTTGAAATAGCAAAAAGAATGAACGTATTATTGATTTTGGCTAAAAATTACCCTGAGGCCACAACTATGATTTCCAAGCAATTTTTTTCGAAACTTGTTAGTGAAAAGAACTTGAAAAACTTATATTGAATTCCCGACCATTTGGAATCAGGAAATTAGTGGGGGAAATTAATCAACTAAAAGGACGCTTATAAGTTACATCAGATTTTCTTTGAGAAAACTTTCGCCCATGAGTATTTTAGATGCCGGATTATAATTTCTATATAGATACTCCAGAAAGGGACAGTCATTTAAAAGGGGCTAGTATTGCAGGTTTCCGACAAGGCAGTTTTACGGATTGGAAAAAACAAGAATACCCATCCTTTTTGAGGATAGAAATGTTTGGTTTCACAACAAAATTGAGCGATTTTAACAAAAGTTCCTATTCCCCATTAACAGCCTGGCAAAGTACTATTCGTGGTATTCTATCTACTTGGTCAATTGAGATGGAAAAGGAACCGTAAATGGGATCCAATTGTAAAAACGCCAGCTACAATGGCTACAGTTCCCCTTACCTGAAAACGCTATAAATTGGGCAGTGGAACGTGGCGCAAGAGTGGTACAAGAAAGCTCGTTTTTTAATTCGATCCCGAGGAAGGATCAATGGCAGAGTATCGACACTTTAAACTATCCTGTTGGGCCCTCCTATGGAACTAAATCTGCTTCAGGTGACGGTTCCCTTGTGTTATGGAAAAGGACACTACCTCAATATATTAACTATGAATGAAAGCCAGCCCTACGCTACTGGTTCGCGGTGATTGTGTGGCAGAGACAGCCATGACCTTTGCTAGGCAGATGACATTAAGGAAAAATAGACAGAATGAAATCGCAGAAAACCTAATGGACTTTTTGTACAACAACTGACATTTTCAAACGAGCATAGTAAAGGACCCTAAATGTCCATCCTATGGGTTTTGGTTGGCTGGGCAGCAAACACAAACCCTCAAAGATACTATGGGTGACGGACAATGCAAGAATACTACTCGCTCCATTCTTTCCACAATGATGAAAATAATAAATGGAACGTGCAAATTCTCGAATTGATTCTTGCAAAACTTTCGGACTTTCAGGAAAAAACGGTTTTTCGTGAGGTGCCCTAAATGGCAAAGACAATTGATAAAAAAACCTGGAACATTTGATGCAGGGAGAAAATCGATAACATAAGCCCCAACACTATGATCTTGGAATAGGGCTACTACAACTTTGGCTTTAGACAAAACGGGTACCAACCA
>Ga0163217_1022930_pt1 | contig 10233 bp, 13 predicted proteins | sample SynspAceP_FD_185933 | JGI IMG/M metagenome (GOLD analysis project Ga0163217, IMG submission 185933) | Saline lake microbial communities from Ace Lake in Antarctica - Synechococcus sp. Ace-P (PacBio error correction) | ecosystem: Environmental > Aquatic > Non-marine Saline and Alkaline > Saline ...
CCACATCGGAAAGGAAAAAGAGAAATTTTTAACAACATCACCCGAGGCGGGATTACCCCGGCCAAATGCCCCTGAATTTTGGGCGCGTGGGGCGCGCCCCGTGTCGAACGCCATAGCCTGCACGGCCATGCCCGCAACCCTTTTCCAATCTGAGCGCTAATCGCGGCTGGTGGCCAAACTGACATTGGCCGGTCTGAGATTCCGAAAATACCCCTGATCACAGGTCCGACCCCGACCCTGATACCCGCCACCCAGCCACTGAAGGACAATACCATGAGCGACCCCGAAGAACAACCTGACAGCCCCTGATGCACCAGCTTGCCGCACTTCGCTGACGGCGCAATCGGCTGAAACTTGGGTTTCAACCGCGCCGATTTGTGGATCATTACGCTGGTGGCAATCTCGATTGTCGCGTTCCAGATGTCTACGGCCGGGATCGAGCGATGGGTCTGTTCTACTCAAGCTCGGACCCCATTCTGGGGTTCATCCGTTCCTGGCTTTTCTGAATCTTTCCAGTGACCGGACCACGCAGCGTCCGCCGCGGCAATAATCGCTTGATCGTCGATGCGGTCTTTCTGCCGCTGCTTTTTCTGAAGCGGCTTTACATTTTCATATTTTCTTTTGACGAGAATCATCAATCGGGCGCGGGCTGGTGGTCGCGGACCGATATTTTTTTTGTGGGCAACCAATCGCCACCAACGCGTGCTTGAGGGCAGCCGCGTGGTCGTCGGGCTTGGCATGAACCATTATCGGCAATGGTGCGATTTCCTATGCTTTGGCCGGCCCCGCGCAGGTGTCTGCATGGCTTGGGCGAGTGGATGCCGCGGTATCCTGTCACATCGCGGGCCACGTTGACCGCCTAGTCGAGCTTTAACATCGGGCAAGAGGGGATATTCGGCCCAGGCCGTGGGGGTCCGCGGCCACGTTATGTTTTTCACAATGTTTGTTCGTTCGGGCCTTTTCTGGAAGTTGGAACCGGTGCGGGAGTTCTTCATTGATCTGGCTTTGCCGCCACTGGCCGCAACCGGGTGGACCGGCAAAGGCGCCGTCATAGCTCGGCCGGTATGCGGATCAATTTTCAGGCTCGGCGATTGCATGTGGTAACAACCGGGGCCCTTTACGATCGTCTGATGAAAAGCTGGGCTTATAAGGCGAAAGAGGCCGCGGGAATGAGGCTGCGGCTTTCGACGGGGGGCAGATCAACCAACCGCTTATGGGAGCCGGTGCCTTTCTGATCTACGGAATACACCAACGTGCCTTACATCGACATCGTCATTGGTCTCGATCTTGGCCATACTTTAATCTGGGGAAGCGTCTTATTGTTTGTCCACATCGTTGCGATGAAGGCGGGAATGACTGGCCTTTCAGCGGCGGAACTGCCCATCGTCCGTCAAGGTTTCTTGGCGGCTGGCTTGGCAATTCATCGATGCGCTGGTGGTCTGATCTACCTGCTTGTGGAAAAAAAAAAAACAACAATCTTCGCCAACCCGTGTTGGGGTTCTGGGCGATCATCTCGGATGATTTCGTGACCCGCGCTGCGGCGGCCTTCACGTCTGATCGGTTGCTGGATCCGAGTCCGGCAAGCACTTACTGTCAACCGGTTGCAGGACGCCATCATCAGCGGGCTGCGCCTGATCGCGCAGAGCGCTGGAACTGGGGGCGCGCAACGCGGTGGGCGGTCAGCGTAGCCTGTGCTGTAGCGGGCATCAACATCGGTGGGTGTTGTGGGGCTGACAGGGTGGGGCTGAAATTCTCGTCCATGATGATTTCCTGTCCTGGCGGCAATCTGGCGCTTGGCGCTGATTTTCGTACTGCTGGCCAGCCTGATCCTTGGCACATGGGCCTGCCCGTAACAGCGGCTATATCGTCGGCTGATCGTCTTGTAGGGCCTGCGCTCACCAGGAATTCGGTATCCGCTGTTAATCGCGGCATCTCGTCGTGTTCTGGTACAGTACCAGGATAAGCAAAACGTGACGCCACCGATAGGCTGCAGGCTTTGGCAGGGCCGCGATTTGCCGGATCAAAAACCATGGAAACCAGTATGCAGGCGGTGGAAATTACGCCAAGGGTCTGTATCTGATCCCCGGCCTTTCATGGTCCTATAACCCGAAGAATCATCAAAAATGGGTGTTAGAGACATGGTATGTGATACTGGACAGCCGGATCATCGTGGTGATCGGGCTGGTCGGCTTTGCATCCGCGTCGAGGGCTATCTGTTTCCCACTGGGATGGACAAGCTGTCCGGCGCATTCTCGTGGTGCCGGGTGTGAATCGCTTTTTCAATACCGAGAAGCTCATTGAGGCCGGAGGGGCGTTTTTGGTCCTGGGGCATTTCTGGTTTTGAACTGTCAAAGAAGCAAACGGTAAGGCGCAGGCTGGTTAATCACAATCACGTGTTGTGCATGCAAAACAAGGGATATTGGTAGTTCCCACTACATTTCGAACATGATTGCAATTTGTGGCCGCAATTCGGCAAGATAATATTGCTACGTGTTCGATGCTCTGGCTAAGATGACCAAAGGCAGCGTTTTGTCGAATGTACCTTTTCAACCAGTCCAGGATCAACCATTCGAAGGGCGAGCCCTCGCCTCTTGGCAAATCCGGATCGCAGATGGACTGAAAAATTTTCAGCTGCAGCCTGTCTAATTTCTGGCCAGGTTGCCGGCGGAGGTAGTGGACAACAGCACGATTCAACGCGCTGCTTGGTCCGTGATCTAACGGGCAACATCTAAGATCGGACGCACTTGCCTGCGTTCTTTCCATCAAAACAGCTTTCGACGCCTTTCGAGGACCAGGGCCCGCCGAATTGCGGGATGCAGTAAATATGTAAGGCAGGAATCCGGTGGCAAGTCAGCGAAACGGGCGTTCAGGCCCCGATTTTATGACAGCTATTCCCTGCCTTCAGCGCGGATCGAATACGCTGCATGCCCTTGCGCCTGACGGGTGCGGGGGCAAACCATTTACATTGTGGATGACGGGTTTCTGGCGACCACAGGTCCATTTCCACCGCGTTTGCAATTGGGCGTCCACCGGAGCGGCCTGAAATCAACATGGCACAGCGGGTCGCTCAGTCGCTGCAAGGCAATTCTTCCACGTTTATCGGCGTGGCACCGGGGGCAGTGTCCTTACTGGGGTAACAGGGGCAAAACTGGGCAAGTTGAGGTTGCGGGAACACGTGTTGTTGCGTCGATTGACATCATCTGGTTTTGGTGGATTCCCAAGCTGGCGATTTCTGTCTCTATCGCGCAATGGTCCAAGCCACCTCTATGCCTCCGATGACTCTGTCGAATTTTCGAATCTGAAAGCACTTGTGCTGGAAACTGCTTGGCGAAGTTGCGTCCCTGAAGCAGCCATCGGCGAACAACGCTATTGAGATTTCCGGCTGAAAGGTCTGAAGGGCCGGCCGGATATCAAGCCCGGCAAGCCTAGCGGAAATGGAAGAGGCAGCAAGCAGAAGGCCTGCCCGGGTGGTGCCGGGAAGCGCCGGGGACGCGGCAAGAAGAAAACACGCACCGGACATCGTCCGAATGAATGTGTCAATCGAGCCCGAAGTCCGAGGCTTCCCGTTTCAAGGGGTATCAAGATTTTCCTCGGTTCAGGCGCTTGTGCTGCAAGCCCGCGGTTATTCCGGTTGCCGGCGGAGCGGCTGGATCACGCGAGACCGCCGTGGTGGACCGCTGCCGGGCGCATCGACGGCCATTTTCGGGCCACATCTGCGCCGCTTCGTTCTTGCCCAGTATCATCAGGGGCAGGTCACTGTGGCTGCGGATTGGTCACAGCTGCTTGACGCGATTCGGCATCGCAAATCTCCAAGCGCCAGTGGTGCGGTTGCTGATCGATGGGAAAGACAGCTTCGTGAGGAAGCGCGCGAATGTGTTTTGCGCGCCGGCCTGAACGGCCTGACTGGGTGAGTCGATGATACGGGGCGCGTCACAAGGCCAGGAATGGGGTCTGCACCAGATCGGCAATGATCAACTTTCGCCTGGTTTTGGCACGACCGCTCGAAGAGCCGCGTGAACTTCCCTGGAACTGGCCTGCGCGCCGTCATGGAAGATTTACGTGATCAATGCCGAAAGCGCTATGCCTATATGCGCCGCCGTTCACTCAGCCAGTCGGCAATCCGGCTGCTGGCCGAAGCGGACGACAAGCACGTTTTTTGGCGATCAGGCAGCCTGGCAGGCGCATGCTGGACCGGCTTGGCATCAGCGCGCTCAAGGTCGCGGCCCCGATCCCCACGCAGATTGCCACGAGGGCGCGCTTGGGGCAGCGTCAAGGCGCCCCATGGACTGCTTGGCGACACAGTGATCGTCAGCGACGATGACGGCCATTCAAAGTGTCGGCCAGCACGCATTATGCTGGGCTGCAGCAGACGGCTCTGTCCATAAACTAACACCTTCACCCGCGCAAAGCACCGCTCGCCCATCACCAGCACAACGTAAAGCTGATCTGGCCTACTAAGCGAGCACTTCAAGGCCGTATTGCCGGGGAATCCCGCCCTAACGTCCGGGTTGTCCTGCGAGCCCCGCTTCGACCGTAATATTCCGGCGCCGCAGCGGCTTTGGTCCTCTCGACAAGGCTGCTGCGCGATTGCATGCCACAGACAGAAACTGCTGATGGTGCCTCGACGCCCGCGGATACCCGCTCACAACGGTTTTTCCGAAAAACGACATTCGGGTGCAGGTCACCAAACGAAGGTAGTGGTGGCACCGCAGCGTATCGGCCGCGAATTGCCGCGACACATTCCTGTCGCTGGTCAAGACATGCAACAAACTCGGTGTCTGCTTTCTGGACTATCTCGCGACAGATTGAAATCAGGGAGCCGCCGTACCAACCTTGCCAACATCGTCCGCAACGCTGCAAGTTTGAGCAACAATAGACACAGCCACAAACGCAATAGCGGCCAATGTTTGCCCGCAGTTTTTGCTCCTGTTACTTACTGGAAACCCCTTTGAACAGCGCAGGCCGATTCAGGCGACCAATCTTGCCAGAACCTAGGCGCGGTTGTTCCAAAACAATCTTGGGGCTTTCGATCTCTGCCACAATTCGAAATTTCCAATCCTTGTTTTGTAAACGGCAGCGAAAGCACTACTGACGCGGTGACGGCGTTTGCGCAGCCTACACCAAACGGGGGTCGTGGTCTTTTGCAGCCGCGAATGATAGAAGCGCACACAATCCATATCATGGCGGCCCTACCAGTTTCGCACCGGAGCTGGAAAGCCGGCCTGGCTGGCGGTTGTCACGGTGTTCCCGAACTTTGACATGATCGATATCCCTGAGTGCGCAGCGGGATGTCGTCGCCTGTCTGGACGCCGCACCGCTGGTGTCTGCCGCAGATGGTACGTGGACCGCAGCCAGAGCGCTAGCAACCAGCTCCTACACGCTTTGTTGTCCGGCACAATCCGTCTTCGCCGCCCTATGGTTTTTCAGGTGGCGATTGCCTGCTGGCGCGAGGCTTTTTCCCAAATCTGACACCGCATGATCTGCGGCGCCCGTCTATCGCTTCCGCCGGACAACCGGTTTGCGGCTTCAACAGCGGCAGGCATTTGGAAGTTGTTTCCCGGCTCGGGCTTCTTTCACGATCATAGCACGGAATGGGGCCAGGCTTTCTGGATGTGCGCGCGGCGCTGCTTGCCGATTGGCACGCGTTCGCAAACGGAATGGCGTGGCAAGCGCAACATAAGCAACCGACAACGCTATCGCTGGATCGTGGGGGCGGCGCCACGGCGATGCGATCGCCGCGCAGCCTGCAGCGACCGGTTCTGGTGACAGACCTTCTGGCGGGGGAACTTTTTCCATGCCCGGTGAAGCTTGCAGCAACCGCCGCCCCGCCCGGGTGTTCGAGCGGTTATGGGTCCATGTTCGGCAAGCGCCCCGCGGTCGGCTGATGCCGGGAATATGGGGCGGCCAAGCATGACGATGCAGCATGACGGGATTGAACTTGCGATGCTCGCACCGGATGCCCTCTGCCCACAGGGGCGCGGGGTCTGATCCGGCCGTGCCGGCGTCGATCGACAAACGATCGAGGCGCAGGCGCGAGTTTCATCGGCCGCAATATCGCCCGCGACGATGGCAGCTTATGCGGGAATCCGGCGATGCGCGCCCAGTACACTCGCAGCGCTGGAACTGGGTTTTATGCGCGATTGTCGGGTCGGAAGGGTTTTATCGAGTTCCGGCCGGGAACATTCGGGCTTTCCACCACGGCGGTGCCGGGAGCGATGTCGGATGCTCGGAATCCGCTCAACGCCTTCCGGATCGAACCGTGACCGATGTCCTCGACGTGGCGACAGATTGAGTCTTTTGGCTGTCGTGCCTGTCCCGCTGTCACCTCGGGCGGAAACGAGATCGCGCTTCCTGTCGCGCGCAGTGGCAAGCGGTTCTCACCTACCGCGATGTCCGAGATCGACTCCCGCCGCCCGACAACGCGAAATTGATCTGTCCGACACCTATGGCACCGCGTTTGGCGACGGTGGCGAGGTGTTCATCGGCGCCTTCAGCTTTCAACCATGGCCATGTCGGGGTTCAACAGGATACAGCGGGCAATCCTTGGGTTTTCGTATGTCGTTCTGACGCGCGCCTGCGTCGCGATGCAGTTCTTGTGTATCGATAATTCCGGGTTGGTCAGCTTGAACCCCGATCATGTCCTAAGTCTGCCGTCATGCAGACTTTAACCGTAATCCAATGCCACGAAGATGACGCAATATGTGCTGTTTCATCCCGGACAAACTTGGATAGTTAAGAGCCACGGTGACCCGTGTCTAATCCCCTGCTTCATTCGCAGCGATATGCTACAGCAAGTATTTACTCCGCTCGTCCATCTTGGATGCGTTCAGTTGCAATGTATTTCCTCGGCGCCTATCTTGTCGAACAGATCGAGCTGCCGTTTCCAAAAGTCGATATGACCTTCCTCACCGCCAGCAAAGTTCCTCGAAACACTTCCATGGTGATTAATCCCGCCCCGTGGGCAATATTCGCGGCGCTCGCGGATATAACGCGCGGGCTTCCTGTTCTGCGGCCATGTCGCTTTCCAGCGTTTCAAAACGCGGCGGTCCTGGCCGATCCGCAGAGGGTCAAGTTTTTGCAAGGTTGGATTGGCCTTTTCCAGAAAGATCACGCGTGCAATCAGCTTGTCGGCATGAATGCATTTTCCTCGATGCTTTCCTCGCCGCTTTTTTTGGCCATGTGACCAGGCCCCCAATCCTCTTGCAGGGATAATGAGCCAATTTACTTGACTGACTGCCGTCAGTTTCGGATCGAATTGTCACGGTTCAGGTAGTCAATGACTTTTGCGTCGCCCTTCATGGTCGTTATCTGTGTTGGTCGCTCTTGCGATGTGCTCCGAAGTCCGCGAAGGCGCATGGGAAGATGAAGGTTATATTCTGACGCATAGTGGAAAGAAAAAGCGGCATACACGCGCCACAATTCCGCGACTTGCCACGCATGATAGATTCTACGGGCGTGATCAGCGTTTGCTCAGAGGCAACGGCATCCAGTTCATACGCTGCATTGATGTCGCTGTCGCTGAATGGTTGGACAATGGCATACGATCATAAGAGGTCTCTATGCAAGGGTGGTTCCGGTTGCGCGTACAGCCGGAGTGGCGGGTTGGGGTGCTGCGCGGATTGCGCGCGCAGGGTCATCCGGTGCAAGGCAAGACCCTTGCATCTTGCGCAAGCCCCGCGACGAACCGGTGGCGACAATCGCCCTCACCAGCAGCATAGCGCATCATCAAGCGTCCTCGCGCGCACGTTCGCGCGCTAACGACATGCGGGCAAACAGGCCGTCCCCGCCACCAGGCGCATGTGAGGGTGGTGCGGGCACAAGGGGCGGCGGCCATCGGCTTTGGGCCACAACGTGGCAAGCTGGATGAACCGCGCGCTGCCAACCTTGCCTGCCGCTCTCCAGAAGGGGGATGAAATCCCTTTCCAGAAAACGTCCAGCGCAATCAGGACTGTCCCAGCACAGGTCGCATATAGAGTACCGCGCCGCTTTCGAGCGGATCAAAGTTTCCGCCAGACGACGACAGGGCAGCTCAAGCGGTGGGGGCGGATCGGGGTCATATCATCATTTAGTCCAGGATCACTTGGCCAGCGCGGGTGATCCCGCAGGTATAAATCTGGCCCGTCCAAGTTTCGATCCTGCGCTGCGTCCCGCCTCTGTCCAGGTCGCGGGCGACATGGCTGGGAAAAGGCTGGCGGCTGAATGCTTTGCGGGATCATCCCGTGCTGGTTGCGCAAGACGATCACGGGCGCACCTGCGTCCGTTGCACATCTCTAATCCGGTCAACCAGCTTTCCTATACTTGCAGGCTTCCTGGCATCGAGAAGCTTGCAAAAGTCAGCGCAAAAGGCACGTGGCGGGACAAGCAGGCTGCACAGGCATGGCAAAATATATATCAGTCAAAATAAGGGTCTATTCTGGGTGGACATGCGGAGTCTTTCATCTTTCGATTCGGGCTTCCCTCCTTGGGACGGGGGTGGCTGGAACATGATCTTATTTCTGACAAAAAAACTCGGACACGCTCAATCCGAGTTTTTTCTGTCAGTACTATTTATCACTTCCAGTGATGGCCGGCACGCCGTATTTCGGCGGGGAAAGCCCCTTCTAGTGTTCCCCATCTGACGTAAGATTTCGCATTTGAGTTGGCATGTGTCATTGTCGGGCATGAGACGCGATGACAAATATGCCTTTAACTTGCCCCGAATGACCGGTGCGCAGCTCTCAAGCTCTGCTCGCCGACCGAAACACGCCGCGCAAGCTTGTGCTGGCGAGCAGAGATCGTGCTGGCGACGGCAGATCGGCTTGCGGCACGAACGAGATCATGCGACGCGCGAACACTTCAAAGCCCCACCGTTTGGGCGCTGGCAGGCCGTTACCTTGGATGAAGGGTATAGACGGCCTCAGGCGCGACAAGAAACCCGCCCCTCGGCGGTCCCGCCGCTGCCAGCGGGAACCCCGCCTTCAAGGTGATTGTAAAACGGTGCAGGAGACCCCTCAACGGCCACCACTGAGCCGCTCCGGGCCATGGCCGAGGCGTGGGCATTTCGCGTCGGAGCGTGGGGCGTATCTGGTCTGAAGGCTGGTTCTCATCAAGCGCATCTGACGCGCGGCTTCAAGGTCTCGAAGATGACCCGATGGTTCGAGGAGAGTCACGATATCGTCGGGCTTTACCTCGACCGCCGGAGCGCGCGGTGGTGCTGTGCGTTTGGACCGAAAAGCTCCAAATTCAAGCACTTTGATCGAACCAGCCGGGACTGCGCTCAGAAGGGCGGCGCGCCACGATTACCCATGATTTACAAAGCGCCACGGTACGAACACGCGCTGTTCGCGGCGCTCGATGTGGAAGTCGGGCAATGGTCATCGGCGATGCCTGCCGCGCCACCGGGCAAGGAGTTTCTGCGCTTTTTTTTGCGCGCGCTTGACCGTGCCGTCCTCAAAGCCACGCGCGACGTGCAATTCGTGCTCGACAACTAACCACCACAAGACGCGCGAGGTAAAGCCTGGCTGGAAAAACATCCGCGCCTTCAAGCTTGCATTTCACCACAACCAGCGGCGTCGTGGTGTAACCTCGTTCGAACGGTCTTCGCCGAGATCACGTCAAAGCGTATCCGAAGGGGCAGTTATACGTCAGGCGTCAGATGACCTGGAGACAACGATCTACGACTACCCGCTTGCGAAGGCACACGCAAAGCCAAAGCCCTTCACCTGGACCCAAAACGGCCGAAGACATCCTCGCTCGGGAACGACGCGCCCGCTGGAACAACTGAATGAAATCAGAGGAAACAGGTAGCAAGTGGTAGACTCGAAACAGTCGGTCAAGCCTTAGAACCGATCCATGGCATTTTACCAGTCTCTGCGTTTGCAACGCATCCACCAGCGTTGCGCAGATCGGCATGTTCCGTCCAGACAGCCGACAGGCACGGTGTCTTCCAATGGATTGCCTGCACCGATGTGGCCCCAGCGGGACCGCCTATTCCAGAGCATACAGCGCCTACCCATCCGGGCACAAGTCCAAGGCCGATCGCCAGCCGCGATTGCCGCCACCGGAGATCAGGACCGCGGGCTGCGCGGTCATCTCCGCGTCCCGATGGTCAGGCTGAATCGGCTTCAAGACCGTCAATGCCCGCCGGTGATGACATCTCCGGCAGCACCCGCGCCCCGCCCGCCCAGGTGTTACTGTCATGATCAGATCGCCCACGGTTTTGCAAAGGTGATAAAGCTGACAAATTGGGCTGAA
>Ga0163217_1100798_pt1 | contig 10233 bp, 9 predicted proteins | sample SynspAceP_FD_185933 | JGI IMG/M metagenome (GOLD analysis project Ga0163217, IMG submission 185933) | Saline lake microbial communities from Ace Lake in Antarctica - Synechococcus sp. Ace-P (PacBio error correction) | ecosystem: Environmental > Aquatic > Non-marine Saline and Alkaline > Saline ...
GCCCTGTGGCTGCACCTCAAGCAGGGCCTCTACGTTGTGCCTCAGCGCGCGGCCAGTTTTGGCTTTCTCGTCGTTCGTTGGAGCACTCGTAGACGGTTTTACAGGCCGCTGCAACAAAGGCGTAGACACTGCCGGTTTAATCATCAAATTTTCGATTGCGGCACCAGGGTCACATTAATCGTCTGTTGCAGACACCATAATATTCAACCGCAACACACTACAAAGATATATACTTGACCTTATGCGCACCTGTACAGGACGTAGGGGAGCATCTAAGCGATATTGGGGATGTTGTATTTGTGTGATCGATCTGTTCTTGAGAAAGAAGCCTGACAGTTTTGCACCCACGGTGCGGCCCGAATGCTGTGCTCGCCCGAACGCAGCAACCACGGCCAGGGGCAGCGCGGGAACGTGATCAACTAATCCGGGCAACCACGAACCGTCGGCGCAGTCTGTGCCTCCATTGCGTTCTGTCTCCAGGTTAGGCCTGCACTCGGAATTGGCCCTATGGCATTTCTGTGCGGGCGGAGCACGTCGAATGCGGCCTGGGTGTCTGGTCTGTTGAAGACCCCTCTAGTAACGGGGCTCGGCACCTCGCTCTGTTCAACCGCGAGTGCCTCACCTTGGTAGTCGCAAATCGATTTTCCGCTGGGAATGAGAGATCGGCTGAGTCGCGCATTTGGTTTCGGCTCTCCAAAACTCCAGATGGTACCGCTTTCTCAGCTATAGAGAGAACTTTTGATAGTCGCGAGCTTGCCTGGTCAATCGGTCGAACCAGGCACCGGCGTGCTCGCGACGCTGATGCTTCATGGGGCGCCACAACGTACGCCAGTGACCTGACGGTTTTCCCCTCCAGAATGATGGCTCGACTTCGCCTTAGCTGTGCGCAGCTGCGCGGGAATGGGAGTAGATCAGCAATAGGCGTTGGTCTTGTGAATTTAGAGTCGATGATTGCAAGCCGGGGCAGCAGGTGAGGTCCGGCCGCAAAGACACCGCGATCATACAGGCGTTAGCGCTCGGTTTCATGACAATGTCCATTCAATCCCCGTAGTTTCCCTTTTGGACAAGACCAGCCCAAATCCGTTTTCTTCTCAAGGCTTCTGATTTTTATACATGAGGTACAAATCAGTCGGAATAATCGTTTTTTTCGCCATTTGTGCCTCCAGCCAGCGCCAAATGGTCCTCAGACGTCGCAATGATGTGGCGAGGCGCTGCAATTCTGCGCAGCTTCGCTGCTTTATGTGGGACAAATAGCGAAGGAGCCAAGGGGAGCTTGCATAGGTAATTTTCGAAAAGCGGCTTTTTCGTGAGCAGCATTATTTCGCGCGGGGGATTTTAAGTGCACAATACGGGGGGTTGTGCAGGCAAGACGGACGAAGAAGCAAGCACTAAGCACCAAACCTCAGACACGCAGCGATTGCACTAAGTTATATGCTTGGGCTTGTTGTTATACGATCAAAATTTGCAGCGCTGACGAACTTATTTGGCCGGTGCGTTTGCAGGCCAAATGGCTTTTTGATATGGTAAGAGGGTTACGCCATGAGATTACAGGCTTTCAGATTAATTGTTCTCATCATAGGTGGGTTTCAGGTAGTCGGCAAGAGACAGAATGGCCTGCAGCGGTCGCAGGTAAGCTGTCTGTTGTTTTGCACTTGGGGTTGATCGAAAGGCTGTACCTGCATAGACTCTAATCGGGTCGAAATTTTTTTCTTCAGATCGACAACGCTAGCACCTGTGGCACGTGGTTATAGGCGACCCCAAGGCTGTGGATGAGACACATTCAGCATGGTATACATCATCTCACATTCTTCATGGTTGCAAAACTCCTCCCCGTTCGGGTCGAGGCTGAAGGAGAAAGTTCTTTGCTAACAGCCGGAGATTCGTTTGCGCATGGGCTCAGTCGGGCGTGCATGGCAACGGATTAGATCCTGGCTGACGCCTCTAGATGAGAGGATAGCTGCTCGTCCGAGCATAGACCGACTTCTCCAAGATATCGTCAGACGGGAGCGTGCATTCCCGCGCTTATTTCAGCACGCGTGCGTGGGCCCTTCCATGACGTTCTGTTTAACCGTCTGGAGGGAACCGAAGAGTGATGCCCTGAACAATACCACATCGATCAGTCGAGAGCATGTATTTCTTCGAACAGCTCTTGCTCGCGGCGCAGTCCAAATTAGCTCACCTCTGTATTAACCTCAGAAGCCACCGATTTCCAATCGCTCGATGACGATCCAGGCCTGTTATACATTATCTCAATAATGGTATTCAGCGCCACCGCTTTTGTGCCGTTGCTTTTTTCTTGCTTGAGTTGCAGCCAGTCGTCAAACTGCGTCGTTTTTTGCCAGTAAAACGTGATTTAGCGGTAAAAGAATTGGGTAGAATAGGCAACAGATCGCGAAGGACATGAGACTGAAGGCAAGATCCGCCCGCTTCAAGCTAGCGGCGGGCAAGGCCTCATTCCATTGGGCTGACCTCCGCATACGAGAACGTGCAGCTGGAACAACACGGACACTCCGATTCGGCCACCCATTTTTCCCGTTGAATCTTTTCCCAGGACTAAGATTGAGCGATCATCGTTTTACGGGACACTCATTGTCGCTTGTTTCGCGTTCGCTGGTGCCGATTCGGGATCAACTCGGATAAATTTTGAGCAGGCCTTGGAATTTCCATGAACTTGACCGCGAAGCACTGTGGATTTGCCATACCAGGCGCCCAATGATGCCAGTGCCTAGCCTTTGATCTTGTCAGATCAATTTTTACAGCCACCTTCGGTCCCTGAATTGAGTTTTTTGAGATTTCAAGAAACGTTGGTCAGTATCAGCTCCGCTGGAATTTGATTTCAAACGGCCTAAATAGCGAATGAAGACGTGGAGAGAGAGCATCAGAAAAATAAGCGGAGGGCGGATCATCTCAATTGTTGATGAATCGCTGGAGTTGGTTGGGCTCAGGCATAAGAAGCTCGCTATCAGGGCAATCACGAAGCCACGCGACGTCTCATGATTCTCCATTTGATTTCAACCGCCGCAGATGTTTATCATGATAGCCGCGCAGTCTAGTCCGCCGAAGTGGGCTGAGGCTCGAACGATACTTTATCTGCTGGATGGCATAGTCTTGCCACACGGGGCCTTGGCGCGCCTCCATGGACGCTTCGCCAATGAATTGAATACCCGGCGGAAATATCCGAGCGGGGCTGGTCGGTAGTATAAACAGGCCAAAGTGTTGGTGGGTCCTGTGTAAACGAGTTGTACCTGCATAAAGGGAATGATGGAAAGCAAGAAGAACACAAGATTGAATGGCACGGGCGGTTTCGGGAACAGATGCAAGGCGGTTGTCCGATGTTCAGGATGGTCTGGTTGAGTAAGTGCGCGCTCGTCGCCAAAGAAACAGGCACACAAAGAACACCAGCAGATGATGTGTGTTCTGCATAGCGTCCACAGAACCCGGCTGGTCCAGATGCGCCCAAAGATCCCCATTATATTCCCATCAGACCTCCTATCTGTTTGTATTTGCGCGGAGACGCGACAGTATGTGAGGATACTTTCAAGAGGTAATCGTAAGCGCATGGAGAATAATGAGATATGACGAAATACCATGCGGCCGAGGTGAAAATTCGAGGTACCAGTAGGTCTCTGGCATTTGAATTGCTCCATACAGAAGATCTGCTGGAAGATTGTGCACGACAAGTGTTGTGGTTTTCATGGACCTCATGGCGCGTTCCATGAAAGGGACCATGCGCTTGATGGCTGAGGAAAGATGATCGCGGCAATTGGGCATTGCGCTCATGCGAGAGCTTGGAAGGCTTCCATTGGCGTGTCAATGCGTAGCAATTACGCGAAGACTTACGAAGAACCGATGACTGAAGTGGAAGGGTAAATGACTTGCCGCTTTCGCATGGATCAATCTCTATGTAAGAAGCAGCGGCATGGCAAAAGAAGAAACAGTTGAGCATGGGCGGAGTGGGAGACCGCAGGAAATACCATACAAGCAACCGGGATTCGAATAACGAAAGATAAGCGGGCAAGAGCGAAGCCGAGCGGCCCGAAGAGGCGCGAACTGGTGGGGGAACTTTCCAAGTGTTGAAAACAAGCAGCAGCAGAATAAGTCGGCGAAAAGCCAATCGGAGTACTCATATCCATTTCGATTTCCCAGTATCAAGTGAAGTCTGGGGCGGAGTTCACACCGCCGGACATGTTTTTATATCAAGATCACCAGTTTTCTTACAGTTTTTTCCTGGCGGATAGGCTGGAACTGTAGAAAGGGTCAGTCAAGGAACAGGAAATCCTCATACAGGCGTTGTGTTTTCACCATTGTTGTACATTGTAGCCTGATGGTTGTGTTCACGGCAGTCACAGGAAGGTTTGTCTTTCCTTAGACAACGCGCTGAAGATGCCTGATTGCATCGGATCGGCGTCCGGAATAACATTCTGGCCAGGCAACGTTTTTCGGCAATGGTGAATCAGGGCGATGACGAGACGATTGAACCGCGGCCGGCCCATGGAGGCTAAGCAAGTGCTCAGCATTACAGGAATACAGGAATTATTGGTTTGGCAGAGTGTTTCTTGATGTAGCTTCCATCGTTGTGCCTTGGAACTGAGAGCTTACATGCTTCCTTGTTGAGATCTTCCCAGGGAAATTGTGAGGTTTGTCAGCACTGCCGCGCTAGTAAAGCAGCGGCTGGGATGGGATCGATACGCCAAAGCGTTTTTGGGTTGCGTTGAGCACAAACTGAACATAATGCTTGCAGCAATGAGAGCGCAATTGATGTGGCAGGTTACTTACGGTTCAAATTCCAAACGCCAAGTGTTTTTTCAGCCATGGCTTTGCCACGGATGCGCCAACGCCAGTCCATTCATACCGGCTGGATATTTGTGAAAAGAGGGGTGGTGCTGCATACAAACAAGCGAATGTGGCCCGGTTTTTAACGGTGTCATTTGGGTTGCGCTGGGCGCGACTTGCCGAAAGAAGCCTCGATAGTAGGCATGGGACCATACGCTACTAGGATTTAAGTATGTCGTATATTAATTCCTCTTTCGTGTTAGTTCGTTTTCGACTTTAGGTCGGCTATTGCGGTTGCCTCTGTAATATCCTTCAGTCTTCTTTGAGACAACGTCGATTTCACCGATGTGCACGCACTCGAATTCGCTGAAAGCATCGGCTCAAGCGTATCAGCGCTCTACGTCGCCTTGACAGGCAAAGCGTGGCACATCAGAATTCTGTGAGTTGCCAAGGACTTCGATACGGATAAAATGTTCAACCGAGAGCATGCTGCCCGCGGCCGTCAATGTGGTGACAGCAGCATCATGTGCCGCTTTTCTCAAAGATACAGATGCTTGTGTAGTGTTCAGAAGCCGGTTTCTTTGGATCGTTTTCTGTGTTGGACAGATACTGATGGCTGCATAAAGCGGGATGATCCGGTACATCCCAATGCATTTAAACTGGCTTTTAAGTGAAGAGCTTCATGCCAGCATTGCGCGACGTCTTTTGGCCGTCTCAATCAAAGTTTTTTATTCTTTGATAGTTCTGAGCACAGCACGCGCAGCGGCAAGCGTGTGTTTTCGCGCATATGTATGACAGGAATTAACCGCCATGGCATTCCCTGGCTATGTGGCTTGTTTTGCCATCGGGGAAGGCAGCCCCTATTGGGGGACGCCGTATGCCAATAAGTCGCGCATGTTTCGCCATTGCCCACAAAATTCGGGACCGTGTCATGGGAATTCGAAACCAGACATGGCTGCTTTCTGCAATCTGACTAGCCTTCGTCTATACAATACCAAACCTCAGTGCACGAATGCGTTCCAAAGCGTTTCATGTAGCCGGTGGGATGGGAAAATGAATGCGCATATCTTGCACGGTTCATCACCAGTGATGGGCTGCATTGGCCATTGGTGGCAAAGGAAATCGTGCGGTCCGATCATCCACATAAGGGCTCGACGCCTTTGCCAAAAAACACGATAATGCAGGTTCTGCAGCAAAGTGACTTCGGACAATATGCGCGATGTTGTGACGGAAATTTGTAGAAGCAACTGGTTATTTGCTCTGTGCGCGCCATAGGTGGGACATGATAGGATTAAAGCAGAGCAATAATCCTGAATTGCCGGTGCTGGCTTGCCATCATCATCTAGATCAATCGCTTCCGCACCGGGGTTGTGAGAGACTGGGAGCGCTTCCTAGGAGTAGAGGCCATTCGTGCATAGGTAGCGGAATATTCCTTCTGACAGAGTGCGCTGGGCACCGGATGATAGAACATGTGGCACTGGGTAGATCTTCGCTGGTTCTTGATGCTCAAACATCGGGTGAAGCATGGCACACTGATGCACCAATGCTGCGAGCAGATAGTCGTTTATTGCCAACGCAAGTTATCAGATGTACTTGGCTTGCCATGTTTAAAATCACGGCTTTGATACGGGGAAAACAGGCGGCGCTGAGAGGCCGCATAATATTGGTTCCGTTGTCAATTCTTCCTGCGTAGACGAATCGACGGGGCATTTCCGTGATGTCTTTGGTCTCTAAACGCTGCCCAGAAGCTTGTGGGCAGTTTGTTGGCTCTAGGTGATGCTCCGCTAGGTATTGATGGATGAGAAAGACAGGGAAGATGATCTCAATAAAAGGCAGAGAGGTTTTACGCTGTGCAATACCGTAGATGCTTCATGAAGGATGAGGCGATATTCTTCGGAATGTATTCACAAACGGCGCTATGGCTTGTTTTTGGGATTGCTGCAAACAGTCGGACTGCGAGTTTCCCTTTGGTCGGGGATCTGGAAAAAGCCGGCCAACGTCAGTATAAGCCTCTTCTTTTTAAGTTGCTCAGAGCAAGAAGGTTCACAATCGACGCAGTTGGCCCCGACATTCCAGAAACATGTCGGCCCGGCTGAGATGCTGAATTGGCAACTGAGGCAGATGAGCACTGGCCAACGCGCGGAGCATCTCATCACCAAGACTTTTGTAAGTGATGCAAGGGCGCAGCATTGCCATCTGATAGCCAACAAAAGCGCCATGGTTCCTGCGCAATGTCGGCGGGTGCAGCATCATATTGGCGCGGCGGGACGCCTGTTCCTGACGAGGTTGTCCGAGTTGTTGCCAGGTTAACAAACACGCAATCCTGGAGCAGTGATTTTTGAAAGACTGACACATGTAGACAAAGTTTGCCGGTACGATACGAATGACCGAATGGGCAGCGCGCGTCGTGACGAGTTCATCTCTGCCTGCATAGTCATGCTCTAAAATGAAAATCTTTTCCAGCCAGCGCATACGTGGCTCTAATGAATGGTCGCTCCCGACTATGGTCCACGCGTCGGGGAATGGGTGGGGCGTTGTGTAGCCGGAAGCCGTCGCAATCCATGCGGGTATGTCATTCAATTCATGGCCAATGGATGTATCACCGGAATTGACGTTTGAAGCACCAGGTGAAGGCATTGCGAGCCTCCGGAAATAGCAAGGGTTTCCAGCGCACGGGACGGTTTTTTTCGCCCAAACAACGTAGCAAGAGAAATTGCGATTTTGTGCGCGTGATGTGATAAGGATTTCCCTTCTCAGCGGCGTCCAGCCCAGATAAGTCAGCTTTGTGACCGTTTGACGAGTTTGCATGCTCTGTCGCAGATCGCGTCAATCGCAGGCCCTTGGAGTTTCACGCTAGGCGATGCATGCAGCCTTCTGAAGCGGAAAGCGACGGGGTCATTGGTTGTATTTGATGGATGGGGTAAGTGGTCCAATAGTCCGGATGCTCAACTTGCGGACACTCGGCAGGCATAATATATGAGCCTTCATGCGTGATGAGTTTTGAGCGGCGCGTGAAACCTTCCATTGATGCCTCCGGATTGTTGCACCATGCTTTACATCTCGGGATTGAACGAAATAACCGTTCGGTTTGGCAGGATAGCTGAAGAGATCAGAGAGACGGACATAGCGAGAAAAACGTGTTTCTGGAGCAACAGCTGTTTTGAAAGTGAGCGACATGAATGCAAGGTTCATTTGCAGGATGTTGTTATTTTTGAAATTGCGTGCTCACATTTGCAGAGTCTGATTTGCAGGGACCGTTTGGAGTTTTCAGGGCTCAGGAAATGTATTGCTACACAAAACTCGTTCTTTTAGAATGTTCCTGCAGGTGAGACCCGTGCATGAGGATTGCCCGCTATCATAGATCAGTCTTGGGCAACAGACAGCAAGTTTGACCTGAAAACCCACTAAAAGAACAGCTTCGCACGAGAAAAGCGGGGTGCGTTATTGAGGTAAACAGCCCGCACGGCGGGCTGGGAGCTGTCCTTATCATCTGCGGCTCTCACTGCATCGAGGCGTAATTGGATCTATCCACGACGAAACTCGTGGAAATAGTGACCTCTGCATAGTTCCTGGGATTTCACCATGTCAAGGAGGACGGAGTGTCCTGATCAAATCTCTAGGCACACAGGCTATATGTGCTGTGCTCAGCACGAGCTCTGCGCGCGGTGGCGATCTGTTTTGGCTTGCCATTGTGTGTTCAGCTATGTCGGCTGGCTGTTCCACATAAACTTGCGCCAGATAGGTGCTGGCGGTGCTCTTTGCCCATCGTGGCGGTCACACTCGGAGTCACGGGTAATACTTTCCAAAGCGGCCAATATCTCTTGTTGTGCAATAGGATGGCAATAGCCATGCGTGTCGCGAGGTCCGGTAATCGCCCTTAAAATGCGGCAGGCCGCCGCGGCTATCGTCGCTGCCATGAGTGACTTGGGACTGGACGAGCAGGATCGGATCATATGAGTTGCTAGACCGGGAATCGATGCTCCCCCGTGGATGTATCTGATGCGCTTATGGAGACACAGCAGCACGGATTTACCCGTGTCGGGCGCTAGTTGTACGCTCTGGACGAAACTGCATAACCGTCGATCCAACGTCTGCAGATACACTTTGTACCGGCAGCCGCACTCACGGGAAGCGCTGGACTGCCTTCACCGTCTGTCGACGTTCCGTTCCTGAATTTTGGAGCTTTGCCAAAGAGCTGAAATATAGACCTCCTGCATAACGAGAAGCTGTAACACGATCTTTTGATAGTGGAGATTTCATCCGCGTCAAGAAGTCGCGTGCTGCGAGACTCGCGAATTTCGTGTGGAGAATCGACCATAGTTGTTCATACCCACACCTTAACCAGAGCATGAGTCTTGTTCTAGCTGTGCTGATGTCAGAAAACCGAGACTGAATGCGTCAAGATAGCTTTTCTGTGGGATGGGCGTCAAAATATAGTGATGGGGCAGAATGGAGCGAGTGCGCGAGAGAAGATTCAGCAGGGGAGTATTTTGTAAACGAGATGACCGTCAATGAACTTGCAGTAATCCGGAAATCCGATGAAGGCCAGAATCGCGCAGCGCGATTGGACCAAGAGGTGAATTCAGCGTATCATTCCAGAGAACGAAATGATTGTCGCAATGTCAGGGCGGAGCATGACGAGGGAGGTGCGGGGCAATAGCTGATTTCGATATTTCTTCTCGGCGTTTAACATTTGGGGAGATAAGAAATGGGTGAAGGGTGCCTATATATAGTGGGCGGGCACCTTGCGTGCGGGGCTGTCAATGCAAGTGTCAAGATGGATCTCGACAGCTCGTTTGGGTTCTGTCAGACATTTTGCCACGTCTCTCCATCAGCGTCAGGGAAAATGGAAGAGTCAACGAGCAGGTTTAACAACTTCAAGGTCCAGATACCTACTATTTTCGGTCGATTCAAATGTGCCGGAGGAATGAAGAAGATTGGAATGACGGTTGACCTCACATGCCTGTTTGCTCATCGTCGAATGAATTAACGACATGGTCAGAATTATCCGGTCTTCTCATATAACACTTGGTGTTGTGATGAATCGAGACGCTCCAAGTGGTGCAAACGGATAGATGATGGAAGAGCGAAAGTATGGCTGGTTATTTCCGATGAGGATGTTTGGTGCGATGCGGTGCTAGATAATTGTTGCTAAAAGGTGCGCGAAGACCGCGTCTCCCTACGCTTCTTATGAGATCACCCTTTGATATTACAGAAGCCAAAGAGGAACAATTTTTGCGGCTAAAGGTGGCGTTACGACTAATTCTAAACCTTTATGCGCAGACCATTGAAAGGCAAATTGAGGCATGTGCGGAAGGGTTTTTTTCCCAGAAAGAGATGATCGGGCGAAGATTTTGCCACAGCGTTTAAGTTGCATGGAATGGTCGCTCTTTGGCCACCATTTCCATGTCCTGCGCGGCGGTGCGAGATGCCCACCATCGCATCAATCGAACGTTCCGT
>Ga0163217_1014203_pt1 | contig 10232 bp, 5 predicted proteins | sample SynspAceP_FD_185933 | JGI IMG/M metagenome (GOLD analysis project Ga0163217, IMG submission 185933) | Saline lake microbial communities from Ace Lake in Antarctica - Synechococcus sp. Ace-P (PacBio error correction) | ecosystem: Environmental > Aquatic > Non-marine Saline and Alkaline > Saline ...
TTTCCGATCCAAACTAATATGTGCCAACTTTTTGAGCTGAACTGGGATCGTCAGATAACATAACCGCAGAGAACCCGGCGTAGCAGAACATGAGATCGGTAGAGCAGCCTTCTGTCTTTCAGGATCTTGCAAATTCGCCTCTACGGATGTCACCTATGGATCACCCTGTTCCCATGTCTCTTTAGCCAGGTCAAAACCGACTATCAAATCACGCTCGACCGTATCCAATTCCCTCGTAAAATGTTGTTTTATTGTCGCTCAGCAATAGTCATTTTTACTTTCTTTTGGGCCAGTTTAAAAACTACTCAAAAAGAAACTGAATAAAAAAAAAATAGTATTTAATTTTGTTTCTTTTTCTTTCTTTTTAATCTTCTTTTTATTTCCTTTTATGTAAGACGAAAACTTATGAAAAGAGGAAGAAAAATCCTTCAACGCAACTCATTGACCGAAACCTAAAACTTTGGGGATACATCGCTATTCATGGGAGGAGGTTCTTCTGGCTTAGGCGTCAGATCACTTGTGCGATTCCCTCCAAGTAGGAATGTCAGTTTTTACTTTTGGACGAAGCGGAGTGGGTGGTTTGGCTCACAGTTGGCTACCTAGCTTCAAGCGAAGCACCAATATAGTCCATGGAGGAGTTTCTGCTACTTGGCACAAGGGGATGTAGGCCTAGTATCAGAGGCATTGAAGAAGGGGAAGGCTCTTGAGAATGCCAGCCTCATTTGGCGCATGAATCCATTCCCCTTTTGAAATCCAGGCGCCGATTTCTATCCACTTGGCTTTGACCGAATTGCCAAACTGTACACGGTTGGCCTTCGAAATGTATGATTGGATGGCAGCGTCGGCGCTACTTGCTACGTTGGAAAACCCCTACAAAAAGCTGATCTCCAATAGAGCACAAGCTCAATCCACCCGAATGCCAGCCCATGATTCAAAAAGGAAGTTTGATGGGTGGCGTAGTATAGCACTATCATGACGAGAAAATTTGCAAGCGACGCCCCGATTGGCTTGTGGGCGATTGCACAAACACTGCCGATAAAGCCCGGCGCTGTGCTTCTGACTATACCAAAGTTGCGGATCTGATTAAAAACGAAGCAGGAAAATTACCGGCTTGAAAATCCAAGAACCGAAAACGTAAGAACAATACTATACATAAGGCCAAAAATGGTGGTCCAATGCCACTGGAGTTTTCCAGCATAAAATCCTACAAATGGATAATCCAGAAGCTCAAAATCCGATTCAACCCTAGCCAGGGACATACACTTGGTCTTGACCTGGATTTTTAGGCGGGACAAGACGCCTCATGATTCCCAAAAACCCGAGACGGTCGAGTTTCCTGATTTGCAGTCCTATGGCAATGGCAAACTGTAGTGGGGACACAACGCGTACTTACGCGAGAAGCCGCGAGGGCTTGAAACCTGAAGCTTTTTACAGAAAAGAAGATTGATTATTGTGGGCCTGGATAAGCCTCAGGTTACGTGACGTCGAAAAACCAACTTCGAGCAAGATGTAAGCAAGCAGTTTATGCAAGGTTTAACAATCTTTCGGCCCCAGAGCCCAAAAGAAGGAAGGCACCAAGACAGCAAGGCAATCTCACGCTCTCCACAAGAATCATTCTTGTCCAAAAGTTGGCTTGTGACGCCTGACCGGCGGAAAGTGGGACCACCTTCCGGAGAGGAGATGGCGAGGACACGCGTAGGAACTTTACATTGGGTTGGCAACAAGTGACTGGAGAGAAACCTAAAGGAATCGGACTGTCCGACCGGAGATGAGTATCCAGGAAAACTCACCAACCCCTAGACAGCTGACACTGGGGACACCTATGGATACTGATGCAAAAGCCCATCAAGCGCTGGCCGAAGAAACATCCTGAATGGAAATATGAAAAAAATGCCGACCAAGCTTTTCCTAATAATCTCCTGGCCCGATAGTAATTGGGGGAGTGGCGGAATGAAAGGCCATGAAACGTCGAAAGATGGTACTCTCCAGAACAGGATTAGATATTCTGATTTTTGGATGCGCATGCCGCTATTGAGGGGCGGGCTTTCCCTCCAAGTGTAGGCCAAACGATGGCAGGAAGAAATGAACCAAAAATGCCTGATTGGTGTGGAACGAGTGAACTGGCTTGATTTTCTAAAAACTGCCTCGAAGTATTCTGATTAAGTGAAGGTATGGGATTGGAAATTAGGCTCAATTAATCAGGGGGAGACTAGGAGACTGGATTATTGGGTGTAATATGAGGGATTCACATATTAAACTCAGATCATGATCTCCTCAAAGATTCTCTTTTCCTTTCTGTTTAGCCAAATAAAACACACTGCTAAAAAGCATTCTTAAGAATGGATATTGCCCCCACTCGCTTATGGGCTTCAAAACCATTTCTACTCAGTGGACCAACAACAGAATCAATTGAATAATCAACTTATCTTTTGACGAATTAACCCAAAATACCCCAAGACCCAACAAGACCTTTATTACTTTCGCTGATCAGGGAAACGACAAGTTGCTCGTGCGATTCGTTTTTGATAAAAAAAGAAAATCGTTCCGACCGCCCAAAAGGAATTTCAAACCCCAGCACTTCCCAAATGCAAGGCTGGGTGGATACAATGGATCCCTGAGGAAATCTGGACTTCCAAAATCTTCAGTCATGATCGATGCTATTGGTTAAATAAAGGTATTTCGGGCAGATCAGATCGCTGCAATCGGTCATCACTAATCAACGAGAGACAACTATTGTTTGGGATCGGAAGACCTGGCAAGACACTTTACAATGCCATCGGTCTGGCAAGATCAGCAACGGACAGTCTGCTTTTTGCGATAGCTAAAGTCGAAATGGTCATGCCGAACTCATCGCTTCGCAAGACTGGGTTGTAGTTCATTGACGCCTATTTTTTTCTTGCTACCAAAGATCCAACTGGCTTAGAAAATGTCGAAGGTGCTCGAGCTCGGCTGAAGCCTGGAAGAATTGGGCTTTTGGTACGTTGTGGAATGACTGGTTGTTGGAAACTTTACAGCTGGAGAAAAACCACCTCACGGATATCAACAATCATCCGACCATGCTTTTTTACATCAATTCATACCCAGGAGATGGGACTCAGGGGAAATTATTGGAATCTTTTTTGGTATCGGTCCGCCGTGCGCATCCAATGCTTCCTGAGCGTAGGCAAAATTCGTGCTTGGCTGAAAATTAATGTGCGTAACAACAGGTGAATTGGTGCTCAGTAAAAAATCCCAACGCAGGATAGCGGGTGATCAGCAGGCTGCAACTTTTTGGCCACCTCTGGCACTGAACTGATTCTTCTCCCGGAAAAACATGGCACAACAACGCCTCTCTAAGCCTCGCGGTACACCGCCGGGACGTATTCATGGTACACAGTGGACACGGCTGAATGCTTCTAGGATGACTCCGAATACCGCAGAGAAAGCGGTTTCAGTGTCGATATCGAGAAATCAAGATTTGCTCATCTTGAGCCGTCGCTTGGAAACCGACTTGGCAGTTACGTAGATTATACTTGTTAATGCGGCTGGAAGGATCCGTATTTATGTCGGCGCGATCCGGGCGAGTTCAGGTGGTCTCATCGTGATGGATTGGGCCAGCTTATGTCAGAAATGATGGCCAAGAAACCCGAAGGTGACACAATGCGAAACAATGTCCTGAGACTGCACCGAGCTTAGAGAAGATGGCCCGTCTAATTCGGTACCTGCACTTGGCTGGAATTAGAGCTGCACCGCCAGAATTGTGCGATTCGAAAGGATTGTCCTCGCGGACCATTTCTCTTGTGGGAACTAAATCACCGCAAGCACAGGATGAACCACCTATTCGGCATCACCATCTTCACCCGTCGCAGCATTGGACATGGCGTATCCGCTTCTATCATGTTCCTGATCGCGAGGCAGTTCCTGACAGGTACCATCAGGAAAACCAGAATCGCGAGAGCAAGCCAATCCGCAAGAACTCCGAGTAGATGGTGTGCCCACCCTTTCTAAATAACTCACCCTCTATGATCTGGAAAATTGCAAGCTTTCTACAAGGGCAGACTTACTGGAAATTTTTGGCGAGAAGGAGGTCAATTAAGCGACCGATGCAGAATCATAATGAAACAACCTCCCCGCGATTGGCCGAGTCCATCGCAAATACTTGCGCATGATTCAGGACTGTTGGATCTTTCGGAATAATCAGGCTGAGGAAATCAAGCTCACGTCTGGATCTAGCTGAGATTCGGGAGTTTCACACTCCCAGACATGAAGAGAAGAACAATGAAGAGTCGAGAAATAATGTGTGCTTCATTCCTTGCATACAAAAGCAAATTTGGAGCTCGTTCATCGTCGTCCAAGATTGGGATCGTTTAGCACCTACATTGTGCATTTTCACTCCCTACAGATTTGCCGCCGCTGTCCAGTCCGTATGATGATATTCCTCTACTAAATAATCTCTTTTCACATCTGCTGAGCAAATCACAGTGACAGTGTCAAGTCTTCCCAAACGGCACTAACACGGCAAGAGCTTAATTCAACTATATCGAGGAGGCGAGAGAGGCCCAATCTTACTCCGCGCTATCAGCCACGAGCTCGAGTCACCCTGTTCGCTGTACCATCTTTTTACTTAAGATTTCACAAAATTCGGGACTTTTTGGTAAGCTCGGACAAAACAAGAGCCATGCGCTTCTAACTATTCAATACCCACGTACTATGAGAGCACCATAAAGGAAGATTAGGCCGCGGTTAGGGAGCATGAGTGGAGATTCTCCACTAGCGCTGTCTGGGCCTCTCAGGACCTCTGTATATTTGCAGCGTAAGTGGTACGGCTAAGCAGGAACACAGCAGCTTTGAACAGACCGGTGGCCGACTCATTCATTCAATGCCGAGCGTAACGATTGACTTCGGAGAATCGCACGATGATAAATGTTATCGCTCATAGGTGATCCCTTGTCCACGTCACTATTCCCGGAGATCCCGATAAGGTCCAGATAGTATTATGTGCTTACAGCCTCAATTCTAGCGCTATCTGTGGGGCACGTGGGATTGAACTGGACTGGGCTGTGATTTGTACACAAGATGAAACTGCATTACTCAAAGCGCTGATACTAAAGGACCGGATCAAAAGTAATCTATTGTCTTAGCACTAAAATGCCTTCGACATCATTGTAAGATTGGAAGCTTTCCAGACATCGGCCATGCATATTTCGAAACTTTCAACTAACTCTGAACTCGGCCCTCTACTGAGTTTGCTCGGGTTCTACGCCTTTCCGATGCTCTCTGCATTGCGTGATAGGTATATTGCTCCCACGTTTGAATTTCGTCTCATATACAGTGTTGGCCGGCTAAGGAGTACTGAGGACGAGAGGATAGTGCTTCACTCCTTCGATTAAAGGTATACTAAACGGCGATATCGCTCGCGGCAGACACTATGTCGTAGTCTCTCCCTGACTCAATACTTGCGTTGTAGAAAGTCGATGAATATGTGAAACTATCATCCTTTACGGTGGCGGTATACTGAGCGGGTCCATAACGCGGATTCTAATTTTCAGCGGTTTAATTCGCAAAAGATAGGGTTGAATTATTCACACACACATAATCTGGGCGAGTACTCACTTGGCCTGTCTAAGAGCTAAATATGGCGTTTGTGAGATCCTCAAACTGTTCCTCCGGGACCGATCAAAGGCGTAATAGGTCCTAACTCGACGAATCGTGACCTGTGAGAGTCGATCATACTGCCATTGTCGGTTCCGAGAGAGAATGCTTGGCCCCATTTCGGCAGGACGTCTGCAGCACTGTGTTGGCGCTTACTTTGGAGTCATATATATGGTCGCATCGAGAGAGATGAGTCTTATAAAGCATCGTAATATTCTTTCTTAAGCAAGATCCACTTGAATCGTCTATTAATAGCGTATAGCTTAATTTTCCCTGGTGATATGACAACTGAACAAACTCTGACCTTAAATCGAATCAATATCGTATTAGAAAAACTAGACTTTCATCAAGTTCTAAAACGACAATCATGTTGACTACATAAAATAGCAATTTACTTCAGTACCTCTCCGGCATTGAATAACCAATGTCATTCTCAGACAGTCTCCCCACTATTTCCCACTCTCAATGCCCAATCAAACTCATGACAAAAAATTTGGAGTCCCTACTATTTAATACTGGATCTATGCTATAATAATTGCAGAATAACCTTGATCTGAGACTCCTCTGTGTCGTGTCAGATCAAAGATACGATATGGATAAAAACCTTGAGACAAAATATTTGGGAAGCTGTTTTGATTAGTAGTAAGTTATGACAGAATTTCAAGGTTACCACTGTTTCTTCCGGATCGAAGTTCGTGAGCATATTACCGCCCAACGGTCCAATCAGTGGCTCTTCACTCCTTATCAAACTGGTAAGTAGTACGATAACTATCTCCTCGTAGTCGCACTCTCGAGTTACTATAGCGCACCTGTCGGTTATACTCGGATGGCTACCACGCTTCATGGGAGAATGAACATATCAACACCTAGCGGTGCCAGCCTGTGCGTCTAATATTTATATCCAAAATCAGAATTCTACAATCGCTATCCAAATCGGGACAGCCAACGAAAACAAGTTATAAAGCTTTACAGGCCAATTGGTTCGACGTTTCTAACCCTTGTGGAAATACCATCTTTGTCAATTCTCCCGTCAACGTACACAAGCATACATATGTACCCTGGTGAACCTTGGTCGCCTAGTGCGAGGAATTCGATTATCTCAGTTCAAACGAACTAGTCGTGTCGGTGGATGATCTTCTTTCAAGTAAGGCCCCAGCTGTACCCATTTATCGGACTAGTCTGGACTTGTTTCTCTATGCTGTGCATTTCGAATGTAAGCGAACCCTATGCGAAAAATTCTACGCTTTGATTGGTCTTCGTTGATGAACATTATCCGTTCCAACATTTGTTACAGTTGTGAGCTGTGACTCCTCACCGAATCCGGTGGGGCCAAATGTCTATGTACAATCAGTGAGCAACATGCATGGTCAGGAGACCTCGATCCCTAGGATCATCTCGAACTGCTAACTCCAGAGCAGGAAGTCAGAGATTTAATCAAATGTCTTGACTTTCTTTTGGATGTCTATATCTTTTGTAATTCCGACCTCAGCTCGAGGATCCCCAAATTATGCCTTCTCAAGAGGTAATCGTCTTAACCAGTAAAACTTTGCCCATACTCCTAGGCATGCCGACTTGTCCATGCAAAGCAATTTTCTCCCGAGCATCTGAGACCTGCTCCCACACTAAAATATAATCGCAGGGAAGTAAGGAGTCGTCTAACACATAATAGCAGCCATCCTGATTTCGTAGCGAATGGAGGAGTCTTTTGAATCCTAGTATTGATGGGTAGCGCGTCGGCGACTAGCTCCCCTGGTACTGGTATGCCGTCGAGATGCTTTCCTTAACCCTTATGCCAGACCCTGATTGCTCTTCGCAGCAATTGTAAGGTGGGCAAGCGGTGTCTTGAAGACCTTCATATAGTATATCTGCTTCTTTTAACATATCTGCGCGGTTCGCACGGCATTGCGTCTGGCTCGTAATAGTACTTAGCTCCTTAAGTAGAGATCGCTCGAAATCCCTACGCAATACGGGCAGTGCTTTTTCGCGGAATGATCAAGATTATCTACACTTATTTCTTGAGGTGCACGTCATTTGAGATGACTTCCAGGTTCAAGCCGTGTTGATCATTTGCAATGCTAATTGCGCTTCAAGGTGTATAATGACGTTAAAGGCGGGATATGTGTGGGAATTAGCTCCTCCGACTACTGAACCGCGATCACAACAAGTTGCCCAATTCACTCCACGGCTCATGGTCTTTAGACTATACTCCGCCTAAGAAGAGGAGGATCACAAAACGTACATCCAGACGCTGTGTGAACATAGCGAGGGTTATATAAAGTGAAATTAATATCAATGGCAATTAGAATCTATCAGCGTTTAGGACTACTGACCAGTGCAGAAAAGAAAGCTTGAAATGATCTCAGGTCCAGAGAGACCCATAGCCTGGTGAGGAGTTTACGAGCTTGTGTAGAGACTTGGAAGGATTTTAATGAGTCAAGTAATATGCAATTTATATACGGAAGACGTAACCCTTGTCCTGTTCTAGTCACCTGAACCGAATGCATTAATGTGTGTAACCGTGGCTTTTAAATCTGCGTATAAACTTGACATTCTTGCCAAGTTGTGTCCTCATTGAACCGACCATAATTATGCGCGGAGACTCTACCTAGGTCGTCTGGTTGGGTAATATAAAGTAGGTATAGGCCGTATCACCCCTATTACTAATTAAGAGGACACAAAACCTAAAGTAAACAATATTAATTCCTACAACAGGGCAGTAATCTTATACGCCTTACGTACCGTGCCAAGTCGAATTCTACCCCATCCTGCGATGTCAATAAATGCTTACTATGGACTTTCCGAAGCCGGAAGATGAAGATAATCATTTTGTTCCTACCTTTTTTGGACTAGCGACTGATAGCCTGTTAGACTTTTTCATGGGGTATATATATAGGATTCGCCTGCGTGTGGAAACTTTCCTCTTTTGTGAGTAGTGTATCAGCCGTGTATCTGAGGGAACTACACAATAAGATAGACACTCCCGAAAACACGCATCGTCCGAGTCTTCATAGAAGATTTAGATATTCGCGAGAGTCAGATGTAGAGTTGCACAGAGTCATGTGCGCGCACAACGATCTGTCTACTCTCGGAGCGCTAACGTACCAATTATATTGCCGACATCATCTCGCAGTCCATAACTGACGCCACCCAACCCTGCGAAATCCGATAATTTGAACACTGGCGCTTTAGGCCTATTCGGTGATAGTTTCTGAATCTTTAGGAGATTCTTACTAGATATGACTTTCCCCTCAATATAAGTCCGTCAGCCGCCACCTGCCATTTTCCATAAAGTACATACATTTACTCAAAGCGCAACCGGGTGCCTGAAATTTTTTCGGCGATCAATGCGACGAATTGGTATAGTCCGCTATTTCTATGCACAAGTTATACAGTGTGAGTGAACGTTACTAGCGTTTAGGTCCGACCAGATACGGTATGATCAAATGGTTCCGCCCATCCGACCGCTGGCGATTTATGGTAGAGCTCTACATGTCAGGGACCGTCCTCTTTCTCCGTTCTTTTTTACAGATCGGCTACCCTCCTCAATACATTTATAGAGGGCCGCTGTACCCATTATCCCATCTCTCTAGTATGTGCCGGTCAACAGATCCAGTATGCGACTAATTACCTCCATGCGCGACTAAAAACTTATCGTGTCGGAACCCCTCTCCGGCCTTGACCAGCTTAACCCACCATTCGGAATAATCTCAGCTGTCTTTACTCTATTTTTCTAAATACGTAAAAGATTTCTGACTATCTCCTCTGCGAGATACAAGGAGTTTCTACAGACAGCTGAACGCTCTAAGCCAGAAGAATTAATCTTAGCATTACTGAGACGATGATCCTTATATCTCTGGAAAAAGTTTTGGACTCAATTCGTCTCAACCTGCCATCTGAATTCTTGGCAGTATTAAGAGTCCGTTGTTCTTCTTCTCGGCTTCTCTCTTTTTTCAAATAAGTCACTATATCTGTTACATTAAGCATATGAACAAGTCTCGCGATTAAGTATATATTTACAATAGCAAAACTAATAGAGGAATCAAAGATCCTTGGAAATGAAAGAGCGCCGAAAGACAAATGAATATAGTCATCACCTTTAAATGATTTTAATCTGATACAGGCTGTGTGCTTTGTGCATTCCGTACCGCTATCCTTTAAACTCCCAGAAATAGCAGCAATAGTCATCTGCGAAAGGCTGAATATTATATAGCTTTGCGACGTGAGCCGTCAACTATAACAACTTGGGCTCAATAGAGCGAATTGGTGACTTTTTCGCGGCCTCGCCGCTGTGGTATAGGTCCCTGCAGCAGCGCTTTGTACCTATCGAATCATATATTTTGAAGGATGCGTGTGAGCGACAAACCGACCTGCGTTGAAATAGGTGTCGCGGCATATCTCGTAAGGATTTGAACGATTTTCCTGGATACAATTGCTTCTAACCGATCTCATCGTTCTGCTAATAGAAGGAGATTCCTGGGAAAGAACTAATTCGCCTTCTATTAGAATTGAGGTCGACTGACTGCTTCGATGGAATATACGAGCCTTCAGATCTCGAGATGCATAATCTAAGAGTGGCATTGGCCAATGTCGAGCTAAGATTA
>Ga0163217_1084486_pt1 | contig 10232 bp, 10 predicted proteins | sample SynspAceP_FD_185933 | JGI IMG/M metagenome (GOLD analysis project Ga0163217, IMG submission 185933) | Saline lake microbial communities from Ace Lake in Antarctica - Synechococcus sp. Ace-P (PacBio error correction) | ecosystem: Environmental > Aquatic > Non-marine Saline and Alkaline > Saline ...
ACTTCAAAAAAAAAAGAAAAAGGGAAGGAAGAATAAAAACCGGGCCGAGGGATGTTTCAGCAAATCCCTTTTCCCCTAACCCGCCTTTTCCCCCCGGGACAAGACCCGTTAACGTGTTCCTGGGGCCGTTCAACACATCCCTTCTTTGGCGGGGATCTATCAGTTTTTCGCGGGGTTGCGGGCCCAAAATTTCCCGTGGCCCCAATCCGGTCCCGGCCCAGCAAGGTGGGGGTTTTTTTTTGCGCGGATGGCGATCTACAACGTGGAATCGTTTTTCTGAACTTCCAGGGCAATACGGAAGTCCAGTGAACTCAAAGCCTGGCGCGACCGCAGCAGTTCACCAGGCTCCAGTCTCCCCCCCAGGGCTGCGGGCCGCTTGCCAGCAAACCTGGTTTGATGAATTGCTGCACTGGATATTGGATCCGGGTGGTCCAAGGTTCCAAAGGACCAAAAGCCCCCCCCCCCCCCCGCCCCCCCAGGGGCTAATGCATCCGCTTGTGGATGGAGTCTTCAGTTTCCGCCTCACCTACGCCCGAGACTCAGTGGCTGCGCACCGGCGTGGTGCCCAGCTTCACTCCCCCCAATCCATGCGATGCAGCCTGGCTGGTTACATGCCGGCTGGCAGTCAGGAAGTCGATCACCGGTGAAGGCCGCACGTTCGCTGCCGTCGGCGCGCCGCCACGCTGAAGGCCTGGGCGGTGCCGTTCCCCCGGTTAGAAGCCCCCCCTCCGGTGGGGGCATCAACCCCAACCGGTCGATCAGCCGTTTTGCATCTGCGTTTCCAGCGGAATCTGCGTTTCAGCCCATCTGCGGGCTCAGTCGGTTGCGGTAGGATCGGTTTTTCACTCACGTCCAGCTGGAAATTGCTGGCGCCAAAGGATCGCCTCTCGGTGGTCGGTAATGCTTGAAACTCCAACCAGTCCCGGAAGGGTCGATCAGAAAAAAGCTGCGATGTTTTCCAGGGGTGAACCGCTGGGTAAACGCAGCCCGTGGCTGGGGCTCCGAAGTGCAGCCCTGCCGCCTGGCCCGTTCCTCCAGGTTGGCCAGCTCCTCGGGTCTCAGCCAGCACCAAAGGCCAAAATGCTGGATAAAAACGCCGCCTGGGTGCCAGTCGTCGGCCGGTTCGAGGTGGTCCACCGACTGGTTGACCGCCAAAGGCCCTAGCACCAGAGCTTCGTGGCTGCGCGCGCCGCGCCTGACACCGAGTCCATCCTACATACCAGCGCTCTGTGGCGTGGGTCGGTCACCGGAAAAGAAGAGATGGAACTGCCGTGGTGGTGGCCAATGGAGGCAAGGGCGGGAAGGAAGCGTGTCGGTGCGCGTTGAAACAAGCTCATGGCTGACCACAGAAAGCCCCCGAGCGGCTGGCGGGGGCTTTCCCGGAGAGTGCGTTGTGACCATCAAGGCCCCGACCGTTCCTCTTGGCTCGGCGGTGGTGGAGGGCGCGGCCGGTGCACTCCCTTGATAGCCATGAAATCAGAGCTGAACCAGCCGTAGCCAGCACCAAACGCAACAGATCAGACCGGAGACTGGCGTGCCCGTTCAGACAAAAACTCAGAAGCGACGACGAAATCCTCACTGAAAGCCTGTGCCGCCGCTTCGCGCCCTGGTTGCGCGAGTGCCGAAGTTGCCAGACATTGCGAACTGATTCGCGTCGCCCACGACGGCCGCGCGGCAGCTTGCGCTGCGGGCTTGGCGCCGAATCAGTACCGTGACCTCCTGGGTGGTCAGCGAGCACTCCGTTTCGATCTGCCAAGGCAAATGGACTCAAAGCCGCGCTTTTGATCGCTGAACGGACAGGGAGCCTCATGCGTACTCGAAATCTGCATCGAGAACGGGTTCAGCAAAGGCCTAGCCCCCTCCCGCGCATAGCCCAGACCCACAACGGCCAGGGCCTGCTCCGGTTTCACGCCCGACTCGATCGCCTCGGTATCCAATCAAAAATGATTGGCTCCCCACTGTATGCCGCTACAGCGTCAGCGGGGGTTTTGTCTGGTGTACTGCGCTTTGCGAGACCACCGGCTTTGGTTTGCGTCGAACCTGAGCGGAACTTAATCGGTCTGCCTGGATGCAAAGGGTCATGCAGCGCGAAATGGTGCCACTCTTGGTGGTCTCGCCTGGGCAGCCACAACGGGGCCATGCCAAAGCCAACGGTAGGATCGACTCAATTCCTCGAAAACCCAGTCCCGCTGGGAATTGAACCTGTTCTAATTGCAGCAAGACACTCCCCTCCTTCAAGTCTGGTTTGATGCCCCGCTCGCCACACAGGTTAACCCATCTTAATCTCGCTTGCCGACTGATCCACGACCAAGCCGATTGATCCACGCCAGCCGAACGGCAAGCCAAGAGTTCCGGCTCCACGCCGCTGACCGGCAGCCGGTAGCGCCCGGATTGCAGCGGGGCCAGCCCACTTGATTTGCGCGCCTACGTCTCTTCTGGATTCCCTGCACCCCAGTGGCGGCCTTACATGGGCCAAACTGTCTCCCAGGGCCTTTTTGCGATTTCCTGGCGACGCTTGGTCTTTGGCTGAGGTCGGCTCCCGGGGATGGCGGTGCACCGCTTGCCGACATCGCCCTCAAGGCCAGCACCGTGCGGCTCGGTCAAAAAGTGGTGGAGCGAGCCTTCCGGCTCCCTGGCCCTGTAAATCACGCGATCAGGCAGTGTGGTTGCTCTCGGGGGAATCGTTCCGATGCCGATGGGAACCACCTTTTGAGCACGACCAATGCGAAAGTCACCTGGTCAGAAATCATCCGCGCCATCACGCCTGATCACGCACGTGTTGATCAACCGCCCGAACCGGCGCGGTTCGAATGATTCAAGTCAGGGATGAGCATGTTCATCTTGAAACAGAACCGGGCCGGTATGTGTTGATCGCCGCTAACGAACGAGAAGTCGTCTCGAATATCACTGTGGTGGACCATGTCCCAAGGCCGTTGCCCCGGGGCCCCCACCTTAACCCCGGGGGAAAACCCCGGGGACTGACGCTGGCGGGCACCGTGAAGGGATGTCGACGAGGCGCAGCCAGCAGCCTTAGGGCCATCGAGATCATCCAACCGCCTGAAGGCCGTCTTGATCCCAAGCAGCTCCCGGAGAGCTGGTGCAGCAACCGGCCGCTTGCCCTGGCTGCCAGTCTTGCCAATTGATGGTCGCTCATCTCTGGCATACGGTGCAGCGGCTTCTCGCACTGTAAGAACACCGAGTTGTAAGCCATACTGCGTGCGGCCCTCGATCGGGCTCCACCAGAACTCTCCCCGGCAGACTCCGCGTCGCTTTCGAGCACGATCTCTCGGTTCGGGTCTGCCAGGGCGCAAGAGCCGGAATGGAACGCGGCACTGCGTAGGGTGCCCTCCAGTTCAGCAAGAGCCCTGCTGAATCCGACTTCAGGATCACTCCGGCTAGAACGGCCGAACATACACGCCGGGGCGCCGCCGAGGGCATGCCACCGAGAGGCCCGGATTCATCGGCGAAGTGCGTCCAGCGGCCAGTGGATCTTGGCCACGGTTTTTCGGCCCTTCAGGCGGCATTCTCTGCATAGCGTGATGTCAAGTTCTCGGAATGTCGAGACCATCGGGGTCTGACAGCAGCTCAAGCTGATACGACCACCTCAAGAGCCATCGCCGCGATCTCGGCGATCTTGTGGGATTGCCCGCGGCGATCACGAGCTCCCACCGTTTCCAGCAAAGGTCCAAGGTCTCACCCCGTACCGGGAATGGTTGTGTCGCTCCCGGCGCGGCAGGGGCCGTCCGGTCTGAGCGCGAAACGTCAGCTCCAGCTCGGCGGCGTGCCTCCGGCAGCAATCGATCGAGAGTGGCGAGGGCCTTGGAGGGTTTTGGGGGTGCTCCCTTGGGGTCCATCGGCCTCGCGCTCATCAGCACCACATCGAGTTCGGGCCATCAGCCTGTGGTTGCACATCGGCGAACAATGAATGACCAAAACCCTGGGGCGGACCGCCTCACCACGCCGCTGAGGTGGTGGACCCCTGGTTGTCGATCTCCGTGCCGACGCAAGGCCAGGCCGGTAGCAGCCCGGGGGATCAGTGTGGTCACCGCTTGTCTGGTCGCTGGGTCTTCAAAAACCAAGCATCAAATTCGCCGCCATGCTTCCCGGTAGCAGTGAACCACTCTCCTGCGCACGCCGTCCCAGGCGGGTGAAATGTTGATTGGCAGTCCCGGCCGCCTTCGCCAATGACCCTCGTCTGAGCCTCCAGGGCAGTGATGGGCCATGGCTTTCGCCTTGTCGGGCGAGTCGGATGGTTCCGTTTCAAGCAGGGCGAGGCCGGGCGGTTCGGCCCAGTGGGATCGCCCATCCTTGCGGCCCAACACGGTTCTCAAGCGCTGGGCCAGACTGAACTACGCCAGTCTGGCTGAGATCGCCGTCACTTCCATGCTCGGGGAGTGCCCTGACAGTTGCTGTGTTGGCCCTGAAATCAGCAACCTCTTGAGCAAGCCACAGCACCTGCTGGCTCTTGGCTACCTGACCCGTTGCCGCTGCGGCCCTTGAGGCGGCACCGACGCCGCGTTACTGGCGACGAACAGCCCAACCCTGGTCAACGGCCTGGCGGCGGCCTTGCCTGGGGCGGGAGTTGCTCGCCGCTCGCCCGTCGTTCCGCAGGCCTAACCCGTCTGTGTTACGTCAGCACCGGCGCAACCTCAGGCCTTTGGAGCACGCGCCGCCGCAGCCTGCCGGATGCCGGTCACGGCCCGTTCCCCACACTCACTCTATGGCGTTCTCCAGGCGGAGACGCTGTTGGCGGTGGCCCACCTCGCTGGTGGTCGGATCAGTGGGGCGCGATTTTTCTGGTGGGAAACCCTGCCGGCTTTGGCGGCCGGTTGTGGATGCTCGGGCCGAGGCATAGTGTGGACAGCGTGGACTAGCCGATGAAGCTGATTCTATGCGTATGTGACCGTCTGGTCTGGTAGGAAGACACATGTGAGAAGATTCTGGATGACGGTTTGTGACGAGACAGATTGTGTCGGCGGCCTGCAGAGGGGGCAGGCCCCGGCGGGCGCACGCCCTCAACCCTGTTTGCAGGCCGGAATACAACGCTGAAGGGCTTACTCCGCCGATGGGGGTTTCCGCGTCCACGGCGGCACAGAGATCTTCGTGGCGTTCAGGAGGTCGATCAATGATTCGGAGATAGATCAAGTGCCAGCACGGTGCCGAAAGGCGCCGAAGGATGGCGCCGCCATCAAGCTAACCGACCTCAAGTCGCCACGTGGCGGCCATCCAGTGAGAATCAGAACATTGGATCCTAACTCGAATATTGATCGACCCCTTCTGAACTGCACGAAGATCTCTGTGCGGCGCGCTGGGCGGGCCGAAACCCAGACTCGCGGAGCGTAAAGCCCTTCAGACGTTTGTGATCCGGCCTGCAACAGGGTGAGGTGCCGCCGCGGGCTGCAACCGCGCGATTGCTGCTGCAGTGACGGCCCGACCAATTCCACACCGCCCCAAGCCGGCAGGGTTCCCACCGAGAAAATCGCGCCCACTGAATCCGACACCACCGAGGTGGCACACCGCCAACAGCTCTCCGCCGTGGAGAACGCCATAGGTGTAGTGGGGAACCGGCCGGCCGATCCGGAGCAGGGCTGCGGCGGCGCGGTGCTTCCAAAGCCTGAGGTGCGCCGCAGTGGCTGACGGAAGCACAGACGGCGTAGGCCTGCCGGAATCGACGGGCGGCGGCAGCAACTCCGCCTCAGGCAAGCCGCCGCCAGCCGTTGACCCAGGGTTGGGGCGCGCGCCAAGTAACGCGGCCGTCGTGCCGCCATCACGGCCTGCCAAGCGGCAACGGTCGGTAGCCAAGACCAGCAAGGTGTCTGGCCTTTGCTCAGAGTTGCTGATCAGGCCCAACACAGCCAACTGCAGGGCACTCCCCGACATGCAGTGACCGGCGATCTCAGCCAGACTGGCGTAGTTCCAAGTCTGGCCCAGCGCTGAGAACCCGGTTTGGCGCAGGGAATGGGGGATCCCACTGGCGAACCAGCCCGCCTCGCCCTGCTTGAACCAGGAACCATCCCGACTGCGCCCAGACAAGCGAAGCCATGGCCCATCAACTGCCTGGGAGAAGCTCAAACGAGGGTCATTGGCGAAGGCGGCCGGACTGCCAACTCAACATTCAACCGCCCTGGGAGCGGCGTTGCGCGAGGAGTGAGTCACTGCTACCGAAGCATGGCGCGATTGATTGCTGTCTTGAAAGCCGTCCAGCGACCAGACAAGCGGTGACACAGCTGAGATCCCTCCGCTGCTACCCGCCCTGGCTTGCTCGGCACGGAGATCGACAACCAGGGAGTCGCACCACCTCAGCGGCGTGGTGAGGGTTCCCGCCCCAGGGTTGTCATTCATATTGTTCGCCGATGTGCAAACCCCAGCTGATGGCCCCGAAACTCGATCGTTGGTTGCTGATTGTAGCGGCGCGGCATGACCAAGGGGCAGGCACCCAAACCCTCCAGCCCTCCCACTTTGATTCGGAGCTGCTGCCGGAGCGACGCCCGCCGGCTGGAGCTGACGTTCCGCTCAAGACTCGAGTGACGGCCCCTTGCCGCTCCGGTGAGCGCAACACCCATCCGTACGGGTTGAGACGTGGATCCAGCTTTGCTGGAACGCGTTGGAAGCTCGTGATGCGCCAGCGCATAACCCACAAGATCGCGAGATCGTCGGCGGGATGCTTTGAGGTGTCGATCAGCTGAGAGCTGCTGTCCGCAGCCCGACTTGGTCTCGACATCGAAGAAACTGGAAATCACGTAATGCAGAGAATGTCCCGCCTGAAAGCCGACAACCGTGGCGCAAGATCAACTGGCCAGCTGATCCCACCGCCCGATGACGTCCGGCCTCTCGCGGGAATGCCCTCGCGGCGCCCCGGGCGTGTACTTCGACCGACGTTACGCCCGGGAGTGATCTGAGCGGATCAGCAGGCTGCTTTGCTGAAACTGGAAGGACCCTACCGTATATCATATATTAACTATTAAGTAGGACTACTCGGCTCTTTATACGCAGCTAGAATCTGATTGGTTAGATCGAGCAGGGGACACTATTAGTGATTAGAGCTGACATCTGCTATATACGAGAAGACGCCTAGTATAGATATTTACGGGAGTCTGTGCGAGTATATCTCATATGAGAGAGTGATTATGTATATTAAATAAGCATCGCCAGAGAAGGCAAGCTGGCAGCAGGGCCAAAGGCGCCCGGTTGCTCGCACCAAGCTTCGTCCGGGAGCTGCGGGATCAAGGACGGCCTTCAGCGATTGATGATCCTCGATGCCTTAAGCTGCTGCTGCCGCTCGTCGACCTGATCTCCCTTCACGGCCCCGCAGCGTCAGTCGTCCGTAGCGCCCACGGCCTTGACGAGATCCACCACAGTGATATTCGAACGAAGTCTCGCTCGTTATCGGCGATCAACACATAACCGGCTCGTTCTGTTTCAAGAATGAACATGCCATCCCTGAGCTGAATCATCGAAACCGGCGCCGGGTTCTGGCGTTTGATTCAACACGGCGTGAGTCAGGCGTGATGGGCGCGGAATAAATTTCTGACCAGGTAGACTTCGCTATATGGCTGCGGTGCTTCAAAGGTGGTTCCCATTCGCATCGAGAACCGTCCGCGAGAGTAACAACCACACTGCTCTGATCGCGTGGATTACAGCAGGGAGCCGAAGGGCTCGGCTCCAGCCACCTTTTGACCGAGCGCGCACGGGCTGGCCTTGAGGTGCGATGTCGGTCAAGCGGTGCAGCCGCATCCCCGGGGCGACCTGCCAGCCTAAAGACCAAGCTCCGTCAGCCAGCGAATCGCAATATAAGCCTGGCAGACAGTGCCCATGGTAGGCCGCCAACTGGCTGCAGGGAGACCAGGAAGACGTAGGCGCAGCAACTCCAAGTGGCTGCCCCGCGCTGAAATCCCGCGCACGGCTGCGGTCAGCGGCGTGAGCCGAATCTTTGGGTTGGCGTTCGGCTGGCGTGGATCAAATCGGCTGGGCGTGATCAGTCGCAAGCCGGATTAAGTGGGTAGATCTTGTGGGCGAGCGGGCTCAAACCAGACCTGAAGGAGGGGAGTGTCTTGCTGCATAGGATACAGGGTCATATTCCCAGCGGGACTGGGGTTTTTCGAGAAATTGAGTTCGATCCTACCGTTTTGGCTTGCATGGCCCGCGTTGGTTGGCATGCCCAGCGAGAACCACCAAAAGAGTGCACGTATTCGCGCTTCATGACCCGTTGCGAATCGCCGGCCTAGGCAGACGCCCGTAGTAAGTTCCCAGCTCAAGTGGTCGGTAACGCAGCAAAAGCGTGGTCTCGCAAACCAGTACACCGACAACACGCCGCTGACGCTGTAAGGTGGCATACAATGGGGAGCGAATCATGTTGTCTGATTTGGAAATCACCGAAGGCGAGTCGATCAGGGCGTGAAAGCCGGCCAGGCCCCTGGCCGTTGTGGGTCCTGGCCGATGCGCGGTGATGGGGGCTCAGGCCGTTGCTGAACCCGTGTCTCGATGCAGATTTTTCCCCAGTACGCAATGGGAGCGGCTCCCCGTCCGGTTCAGCGAGTCAAAGCCTGCTTGAGTTCCATTGGCCTTGGCGATCGAAAACGGGTTGCTCCGCTTGACCACCCCAGGATGTTCTACGGGTACTGAATCGCGGCCAGACCCGGCAGGCGCGCAAATGTTTCGCCCGCGCCGGCGTCTCCGTGGCCGAGCGAATCAGTCGCAATGTCTGCAACTTCGGCACTCGCGCAACCAGGACGCCGAAGAGCGCGAGCACAGGCTTCAGTGAAGGAGTTCGTCGTCGCCTTCTGAGTTTGTGTGTTCTGAACGGCACGCCCAGTCTCCGGTCTGGATCTGTTGGCGTTTGGTGCTGGCTACGGCTGGTCAGCTCTGGACATGCTATCAAGGAGTCACCGGCGCGCCCTCCACCCGCCGGCCAGAGAACGGTCCGCGGGCCTTGCATGGTCACAACACTCCGCGGAAAGCCCCCGCCTAGCCGCCGGAGGCTTTCTGTGTCCAGCCTGGCTGTTCAAACGCAGGCAACCGACACGCTTCCTCCCCCCCTCCTCCATGGCCACCACCACGCAGAGTTCCACTCTCTTTCCCGCGGTGACCGACCTGACTAGGACGCCAAGAGCGCTGGTCTGTGGATGGACGTCGGGTTGTCCAGCAGCGCGGCGGCGCAGCCACGAAAGCTCTGGGCTGGCCTTGCGTCACCAGTTTGGTGCCTAAACCTCGAAGCCGGCCGCGGCTGGCAAGCCCAGCGCGGCCGTTATCCCAGGCCATTTTGGGCTTTGGTGCTGGCTGAGCCCGAGGAGCTGGCCAACCTGGAGGAAACGGCCAGGGCGCAGGGCCTGCACTTCGAGCCCAGCCACGGCGCGGTACCCAGCTACCCCTGGAACATCGCAGCTTTTTTCTGATCGACCCTTGCCGGCACCTGGTTGGAGTTCAAGCATTACCGCACCGAGAGCGAATCCGCCTTGGGCGCCAGCAATTGTTTCCAGCTGGTGGGTGAGAGAAAACCGATCCTACCGCAAACGACTGAGCCCTGCAGATGCGCTTGAATAGCGCAGATCGCTGAAACGCAGATGCGAACGGCCTTGATCGAGGCCGGTTGGGTGAGCCCACCCGGAGGGGGCTTTCTACTCGGGAACTGGCACCAGCTCCAGCCTCGAGCGTGCGGCGCGCGCGGGACGCAGCGAACTGTGCGGCCCTTCACCGTGATCGACTTGCCTGCTGCCAGCCGGTTGTAACCCAGCCGACTGGCATCGCCCGAATTGGGCGCGGAAGGAAAGGCTGCTACCGACGCGGTGCGCAGGCAGCTGATCTCTGGCGTGGTGGAGCGAAGTACGAGGATCCATTTCCACAAGCGAAGCCGAGCCCTGCGCTTGGTCGCCCTTTTGTACTTGTGACCACCGGATATCCATATCCATGTGCAGATCATCGAACTAAAAACCAGGTTGCTGCAAGCGTGCCGCAGCCTGGGGGACTGGAGCTGGTGAAACTGCGCGTCGCGCCAGGCTTTGAGTTCGAGCTGACTTCGTATGCGCCTGAATTCAGAAACGATCCAGTTGTATGATCGCCAAATCCGCGCAAAACCCACCTGCTGGCCGACCGATTGGGGCCAGTCGGGAAATGCCCGCACCGCGAACTGATAGATCCCCGCAAAAGGAGGGAATTGTTGATACGGCCCTCAGAACCACGTACGGATCTGTCCTCGAAGGCCGGGTTAGAAAAGATATGCTGAAACTCTCGCCGTT
>Ga0163217_1099225_pt1 | contig 10232 bp, 10 predicted proteins | sample SynspAceP_FD_185933 | JGI IMG/M metagenome (GOLD analysis project Ga0163217, IMG submission 185933) | Saline lake microbial communities from Ace Lake in Antarctica - Synechococcus sp. Ace-P (PacBio error correction) | ecosystem: Environmental > Aquatic > Non-marine Saline and Alkaline > Saline ...
TTGGTATTGAACTCCAGAATTATCTTCTTACTTGGCTTATTTTGTTACTTCTAACTTCAATATACATTTAGTAGGTCGTGGTGGAAGGCAGGATGAAGGCTTGAAGTTGTTTGTAGAATGGGTGAAGGGATTAACAACTAGATTTTGGGAGCATAAAAGACCTATATTCATGATTAGCTGACGCCTTTTAGTAGAAGATGCATTGAGTAAGAGAATTGAAAGTCGAATGACTATGTGTTTCAAGCTGGAAAGATTCTATGGTCGGCAGTAGCGTGAATCGATATTGAATAATTATGCAGAGTTCGTTAGAGGTTCCAGAGATATGGCTGTGGTGTAGAAAAGACAGGGCTCGCAAAGTGATGGGGTAAGTGAGAACATGTGAGGAATTAAAGGCGTACGGCGGACTCTAAGAGAGTTGGGAATGCGGCGGTGGAAAATTGGATGTGTATTAGCTGCAGAGCGGCTTTGGAAAAATTGCGGGGGTTTTTTTAGATAGAGACTTAGTTGGCGGTGTAAGTTTTACGAAGAGGAAGAGAGCAAATAAACGACTACGCGGTGCTAGCGCAGTGAGCCCTTGACTTCCTGGCGAGTAAACCTTAGTGGCAAAGGTAAGAAGAAGGTATCTTATTACTTTTTGCAAAATGAAACTGACCAGGGCGATGCTGCTTGATTGGCAGTATGAATAGAGATGGGAATTATTGGAACCCATTAACAGCTACAGTTTCAGAACCTCTATGTTAGCTGGAGAGCGAATATTGGTTCGTATGTAAAGCGTCCCTGAGGGTTTCGAATATTTAGCGGATTATTGAGAGAACTGCATATGAAAGAAATAATGCAAGATTTGTACCTTTAACTTTAGGTTTTCAAATATGGTCTCGTCCTCTCTGAAGACGAAAAAAATAGCTATCAATGAGTCGAATGAGAGTATTTGCAGATCAGTAAGATGAAAGGAACCGGTTTTATTAAAAAGAGAGGACAAGATGTTGCTAAGGATGGGTTTATTTTTGTGCTAAATAGGATCTAGAAACTGTTTTTTATATCGGTAGAAGGAGATAAGAGAAAAGACCAACAGCTGTTTACACAGAACTCGAAGCATTGAGTCTACCTTCATGGGTTTTCAATAAAAAAGCTTCCTGAATATTATGTTACCTTTAGCGAATAGAAGACTTTAGTTCTTTTACCTTGTTGGAAACTCCTGCTTATAAGGGAAAGTTGAAGATTTTGAGAAATTGTCCTAATTCGAAAAACTCTGAGGGTGCAGGAATCCTTAGTCTGAAGGAACTTTAGCCAAGGGCTAACAAGAATCGATTTTCGAGGTGAGTTTAAAGACTTCTTCTCGCCGAACAAACGAGAGGATTTATTGCAAAACGAACCCGACCGGGTCATTTGCAACGTGTCCTCAGAAGGCCATCCAAATTAGCAAGTTTTTTATGGGCATTAAACGCTCTTATTCATTGAGGGGGCAGATTATGAAGCTCGTTATCCTGCTTGATAAAATAATTAATCTAAGTTTTCATCTTTAACTTAAAGTTGAACGTTAAAGCTAAAAGCCCTTACTTAAATGGTTAACAAGTCCGTTCTAATCATATTGTGGTGATGATATGGTATTTTCTAATTTTTGGCAATTAAAGTCGGTTTCTTCCATTTTGAGTTATTGGAAGTTTCACGATGGGCGGCCTTTTGCAGCAGTAATTTGTGCCAAGCAAGATAGCACCCTTAAAAACTATTTTTATTGGCAGTCATTTTTCCCAGTTGGGATTATGGGGTAGGGAGTTCGAATGAGCAGGACCCGGACTTTGTTCGTCAATCGCGAAGATGTGGTTATCGTTAACTGGCAATAGTGGACATTAAGGTGGTCTATTAGAAGTTAAAAGCATGGATGAATAACTACTCCAAGCCCCGTAGGGTATGAGCAGGGAGGATTGTGGGCAACTCATTTGGATCTAGTCAGAAGAACAATTGCTCCTGGTTGGGTATATTTCGCGAGTTCGGTGTTGCCTTTGTGCTCAGGGCTTATCAAAAGGGGTTTTTAGATAAGAGGTATATCAGTCATGGCGATGAGATGGAAGGGTGCGTGGCAGTCTTTGGTGTAGATGGAAAGTTAATGTAAAAAATAGATAATGGTTATCCGGAGAATCTTAAATACCATAAACCGTTTGAGGTTACATTTCCAAGCTATTTTAACAAATTTTTTTAAATGACCTTCAATTGCTATTACTCCATCGTCCATATCATACAAGAAATGTCCAGACTCATTTAAAAGAAAGGATGAATGCAGGTGGGGTAAATTCTTTTTTGGTTGAAGCCAGGACTTCACTTTGGCTATAATTTTTAAATAAATAACCTTATAAAATATAGCTATAGTCAATATATCAGCACGATAAGAGATTATGGAAAAGGGGGGGGGGGGGGGGGGGGGGGGGGGGGGGGGGTGGGGGGGGGGGGGGGGGGGGGGGGGGGGGGGGGGGGTTCAAATTAACCTAAGTGCATCTTCCAATTCCTAACGACGCCATCACTATTTGCATCGCGGTATTTAACAATAATTGGACATGCCATACGAAGTCTTCTTTCTGAAGCCCACTCGCTTTTTCCAATTGGTCCGACTCCCAGGAATCAGCTACTGCACACCTTCTGGAATTTCAGATCGCCACGTTCACGAATTAACTTCAATTTTACTGCATCATATACTGAATCGATTTAGAGATTTACAATGCAGGAGCAATAACTGCTCTTTTTTTAAACTAAATTCCTTTAACAATAACAGCGCCGGCCCCAATAAAAACAATATCCCTTCTAATGATGACTGGACTCATTCTACAGGAATCTAAATACTCCGCCATTTGACAAACACCTGCAGACAGATGTTACATTCTTGCACATTTGAAGCACATGAGCCAAACTAGCATGACTATCAACCATTGAGCCTGAAATCCACAAATGCACCAAACATTTAAATATAAGCTGGTTGCATGATAATAACACCAGGAGCAACATAAGCTCCTCTACGAACAGATGAAACCCCGGGTACTGAACGAACTCCATCTTTCAGTTCAAAAAATAGCGCCGGAGGCATATTATGTTACAACAAAGCCTTCATAAATCCCTTTCAAATGAAGAAGCGTGTTCACCATTTTTAAATGCTTCAAGAATTAGCTTTTTTAATTCAATATAGCTTCCCCACCCACTTTCAGTTGGGTTGGCAAGCGTCGACACTTCAACACGGCTTCAAGTTTGATCTAAAATTTCCTTCGTGTGTCATTTTTCTTGTATTACTGGCATACTATTTCGTACCCAATTTATTAATCTTGATCGCTTTTAGTAAAGCCTCCTCCTGTTCAGGTTTTAAGTCATCATTTGAATAATGGTAGTCGAACTGTAATCGAATTTTAACCAAACCTTTAAATGTTGCATTAAAGTTATACTCGGACTAGGACTTGGTGCAATCAAAAAATACATCTGCAACTTTCTATCCCATTCTTTAAAATACATCATCATGATTTCCACTAATGTTTGATCTATAAAAAGTATGAGTTTTGTGAGGCCATGCTTTGATGCTCCGATACTAGTCCCTATTGCACCTTCAGTACAAAATCCTTAATCAGGTCATCATGCGCCACAATATATTTTGAAACCAGATGCAGCGTCTCTAATTCCTTAAACTTTCTCAATACTTCCACTGCGCTTCTTTAAGTCCCATATAAGTTTGGAAAAAGTTTTAAATAATTGGAGCAGGAAACATCTGGGTGCATTGAATTCCAGTTCTGATGGAACATATAAATCATACAGGTGGTTTAGTCTCTTCATAAGAGCGCTAAACCATGCTAATTGTCCCTTCTTTCCTGTTTAGCATAAAGTGCGCTACCATTAAAAAAGCATCAAATACCAATTCATCACAATATTTGATAAATTCCTTTTGTGACATTCAATTGATGCCCGCCCTATGCCCAACCATCAATGGAACTTTAGGTGAAGTAGCTTCACGAAAACTTCACAATTTTCTCGTTTTTCAAGTAACTGGAGATTAAGGTCCCTCGCCTGTGCTCCCTAAAACTAGAAGCTCCATTCCCAGCTCCTTCCTGCTTACGAAGTATACTTCAATAGCTATTATAAATCATGCTAGTATCATCTAGCATAGGGGTGACCATTGCGGTCCAGAAGCGGATATTTTCCATGGTTAGCTTTTGTCTTACTAATCAAAACAAGCGCCTCCAAAAAGTATGAAACTCCATCATTCAAATTGCTGATTTTTAACTAACTGTTGAGCACCTCAAATTGATACCTTCTGCCAAATATAGAACGGTCAAGAGCATCATGACTTAAGTGTAAATTTCCTTCCCTAGCTGTAGTAACAGTCAGTACATGAATTACCATTAACAATCTCTTCTCTAGCTGAAGTCATTTCTACATCTTTAGCAACCAAATTCTTCCAGATATAGCCGTCCACTTGGAGCATCTTTTTTGTGAAATTGATGTATTTCATGAATCTTAAATTTAGGGTCTTGAAGAATACTAGCCTCCTTCTGAAATCTTTTGTATTGGTATGTCGAATAATATTCATTCCCAGACTAAAATTATTAGCCAAGCCCCACTTTTGTTTCAGCTGATTTAACTTCCATAATCTAAATTAATCGGCCCAATCAAAACTGTACTAACCCCCAAGCAGCTGGAGTCCTTTGATTCCAAAACAACTCATAAATATCCGCAACTGCATCACGCAGGAACAAAGATAATGGACTGCCATCTGATCTTTAAGTTTCTCTAGGTTGGCGATTATTTTCGTCAAAAGCATGTGCAAGATCCTCCAAGCATTTCAACTACTTACTACCTGTTTTATTAGCCTGTACAAATTACGGAGAATTTCATTTCTTAATTTTGAATCTAAATTTTTGAATGTTGTTAAATGGTGTCAAATCAACATTCAAAAATCACATAATTCAATTATTCTTATTATCCTAATCAAGAATTCTCGAGAGAAGAATCTTATTGTATAGAAACCATGTTACAATTATGAAAATTATTTTGTGAAGGTTTTTTTTCGGAAAATAGTAATTTTTGAACAAAGGCTATAATAACCACCATGTCATTCTGATCTTAGAAGTTCAAAATGGAAAAGTTAAACTTAACACTTAACCCCTTAAACACTTAAAACACTTAACACTTAACACTAAATTAATCCAATAAACTCTTTGTGCAACATTTAACAAAATCTCTTCACCTGTTCCTTCTTCAACATAAGAACATACATTATGTGGCGAACTCCCATGGCAGACTAATCGAAATATTATGAATTTTCCGAGTAGGCCAAAAAGAGTTCCACTTATCCTGCAGGTAGCGTCCATTTTATTCCCCAATTAAGCAACTAATGAAAGATCTTTCTCACTTCACTTCACAAATTTCCTAAGTTCATTTAGAAAGCATCTTTCTGTCAGATCAACTTTATTAGATGCTTTGGTTGCTGTATCTAATGTGAGAGAAAACACTAACCTCACTGGTTTGTTACTAAATCTACTGAGATTTTTGCTCGCTAATGTGGTAAAAAGTTTTGCCAAGAAACCATGCTGATGGAGCATGTCCAAACTTTTTTACAGTAAGTAACGTTTGGTCTTTTCGTAAGAGATTGCCTACAACAGGTTCCATCTCTTGCTTATTAACAATGAATGTACCTGGCACTCTGGTTGCCTTACTTGATTGCCACTCTAACTTTAACATCCCTCTTATCTGGCTTTAAAGTAGCAGATGAAGTACTTTTTCCACCAAAAACTGAAAGCTCAGCAGCTTTCATCAAAAGTGATTTCTTGTTATTGGTTTTTGCTTCCGCAACTAAACGAAGGATCAGTACTGATAACACCAAGCGTACCATCCGTCCAAGAATTTTCCTAGGATATCGGCTTTAACGGCCTCTGTCAAAAAAGAGCAGCAGAATCATCACTTCCACCTCTCTAAGGTTTGTTGTAGAATCAAACATATCTGAACCAATAAAGCCTTGAGTAGATAAACCGTATTACGTCGATCAGCGATAGCTTTATCTGAAAATAAATCAATGTTCTGGATAGCTTGTGTGTATCGTCGATCCTTTAATATATTCGAGCAATCGAGCCATTTAGGCGATTAACCCATGTTTCTAATACTTGGGTGAGAAATGTTCTACTCATCAAACTCGCAAAGCATATAAGGTTATCTTCCAACGTTATCTCTTCCTTCATGATCAAGATGCTGCCTAAGTTCTGAGTAAAGTTTTGAAAAGGTGTAAGAGTTCATCTTTTGTTCACATTGGTTTATAATCGAAAGATGGCTGCTCTTCAATATTTCTAGATTTGTTCCTTTGTAGTTGAATCAATTGACGGATTTCTCATTCCTACTAAATCATGGTCGTTCCTGAAGTTGCCACTTATTACAATAAGCTTGCGATCAGGGATTTTGGTTGGGCAACTATGGATGCTAACATGTTGATGCTTCAAGTTCCAACACTGGTCCTCCCCGAATTTGGAGACAATCTTTATCCGATTTAATTGATTGAGTATTTAGTGAAGTACAAAAAATGACTTGATGGAAAGCATGAGTTATTTCAATAATAATATTAGGCGAAAGGTCCCATCAAACCTTCATATTATAAAATCGAAACTATCTATTGATTGAAAGTACAATCTCCTTCCAATTAAACTTCTTTTCATGAAGTCTTATCTCTAAATTTTTTAATAATTCTACGTCCTTTTGTTCTTCCAAACAAGAATCTATCGAATCTCCTAAGATTGATACGTTAATTCAAGATTTTCCTAAAGCATTGGCTCTAGTACGGATTCATTGCTAAAGAGCATTAATTTAACAACAATTTTGGGACTCCACTTCAACATCAACTTATTCCCTTTCCGATGATTCACGTATATTTTTATAATAGATGGTGAAGCTGCGTCAAGTTACTTGGAAGGAGATTTTTTAACAGTTGGAGTAGTGATGCATCTTTTGGAATATTGGAAAAGAACATTAGTGGAACAGATATATGGTTGCTAAAAGCAGACTCCTCAATGCTCGTCTAGATTATCAAATTACTATTAAATGGAGAAAACTGGATTCTTGATCCATCAAAAATCCATACCGCACAATGGAGTTGGTTTTTGTCCGAATTCGGAATTAAGAAATGCCAAAATGGACAAGGGAAGAATCTTAAAAAAGTTATAGAAGGTGTTTTATCGGTAAGCTTTCTTCTCATAAAATTAATAGATAGTAAATCTTTAGGAATAAAGATTCAGTATAGGTTTTTATACTCCATCGGATATGATGTATCCCAAAAACCTCCCCGTACTTTAATTTCGATGGACAGGAATATTCAGAATCCACACCTTGAGCTGTTCCTACCGTTCTAGATAACCTCATCTATTTAACAAAGATTAAACCTCCTGTAGCTGTTTTTGTTGAACGCACTTAATCCGACTAATGAAGATGAAAAATAGACGAAGGGATGAAATGGGAATGAATGAAGATTTCCTTCTTTTCTTGTGAATGAACTTATACCAGAAGTAGATCGAAATTAATAAAGTCATAGCAAGCAAAGAGAAAATAGAGTTTATTCTAGAACGTCATTGGTGTTAAACGCTGCATGATTTTTGGCATTTCGAGACCAAGATATTTTTGTGGAGCTGCCTATTCAAGCGCCTGCAAGTTTGGTATACAAGAAGGATTATGATTTAGTAAGAGATGCTAAGATTAATCCATCCTATATATATGAGTGTAGGGACAGTTGGTGACAACACTGATGAGCTCGATGAATGAGGGCGATTCCTTAAAACAAGAGGGAATTGGATTTCAGTTATAATAGAAGTTATGAAGGACACTCCATGGGGGGCTTTGGAGTGCCCAAATGATGATATCTCCTCCAATTCTTGGTAAAAGATAAAACTTGATGTAAATTAATCCTATTTGTAAATTGACGCTTTTAGCTTTCTTGCTACTAACTTGAACCTGATACTACAGATGCCAAACTAATCACTAACGACGCTGTTGTATTTTGGAACTATTAATGGCGACCTCTCGCCGGAATATTCATCAACTTCACATACGTGAGAAACAGGCTGGGAAGAAATTCTATAAGTTTGTTCTTCTCTCTTAACTCTGTTATTTCAATTCCAATCGTTGTATAGCACTTTTTTGAATTATTGATCCTGAAAATCAAATTTATACTCCATGTTCAGGTATTATTGCCTGCCTAGTTTGGACTTCCTCACCTAAGTATCGCTTAAAAGGATTACTGAGTCTTGGTTGGAAATCAGTTGCCCATGTTCTTAGCTGGAACTACAGAATTATTATCGTGACCAAATTGCTATGTTGATTAATTGTGCTATTAACCCTGAAATTCTTTAAATGGTGCCTGGCCCAGATTAAATTTGGAGAGGACTGCTACAATTGCAGGAAGTTGGATTGGAGGTGATGAAATCAAACAGCAATGTTTAGAAAGTCTATAAACCGAGTAAATGAACTATTCATGCAATGGTTTACGGTTGATATATAGTCGCAAAATATATGGATGGGTTTATCTAATATGGAGCAGGAAATTGAGCGACAAAGTTATAAGGTTTAAATGCCGATTCTTCTGCTATCACTACATTTGCGTAAAAACATAGAAGAAAATCAGGCGAAGTATTGCTAAAATTCCTATCCTAGTAGATTTATAAAAAATTGCTGCCATTGCTTTTGGCCACACACAATTGGTCATATGGTTGGTGATTTGGTTGGTCCCTTGGATAGATGAATGCTCCTAAACTTGCTGAATTCCAGTTAAATTCTTCTTTCTTTTGGATGTTGTTGTAGCCACGAACTGGTGTTTAATCGCTTCATTTACTAATGCTCGGTATCTAGAAGGAGCAGGGCTCTAAAGTGGGTAGCTTTATTCTTTATGTGTTAGTAATGAACGATTGGTATGCAAATGAATCTTGGTGGCCTTTTGTGGATGTAACCGGGAATAAATTTCGCAATCGGTTTGTTTGGATCATCATTCATGTAATAAATTTTGCTAGTTTGAAAGCTATAAAGCGCCTTCTTCTTTGTGGCTGTTGGGATCAAGCTAATGTTAGGTGGTGCGCCTTCAGCTCCTATCGTTGCAAATCAGCATTCATCCCATCACTTGCCTCCAGTTGGTGTGCTTCTTAGCTGTGTTAGGTTATGCACTAAGGAACTAGCGCCTATTCTGTGCAGAAATCATGCCGGTTTTGTATTGATTGTTTGAATTTTAAGATTCAATTGACATGGTTTTTTTGTTAATTCTAATTTAGCCTCGTGATAAATCACGAAGGCTAATGATCAAAATGCATCGGTTGGAACTATCCATCGGTCTGACGGATTTGCCCTCCGATCTAACACACAAAAACTCTTATTAAATGGAATGGAAGCACTGCGTCCGTTTCCCTTACCCGTCATGATTTGTTGAAAAACTTCGAACCATAACGGATATTCATTGTTTGTTATTCGTATCTTTGCATACTAAAATTTTTGAATAAAAGAATAATCTACCTTTTGAAGAGAGCAACTTAAGTTTCCTCGTTTTTGCAGCAGCAGCTTCATTTATATTCGCTATAGTTTATTGGCTTTAATATTCCGCCTTTAAAACATTATTGCTAAAAACGATGGTATGCGGGATGGGTACGAATTCATCGCAAGCACCTATTTCACTAAATAGCACTGCTGAAGTTATAGGAGACCACCCTGAGTATATGTCGGTAGTTTCATTTAATGTGAATACTCCCGATCAGTAATTTTTCCTATAATGCTGATGTTCCAAGAAACAAATGGGACACTTTCAACTTTTCTTAATTCTAGAATAGTGAAAGCGCCAAGTTAACAAACAAGAAGAATTGAAATCTAAATGAAATACTTTCAAGTATTGAATGAATCGGAACGTTTTTTCACGTTCCTGAGATTAGTGAGGAATCCATCGAAAATCCTTCGAATTAACTAGGTGTTGAATGATGAGTCACCAATTACCCTAGATCCAGCTCGTATCTGTAAGGCAGAACCAACGATCTGCAATTGCCGATTCATCTTTGGTTCAATTAGTTGAAGCAGAATATTCAAATTTGATGATTCTTTATATGTAGAATCTACTGAAAATTCCCTTCCTTATCCAGGAATTGTATTATCCTATCATCCCGATGTCACTGATACATCGGTAAATAAATCGATGCTGAAGTCATTGCTTTTGCAGAACGATTAATACTGATGCTCAATTCGTTGAAGAAAATAAA
>Ga0163217_1027795_pt1 | contig 10231 bp, 9 predicted proteins | sample SynspAceP_FD_185933 | JGI IMG/M metagenome (GOLD analysis project Ga0163217, IMG submission 185933) | Saline lake microbial communities from Ace Lake in Antarctica - Synechococcus sp. Ace-P (PacBio error correction) | ecosystem: Environmental > Aquatic > Non-marine Saline and Alkaline > Saline ...
GGCCATTTGGAAAGAAGGGAATCGGGGCTGGTTTTGTGGGGAATGAATTGGAAAATTTGCCTACCGCGATAAACCAGTGCTGGGCCGAGTGATTGCCATCAAGGAACCAACGGCAAACCCAACCACAAACTTTGACTACCACTTCTCAAAGATGCGGGGTTATCGATGTAGGCATTAGCGGGAAATGTTGCGAAAGTTGGGCCGCTCAGTTGATCGAACGGATCATGAATGGTGGTGTCGAAATGGCAGTAGCTATCAAGATCTGATGGATTCTTTTCTTTCAAGCCGAGTATTTTGCTGTTTGACCATATCACACACACCTGATCATTTGGATCGTTACGTTACAAATTCGAAAAAACATTGAATTCGAAGCTGCGAGAGCGACTTTTTCAAAAAACAGGCAATCCAACAATTTGTTTGATTGTCAAATGCGATGATCCAATTCTTGTTTCAAGGTAATGTGCACAATAAGACGAGAGCTACTAAGCATTGTTTCGCTAAAAAAATAAGCCAAGTGTAGGAGGCTATTTAGAAGCTTCGACATCTAGAGATCAGTGTTAGAGCAAAAGCCAGGCATTCCTGTACCGCTGGCTTTCCATTCTTGGGGAGCAATAATTAATGAATGCCCTTTGTGCAAATAATGGCAGCTACACTAGCCAAAATGTTTCTGAGGAAGCCTAATTAAGTCATTAAAACCTTCAAAAATGCACCGCATCGAATGAGGTAGTGTTCTTGAATGGCAGGAGTCACTTTGTGTCAATGAAGCAAAAGGAACGAATGTGGAATCTACTGCTATGCCTTAGCGTCCTATTCAACCATTATTTGGATCGCAGGCGGGGTAGACTAATGGGAAATAAGTTACGAACTGCTTCAAAAATAATACCTCAGATCAAAGCGTCTGATTGCCTAGGAAAAGAAATGCGAAGTTGAAAGGCAGGCATTGCTACTTCTATTCTTTATGAAATCAGAGAAACAGAAATCGATTGAAGAAGCAGTCAATTGGGTAAATCACGTGGTGAATCTGGAGAACGTGTATTACTCTCTCCGGCTTCGCCGCTTTGACCTTTCAAAACAACGAGGATCGCGGAATCAATCCGAAACTGGTAGTTTAAACCTAAAACCAAGCCAATCGCATGAAAGCCAATTCAATCATGGATCGATATGCATATTCAAGGGTGATCCTATCTATCTGGGGATCGTGTTCTATCTCATTATTTCAGTATTCGTAGTGTAAATCTGCGCGGTTCACTACGCCTATTAAGTATGCAGGAAGGCAATACAGAATTGTATCTGTTCAAGCACTCCATGCTCATTTTCGTCTCTTTGGGCGTGATGTGGGGCTGCACACCGAATTCCTTACGCGAAAGTATGGCAGTGTGCTGTTATGTGTCATTGCTTCGATTCCGCTTTTGATGGTTACCTATCTATTTTGGCCTCCAATAATCAATGAGGCAAATCGTTTGATCACGATACCTGTCACAATCAAGCTTTTCAGCCATATGATTGGGCAAAGTTGGACTTGATCGCAGCCATTCAGGGATCTGGCCAAACGTTCAAAAATAACATCAAGGATTTCAAGAGCACCTTTGTGCGATCATTAATGTGCCGATTGGATTGAGCTGTGGATTGGATTGCGATGGCTAATTTTTCCACTGCGTATTCTTCTGCTGATGACATGTCTTTTGATCATGTTTTATCCGTGAGTTTTCGGTAAAATGATTTGCACATACGTTGTGCTCGTGCGGGGTTTAGGCTTGACCGCTGGCAGGTTTTATAGGTCAGCGGGGCAACTTGATCTCTCGATGGAGGCATTTATGGACAAGGTGAAATTCCCTTTTCGCAAGCAGAGCAATCATTCATTGCAATTGCCAGCAGGGAGTGACTGGCAAAGGTCCAGGAATAGCGAGCAGCGAAATTCTCTCCTCATCCTATCAGATTTACTCGTACGCCATCAATATCGAAGAGTATGAATGGTAGCGTGTTTTGGAGTGCTTTTCCTATACCTCCTTGCTATATCGAGGAATGGCGTATTGGTAGCTCAATTCCAATAACGGCTTTGGTGGATTGCTTTCTGCGGGACTGAGTTTCCGCTGGTAATTCAAGCCTTGGCAATATGGCTGTAAGCCGTAGGCCTTGGTCCGATTCGGGATTGCCACTGCCATTAATGTGAGTACATGGGAGGAACCTCATTGGTATTTACGGGAATCTCCCTGGGATTATCCCTTTCGTAAGCCGAGGAGATATCAAGAAGAAACATTGGCCAACTACGCGCCATGAAATAAACAACAGACTTAAAACAGCTTAATCATCGAGACGCCCGCACACATATCGCTTTTGATTCAGTGTGGAGGTACCGGAGGGCACATCATCCGGCGATCGTATTGCGAATGCTTGGGTGGAAAAACATCCAGGAAGTGCAGCTGTCTGTTTGTAGGGGCTTTATGGTAAATGGATATGCAGAAAGTGCCTGAGGCTGGCTATCAGATTATCTGGATTGCTCAGTGGCAAGGAATTCAGCGGAGGTTGACATCGATAATCTAAACGTTCCGATGAAACTCTTGAGAAGTTTGAGAACAAGCCTGCAAAGATTTGTAAGTGAATTTCAAGCCAGATGCACGTAAGTCGGGAGTAGGGGCGGATACGCAAGGTCGCAGTGCTCTATGCCGCGCAGTCGAAAAGGCATTCCAACTTTGGTTCAAGAGCAAAACTCTTATGCAGAGATTGACCAATAAGATTCTTTTCTCAAGAGAGCTCATAAAATCTTGTGGCTTCATCCGGCATTATGGACAAATTTTTCCTCGACCGAACATAGCTTAATACCGGAAATCCTGTAAGAGAAGGATATTGTTTAAAATCTGATGATAAGCGTGAAAATGCTTTGCTCATTTCCAAATTGGAAGTTCAGCACAAGAAAGCTATCTGGTATTGAGGATCGTTAGGCGGCACGGACATGAATCAAGGCAGTCTGAAAAACAGAAGGCAGCTAGACATAGCGGGCTATCAGTGCTTTGGCCAGTGTGGTAAAATTTTTTTCAAGCAATGCTTCAGGAAAAGTGAAGAGCAGCGTGAAGGGAATTTCCACCTTCGGGAGTTAATCCGGGAAATGGATCTAGCCTATGCTGTGGCAGATGTGATTGTGTCCAGGGCAGGTGCGCTTTCAGTATCTGAACTTTCGATTGTTGGTAAGCCGGTGATTTTTATCCCTTCCCCCAAAATGTGCAGGAAGATCACACCAGACCAAAAATGCAATGACTTATGTCAACCATTCAGGCAGCTTGGTTGCTGACAGGATCAGATGCATGGTCAATTGAAAATCTAAAAGTAGATGAACTATCTCAGTGAATGCACATCAAAATGGCAAGAGTTGGATTGAAAACTAAAAGAATTGGCAATAAGCCAAATGCGGCAACCGCTCATTGTAGAAGAATTAGAATAATTCATCGGATGAAGCTCGAAGGGATACATAAACGCATATTTCCTAGCAATCGGGGGATCGGTATGAGTGTTTTTTTTCTTTGGCACGCTGGTTACAGCATAGGGAATGCTGTGTCCGCTATGATTCGAACATCCATCTCCATTGACAGATCAGCTTATCACGGAGGGAATGACGGTGATTTTGTGGATGAATTGTGATGCTATTCTGAGTCCATCAAATCTAATATCCTAGCCAATCAACTGCTCATCTGGACGCCGGCAATGCCCTGCCGATAGTTGCTCAGGTGAATTATTTCCTGAGAGCAAGGCTATCAGTTGAGAAAGCGATCGGAAGATTTTGGGTAATGGTAACCCTAGCACTTTCTACACGCATATGCGGTCGGCAGGAACTCACGGCAAAACCACTACTTCTTCTCTTTCTGCGCAATTTGCTGAAGCAGCGGGAAAGCCAGTCGCGAAGCATTCCTGGGAGGAATCAACCCAAAACTATCAGAGCAATCTGATTCTTGGAGATAAGAATTCGAAAGAGCCAACACTTGTCCGTAGTTGAAGCAGATGATTTGATCGTATCATCTTTGCGATTACATCCAAACGAAGCCTCGTCCACCAAGTGCTGATCCGGATCACTTGATATGAATGGTGATGAATCTTCGATTATCCAGGTTTTCAGAATTCCTCAAGCTGATTGATAAGAAAGGAAAACTCTATATCTCAGAAGAATGCAGCACTTAAGCTGGAGGAGTAGGAATGCCAAAGAGTACAAGAAAAAACTTACGGGCTTGATCGTGCTGTTATTTCCGCTCAGATTTCAGGCAAAGAGGGGTCATTTCATTTTTGACTATGTGACTGAAAAGCAGACGAATCACTCAGATTAGAGCTTTTTTTGTTCCCAGTTCATATGTTCGGAAATGGCCATTGGAGCTATTGCTGTTGCGCCTACATCATTCAGCTGACAGAAGAACCAATCCGAAAAAGTTTGCCTCTGTTAAAGGGGTAACGAAGAGATTTGAGATCACCTCAATACAGAAGAACCTGGCTATCGATGATTATGCACATCATCCGGAAGATGCATTCAGGGCTAGTTTTGAGCTCCGTTCGGGCAAGTTCCCGAGAAAAAAATTACCGTGATTTTCCCAGCCGCATTCTTTACTGCGGACGCGTGATTTTGGCAGCGGGATTTCTGAAGCCTGTCATTGGCAGATGATGTAATCTATTGGAATATTCTAATCCAGTCTCGTGAACTGCCATCCTTGATGGAACAGCGATGTTATTGTTGAAGATATCTCGGCAACCAAGAATCGCTTGGTAAAAAAGAGGAGCTTTTTCAATTATTTGAACCAAATCAAAGCCTTCGAAGTATTGTCACATTGGGTGCTGGGATATTGTCGACTGGTGCCGCCTTTGCAGAATCGGACAAGGGAACGAGCTAAACGACTTGCACTATGAACAAGTCCATCTAAAAAAGGTCATCGCTTTGTAGTCCTCAGCTTGATCCGTTGTTGGCTTATCTAGGATTTGTGGAGAAGCAAACGCTCTATAAAACCTACTCAGTGGAGCGGAGATTTCTATTGAAAGCGGATTGAGCGGGGCTATTTCGTAGAGAAGCAGAAATCACCCAATTCTCATCAGGCTTTCCCTGATTTGAAAGTCGGACTCCTCCTGGAGGAAGTTCCAATGAAGAAATCGAGTCTCGAATCAGTGGACATGACCAATTTGTCAAACGGTGCATGGCAATTGATCGGTCAGAAAGGTATTTCTGAACTCTTAAGAATTCAACAGTCATCAGCCGACGCCAGAATTGCACAGCCTTTATGGGTGCAGATGGCTACATCACCAGTCGAAGGCAAAGGTGATTCCTACCTCTAACTACTACACAAGTCGTGTTTTGATTATCGAGGGGAGTTTTTGCGGAGCGATTGATGATCAGGGGAATGTAATGGATGAGACTGCCTGATTGATGGGCTTATTGAATTCATCACAAAGATAAAATTTTGGAATGCGCAGATCACCTCCGAACTAGTAAGTGAATTCGGCTGGACGGAATAATAACAGCCTTATCAGCAGGTCTGGTATCAGCTAATTGAGTTTGGTGATGCGCAAAACATTGAGGATAAGTTTGACCGAATTTTGGTCTTCTACAAATGAAATTTTTACCCAAGAAAGCTGGAATATCTATGCTAGGGTCAGTGTAAAATATAAGGATCAAATCGTCTGTGAATAAAAGATTGGATATGGAAAATACAGTAATTGTAGGACTAGACATCGAACCAACAAGTCTGTGTGATTGTCGGGTCGCAAAATGAAGTATCGAAAATTCGGAAGTGCTCGCTGGGCAAGGCGGTCTCTGACGGGCGTTGACTCGTGGTGTGGTCCCATTATTGACAAAACTGTCCCATGCGATCGAGAAAGCAATAGAGAAGCTCCGAAATGGCCGACGTAAATATCGTCGACGGTGATCGTAGGGATCGCCGGACAGCAATATTCAGAGCAAGATCCAAAGTGGAAGCATCATGCGTCAGCTCGGATGATGAGATCACTGTCGAAGATGTACGTATGATCTTTCCAGTGAAATCGGAAAATATACTCGTGCCTCCGGAATACACCATTATTCACGTTATGCCTCAAGACTATACCGGTCGAATTACGAAGGTGGAATCAAAGATCCTGTGGGCATGTCAGGCACACGGCTGATAGCTGGATTTCATATCATTCACCCACTAATCTACTGCCATCATAACCATCAAACCGTTGCGTAACGCGGGCAAATTAGTTTCCAAGCAACTGATTCTTTGAGCCATTGGCAAGCTTCGCTTCGGTCCTAAGTGATTGAGGAAGGAAGCGGGCGTTTGCCTGGTAGATATCGAAGAGGGCTACCACACGATATTGCGATTTCTATGAAAATATCATTCGCGCATAGCCGCTGTGATTCCTCTTTGGCAGGCAACATCATTAACCAAAGACATGAAAGAAAGGATTATGGTGCTGCACGAATCAGTGCAGATTACTCAAGACTCGCTTGGAAAGGCCAATCGTGAGGAGCCAAACCCAAATGAAATCGGATCGTATCCGCGGCTTGAGACCAATAGACCTCAAAGGAGATTCCATCCGAAATTCTAGCTTCTTATTATCCAGGCGAGATGGAAGAAATTAATCGAGATCGGTACAGAATTGAGATTTGCCCAAAGTGGCCACTATAAGAAGTTGGCTGCGGCATTGTCCTTGCACAGGCGGTGGTTCACAGCTGGCAGTTATCTCTCAGCTATTTGATATATCATGACTGGTTTGGAATACGTCGCATATGGCTATCCCAACGAGCATTCTTGGCAAAGTCAGCTGATCGAGAGATGTCAACACAGTCCAATGTACGCGACTTCGGTAGGTCTTGGTGGCTTGCAGGATTTATCAATAGACTTAGATGATCGGATGAAAAGTACAAAGAGCGGCGTTGCGATATGGTCAACGTACCACCAAGCGAAAAGACTCGTGAGCTAATTCTCGAAAGATATTTTCACCAGTATCAAGAGAAAAATTAAAAGGTATCATCATGTGATTGTATCGGAGACGAAAGCGAAAATTACTAGGCTTATGATTGGGCGAGGTCAATTGCCTTGCGGTTGATTTCCCTATTTAAATTCAAAATCCTATTTCCAATAAACCTGACTCAATTTCACCAAAATCAATAAATATGTCGATAACATGAAAGATTACAGATTCGATCTTCCAAAAAATTTCAAAATCCATATCAAGGTCTTGCGTAGGCGGTGGCGGTTCTAATGCCGTCAATCAACAATGTTTACCAAGGCATCAAGCGACGTAAAATTTGTGGTATTGTTCAACACAGACGCGGCCAAGGCATTAAGTCAGCCAGTTCCATTATAGATTACAGCTTGGAGCTAACCTCACGCGAAGGCCTAGGAGCAGGAGCAAACCTCCTGACAAGGAAAAAATGGCAGCCTTGAGTCCGAGGCCTGAATTCGGGAGCTCTTAGGCTGATAACTACGAAGATTTGGTATTCAATCACCGCAGGTAATGGGTGGAGGAGACTGGTACTGAGGGCAGCTCCAGTGTAGCCGCGAATTGCCAAGGAACTCAAAATCCTGTACGGTAGATCGTGACTGCACCGCATTTTGTTCGAAGGCAAGGAAAAAAATGAATGTTGCGCTCAACATGGTATCGGAATCCCTTCGGGAAAATTGTGATACCGTAATTGGTGATCCTCATGAACAAGCTACGGGAGATCTATGGGAACTTGGCGATCCGTACTTGCTTCAAGGCAAAGGGCAGATGATCTTCTTTCTACGGCCGCTCGTTCCTATCGGGCAGAGATCTATTACGTCAATCCACCAAGATGTAAACGTTCGACATTTCGAAGATGTGAAGACGGTTATGAAAATAGCTGGACTGCCCGTAATGGGTCTTCAACTGAAGAGGGCGAGGGACGTGGCCATCCGTGCAGCGGGTGCACGTTCATCTCCTTTGTTGAACAATGTAGAATTTCGTGGCGCCTGAGAAAAGTCCTCCTTTCCACATGCTCTGGTGAAGACCGAGGAATTGTCTATGGACTGAGTTTAAGCGATATCACTTGAATACATCCAAGAAAGGCTGGAACAACTGCTGAAGTGAGTCTTCGTCAGGGTATCGATCCAGATCTTGGTAAGGCGATGAGTAAATGATCGCCACACGGTTTGAAATGATCGTTGGCAGGAACTGCTTAGAAAGGAAATGCTCAAAGCCCGCTCAGACCTACACCGACTTTCACACTTCCAGAGACCATAAGCTCCAGTTTTGAGCGAGGCTCAGGGTGAGATAGACCCTTGATCAACTTGGATCAGTGCAAAAGCAAAATCGTAAAGGCAAGAAGCGATTTGATGATAGATTTCGACTTTCGTATCTTTCCTTTCAAAAGCAATGAAATCCAATCAACAGCCAGTTTCAACTCCTGAAGTAGAAACTCCAAAGGAGAAGGCTTTCTTCATTTGAAGTCATGAAAGAGAAATCGAAGAAGCTCCAGACAAAAATTGTCATGGATTTTTCGAGGAAAAAGAAGAAATGAAAAGCCAATGATAAGGTCTGGATAAAAGTCAATGAGCCTGCGACCGATGGATTTGCAAATTGACCTATTATGAGGCAGATGAAGCGAAACGCATTTCAGTCGTGGCGCATGAGGCGATTTGAGAAGCTAAAGGGCAACAGGATCTTTCAATCCTCCGCCGTATGAGCTGAAGGAGAAACTGGAAGTACCGCATATCAGCGTAAGAAATGTGGTGCTCAAGTTGAGTCCGGCAGGCATAGCTCGTGAGCCTTAGCATCAGCAAATACAATCTCCAGGCGAGCGAAGTGAGATTCTAGGTACAACAGTTGCCTGCATGAAATAATGGTGGACTAGTCTAAAATTCAAGCAGGGCATGGTCTGCTGGCTTGCAATAACTCACTGTACAATCTTGTTGGTGAGCAAGTTATCTTGACATATTTTTGCTGTCTAGTATTTAAGCAAGCTTCGCTTGAGAGCGAGTACATGCATACCTAAAGTAAGGAGATGTCGGTTAAGGTGCTCAAGCCGCGATGCTACCAGCCCGCCAACGTCCAGGAGGAGAATTCCAATCATTCGGCCGCTTTTTTAATTCCGTGAAAGTATTTCGATAGGTCATCTCCCCGTCGCCTAAAAGGTTTTTAGAGATTCCAGGGAATTGAGCCATTGTATTCAGGCACTATAAAATAAATTTCTTTCCTGAAAGCTTACTCTTTTGTGAAAGGGCATTGTACCCCTTCTATTTTTTATACCATATTGTTTCTCATATAAGCAGTTTCAATAAAATCTGAAAGGCAAATCTTGTCAATTCTAGATGTCCTTTCTGCGCCTTTTTCTAAAGTAAATCGTTTTTTGAACTATTTCAGGGCAATTTGCTTGGATACAGAAGGTTTTGGCGGTTTGGTTCTACGATTGACTTCATCATGTGTCTTAATTGTTGAAGCCATATACCAGAGGAAGTCCTGCTAAATAGTTCGAGGAGATTTCTTAATTTTTGATATCTCACTGGACAACTAAAATTTTTACCCATGACCTTATTACGATCAAAGTCTGAGGCTGCTGCAGCCATCCGAAAGGGTTCTCCTCAGTGTCTACCAAAAATCTGTATTATTCTCGTACTGGCCTAGGGAGGCATTGCGGATCAAAATCGAGGCCTGAGCCAAACTTAGATTACCGCGGGAATCCACAGCTTTCGCTTTGAGTACAGTATAGAGGCCATCTCTGGAAAATTGGGCTTTTGGGGATCTTTAGCCAGGTAAGCAGTGCTTTGCGAATGAAGAGGGCGGTCTTCATTACTATGAGGGATACTCCAATGAAGGAGTTACTGTTTTCTCTACCCATCATCGAGTGATGAAAGCAATTGGTATTCGAGACCGTTCTTATACAATGCTTGTGGAGGATTAAATCCACTCAGAACGTGGGTGAAGTATGCTGATCACAGATCATATCGATCTCTTTCCGGAGAATCCAACTTCGGGCAAACATGTTGAAGGAATGCATTTGGCCACGCTTCCCGGATATGAGCTGATGCTTATTCTTCTAGGCCTTCTGAGTCGATGCTTAAGCTTTGCCAAAAAAGAATAAAATGTCACCTCCATCAGTCGGCGTCTATGCGCGGAGTGGCAAGGTCCCAATCTCGAACTCTTCCCGCAGAGTAATAATTACCTTCGAAGTTAAATTGGAGCAGATCGCGGTGGGGATGAGTACGTGCCAGAGGTGATTGTGGCGAGACAAATGGGGATCGAAGTATTTGGGTATTTCAGCTTA
>Ga0163217_1035837_pt1 | contig 10231 bp, 8 predicted proteins | sample SynspAceP_FD_185933 | JGI IMG/M metagenome (GOLD analysis project Ga0163217, IMG submission 185933) | Saline lake microbial communities from Ace Lake in Antarctica - Synechococcus sp. Ace-P (PacBio error correction) | ecosystem: Environmental > Aquatic > Non-marine Saline and Alkaline > Saline ...
AAGGGAAAAAGGAAGAAGATTTTTCCCCAAATTTTTCCCATTCCCCCCCAATTTTTTTGAAAATCCTTTCCCCATAAAGACTTTTCCATGGAGTCCCCCATTAGTTTTTCCATATGGGGATTTTGATTCATACCATCATGCTACTGTGTCTTATCTGACAAATTTTTAATTGATGACCTTGGTCCCCTCCTTGGTTTTTTTCATTTTTCATTTGGAATGTCCCATGCCCGATGATTCCGAAAATTTTCCCATCTTCCGTCCATTTCCATCCCCCCAGTTTTCCATCAATTTCTTCGGGGCCTTTTCCCTTATGAAGGATTCCAAATTTCAAAATAGCCCGGTGCCCCCATTCGCAATATCCCTTTTGGCCATTTATTTCATCATCAATCCTCCTATCTTTACCGGACTGTAAATACCTGGTGGCTTAAGATGGCATTGCCACTTCAAGGAACGCTGAGTGATTCCAGAAACATCTTGAGCCCATGCGCGATTTCCACTTCCCAGTTGGGAACGGTCCCCCACGAAAAAAATCGAGATTTCTGCGATTGCGATAAAGGTTTTGTTTCGGAAATAGGGATACATCCAAGCCATCACTGGCAACTAAAAGAGGTCTTTCCCACCAAAGTCAATCCAGAATTGAGAAGAAGCGGAACCTGTTTGATCAATTCGAACCCGAACTTACCCCCGCTTAAATGCAGGGGTAATTCAGTCATACATTCTGACCGTTTACATTTAAAAACGCGTTTAAAAATACAGCGATGTTCGGCCCATCCTGTCCATTCCGTTGCTTTACAGAAATTTAGCTGGCTCCTAAAACACACCTCTGCCCGATCAACCAATGTCCTTAATGGGGTAGCGGTAACCTTTTGATATTATACCATTCCATTTCCCCGCTTTTAAAGATTCCGCATGACGTCATGGCTTTCTGCTCAGTCCAGTCCGAAAGTAGGACACCAAATCTTGAATCGTATTCCAAAGTTTTTTCTTGGGCTCATCACAATTGATCCCATAAAATTCCACTTTGCCTCCTTGGCAGCGAATCGTATGTGAATGAACCATAGGTTCCGGATTGAATCAAAGGAAACTCATACTTCTGGGTTTCTCCAGGTTTTATAGGTGGATTATCAAATAGCGGAACTCCATCAAAAAAAAATTAGGGAGTAAGATTCCGTGACCAGATTTGCAACAGAAGTCCTACCTCGCATTTCGTTTTTGACATAAAATATTGCGTATCCGCCTCCTGAAAAGTTAGGTAGGGCCTGGAATAGGCCATTAATTTACCGTCATTGCTGGAACCGGTTTCCCCGGTTTTGGAGAACCATTTTCCTGCTCAGGGTAAGTTGTATACAGCTGTATCGCTAATATCTTGTTTCGGCTATTGCGAACGCTGTAAAAAGCACAACAATAAGCAGCGGCAACATATGTTAGAGTAGTTGTTCTTATCTTATTAGTCAGATTTTTTAATGTTGATCTCTATTCTTTCAATCATCGTTTCATTTGAGCGATTTTTTTTTTTCCCCCCTCTTTTTTTTTTTCCCCCATCTGAGCTCGATGATGTCCCTCAGCTAATTGCTGTGTTTGCTGGATTGCTTTTAAGTGAGCTTTTTGCCTGTAACCAGATGCGATGATGATGAGGAATCATCGCTTTCATCCACCTGCACAATTTCAGCGATCAGCGTCCTGATATCCTAAAGTCAATTGGTAATAGGGTGGTTGCGAAAAATGCCAAGTGCCGTAGATACTGAAGACTATGTAAGTTGGCTTTTTTGTTTTCCATACATTCCCCACATAAAGATCATCATTGAAATCGCCATTGAAAGGCGATCATCAAATAAGGGTCATGATATGTTCTGGGTGGTACTAAGCATGACCATGGTCGAAATGGTCAAGCATTTAAAAACATCCACTCCATACATGATGTAATTAAAAGAAACTGCTCCATTCATCATGCGAAGTTTTTTGATAGGATTGTTTTTCCATGGTTTGGTGGTTGTTTTGGTTTCAACAATAGTTAAAAAGAAGGTTTCGGTGGCAGATGCTCGATGCAAATGACCGGTGTTGGAAAGTTTATTTACCCCTCAACGTGCAAAAGACAACCGACAAACCGACAACTTGCAACTAAGTCGTGCTCTCCCTGAATTGACTACAGGTTTGTGCCAGCAAAATCCATCACTTGGCTACCTTTTGAGGTAAGTCTGCCTTCACTTCTCCATCAAAAGCATGGCCTTGACCGAAATAAGGGTCCGCCGAATCTGTTCTTGATTCACTTATGCCAAAATGCCCCTTTATTATCAAATGCATCGGATCAAAATTCCTTATACATTCCTTGTCTTTTTGTCAGCCCAAAAAGGTTCTGTCCAAATCCAGAAAAGCTTGAGAAAGTGGAGCAACATGCGTTCGTTGTTAGCTATAATCGGTCTCCTTTGTCATCAATTCCTGCAGCTTTTTTTCAATCTCACTTCGGATGAAGCATAACAAGCTTTATGCGCAGCACCTTTGAACCAAACTCCATATCCACTTTTGAAAGGCTTTTTTTACCTTGTATGAACTAGTCTTTTTGAAGTTGCAAGGTGCAATCGTCTTGACGCAGACTATTTTTTACTTTGAAATATCCTCGTCACTGAGTCAATTGGATTGAAAAGCAAAGAAACTTCCAGTGCTTAGTTCTGGTCGATTCATCATACGTATCCTCCAGCCAATTGCGAAGCTGCATCAATCGCAAAACTCAAAAATTGGTCACATCTCTTGCTCCGATATCTAAACCGGACTTCCTACTGCGTACATATCGCCTATTTTAGAACCAATGGTAATTTCCACGCAATTTCGTAAGTGGAATATTCGGAATTAGTGTTGCTTTGACATATACAACAGAACGCTGCCGGACCAAAGTAAACCGTACGGGGATCTTGCAAACTCCCCAAATTTTTAGTCTTCGTATTCCGTTTCACTTTTTTTGCTGAGTACAAAATCTCAGGAAGAATTTTCCTCCGATTATTCCAGCTTCTGAGCGGCGAATGATTGCCGTCACAGTAGCGGATTCAATATAGGATCTGATGTAAGTAACTTTTGCTTAATAGGTTTGACACTGGAATCCCCCGCTTGCTGTGATGATATTGGATTTCCCACAGCTACCCTAGACAAATTCTGACTCATAGGCACGACATAATCCAGATTTTATCCACCCCCCCATCACAATATGAAAAGTGAAGTTTCCGGTATTTGATATAATCAACCACAGTAATATTACGTTGCGTAACTACAACCACTGAATTCAGCAATACCATCAAAACCAAATTTTTAGGCATCCAGAATTTTCAATACTGGCTATTTTTGTCTCGATAATTTCCAATAGCCGCACTTCTCGCGAGCTGCTTGGTACAATTCAGGAAAACTGACCTCGACTTTGCCTGCTTCAAAGCAGTTCCTTTTGGCAGTGACTGCAATTCCTGGGAGTAGATTGTAGCTAAGCGCTGACCCACTTTGACTTTTTCTCCCTGTTGAACTCAAAATAAGCTTTTCGATTCTTCCCAGGGAAATTTGGACGTTACTGAAGCATTTTTGACGCTCATCAGCCTGGGATTTCCCAGGGTTAATAAGAACCTCTCCGTCACTGTGGTTCATTTCCACCTACTGATGGAGGTTTGTATATTTGGCTAATGCAACAGCCTCCGCTTGTCATCTCATGCACATGATTGCTAGATCCAGAAGATCTTCCCAGGGATACCGAATTAAATCCATATCCAAAAATTGGGACTAATCTTCTCCCAGGCCATTCATATTTGAAACCTGGGATCATCGAGCAGGTCAAGTGATTAGCCAAAAGGGCTCCACACCGTGAATTGGTGTCCGCATCGACAAGTTTTCGGGTTGCCGAGGAACTATCCAGCCAGCCGATCGTGATTCCGAGGGACAATATAGCAATTCCTCCAAATAGTATCGATTTCTAGTTTTTTAAAGTTTCCCAGTTGATTAATTAAGAATAGTTTAAGCGATTGCAGATGAAAGCATTTCCAGCATAGCAATCGAATATAATGTTCTAGTGATGGCGCTGATTTCCGGTAACTCATAGTCCAAGTATTAATTGCTGGGGCACGAAGACTTCTTTCCAAAAGTACTTGTCCCATTGGTTTGCCATACAGTGTAGGAGGTAAAAGCTTAATCTCCTGCTTTGCCAGCCTTCCAATGAGAATCAAAAAGAAAGTGCTATTTTTTCTAATTCGCGTCCTCCAGATCTCGAATCGATTTGACCAACTGAAATTTCCAATTGATGACCAGTATTTTTCTTGTTGAAATCGAACTGCTTCTGACGGATTCATCTTCTTGATTTTTGCTGTAAAAGTTTTTTTTCTATAAATAGGCAAGGTCCCATCCGTACCCATAGGCATAATCATATCAATTTCCACCCATCGACATCCATCTTTTCATTCCTCGCTTGAAAGGCATGTAGTTTGACCCTGCAGCCAAGCATAGGTTCGACATCAAGTTTGGCCATTTGCTTTGAGAATTCCAGTGCCAATAACTCTCATCATAACATCGCTTACATAGGATTATATACACTGATACTCTCTAGAATAGCTTGTTTTTCCAGATTCAATTGTGAATGGAAGTAATGGTTCTGGCGTAAGAAATCTGGGCTTCTTCTGGGGAATTCATGCAGTTTTTAATTTTAAAATTCCACTGAAGCGGAATTTTATTTGCATTTCAAGCAATTCAAGATCAATTCTCAGGGTGCTTTATTTTGAAGCCGATTCGTAGAGCACATCCGTCATTCCCGGGCCAAGTAGAACCCATTGCCGCGTGGAGAAGCCATTGTCCTGAAGATTTTCCTTGACTGGACAACGCCTGAGCTTTTGATTTCCAATCGTATTCATCCCACCCGAACCTGTGGAGAAACTAGCACTTGAGCAGAGGTCATAGGAGCGGAGCTCGCACCTGAGACGGAGTTTTGCAGCACTTTCGAAGCGAATCAAAAGCCATTCCTAGTATTTGCGAAGGATAGCCAGATTCTCATCTCGATTCGATTGTCCTGTTCTAATCTGCAAAAGTATATTACCAATTGTTTTGACCTTGGTAGATAAAGGTTGTTTTTGGCATCTAAGAAAAAGCTGGTAGCGGCGCCCATGCCCCATTGATTGCTTCGGACTCTTGACTTATAGGCATTCCAAAACCAAAAGAAACATCTTGCATCAAACAATATCCCCTGCTGATTTTCCCGATAAATCGCTCCATCGGACGAGAAGAAGAACCTACGCTGAAGCTCGATCGAGGAGAAGGGCTGACTTTGATTGCCATCTCCGATAGGCTAAGTATTCGTTGTAATATGGCTTCCTCAGGGTTATTTTCCGCCTGCTGACCAAATACTCATCCAAGCTTTGTGCGAAGTAATTTCGCACAAGACTACATAAAGAAAAGAAGTGAAAAGTAAACTTTTTCATAAGTTTTTGTTTTAATTTTTCAGCTCTGCCCTACCACAGCTATAAGAACTGGAGCAAGAAAGTATTTCTAGTGATCAGCAACTGAATCGAGTCATTGCTCTTTCCAAAAGAGAATCGCAAATATATCCGGGAATCAGAACTGAGACCACGACCCCGAAAATTCCCAACCCGCGCGAGAGAGACACAGAGACTTGGATGATACAGAGAGAGCGAGAGCATGAAAGGCAAGCTGTTGCGGTTGGAGCGGAGGTCAGTCAAAGAACAGGAAAGAACACCCCTTCTGCCGCTTCCAAAACGCGCTCGAATTCGTTACGCGTCTCAGAACTAATTGATCGAAACTTTGGCTTTAGATATGTAAGCTTACTACTACCCGTCGTCGTTTGCTATTGCCGAACAAGGCGATAAAACAAACCCAAACGGCCACAGAGAGATTATAGGAATTTCATTTGAAATTAATGTCCGCATCTCTGTCCGAAGAAGAAGAAATTCAGGAACAAAATCTGACCATTAAACCATAGCATCATAAACCGCGGAAAAAGGCCAATCGCAATACCGAGAAAACAAATAGAGTCTTATGAACCTGACTTATAATTGAAAGTATAAAAATCAAGAAAATAGCGTCAGAACAGAGTGGACATCATAGCTAGTCCCCCTTGTTCTGCCGGATTGATTTTCAAAATAAGAACCAGAGAATATATACGTACCCCACAGGTACCACCAATTCCCCCAGATCGATACTTTTTATAGCGCTGGCATCTCAATCTACGGTCAACTCAGCAAAACCTGCATTTGTCCAGAAGGACATAGCCCGACCAAAAAGCTATTTCAGCTCGAATCAATATCCGCCCTGCTCCGATAGGTGAATGTTCGCTAATTGTCCCAGCGGAATGTAGTTACAAGCGAGTCGGCATTTTCTTGATAGCTGCTATCGCTGTATGGATCAATCCCGGAACTCTCTGCATACCGGACGCGATAGGATAGCGTTTCACGATCCTTCGCCTGTGGTGCCAATTTCATCCACCAATCGCAGTCTCATAAAGTCTGCACTCGACAACATTCATTCCAATAGCGAGAGATTTGTTCTCTGTCGATATCTAATTCCAAGATAAGGGCTTACCTACAATCCGTCTGAAAGACAGCTTCTTTCTAAACCGTAATGGAACTCCTTAGGTACGCTCCCAGTCTTCATCCCAACTCTCGATGTCTGAAGATCAGGGCCGTACTTGATCCCATAGGCCCGCTCCCAGTTTTGAAGCATTCACAGTCCGTGCCTCGATTGGTTGAAGCTTAGTGAGGAGGTTACTCCGGGAAATTTGAGTTGACGCTGAGATTCATCCCAGATATCATCAGGAACTTGATCTCAGTTCGCCATTGACGAAGTATCACCATCTCAATCAGGAATCAGATTTAGGGTGTGACTTACTTGAGTATTTAGGCTGGAATCGTAAAATTTCTCCCGACTTCAATTCATAGAACCATCTCGTTTGTTTAATACCCGAAGTCCGAATTTCCCATCTGCAATCAGTACATATTCCGATTTGTAGTTTGATCGTAATTCTTCAAACATTGAAAAATAGTCGCAGGTCCGATGGCAGTTTTCTGCTCGGCTCAGCCTTCCAACTACAAATCAACTCGGGGATACAGTCACCATGCATATCCAATTGCTGAAGCACTGTTTGTTCTCACGAGGCCCCGAATGAGGCAGGTTGTCAGGCTATCATAGGAAAGAACCTTCATTCAGAGAAGGATGAATTCCTTTCCCATCCTTGAATTATGAGTCATGCTTACCAAGAATCCTGCGCACGGAGATCCAACCTAATACGATCGGCAGGCCTAAAACACCCCGAAAACACGGTCAAATCCTAGCAGATAATTTCCTCCGAGTAAACAATCAATCGGCAGAAAATCAGAAATGTGCCTTTATTATTTAGAACTACCAAAGAAGAATGCGTGAATAGTACCGAAAGAAAAATATGGAGAGAAACCCAATACCAGCCGATGATTCAATGCGATAAAAGATAAAGTTGATTACAGACTATAGATACACCTAGCGGAAGCCATTGATGGGAGTAACCAAGAAATGGCTATCACTGTAATTCCAACTCAATGAATCTTGATTGATCCAATTCGTTCTGGATAATATTGATTAGCCAAGTTTGCAATTCCAAAAGCACACAATACCCAACTGCCCAGCCAAACCGTAAAAAGGCAACGATGTCCCAAATCACCAATACATATTGAAAAAGGGCTTCTTTGTTTGCCTGCACTTTTCAAGGAAAAAAAATCCAATGAAGAATAAGGCTGGCATTGATCAAAAGTTAAAAAATCATGCTGAAATCAGTGCAAAATGAATTTAGTGTAGTCCAAAGGTCCAAAGAGCTTGCCTTCTGCTGCCTGTAACGTAAATACTCGTAGAAAACCACCAATAGTCGTACTGACCGCAGTGATATTGCAGAAGGAAACTTCAGCTGTTTGCGAAGATAAACAGTCTTCATTTTGAATCCTGACCCGCGGGGAAGTCTTCGAGATGGCGGAGCACATTCTCATTGAGAATAATCCAAAATCTAACCATGGTCCCCAATCGCACGCAATCCCCGAAAAGTGCTACGATATTGGCATCCACTCAAAAGTATTCATGAAAATGAAGCCACATTTAGAACTGCCAAAAGATAAGTAAACAAGAAATCATAGAATTAGCGCGCAAATTAGAAACCATCACCACGACAGATAATCGTAAATTAGATTGAAGTGAAAATAGCTTCGAAAGCGTTCCCAGAGTCTCAAAGATCAACCAGACCGATCGTAAAAAGGGACTAATGGTAACTTTTGAATCCCTTTCCATCAGCAAGTGCTTGAGGCAAACCTTCGGAAAGCTTTTCGTCTCGGCTTTTACACCCGAAATACTGCAAGGATATCTACCTATAGCCGGGCGAGACTACGCCACCCCACCAGCTTCCGCACCAGAACTTATCCAATAGCCCCACTCATAATTTCGGACTTGATGGCAAGTTTAACCTTTGGCTACATCCTTGATCCGAATCGAACATTATCATTACTTTTAACTGAACAGCCAAAATCCTATGGCGGAGAGTTCTCTACAAGCCAAACCCCTACGAATAATCCACTTGTTTCACCTCAATGGTAAATTTGCGCTGACATCAAGATTAAACTTTTACGGACCGCTTGCAATCACATCCAATCAGCGTGACACCAAAATGCTTTTAGGGCCGCTGATTCAACCATCTAACTTGGTATTCCTTGAACGTAGCCTCCGACCGAGGCACTTCTGAAACTCCCTCTCTGCAGTCAGCGAATAGCGTATGTAAATAACTTGAATGCTTCGCAACCAGAAGATCCACCACCGGCAGGACATTACCATCCGCACCGAACCTTCTAATTTTGTACCAATACACTTGACCTAAAGCAGTAGCATCTGGCCAATTAGGTTGGACGTCCCCGGAATAGCTGCAGGTAGCGAGTTGAAGTTTCTCCAAAACTGATCGACTCCAATAATTCAGTACCTCTCAAAAATATATAGAGGCAGAAAAACCGAAAGGCGGAGCTTACTTCGAAACACTTTTTACTCCTGCAAACAAGCAAGTTAAGTAGTGACGTGATAATATCTGATCTTCCACATCTGAGTCGATCGTCCCATCCCATTCAGTAAAGACGATTTGTTGGTTCTCCAATATCAGGAAGGCATCCACAGGTACGGATCTCTGGGTAGAACAATCCAACATCCCAATTAAAAGGCGCAGTGACTATCCCATGCCTATATAATAGGAGAAGTATACAGTGACTAGTTTATTTCAAAAAAAACTGATGATTTTATTAAGCATATCAAAACCGGTTAAGAGAAAATAAAAGAACAATTGCCCGAAAAGGCAAACTGCTTATTTCTCCCTTCAGAGGAATTGGGTACCGGAAAAGATTAAAATTAAGAAGGATTGATGAGAAACCTGAAGGTCCTTTGCCTCAGGAAATGGAGAGGGTAATCAGTGTAATTTTCGTTGTCCCTCAGATGAAAAATAGATATTCCTAAAAAAGTATAAACAAAGAAAACAAACGAAATTCTTGAGAGATCAGGTTGAGTTGTTGACTCTGAAGGTCTTGACTAAAAACAGCAATCAAACTCCTCAATCGCAACAATCATCTCATCTTGAGAAGTAAGAGTCCTGGTTTAGAAATGACAATCAGCCTTCCTTTTGGCCATTCACAATCAATAACAGTATTGAAAACAATGCACTTTCCATCTCCGTTCCCATAAGAGTGATAGTCCTTAGCTAATCCTACACCTACTAAGGAGACAAATCAAAGAGAACGCTAATGGAAAGTAATCTTTTTCAAAGTTCAAACTTTACGAAATAAATAACATCTAGGTTTCAAATAATTTTAAAAATTCCATTAGCTAAATATGCTATAAATCCAAATTTTTTGCTTCAATTTATCTCCAAACACAATGGGATGTTGCTGCAACTAGGATTAAAACTGACCTTACAATAGGGCAAGATTGTTGATTTTTGATAATCCTTGATGCTTTGGCTCAGTGTGCAAATTCCCACAAATAATGGCTTTTTATTGAATTCAAGCTTTGTTCAACGCTGGGTGCTCATAATTAATTGTCTTCTCATGACAGGGAAAAGCAAATGAAACACTTTCTCGCAACAGTGAAAATGATGGCAATGAGAGCTAGAATCCGATGCCACGCTTTATAGCGGTCTTTGATCTGTAAGCCTTTCGAAAATATTGATTCCACTGAGTCTCAGAGATTGACAACAGGTAATGAGTGGAGCTTG
>Ga0163217_1051873_pt1 | contig 10231 bp, 8 predicted proteins | sample SynspAceP_FD_185933 | JGI IMG/M metagenome (GOLD analysis project Ga0163217, IMG submission 185933) | Saline lake microbial communities from Ace Lake in Antarctica - Synechococcus sp. Ace-P (PacBio error correction) | ecosystem: Environmental > Aquatic > Non-marine Saline and Alkaline > Saline ...
CGTGCTTTTGGTGGAATAACGCGGTTTCAAAGATCGCTGACCAAAATCCCGCACCGCGAAAAGCGCTTGTCTGCGCTTTCGGTGACGCGTCTTTGGCATACGAATAGGCTTGCTGCTAACGTATCCAATGTGCCGCTCAATCGATCACTAAGTTATCACAAACAGTCTTTAAGTCACGGAAAATTTCAACACCCATAGCATGGTGTCCGAGCATGAAAGCAAGTGATCACGATCTCTTGTGGCAGGCGGAATAACTTCACTGATCTTTTAATATTCAATAAACCGCCAGTTCATAAGGTCGAGGTCTGAACATTAGTTGTCTGAGTGCTAAAAAAACGCAATCACTGATCTATCAATCACGGTGCTCGAGTTGAGGCTTGGCTAGGAGCGACGATGTTACGATGTTCACATGCTGGTACGTCCGGGCAGATGCGGAGTCACAGATAAAAAGCGCGGTAATGGTGCGCTCGTAAAGTACTAAATACGTGTTAGAGTCCTCAGGGGGCAATAATCGTAACCATGATTTCCGAGGAGGATGCCAATGAGACTGGACCTCCGAACTTTGGGGCTATTTCGATCAAGAGCATTAATTCATCTTCGCAAGTGGGGTAAGGGTGACAAATGTCTAGTACTTTGGGTTCCGGGGCGTCATTTTTCGGCTATGTACTATCCCATTAGTCTATGAGTATGATCGGAGTAAGTGCGTTAGATGCCGATATCGAAGCCACACTTTTTAGAGAGAGAGAGCAGAAGACTGCCGTAGAGGTGTGGCGAAATGAAAGACAACGCTCGGCAGCGCAAGCCGTCTGTCAAAGTCTCAATCTTGTGTCGATTAGCGGGAAGCGTCGCCACAATAGTGATAAACCCGCTTTTGGTCACTGTCCATGGAACATCCTGTTTTCCGAGTGACACACTGAAGCACGTTTGCAAACGATAGATAAAGAACACCATCAACACCGGTATATAATTCTGATGCACAATAATCAAAGTAAGCACGCGGATGCAGATGATAAAATATAATAGCGCTTTTGCTAGAGGGATTTGGCTCAGATTTCCATTAGGATCAGTATTATCAACGTTAAAAGGTCTCAATGAGCTCAAAGCTCTGAAAAGGCCGCCTGCCATTTGCGTTCTTCACTTGTTATGTGGCAACCCTTTCACACACACTTCATGCAAAACACTGCTATCTCACATAACCACAAAAATCTCGTTCCTTCATCTTAAAAAAATCTCAGGAATGAACCTGCGACTTAGTCCGCGACACAATGCGTGTTTTGTGATGCTGAAGCAAACTATTGCACGTAAGCAGATTCTGGCGTTTAGCGTGGTTTTTCAGCACACGCTCCTTATGAAGTGGGTTTTTACAAAAGTTAAGGCGGCCTGAAGATATTTACCTGCCAAATGCAAGCAACAGTTTCTCTAATGGTTTCGCCGAATATCTCGATCAAACAAAGATCGAGATTGCTTCATCGGTGCGTCGCCACGCAAATTGATTTCAAGAGACCTTCTGACGAGTTTGAGGACACACACACCGCTATGGGGAGCAGGGCCGAGGGTCGGGTAGGCGCCATATGAAACGGGTCACAATTCTCCGTTGAGTGCCACTTCCTCGGCAATTTTGATCGATTCTAGCCCTTTGTCAGACCGCGAGCACATTCTTTCCAGACTCGGCTTTATGCGAGATGAGAGAACTGCGCCGCACATCGCGAGGCTGAGCCAGACCGAGTTAATGCTAGATGTCCCTGAGCATTTAGATCTACAAGTTTAATTAAGGAAGACGAGTCAATAACATGAGGGTGTAATATCGCAGGTCGCGACTGGTGACCGAAGATGCGCTGTTAAGTCCAGGGGCTCGCGACTCACACTTAAATTGTTCAAAATGACAATACCGCACACACCCGACATCGCTCTGATTACAAGACTGCTTGGAACAATTACCGCATCGCGTTAATTTCGCTAGTGGATTACATAGTCGGAGCTTGCAGCTCGTGTGTATACTGTCTCGAGAGCTTATGAGTCGGTCGCATTTGCCAAATTGAATGATCACACGGTAGGCGAGCGTCGGTGATTGTGCATTAAGATATAGAATTGCTTGCGCGAAGCGAGTATGGACGTAACCATCACGCGATTACTCGTAACAGAATAGGCTGAAATGAGTGCTAAGCGACGTCGTAGGATAGAAGGGATTATCGACCACACGAGAGAGACAACCACACACCTTTGAGGGCGCTGGACGCAGTATTGTCTTTATAGGAAGAATGAGAATGTGCACACCTGGCATCACACGAGGTGAGATATAACTTCTGGCATAATGACCATCTTGAGCGCGGATTCACTAACCGAGAATGCACGTGCCGCGCACAGAAGTGCCTGGCGACGTAAAGCACAGCTTACGCGCGCTTCATTAAGGAGATCAAGCGGAGCTGAGGTTTCACACTTGTTGACTTTTCTCCCCTGGCAAAGCGTCCGCTTATTGTAAAGCGCAAACCCGAGATATGTGTAGACACTGTACCGTGGGTGATTCAGTTGCTGACCACGAATATTGGGCAACAATCCGTAACATCCTGATGTGAAAAAAAAGTCTAGACAATAGTGGCAGTGTGTTCGACTTCAGTTCAAGAGAAAATATCATGCTCTGAAGCGTCAATAAAAGACGGTTTGAAGCATAAATAGGGTTCCACCCTTAATACATTACTATCAACTATACAATAACTAGAACCCAACATCGAGATACAGTATGTTACAGATCGATTAAAAATCGCGAAACTCACAAAGACAGAATCAAAAAATAGCCACTACATAACTATTTAAATATGAAAGTCCATTACTAATAAACAAGATCCATGGGATACTAAAGAATGGGTATGATTAGACAGGATCAAGCACTAAGAGGAGCCAATGAAAAGGACCAAGCCCAGACAAAAAAACGCTCATGTTCGGATTCAGCAAATAGGTTATTTGAAAAAAATTTCAAAAGAAGGTGACTTACCCTATAAAGGCGATGCAAAAATAGCACCGAAGTGTGGATTGGTACGACCCCCGATCACTTGAGTCCATGAATCGGAACGGAATGCTGAGAAAATGTGCCCAGTCATCCTAAGCCGATCAGTCGTGCTGAAATTCGATCGGTTAACATTCAGTAAAAAGACGGATAACACTCGCAATCAAAAATTAGCCCCATTAGAAAAACCAACAAATAACAGTCAGCAAACGCCCCAAGATAAACTTTGTTACCCCATGCCCGCGTCGATCTGCGAAGTCCATGCCATTTCAAATGCGGCAGGAAACAAGGTTTCCCGGTGAAAAACGGCGCGTTTGAAGGCCCAAAAATCATCAAACAGTTTTCCCATCGTGAGGTTAAGCACCTGTTGAACGATTTTTCGATCAAAAATAAATTGGCTCGTCCTACGCCTGATCCGCAATAGCCATGGCGTAATGCAATATTTCCATTTTTGCCAATGTTGCGGCAACCATGGTCAATAGGTTGTAAGCGCACATAAACCCGTACCACTGCTAATCAATTTTCGTTCTGTAGCTGAGAAACGTACGGATCAAGAAGTCCTGTAAATAATTTTGAATACAACTGAGGTGATCACACTTTCCAATGCTCGGCGCCACACAATAGCGTTTACCATCTGGCGAAGGTCATAATACCCACGGAATCGCTCCGTGCCGCCAGGCGCGTAATTTCGAACTGACGGAATCGAAAACGAGTTGACTTCAGCACGTTTCTTCTGTGCGACATCGCCGGAGCGAATAGAATGACACGACTTGAATTTGCCAAATTCGTTTTCCCGTGTAGCCATTCGGCGAAATCACTTGATATGCGTTGGAGCAGCCCGCCATCAAAATTGTACTTGCTGGTGATTCCTTGCTTTAGTACACCTCGAACCATGGTGGTTGTTGTTTCTAGCATAATACAAACCCGCTGTTGGGCGATTTGGCAAGCCACGATTGGCAGTTCGCCTGGTTTTGTTAACGTCCATCCGTAGGGATACACAAGCGCACCATAAATAGGTGCATTTGAGCCCAACTTTTCTGGGAATTTGATTCCTGACGACTCACCGCATCGCAGGAAATCGACAACCTTCTGCCAGCGACTCCGCTTGCTCCGATAAAGTCAGCGTAAGCTAGGATGACTGGGCCACGAAATCGCCGCATAAGGACACATCACAACGATTGTCCTTCTTTGATAAAGTCCACACCATTAAACGCACCAACCTCTCTTTTATTGTTGAGTGAACACTTGTCCACGACGTTTGGCCTCCAGTCCTTCTACGCCCAATTTGCTGAAAACTGGCCAGTAACCCAACCATTCGACAACTGCTCCTTCCCCAAACGACCACCCTCAACACAACCACTTTAGACCCGCGCGAGCTAGGTAATGGACGCAGAGATCCGGTAAAAACCCACCGCCAAACACAAAAAATCACTACATCCGCTTTTTGTGGATTCAAAACCGGCATAGAGTGAATTTTGCTCGCCAAAGACGCTCTGCCAGCATAGGATTTGCTATAAGCTCGATCTGTTTTTGCTAAACATATCGATTGCATTCCAAAAAAATAGGGAGGTGTACGCGCTCGTAACTTAGAGCACGTGTTTGTAAAAATTCTTTTGTTCGTCGCGCATTGAGGGTGAACCATACTGCTCTGGCGACCGACTGTCAACAATTTCACCATCGCATAAAACACCACTCGATCGGCAACTTGTCGTGCAAACTCCATCTCATGGTAACGCACACCATGGTCAACCGTTTGCTTAGAATCAAACCATACATCTCAAGACCTCTTTGACCATTTCCGGACAGAGCGGAGGTTCGTATCAAAACAGCATAATTTTGGTTCCACGCGAGAGACTAAGAAATCGCAACGCGTTGTGCTGCCTCGTAGTTGCCGGAAACGACGCATAAATTGCGATGCCAACACGGATCCAATAGGCCCAATCACCCTCTTTTTCAGCCTCTCTTTCCACATTTACGCACACAATCAACCCCAAAGCGCAGTTTGTAAGACGGTAAGGTGAGGAAAACAGGTTAAATTTCCTGAAACACCAGCCCATGGTTGGTGTATCACTTTATGACTCTGGCGACCCAAAAGCGGCTGATCCAAAAACCGACACAACACCTTCTTGGTATTTCTTCAAGATGGTTCTAAAGAGCGAATTAAGGTCGAACTTGCTGACCCAGAAGGTCGCAATCAACCAATAATTTCGCCTTCAAAATTCTCATGACACATCTTTAAAAACCAGATGATCGCCATACCATTTAAATCAATCTCAATTTTTATCGCCTATTGGTCACGAGCACTTTCTAGCTAAACTTTCCTGCAGCGTGTCATGTAGTGATCCACCTTAAGACGTATTTTCAAGATTCAAGCTGACTGGAACATCTGTAACACAAGACAAAGAACAAACGAAATCATCACAAGGCTCGGTATCAATCCCACCATCCTGTCATTCGCAAATGTTTCGCGCCATCAACATGATGTCGAATAAACCAATAATCGAACCATGTGGTGCTTTCAGCAAGCTAAAAGAAGAACGTCATGAATATTGGAATCACCTCCCTTTTTAGAGGCCTGAGCAAAAGTAACCAAAGCACCATGGTAAGTAAGTACCCAAGCCGAGCGTCGCGGCGGCTTCGTATGGCCTTTGGAATCGCCTGCAACCGCCCCGAAATGTTCTCGCATTACCGCCAGCAAACAAACCACCGCCACCAGCACTTGATAAGCTTATTAAACTCCATGTCCCCGGTAAAAAGATCGCACAAAGTCACCGCCATACAGCACGTAATAAAGAGAACAGACGAACACTCGATATAACACGAGAATCAATGAATTACAGGCATTTAAACGAACGACCAACGCCATACACGCGACCGAATCGCCATCGTGATGGCAAACCCCGCGATAATGAAGGTTAAAAACAACCACCCCAGCGTTCAACTCGCAACCGGTTCCAAATCAACATACTAGTCCAAAAGCGATAAATAAACGCCATCCATAACCAAGATAGCCCAGAAAACCAGCAGATAAACACGCGTACCCAACCGACAACCAGTGAACAAACAACTCGTTAAGACTTTTTCCCAACCCGACAAAATAAGTGGGTAAAATAAGGTTAAAAAACCAATGCAAACGTCATCGTGCATGAAGCACACCCCAAGCTCAGCCAAAACGTCCCCACACTAAAGAAAAATACGCACCAACAAAACCCCGATATAAGCCGATCCAACCACAAGTAAATAAAGTTTCCTCACGCACGCGCTTAGACATCAGCGGCAATAAACCACGCCAGAACCAAGCAAACACGCCACCACCAGCCTCAGATCGCATTGTTCTTCATAGTGGAAAACGGCCAAGAATCAAAACGTTAAACACAACAATAACACCTGCCCACACCCGCCATCTGCTGATATCCATACATTCACACGGTTTAATCAGCGATAAAAACAGCGTTTAAAAAAACCGCCCAATCCAAGATGTATTTCAATAAATAAAACAACACAACGCAACACACAAGGTCAAATAAACTCAGTTCACTCAACTAAAACAACGATGACGAATCGCACGAACATTCTCTTTCACTCTTACGAGTAGGACGGTGATGTGTTGGTACAATTGCTTCAAAGCAGGTCATTGTTACATTCACAAATCGCGCACATTATCGCACCTTATATTGCACACTGTCGTGTAACCTGTTAGCAAGTAAGAGACTCAGCAAGCTGATGAATATATAAAACCCCCTGACAGAGATAATTTCGACGCCCGCCGGTTTGATCATCGAGCTCATACGAAAAGACACAACCAGAACAGCAAGGCACCGCACCACACGAATCTTTTGTGGCGGCTACCAGAATTGGTCATCGCACGAAACTCAGCACCACACCCCATTGCCTGAGAAAATCAGAATCAAAGCAATGACTGAAACACCGAAAACCAATGTAAACGCCGCCCTCAGACTGACCCCGATCACACTCACTCAACACTCGCAATGGCCGCAGACCGATACCTTCAATGGCGAAAACGCAGCACCCAAAGAGGCAGCACGAAACGCACCGCCGCTGAAATGAATCCGTAACGCGAAAGACAATACAAGAAGGGCAACACACTCACCAAACGGCCACAGCACAACAGCGAAACTAAGCCGATATAAAAACACTCTCAGAACGAAACCAACACCTTTATTACGGTCTTGGACCACGAAAAGAACCAAAAATTGCGGCACACTAAACAGCACGATCAAGCGAAAATCCATCCCATGAAAAGGCACTTTCCAATGAAATAACAATAAGTCACGATTATTAAGAACGAGCCATTCAGCCAAAGAGCACCCAGAGGATAGAGGCGCCGCAAAAGTAGAAAAGAACCACCGATTGTAAGACGATAATAATTATATATGCTTATCATAGACCATCGTACACTTGCACAACTAGGTATACCACTATCATGAACTAAGGGAATACGGCAGTAGAGAGAATCTATGTAGTCCGGCTGTATAACCTTAAAATCTCCCACCAGATCCTATATGACCGACATCAATCACGCAAAAAGGACATATGAAGCTTATTACCAATACCAACGAAAAAATCACCCCGCACGACCACAAAAACGAACGAGAATTAAAGCTCCAGCTAATAGTAAAACCAACGTAACTTGCAAAATAAACCAACACCATAATATATCACTCTCTATATATCACTAGCGAGAGCATATATGCGAGAGAGACCGAGATACGCATCACCGACTGGTAATGGGAATACGTATGTATCTGTTTTGATTTGTGTTACGTCACTACATACTACCGTGCGCAACTCTGCTTTACATAACTGAAGCTAAAATACCACCTTACAATTCAATAGAAGATGCGGAGACACAGAAGCCGACGCGAAGGCGACATGACGAGAGACCATCCGCTATAGTCTTTGCGTATGTGACGGTACCATCATAGGGACAGGGTGGAATTTTAAGGTTATCAGCGAACCCATTGGTTACACTGGCTCTCGTACGATAGAAACTTGTGCGTAACGTGCCATATTATCCAAATATTTTCGGTTTACGGTGTTTTTCACTTTGCCAGCCCACGGCTAGAGCAGTCCCCAGGGCCAAAGCCATTTGGGCGAATGGCTCGTTCTTAAACGGGACTTTATTATTCATGGAAAGCCTTTGCATGGGAGATTTCCTCTGAATCGGTGCTTAGGCCGGCAATTTGGTCTTCCGTGTCCAAAACCGTATTACAGGTGTCTGTCCTTCCTGCAGTTTAATATCGCTATCTTCCTGGCTTTGCTCGCTGCTGGACGCAGAGCTGCCGCGTTCGACCGTTATGATAATTTCCACCTTCCTGTATTGTCTATCCGACTGACAGGATTCCAATTTCAAGCGGCGGTGCTTTCCCGCCCTTGGTCGGCTTGTCCCATGAACAGGACGTCTACGGCATTGCGGAAAACCGTCCGCGGCATGCAACCAGGACGGGTCAGTCTGAGGCGGGCGGTTACCATTGGTTTTTTCCGCGTGTCATCATGCGTTTGAATTCTATTCCTCAGGCAATCCTTCCAATAATTCCTCCGAGAACAATCTGTAGCCGCCACAAATCGTCTTGCGCGCCATGGCTTCCCGACTGGTTCTGTTTTATGCAGACTCGATGAATCAAACGGCCGGCGATCGAAATAATCTACATGCATGGGTTTATAATCCATCAGCTGCATCTCTAACTGCCAACAATACAACGACAGGCAAATAAGTGCATAAAGACATTTGAATTGAACAATGAACCTGCTTTGAAGCAATTCGTACCAACCATCACGTCCTCCCGTAAAGTGAAAAGAATATCGTCAATCGTCCCATGTTTGTAATAAGTAGCAACATTATTGACCTGGTGTGCGGGGTGTGTTGTTATTAGAAATACACTTGTGGGCGTTTTTAAACGCGTTATCGCTGATAACCGGTCGAAGTAAGTATCACCCAATTGGCGCGTGTTGGCAGTGTTATTTAGTTGTTTTAAACGGTTTGACTAGCCTCACACTGAAAATGGCATCACAGCGGGCTTTGCTGGTCTGGCCGTTAGCGGCTGAATGTCAACGCGTGGCGTGAAAACTTATTAACTGTCGGATCGGCTTAATATCCTTTTTGTGTCGTATCTTTTCTTAGGGGCCGTTGTTGCTGAGCTGGGGTTGCTCATGGCACGAACCCTTTGCACTGGCTTTTTAACCATCTAATTACACCACAATGATGTCGGGGCTTGGGAAAAAGGTCTAAACGCGTTTTTATTCCACTGTGTCGCGTTGGTAACAGCGTCTATCATCTGCTAGTTTCTGGCTACTGTTACTGATGGCGTTATTACGCTTTGACTTAGCTAGTGCATGGAACGGTTGCGATTGAAACGCGGGGTTGTTTTACCTCATTACGTGGTTTGCCACACGAGCGAATTCCGGGTCGCGTGTATGCGTGGGTGTCTTCTAAACGGCCTGAATCATGATCTCGAGATACACGGTTTCGTCTGTTCCTTTAATACTGGTCGGTTCAGGCGTGACCTTGTGGCCGACTTTTTAACCGGCGGACATGATAAAAAAGACTTACTCCAAGTGCTGTGCGGTGTGTTGTTTGCTCGCGTACATGCGCCGAGAACATCGGCGGCTGCAAGGCGATTCCAAACCAATACGAAGCCTCAGCGGACGCTCGTTTAGTACTACATACCACATGTGTGTATTTGCCTCATGCTCTAAAAATGATGATCAATATCATGACGTCTTTATACTGCCGAAAGACAACAATGGGTTGCGATAATTGTTTAATTCACATCATGTGATGCGGCGAAACAAGCAATGACAAGATGGTGGATTGCTATACGCCGCCCTTTGGTGAAAATATTCCGTGGTTCTTGTCTGTGTACACAATGTTCCAGAAACAGCTGAATCTGAAAACGTCTTAAGTGGATCAAAGACACTGCCATCAAAAATTTAGCTAGAAACGGACCAAGGCATAAAAATTGAGACTGAATAATATGTATGGGATCATCATTTAAAAGATTGTCATAGATATCTTTGAAGCGAAATTATGGTGATCTGCGACCTTCTGTCAGGCAAGCGAACCTTAATTTCGCTCTTAAACATCTGAGAAAAAACAAAAAAGGTTTCGGTTTGATCAAGCCATTCTCGGAAGCAGAGTCAAAAGTGATACACAAACCATGGCCATCGGTTCAGAATTAAACCTTTTCCTCAACCTTAACGTCTTACAAA
>Ga0163217_1093095_pt1 | contig 10231 bp, 9 predicted proteins | sample SynspAceP_FD_185933 | JGI IMG/M metagenome (GOLD analysis project Ga0163217, IMG submission 185933) | Saline lake microbial communities from Ace Lake in Antarctica - Synechococcus sp. Ace-P (PacBio error correction) | ecosystem: Environmental > Aquatic > Non-marine Saline and Alkaline > Saline ...
AAAAATTCCATCATCTATGATTGCTGTTTCCTCGGCCTCTCCTTTAGGATATTTTGAAATTGCTTCGAGATATCATAGTCCGAACGGAGTAACTTGGCAGATGACCAAGGAGAATAGTTGCTTCGGAGTCCACGAATCAAGCAGCTAGATCTTAAATGAATAATCGAAACCTCGTCCTTTATTAGAAAAATTTTCAGGGACATTAACTACTACCAAAGAAGCCATGTAACCTGATTGCCAAGCGGAATTTGAAGAAAAATCAATCTGAAAAAAAGGAAATTACAGCTATTACAGCGCTGATGAAGTAGTGCCACAATCAATATTAGTGTATTGATGGTTGTTAAGAACGTTTTTCAATAGATAATCGGGTAGAAGAACACACCTTACAGTTTGCCTATTAAGGAACTGGTGGAGATCAATGGGTGATTATACCACGGCCGATTAATCAAACGTATGTCACAAGTGTTACTTGTGGAAGCCAATCAGGTGAGACGCACAGACGGCAACCCATAAAGCACCATATAGAATTCATGAATTCAAATTCTAGACGTCGCTTACTTCCAGCCGAACGCTACTCGATCTCCTAATGATTAATAAGGTACCGCGCGATCAAGCTTGGAAGGATCTCGACATTTATCATCAAGCACGATTTGGCGAGACTAAGTACATATAACTAAAAAAAGAAGAGAGAAAGGCCTCATAGTGGCGAGAGCGCACTTCCCGAGACATAGCAGACCTTTCGAGACCACTTCTTTTCCGTACACAGCAGAAAAGATACGATATCTATCGTCACATTTATCAAGCGCCGTCTTGCGCACGCTCGCGAAGTCGATGTCTCATTATCCTACACCATAGTACAAAGTGTAAAAACTATCACATTGCATCCCTACTTTAGGTATCACTAGACGCGAAAGCTTAAAGCAGAATCCGAAAAGATTTCCCCAGGTAAATTTTGTAATTACCGCCCGCGAACATTTGTTGAATCCTCAAAGACGATACGTACAAAGGGTTTGTCTGTCAATTTTTTTGAGCCCGGTAGGAATGGATACACGGCGCTAATAGTTTTGTGCTGTGATCTATTGTAAGGATGCGAGCGACTATGACTGCACAAAAAGCTATCCTTTCCTACTAAGAAGGAAATTGGCCTTACTGTCAGCAGGTGAAAATAACACAAACAACAGAAAACAGTTGAACGAATATCCAATCACTAAACCACAAAACAAACACAATTATGAAAAAGGTATTATTTGTATTGACCAAGTCATGACGAATTGGAAATACTGGAGAGAAAACAGGATTTTGGGTTGAGAATTTGCAGCTCCTACTAATTTGCTCAAGGGATAAAGGATAGAAAGTGACCATCGCTTACCAAAAAGGTTGGTCAACCTCCTAAATCGGATTCCTAAAAAAGCACAACTTCCAAGACTCACAAACACCGAAGCTACAGTGAGGTATTATGGGGATTAAAGATCAAGACATTTTTTGTCCCAAAACAATAAAATAGCACTGTATCTACAGTTCTGTATCTCCCGATATGCGGAATCCTCATCAGGGTACGAGGTCATGGCCATTGATGGGATTGCAAGATAGACAAAGACTCAATTGGCACTAATTTGAACATTCTATCCAAAACCAAACCCTGTGAGAGGTCTATTGCTGCGCCAAATGAGTTCCATCACGACCATCCGCTATTTGTGCAAGCCATACAAAAAAATGTAGATGGGACTCTCCCCACGTTAGCATTCAAGGGAAAAAGGTAGGAGCGTAGCGAGCGGAGCGAGCCAATCAAGTCGAAGGAAGAGATGCCGTACAATTAACAGATGTGGTTTCCATATTTTTAGTAGAAGATATGCTGATAGCAGCCGGCGGAATTTACTCCAAAGGTGATGACTGGGCTAATCTTACGCTGTAGTAAAAGTAGAAGATGTGTTTGAATGAGTCACAGGACAAACCTCTGCCCTCATCATAGAGCTTGTAGTGAAAAAGCTATAAAGGTTTGGAGAAATAATAGGTTTGTCAACCAGGGTAAATGTCAAGATAGATTTCTTAACCTAGGTTCGTTTTAGTAGTGTAGATCAGATTTCAAACCGACTAGGTGTAAGAGTAGTTAGCTAAGCGTAGATGCATCTACGCTTTAATATCTTCAGGAATTTATAATTCCAGAAGGTGTTCGAACTCTTTATTATTGCCATCTCTTCGTTCTTTGGCGCAATCCTCAGATCCCGATTGAAAACATCTTGACTCGCAAGACAACCGGGCGCGAGAGAGCGTTATCAATATCACATCAATTTTTAAAATAACCGACGAGGTTCACAACCTGTCGCAAACAGAGAAAACTCCGGCAGACCTACCTGATCGACTATTCTGAGATAATGGGCCTGTGATCTGTCTCGTTATCTTTATTCATGTATCATATCCGCCGCGTAACAGGGTTGAGTGATGCACGCGGATATCGCCGAAGATATGATAGAGAGATAAGACACAGACGAAACTTAAAGATAGCAGGACTCACGAATTCGACGCAAGAAAACCAGACAAGAACTTAGAAGATCCGCCGCTATGATATAGCACTCACAAGGGTTAAGTGAATTTCGTGTTTGGTTTGAATTGAAAATCCCAGCTCCAGAAACATACCCGAATACGCAATCCATATGCTGTTTTCACGATCTCGAGAGACTTTTGCACGGGAGAGAGTACGATATACAACTCTGCGAGACATCGCATCATGTACATGACTTGAACAGTCGTGCACCAACGAGTACCCTCGAAACCGCGTCTATTAACGCATTTTAGCGTTATAACGCTTTCGCAGTTAGTTCCGTTATTGTGTTTTCAGATTTAGCTTTTGAGCACGTTTGCAGACTTACCTCATCTGCTTGTGGTATTCACACACAAGACACGAGAACACTCCGAGCGGATGGGCGATGCCCGAGCGGTTGTGCAAGTTCTGGCCAATCTGGAGATTCTCACTGCAAGATATCCTATTGACTGAGTATGACTTTGGTTTTTCACCCTGTGTTAGTGCCTGGCAGCTCTTTTGTCCGTGCTTGTATTCTTTAACACATCGATGTAGCTTTCGTTATCGATTCTCGCCCTCTGGGTGTGCTTATGTGATGTTTATGACTCAGCATATAGGGAAATTTATGTTCCATCTGTCTTACACCGCACGTAATCTATCTATGTTAAGAGACGTATCTGAGCGAGCTTTTAATACTTATCCAACACAGTCCTGCAGCGAAGAAAAATTTTTCACTGAACTTACCTCAGTATGCGTCTGCGAGTTATGTCCATTACACACGCTGATATTATTTCATTGTCCAGTCCCTCTACGATGTGTTGTGCGTCACAGACGGATCTCTCTAGCGAGTATGCGCCTAATCACAGAGGATTGTACATCTTATGCATTCTAGTTCTTTCCGTCCAATACCAACACACTATAACATATCGTCCAGTTAGTGATAACCACAACAGAGTAAGAAGATGAAAGCAACCTAAAGATCCAAGAAGAGTCCGTTCAGATTTACTGCAACAACTGCGTAAAAAACGAAAAGACCAACGATATCTTATGCTGAGCTTGTTGGAAGAATAAAAATAACTCCTGCTTTACTGTAGATTTAGTGAGGTGAAAAAATCCCTTGCGTAAAAAGAGCAACAGAAAATAGCACATGAAAAAGCCGCTAAAAGCAAAACAAGCCGCCATTGAACAGGTCAATCCAAGATATGAAATTGAAGGAATCAGTGCCAAGAACTGAACAACCGCACCGTCGTTGAAACCCTGAAAACAACCGTTAAGCCTGAAGCAAACAAATCTGAAAACACAATAACGGAATAACGGAATAACGGAATATTAACGGAAAATAACGGAATAACGAATAAAATGATCTAAATAAACACAAAATGCCCAGCATCCGGCTGGGCATTTTTCCAGATTCAAAAAAAGAAATTCAGCTTCCTGTGAGCAAAAGCCGTTTTTAGTGGCAGTCCCCGTCCTATCTTGGTCCTTTTTCTTCTTTCTAGAATTTCATCGGTGAACTGTCCCATGAAGCAACAACAGATAACCTTCACTATCATGGCTTCTTGGTCCGCATTGGGTGACCGATGTTTTGTAAACGCCGTGTGAATGTCCCGTGTCCAATGATCGTGGAAAGTGCCCATGGTCGTGACTATGGAATGACCATGACTATGACCATGGAGGTTTCAATACGGAAAGAATGAGAAGTGCCCGCCTTCGAACCACCCGCGTGTTTAAGGTCAAAATCAGGACAAACCTTGTCGTATCGGTCTGAGATCAACAAATTCGCGTGAAGTGGTGATGAAACATCGCGTTCGCTCAACAGCAAGACGGCGCTTGAAAGAAACTTACATCAAGGTTTTTCGCCGGTTTTGCCAACTTGCCTTCCATAATTTCTTCTACTCGATTGCTGAAAAGCGTCGGTACTCTTGAATGAGTCGCTCAGTAAAGGCGTTTGAATGAATTTCAATGGTTGGGTTGGTGTTTGCCGCCACTTTGTTCCCATAACCTTGAATACGTTTGATTAATCGCCGGTGATAAAAAAAGTAAGGCGCAACAACAATGCGTTTTATGCCCAACTTCATTAGGTTTTCTAACCCTACGCCCACGACGGTAAAGTCACCTCAGAATACACGGCTCACTCCGACCACCAAAGCCATGTTTTTCACTGACGAATGCGTGTCAAGTTTTCGCCGCCTCGGCATTAGCGGATTATGCAGACGTTCCCGACCCACAACGACTAAATAATGTGGTCGTATAGTTTTCTGGTGAAATTTTGTGAATCCAAGCACCAAGCGATTCATAAATGCGCGCTTGGGAAGAGGCTCTCATCTAATGTCTGTCTTGTAAACCAAGCTCACGGAACCAGAAAGTAAATTGTGTAAACCGGCGGTTCTGTTTCTTTCGTACGGTCGTCAGTACGATGAAGGAAATTGTCGTTTTTTTTATTTTTTTCGCGTGTGTCGCAAGCCAAAACAACAGCCCGACGGCAACGGCGTAAAATTTCTCAACACTTGCGACAATATAAGCTGTTGAGTCCCCATGTGAAATATTCGGTGCCGGAAACTCCAAAAGAACTAATTCCAACAAGGTAGATGTTGGGAAACGCCTCCTTTTTAACCCTTGCGACTAAACCAAATTCCCACGCCCTGCGTCTTATCCACGGCAACCGTGCCACAAATCATTAATGCCTTGTTTATTGACTGGTGTTGTATTGCTCATTGTCTCTCTCCTTTTGTATAAGGACCTGATATTCGTCCCGTTGCGTTAATTGATATCAACAACTTCCTGCTCAAGCTGCCTGATGATTAAATCAACGTGACGTTGCTCTTGTGCTGATCTAAATCTAATGCAAACAAAGACTGAATTTTTTCTCTGTGGCCTTCTGCGTTCTGCCACAATGAACCAACGTTGAATTCGCTTCTAAAATGACCTTCGCCCATTTCTTCCAAGGCGTGAGGATTATTAGTCGCGCTCAAACACTTGGTTGTCTGGGTCAAGTAACGAAACCGATCTGGTCACCTGTTTCAATTAATTGGATAATCGGCGACTAGGTTCCCGTCGTCGCATCATAGGCGAACAGAAATAATCAACTGTAGCGGTCAATTTTCCAAAACGCGCCTTTGTAACCATGAGTTTGCATGGCTTCGATCCATGTTATGGGTTCAAAGACTCTGATCGAAACGACACGATTTAATTCTTCTTTAAGCGTACGAATTTTCGGAGAACTCGAATTAGATATGATCACTATATAAACAACTCGGCGCTTCCGACACTAAACCGTCGTTACAGCGTTAGCAACCGCTTGAAACTGATAATAGTCCGTCCGAATCCAGAATATCGGGCTCGCGAATGTCTTGATTTTTTGCACCACCATCATCAAGATGAGACAAAACGATCAATCCGAAGTCAGATTTTTTGCTTCACGCCGTTCTTTGTTTTCCTGATTGAGAGTGCCATCAAATACAGCCGTAACCACACCCAGTTTTAACATAACGCTTCGGCTTAAAGTCCGGCTTTCGTGTTCCCAAACACGCAACGCTTCATCGATTAAATCCTGTAAGCCTGGCGCCGGTACGCACGGACTATGGTTTGCTGCCAAAGATCACTGCGAATAAGCAATGTGCCTTGGCGGCTGGCCCCTGTTCTTCGTCCATTTCCTTGGCCAAGTCGAAGGTTTGTTTTTCTAGCTTGAACATTGGCGCGTAATCGTATTGCCATTTCCCAGGCTCGTTCTAACTCCCTGCGAAATGGCTGCCCCGCCGGCGTCGTAATAGCGCATAACATTAGCTAAACCGAGAGTCACGGAAAAATGGCCCGATACGCCGCAAGGTCACATCCACTGTCCTGGGACGCCCCATTTGCATACAAGTAAAGCATTTCAAAATCCGTTAACGCCGATTTCGAACCCGGCGCCAATAATGGGAACGAACGCCCAATCAGTGCCAGAACGTCTTGCGCAAATATCCGATGCGCCACCGGTACGCTAAATGGTCGCTCGTGCCCCATAAGCAAGACAAACCGAGGTCTTTCGGATAATCACCATGCTCTTGTAAATGTCGCTTGTAATCAACGCCTCGGCGGTTGTCTGACCAGATTGGCCCACAGGCCGCAGGCGATGGAGCATCGCTCGGTTTGTCTACAGAGAAAAATTACGATCCTGTCGGCAAGGTATATAATCCGACCACGTGTTTGGCGCACCGCTTTGTGCCCGGTGGAAGATAAATGCCATCCCGCGTAAAACAGTAATCAAGGCCTGAATTTTCATTCGTTTGCGTCTTTTTTCGCTAACCGCCAGCATCAAGGTACTTTTTAAGCATGAGACACCAAACACCGCGGTTTGGCGAAAAGAACGTTGCAAATTCATCTGTAGAGATGACCTTGAATCTAATATACGTTCCTGCAGTCATGTCTTTGGCGAATAGAATTCGTAGCCGCTCTTTGGGTTGTCCGCATGGTTCGCCAATCGGCATCAACTCACTAATAATAATGCGTCAGGTTTTATACCCAGCCAAGCATTCGTAGGCTTTGCATAGGGTCTAAAATCAATGCCTGATCAAGCCGTGATGACTGCAAAGAAAGAGTCCTTTTCATTCACGACATGCAAAATTACCTTGGCTGGTTATCTCGTTCCCGCGAGGGTAAACGCAATAACGCCACACAGCGTGTCGCCAATCTTGTTCTACGGGTAGCTCCCCAAGGCATGCGAGAACCGTGACGAATTTGTGCTTTCTTTATATCTCACATAAAATAGGTATCCAAACCTTCCATACGTGAGTCGTCGTTACTGGCTCGACACGCGTTATTTTCGATCAATGTAAGCTCTTTCTAACAAATGGGATTCTGGACTTTTTTTTAAGAAATTTGTTCTCGTAGCACGATTTCCGCGGCGAATCATGCCATGACCCATGGCCTTGGTAATAATTCGTATTCCCACAGTAGGTCTTATCCGATCAGCCATGTCGCCCTAAGTTTCAGCTCGCGTCATCGGCGCATTAAATGTATCAATAATCGTTGCCTTGAGACCGGCTTTGGCTTGCCGCGCCTTCGCCCGATCAATTGACGATAAACGGAATAAAAAGACAGGTCATAGGGGGGCCAAGCGCAATATCTGGCACACAAGACTCAGATAAGGCCGTGCCTTTGCCTCGGTAACATCCATTCGGATTGGCCATTTTTTTCCAACATGCACGAAAGGTCATCTCACTTGATTAAACATGAACGCAGCCAGAAATAGAACGCCGAATAGCTGTGAGGGGGAACCAAATCGGATCAAGGTTAATTTTCAGCAAGATCAAGATGTAAGAAGCCCTCGCGCTGGCTGAATACCGAACAAAGGTTTTCGCCATAAAGACGAATGCCCCGCCAAACATGATGCGCCGCTGGCCTGTCTTGTTCTCGGCATTTATGTCGTCTGTGCTGCCGGTGGTCCCCAAGGGATCCCAAACCGCCGTCTGGGCACTCTAGCGGCAAACTGATAAAAATGATGGCAAATGGATTGCTTTCCAAGGGACAGACTTTGCCAACACTCTCGTTCGTGTAGGTGTTTGGATTGTTTTGTCACGGCACCTGCATAACATTTCCGAGTTAAAAGCATTACCGGTTGTGTTGGATATGTCTTGAAATGGGATAACCAGCGATACACTCCATACTGCGTTGAGCTAAGAATTCACCGTGTGACGCAGGGCGTTGTCTAAACCCAACGCCATTGCCAATGCGGCCATCTTTTGGTTGTGGGTAATTTGCCCAGCACAAACGCAGAATGCGTTTTTCGGTGTTTGGTTTGCTTGCCAAGGTGGCGTAACGCTTCGCCAGTGTGCGCGACAGAAACGTGCGCGCTCTGGATGAAGTCGTAACGTACTCAATCGACTTTGAGCGTTTCCATCATGTAATGACTGTCACGTCTGACTTTTAAGGCTGACGGCACGAGTAATATTCGGCCGTCCATTTCAGGCCAAGACGATTTGCATGGCCACACATCTCGGCGCGCAACCCTTGAGGTCTGCTGCTGCAGTCATCTTGCGTACTGCCGATAGAATCAATTGCAAAACAAGGAATGGGGGAGTCCAAGGCGGATTGGAAAATATCTGGTTGCTCAAGAGGCAAATCTGGGCTGCCAACGTCGATTCGCGGCAAAGCCCGTGGCCTATTTGAAAATGACTTTTGCGTTGGGTTTGCCTCAGCTCAGTTTGGTTTCGATTAAGACACTAAACGGATACATCGTCTTTTAAGGAAGCTAACGGGCAACATTTAGCTAAAGGGATATGAGACCTTCTTGTTCGATGATGTCAACAATTTCATCAAACATTGTGCGTGTAATTTCCGCTTGGTAATGTGAGTATCGAGTAAAAACACGCACTAGCGCCACAGACTGGCTCTTTACTGCCATTCGATAAGATAAAGCATCTAATGATGATTGTGCGTCGTTTCCATTGCACTTGTCTATAGCTAGGAGCATGACCTTGATTTTGACTTATACCTTGATTTGGACGCTATTACCATGTTTAAAGTAAATAAGCGCCACTGGGTAAAAGGCGCAGGTTCTTGAGCCAGATCCAATATTTTTTTGAAAAAAATTGCGGCGGCAGAGAAATTTGAAAAAATTGCTGCACTGTTTTGCGTTGACCGCTTTCCGAAATGGCGCACAACTCTGTTGAGCGTCTTCTCATAGTCGCAGATTGAGAGCCGCGTTCATCTACGCGAGGATCCGGGGGTGTTCATGTCGCCCGGTAGCGATCGATTTAGAGTAACGGCCTTTTTTGGCTTTCGACAATGCGTTGTAACTGCCTTGGAAGCCCGTGAGGCCCAATAGTGCTCAGGTCCACCCGAGTAAATGAGAGCCAACCACCACTTTGGCGTGTTTCTAGTGCAGCCTTTGTCGTACAAATCGTAGGTCGGCGGGTTTTACCTAACTGCATCCATATTTTGTCCAGGGCGAATAGTCTCGGTAATGCGGTCGCCTATCGGCTTTACTTGTTCCAAGAAGCATCCAATGAGAACGGACTTGAAGACTGCAACTAAAAGCCAACTGATCAATGGCGCTTCCTTAAGCGCTCCGCTAATGACATGAATCCGCTGGCGGGCCAAAGATATAACTCATTCAGCTGGGGCGTTTGCCCTAAAATCGGACAATCCTTCATCGTCAAGCAATATCCACCCGGTTTGGCCGCTAGTAAAGTGCACTAGTTTTCTCCACTTGATTGCCTATCAGATTGCCACTTTAATTAAGCACTTAGAGGCTAATCGTGTAAATCCTGTCATTTTTTTCGTTTCGGTAATGCTTGTTACGCAATAAAGACCAACTGTGGTTTTACGCACTTCTTGCTGGTTGCGCATAGACGGTCAAAAATAAGCGACTGAACGGGTGCCGGACAACTTGACAAACGCTGAACGCATTGGGCTTTGCGCATGAACCGCAGCAAAACCGTTTCACACGAAAAATATTGTGCCTGCTTCAACCAATTGAGAAATGCGTTTCTGCAGAGAGATCGGGACTTTGCACTTCACCTCGAGCGTCACATACGACGAATCAAGATGTGAGTCAGTGGGCATGATCATGATGGCCGCCGTGTGGCATGTGATGATCCGTGGTGGTGTTATGCACATCGTCGATACGGGCTTTCCTGTGGCCGGCATCAATACCCGAGTAGGAACGTCCAGAGCCGCTTCACATTTCCGCCCAATGTAAAGAAACACGTTTTATAAACGGCTTGTTAGGTG
>Ga0163217_1115441_pt1 | contig 10231 bp, 8 predicted proteins | sample SynspAceP_FD_185933 | JGI IMG/M metagenome (GOLD analysis project Ga0163217, IMG submission 185933) | Saline lake microbial communities from Ace Lake in Antarctica - Synechococcus sp. Ace-P (PacBio error correction) | ecosystem: Environmental > Aquatic > Non-marine Saline and Alkaline > Saline ...
AAGGAAGGATGTGTCCAAACGCGTTTTAAAAATGGTTTTCCCAAAAAAGCAAAAATTTTTTCCCCCCAAACTGAAAAAAGCCATGGGGAAAAAAAAAAACGGACTTTTTTTAAAAAATGGTAAAAAATCAGTAAAAATAAAGCCCCTCCCAACCACTTGCCCCCTTAAAGCCCAATAAACTTTTCAAAGATGGGTGGTAAAAATTTGCTGTAGTTTGGTGCTTCGGGATTAATTGTCCTCCTATGGCCCCATTTTTTTGAAATAAATTTTGAATTTTTAAAAGTAAGTAAATTTTTTTTTTTAGGGTATTTTTTTTAAAAACACTACTGTCCGATTAAAAAATAAAAAGTATAATCGAAATTAAAATAAATATTAAAAACATAATCTAACTTTAAATCAACCATACTATTTATTAGAAAATGAAAACAAGTCCAATTTAATAATGTTTTAGAATTGGGGGCTTACTTTTTTTTGATTAGTATTTTTCATTTTTTTTTGAACCGCCAAAAAAACGTAAAACCGAAGGTTTCACGAAAACCCCTAAAAAGTAAATAAAGTCGTGAGCTAGAACAAAAAAAAGTAAGCCTCTTTGAAATTTTTATTTCCTACAAAAATTTTAAAATATAATCCTAAGTTCAGGCGGGGTGATTCTCCAAAATCACAGAATTTGGGGAGGCTTTCTCGGTTTCTCTACGGATTCAATTTTATTTTCCAAAAACAAAAATTCCAAGGACATCATCAAAATTAGCAATAAATGTTTTTCAAATTCCGAAATTTTTAATCGACAACATGATTAAAACTGAATTCGATTCTAATTTGCCAAACAGACCTAATACAAGAACTCCTCAATAAAAGAAAAAAGCCTTAAAAACTCGAAATGAGAAATAAGCTTTCAACTATTTTAAAATGGATTTAAACCCAATGCAATCAATTGTCCGCATAAGCAGATTTAGCAGCTGCTCCCTACTTTGCCCTTATCCCCACACAACTCACCGTCTTAAAAGAACAATACGGTTTGGAATGTTTCCTAAAATTCCAAATTTTGCCAGAAATTGCAGGATTGCACTACGTTTACTTTCCTAACAATTGCTTTACTCATCATATCTTGTGTAATAACTCGTCAAACTCTGTCCAACCATTCTACAAGGTCCACACCATTCAGCCAAAAGCTACCAAAAACTGGCTATCTGATTTTTTCTACTAATTCTTTCGAAAATTTGCGTCTGTCAATTCTACTGCCATCTCTCTAATTTATTTAATGTATAATTTATTTTAAACTCCATATTTAGGTTTGGCAAAGTCCTTTACAAAAACTATTCCTCCGACAAATTGCACTTAAGCCAAGAATATTCCACTCCTTGCATTTTATCAAACGTAATCCAAACCTCAATCGGTCAAGGGGAAAATTTTCTACCCTTGAGGTTAATCACCACATGCATTTTCTCCTTTCGGTCGATAAAATTAAGAGAAAATTTACAATTTCCATTACTAAAGAATTTCACATTCGCTTCATTTGATAATAAAGTCCTCACTTACCTCAATCAAATATTTACATCTAGTGTAATGATTTGGGTCATTTGTCCTTTGATTTCTGCCAATAACTCCACTCGATTGAACTTGAACTCCAACTTGGTTTATCCCATTTACCCGGCTCTATACTCCCCCCACTAGAATAAAGAAACCACCCCATATTTAAATAGCCTTTGAACTTTAACATATCCACTCCCAAACATAAAAAACTTTAAATGCATCTTGATAATCCTCACATTAAGATCCCGAACGGTTTTACCAAGTTTTTGAACGATGCGCCCACTTCCCGTTAACTCTTCCCTGCTAAGTTAATTTCTTTTCTCCTTTCAAAGCCTCGAAGTGATGCAACTCTTTCACTGTGCATTTGCAAAAACTGTTCGAATTTCAAATTTAAAATCATCCAATGGGTGTCCAGAAAGAATAAATCCCAAACCACTCCTTCTCCTTTGAAAGTTTTTTCCATGGTTCCCCATTCTTGTGGGCTCTCGGCACTTCAGTTCTGGCAATCTCTACTTCAGAACTTCTCCAAATAAAGAGACTTGAAGAAGAAATTCAAAAGGCACATCTTGAAATGACTAATCCAAATTTTAAATGCCTTTTCCATTAAAGGTCATGCCATCTCCAGTATCAGAGAAATAACTGCTCGGTGCAATCCTTCAAAAAGAATCGAATGCACCTGCCAAATGCCCATATCTCAATGGTCCGCTTATTGGCTTGCTCTTAAATCTACCCGCTTAGTAAAACCATCAAAGATAATTCTGTAATTCCCCATTCTCTCTTCGCTCATTTTCACAATGGCTTTCTACTGCTCCTTCTCCAACTCCCTTCACTGCTCCTAACCCATTATAGCGGTATTCTCGTGTTTTTGTTGACTGCAATTTAAAGGTAAACTTTCATTCCACAATCAGTTCCTAAAACCGGTGTACATTCGACGACATTCTCCATAAAGAAAAGTACATTTTCTTAAGTCGTTCATGTGTGTTTGTCATTAACGCTGCCATATAATTCTGCTGGGTAAAGTTTGCTTTTAAAATAGCCATTTGGAAAGCCCAACTACTGAATAGGCCCGCCGAGTGGGAACGGTTAAAAATCCGTAATTCCGGCAAACTTCATCATGATGTCAAACACACCGATGATTTTTTCTTTCTACTTGATGAATTTTAATGCTCCTTCAACAAACTTTTCCTTTTTGTTGCTGCATCAACATCCATCTCTTTTACTCCATTGGCTCTAACGAAGCAAATCCGGCTTCTCCCAATGAGTAACCAGCCATGAATCTGTGCGCTTGCATAATTTGCCTCTTGGTAACACCATAATTCCGTTGGTGTCCTTCAGAAATCTCAGCAATTCAATCGCGGGTATTCTAAATCTCAACATCTCCCCCGCTTTCGCTGAAATAAAACAATTCAAATAAACTGCATTCGGACCCTGGACGTACAGGCGTTCCATTGCAATCAAAATCTTTCAATGATCGGTTGGTTTCCAGATCTTTTAAATGCTTCTGCATTCCACCAACTCAAACTGAAAAAGTAACCATTGGTTTCTTCCCCCGCTGATACATTTCATGTCTTCACATCATCCAAATGGAATTTCCATCAGGATTCTATTTTCAATTCCATATTCTCTGTGATTAATGCAATCGCATCCGAATAATGGTCCAAAGTTTTTAAACCCCAGAAGTCCATTTTTCAAACAAACGCAGCGTCTTCCACTACTTTGTTATCAAACTGGGTTACCAATAATTCCTGCATCCTAAGAAGTAACAAACCGGAATGGTAATTGGTAATGTCGTCAGGCGAAATAATAATTCCACAAGCATGAATGCCTGTATTTCGAACTGACCCTTCCTAGCTTCTTTGGCATGCTGTAAAGTTTCCGCAAATATGTCATTCCCCGCAATAATTGTCCGCAGTTGATTGGCTGCTCTTGTGTTCTACGTTCAGACATTTTCTCAACATGGCCTCGTCTGAATTAAACACTTTTTCGCCAAAAAGAAATATCTGGAACCATCTTCGTCAACTTTCTCCACATCGGCAACGGAAATATCAAGAAACTCTCCCAACAATCCTTTCATGGAAGACTTAGCGGCCATAGATCCATAAGTATAATTGAGCCCACTTTGAATTTCGGGCCGTAATTTCTTTACTACGTAATCAATAATCTTAGATCGCCCTCATCAATCAAAATCGATATCAAATAGCGGGCATGGACACTCTCTTTCCCAAGGATTCAAAGAATCGCCCCAAAAAGCAGTTTGTACTTAATCGGATCAATATTGGTGATTCCTACATCAAAATGGCAAACCGCAGACCTGCAGCAGAACCTCTACCTGTCCTACCGAAAACTCCATATCTCGTGCGTCGTCGTAAAAAATCTGTACAATCAAGAAATAAGCCGGGAAACCCATCTCTTAATAATCTTTCAACTCAAAGTCCCTAATCGCTCCTTGAATCTCGCTGTTATCTCTCGTAGCGTTTCCTTGCCCCAATAAAAGTCAAATGTTTGAGGTAATCATCCTGGGTCAAAAAGCCTTCGGAAGGGTATAATTCGGTAATAAATGTCCTCGAAATTAAGTCAGGAGGGAGTAATGGAATCAACAATTCCGTTCGTATTTGTCAATTGCCCTCAGGAATATCTTTAAACAATGCCTTCATCTCGGCTGTCGTCTTGAAATAGAATTCGTGATTCGGAAATCCAAAACGAAATCCTTTACCATACCCTCTTGGTGTACTAATCTTATCTCCGTATTTTACACCAACAAGATATCGTGTGCCAACCCAGTCTTCCTCCTCAATATAATGGGATCCGTTAGTCGCAATTAAAGGTAGCCCCATATTTCCTTTGACGCATTTTGATTAAAGAATTTGAATTGACATCTTCTGAAGTCATCCCCGTGTTGTCAATCTCTCCTAAAAATCATGTCCGCTGAATTCGATTAAATAATCATCCCCCAAAAATCTCAAACCATTCCTTAAAAACTTCTTCCCTCTCTCTTCGCCTTCGGTTTAAATATGGTTTGTTGGTACTCTGATGCTATACAAACAAGTGGTAGCAATTAATCCTTCTTTATACTGACTTAATAGCTGCTTATCGATCCGTGGATATTTTAACCATCAATCGCTTCGAAGAACCCTAAGAGACATAACTTGGCTAAATTCTGATAGCCTGCCTTGATCTTTGGCTAGTAACAATTGGTGATAACTTTTATCCCTATTCCCTTTGGTAAATTTCACGCTTGAAATCCGATCTTCTAACCAAGTAAAAAACTCAACAGCCTACCACTTGGTTTAAATTCCCACTTGGAGGCCGCTTCAGCAAACAAAACGAAATGCAACCAAACAAATTTCCGTGAAATCTGTTCCAACGCCAATTCCTGGCATTACATCTGCCTTCGCCCTTTGCCATCATTCCTGGAAATGGAAAGCAGGCTCCATCTAAGTAGTGAAAATTGAAGAATGGCAATGAAGGTGGGAAAATTGAACACATAACTGAAAGAGGATGAGATTTGCTTCTCTCCAAAATTACACCTAACTCTCTCAGATATGATAGTGATGTTTTGATAATTATGGAAAACTAAATGGTTGATGGTTCATTTCGACTTTGCTCGTGCGACAAAAGTTAATTCTAATAGTGATGAAATTTCTTTAATTCAATAAAGTATCTTTCGAAGTGGGTTAAAAATAAATCCACAAAGGACCAAGAGTTCTATTTAGGAAATTATTTATTATTTGCGAACTAGCAAACTTCACTATCGAACAAGCGGCAAAATGAGCACTATGTCATACTCAACGATTGATCGTAAACAGAACTTTCTCCATTCTAAACTGCCTCTTTCATTGAATAATCCAATTGCTGTTTATCGCTGTTAATATAGGAGCTTTCATCTGTTTTTCAAAAACGGAAGAATCTATTGTAAATTTATCCATCGTCCCCATCAAAACCACTTGCATAGGCAGTTTAAACCTCCAAATTGGGCTCATGTTAGAAAATCGTTGGAATCCCACTCGCAGAAGAAAAAAATAATAAAACCTCCTCAATTTCATCAGCATTGGTATTGCCTCACCAGTAATTGACTTTCGAAGCCTACACTTTTGCAAGTTTTTATATACTGCTGGCTGTAACCCTGTCCGCTCCCTTTTTCATCGGTAATCCATGAAATTGGCTAATTAAGATATACCTTCTTACAATAATAATTTCATTTCAACTATCCGCTTCCTGTGTGGAAAAAATGTGAGAAGGGATGCTCCCCATGAAAATGTAATCACAATAAATATCACACGTCATATTTTTTTTGAATGCTTTACAAATCGCCTTGCATCTTCTATGTAACGTTTACATTCTTGGATAGACCAAAGAATTGTCGTGCAACCTCAATTCTGGGCTGGAATCCATTCCTAACCCACATCTACAATACACCCATTCTTAACGAATTAATTGGTCAATTACTCCACCGCCTAATCCCAAGTTAAAAACCTTTTTGTCTTAAACTACTCAGAAGATAGTGCTAAATTCTATTAAACTGTAGGTAATCTTTCGGATGGATTATCGGCACCACAATGGCTTGTAAAGTGTATTAACTCATCCATCAATTCTAGAAAGTCAAAATCATCTCCCGTTCTCTGCTGAGTAGATACAAATCCATCCAACTCTAGTTGGCTAACATGTTTTTCCGTTTTCATCTGGAGCTGACATGCATCGTATCGAAAAGATGTATCTAAAAAGTCAATTGGTTAATGAGCATAGGCTATAAAAATAATAATGGCTGTAAATTGCAAATTGGTTTGCGGTTGACTGACTGAAAAACTACAATTAAAACCACTATAATACTCAATATTATTGCAGCTGTATACATGCTGTTAACGATTCCCAATTGTGGAATGAGGTAAAATCCAGTAAGGAAAGCTCCTGCAATTCCTCACAATGTAGATACTAAAATACATTCCCCTGTGGCTTCCCAGCCTTCCTTATAATAGACAATCGATCAGACAAAGAAAAGGCGATAACTGCCCCCAAATAATGTTTAAAGGGACAAACAAGGATGATAAAAGTGAAAGATTAATCCCAACTCATAATTCAAATTAGAAAAATAAACAAAGAAATGGATTCGAGAAAAACGTAAAGATTGCTACATAAAAGGGCTGCACTTCCAAATTAAATAAACAAAAGCGTATTTTTATTCCCAAATTTAATCGAGAATCCTAGAAAATAGCCAGCAGACTAATCCCAATAAGGTTATCCTAAGACCCCTCCCATACTTGAAGGGCCGTTCCAAAAAATTGGAGCAACTTTCTACCTACCAAATATCATTAATATAACACAAAACGCCCTTTAACAAAAAGGCGATAGTAAAGTATAGAGGATTTTTAAAGCATAACGTTTAATTTTTAACAGATGAGAATTTTAAGAAAATTCGGTTGACTTTAAAAATTCAATCTACATAATTATTTCTCTAAAGAATAAAAATCAACAATTAGTCCTATAAAAATACTGCTTTTTTTCCAACATAAACTCTCACAAGATTTTAAGAATTTTGGACCTATTGAATGATTACTTTCTTAGATAAAATAACATCATTAATTTCTTGATTAATCAAATCTTAAATAATATATCGCTGGTAATAAACACCCACCGATTTTTAATTGCAGTTGGCGATCGATGTATTTCTGTTGTTGACAATACTTTTCTAACCTGGAGATCAAATAATCATTCCCGACTGTGTTAGCTATTGAATTTTCAAAAATTTTAACAAAAAGCTGATCTGAAAATGGTATGGAAACAAACTTACTTCATTATTTTAAACTTAGATCAGAAATACCAAACTAATGCAGGAGCTTCACTACTGTCAATTTCCAACTTCTCACAAAACTGACATATCAATAATCGGTTGAATATGTTACCACTTAAATCTGACTTGAAGACCTGACTCCTATAGTTTCCGTTAGTCAACCCCAAAACATTGGTTGATGTGACTTAATTTAAACTGTACCAATTTCTTGCACTGCCGAATACCACGTTTTGCAATTAGCTCCCAATTGTACTCATAGTTTTGGTATTAATCTCCAAGTTCTGTTTGAAAAATACACAGACCAGTCAGAGGATTAATAATCTAAATCAAACAACAAATTAGTTGAATTGTAATGGTTTGTAACATTGCCCGTCAACCCGCTTCTTTTATATTTCCCATATTATATTCTGTCCAAGTAAATAGCATTGTGACTTGCATCAACAGCAATTCCCCTTGTGCATTATTCACCTGAGTATTAAGTATCTGACTATTAGCCCCGTTAAAGAACACACTCTAATGCATTGGACGCGGCAATCGTATAATAGATTAAAGAACTAACGGCATCAACTTTTAATGTTGTGATGTTCCGTTGCATTCTAGAACATCCCTTGCTTATTGGCACCTGAAGTATCAGAACCACAATCTTATTTAAACTCCCACCAACCCAGTAAATTTTCTATTTAAAGTATCCAGTACTGAGTCTCCTAACCAGTGAAACTCCTGTTTCAATTGCTTTTACATTATTATTTAATAAGTCTACCTTATATACACTTGACGTTTGCTGAGAACCAAAGAATAAATACTCTTGGCTTGAGATGTAAAAATAAACAAGGAAGAATATCGACAGCAAATAACTTCATAAACGATTGTTTAAAAATGGAAATAGAAAATAATATAGATAAAAAATCAATTAACTTTCAAAAATCATCAACTTTTTCACAGCTAATCCTCGAGACTATCACATTTTTTTTTCTCCCCAAGGTCATTTGAGCAAACTTCTCAATCAAAACCCCTTCGTTGAAAAAATAAGGGTCAATAACCAAATCCATCCTTTCCTGTTTATCTGAAAGAGATTTCCACCTTCACAATCCCTTCAAAAAGTAAATTTCCTTTATTATTTAAGATTTAGTGCAACTACTGTTCTAAAACGAGCTTTTCGACTTGGTTTATCCTTCAAATTGGTTAATAACAATGTCCATATAATCGTGGCAATCACAGCTTCTCCCTCCGCATATCGAGACAGATAAACACCCGGTTGCCATTCAACGCCTCCACTTCAAGGCCTGTAATCATCGGCAAAACATATTGAGTCCATTTTTTCTGATGAATTGCTCTCTACTTTTAGTAAAAGCATTTCCCCCCTCCAATGTATCCTCTGTTTCTGGAAATCCTCATCGTGAAAATTCCAATTTCTGAAAGGCCTCTTAACTTGAAAGCCCTTCGCTTCCAATTGATTCTTTATTTCTTGACTTGTTTGGGTTGGTGAAGTGGCAAAAATTAGGTCCATAGCAAAATCAATTATTTTATAAATGGCAATTTTGTAACTTGCTCCTTTGATTCAAACAATAAATAATACAGCTCCACTCCTAGAAATAGAAACTTTTGAGCTACCTCAAATCGGTAAAACCCTTCAGAACGTACTCGTACAAAAAAGAAAAGATTGTTAATCGGCCTAGATTATCGAATACTTTACAGTTACCCCCTCTTCATTTGGAACAACCATTTTCTATGGTCTATGTCTCGTCTGTTGATTAGGAAAACCTTTAAGAACAACGAGGACTAGTTTCCCTTACACGAGATTTCCGTCTTTTATCAAGTTTAAATCGTCAAAAATCATTGACAGCTAAAAATTTCAACCACAAGTAAAGAATCGTTAAATCTGAAGAACTAGAGAAAACACTGATGTAAAATTCGGTAAATAACGAAGTCATTTGGAAACAACTGTCCAGTCCATGTTTCCCCTCTATTTCGTAATAGAATAAAATTAGCACTCATTCGCACGAAATTGATTTCGTTATTTCCAGTATTTATCAATAACCACTCCTACTCTTACACAAATTTATTTTTTGATCTAAGCGACGAATTCGTATCGAAAAATAAATTGATTTAGGCAACATAAATCGACAAGTTCGTTCATAGAATCTAACCACAACCAAACTGATTAGTAAACAGCAATGTTTAAATTTGATACACTCCCTGTATCTTTGTAAGTGTATTTAGGTCGATAAACAAAGCAGAAATCTCCATTTCCAAACGACAAGCATGATTGGGTTGAAAGACGCGTAAATCCCGAAATCAAACTTTAAACTACAAAATGGCGTGGCCCCGTATTAGTCTGTGCAGATTAAAGGAATGCTTTGGATTATTTTCGAACCATAATCACCTTGCTTGCAGTATCTTTACAACCTTAAGTGAGGTTAACCGTTTTGAGTTAATTTCCAAAATCATTCAAACTTTGCAAAGTAAACTTAGGATTCTGAACAATTGAACGAAGTCCTGATATCCAACCACTGATTCAACTTGTAATCCCAAATTACTCAAAGTCGTTCTGTTTACTGAACTTAAATCGAGTCACTGCCCTTGGTTGTTCCAGAATCTGTGGTTTTAAAATCAGCGATTTGGTTTATCGGTTCAATTTCAAAACGACGCTGAAGTAGCTTTACAACCACTACTTGCTTCTTGTTTTCAGCGTTACTAAATAAAACTTAGTGTTGGATAAAAAAAATAGTTGGATTACTTTATTGGAGCGGTATTGTTACCAAAGCGCAACTATGGCTTTTAAAGTGGTTCCTTGAGGAAGTACTGAAGAATTAACAAATCGAGTAAAGTCACCTTTAAACAACTTCCAGAAAACTGTATATGTTAGGAAAAGGCAAATCGTTCCTTTTTAAATTTTGATAAACCCGTATCCTTACA